>Ga0209270_1000847_pt1 | contig 52555 bp, 47 predicted proteins | sample MTBAKSrepl1MetaG_FD_187456 | JGI IMG/M metagenome (GOLD analysis project Ga0209270, IMG submission 187456) | Enrichment culture microbial communities from Arthur Kill intertidal strait, New Jersey, USA, that are MTBE-degrading - MTBE-AKS1... | ecosystem: Environmental > Aquatic > Marine >... | reverse complement strand
GCACAACATCGGCGGCGTGGGCCTTTACGGCAACGTCACCATCTTTGGGAGGTGAGGCATGCCTAAACCGGAAATGGACACCCGTTTCAGCAAATTCGGCACGGTGAGCTTCACCGCGGTGACCAAGATCAACGACTTCATCGGCTACCTGGAAGAGGGCAAGGTGGCGGGCACCCAGTGCAGCAAGTGCGGGCAGAAGTTTTTCCCGCCCCGGGCCGACTGTTACGCCTGCCCGGGCGAGCCGGTGGAATGGTTCGAGGTGCAGGGCACTGGCAAGCTGATGACTTTCAGCGAGCTGATGTACGCGCCCATCGGCTTTGGCGAGGACCTTCCCTACGCCATCGCGGTGTTGGACTACGGCGACTTCAAGGTGTTCGGGCGCATCGGCGAGGTGCCCTTCGAAGATGTGAAGATCGGCATGGAGATGGTGACCAAGGTCAACCAGCTCCCCAACGGCAACCTGAACTATGTGTTTGAAAAAGCCTAGGCCTACGGCCAGCTGAAAACCAACGGCCCGCCCCTGCCGCAAGGCGAGGGCGGGCTGTTGCCGTTTCAGGCCGTGGTTTCGGAGGTTTTCTTGGCCGCGACGTAAAAATTGGGTGTTTGGAGGATGAAATTTGCTTGACGCTATAATTTCGGACTTAGTAAGATAATCTTACTATCTTACTAACTCGGAAAGATGGAAGGGATAGTAGCTTGGCAGGCATCAAGAAAAAGAAGTTGGCCGACTTTGTCCTGGATGAGATCAAACGCATGATCGAGGCGGGCGAGCTAAAGGAGGGCGACCGGCTGCCCAATCAGACCGAGTTCGCCGCCCGCCTGGGGGTGAGCCGCCCTTCGCTGCGCGAAGCGATGCAGACCCTGGCCATGGTCGGAGCCGTGGAGCAACGGCCGGGCTACGGCTCGGTCATCAAGTCGCTGACTCCGGCCCTGTTCGCCTCCCATTTGGCCACGCCCCTGGTGAATGACGAGGCGGCCACCCGCCAACTGCTGGAGGCTCGTAGCTTTATCGAGGGCGGCATCGCCAAGCTGGCCGCCCGCAACGCCACCGAGAGCGAGATACGCAAAGCCGGCACCATGGTGCGGCAGATGGCCGAGGCCTTGGATAAAGGGCGCAGGGAGGAATACACCGAGTTGGACACCCGCGTTCACTACCAGCTGGCGGTGTGCTCCCACAACGACATCATGCTGCACTTCTTCGTGACCATCCGCAGCATGATGGAGCAGTTCATGGCCGAAGCCTTTTGGCTGCTGCCCGAGTTGCTGGCCCGCTCCATGAGCTTCCATCAGAGGATTTATCAGGGTCTGCGCGACCGTGACGAGGACGCGGCGGCGGAGGCCATGAATGGACACATCGAGGATATTAAGCGAACCCTGGAGGAGTTCTACGGCTCCCCTTCCAAAGGCCCCAAAGGTAAAAAATGAACATTGACCAGATCAACATCATAGCCATCATCGGGGCCGGCACCATGGGCTCGGGCATCAGCCTTTGCGTGGCCGCCGCCGGATACCAAGCCAACCTGTACGACGTCTCGGACCGCCAGTTGGAGAACGCCCTGGCCCGGGTACAGGGCTGCCAGGAGGTCTTGATCCGCGAGGGAATTTTGAGCCATGAGCAGGCGCGGCAATCCCTGGCGCGCATCCACTGCTACACCGACCTGGGGGAGGCGGTGGCCCAGGCTCAGTTCATCATCGAGGCGGTCCCCGAGGAGTTGGAGTTGAAGCGGCGGGTTTTCCGGCAAATCGAGGAGGCCTGTCCCCCGGAGGCCATCCGGGTGACCAACACCTCGGGACTGAGCGTTTCGGACATAACCCGAGAAAGCCTTCGCCCGGAGTTGAGCGCAGGCATGCACTGGGTCAACCCGCCGGAGCTGGTGCCCCTGGTGGAGATCATTCGCGGCGAGAAATCCTCCGATGAAACCATTGGCCTGATTTACGAGCTTGCGGTGAAGCTGGGCAAAAAGCCGGTGCTGATCCAAAAGGAGGTGCCTGGCATCGGCCTGAATCGGCTGCAATTCGCTCTTTTCCGGGAGGCCCTGGGCATGGTGGAGGAGGGCGTGGTCTCCGCAGAGGACGTGGACCGCATCATGTGCTACGGCCTCGGGTTCCGCTATCCCTGGATCGGCCCCCTGAAGACGGCGGACCTGGGCGGGCTGGACGTGTTCTACGAAGTCTCCAAATACCTTTTCCAGCACCTGAGCGACGCCAAGACGCCTCCGCCCATGCTCGCCGACCTGATCACCGAAGGACACCTGGGCGTGAAAAGCGGACAGGGCTTTTACGACTACGGCCAGGAGGCCGCCGGGCGCATTTTGGACCGCCGCGACCGCTCCTTTATCCGCCAGTGCCGCCTGATGCAGGAAATAGACTCCGAGGATTAAAAAAAACGTCAGCGAGGCCGACGGGCCCGCCACGAGGATTCCGATGCAACTGAGAAGCGACCAGATGAAAAAAGGGATCGAGCGGGCCATGAGCCGCTCGCTTTTCTACGCCATGGGCTATACCCGCCGGGAGATGGAAGGCCCCCTGGTGGGGGTGGTCAACTCCGGCAACCAGATCGTACCCGGCCACATCCATCTGGACCGGCTGGTGGAGGCGGTGGTCAGGGGCGTGTGCGCCGGGGGCGGCACACCGGTGTGCTTCCCCACCATAGCCGTGTGCGACGGCATAGCCATGGGCCACGCCGGGATGCGCTACAGCCTGGCCAGCCGCGAGCTTATCGCCGATTCCATCGAGACCATGGCCATGGCCCATCCCTTCGACGCCCTGGTGCTGGTGACCAACTGCGACAAGATCACCCCCGGCATGATCATGGCCGCCCTACGGCTAAACATCCCGGCCATAATCCTCAGCGGCGGCCCCATGCAGGCGGGCGTGTGGCGGGGCCAGGAAACCGACCTGACCACGGTAAACGAGGCGGTGGGCAAGGTGGGGGCCCAGCGCATGAGCCTGCAAGAGCTGGAAGACCTGGAATCCTGCTGCTGCCCCGGCGCGGGGTCCTGCGCCGGGATGTTCACGGCCAACTCCATGAACTGTCTGGCCGAGGCCCTGGGCCTGGCCCTGCCGGGCAACGGCAGCATCCCGGCGGTCAGCGGGGCCCGCACTCGCCTGGCCAAGCGGGCGGGCATGCAGGTTATGGAGCTATTGGCCGCGGGTATCCGGCCCCGGGATATAGCCGGGCGCGAGGCCTTTGTCAATGCCATCGCGGTGGACCTGGCCATGGGCTGCTCCACCAACACCATCCTGCATGTGCCGGCCATGGCCCGCGAGGCCGGGCTGACGGTAAACCAGGATGATTTCGAGGCCATCGGCCGCGAGGTTCCCCACCTGTGCAACATGAGCCCGGCGGGCCCCCACCACCTGGACGATCTGGACCGGGCGGGCGGGGTGCAAGGGGTTATGAAGCGTCTGGCCCAGCGCGGCCTGGTTAACCTGGAGGCCATGACCGCCACCGGCCAAACCCTGGGGGCCAATCTGGAGGCCGCCGCCATCCGCGACGAGGAGATCATCCGTCCCCTTGAGCGGCCCATCCACAGCGAGGGCGGCCTGGCCATCTTGCGGGGCAATCTGTCCCCGGACGGCGCGGTGGTCAAGCAGTCCGCCGTGGCCGAGAGCATGCTGGTGCGCATCGGCCCGGCCCGGGTGTTCGAGTGCGAGGAAGACGCGGTGAAGGCCATCCTGGACGGGGCCATCCTGCCGGGCGATGTGGTGGTGATCCGCTACGAAGGGCCCAAGGGCGGGCCGGGCATGCGGGAGATGCTCTCGCCGACCTCGGCCATCGTGGGCGCCGGATTGGGCGAGTCGGTGGCCCTGGTCACCGACGGCCGCTTCAGCGGGGTCACCCGCGGCGCGGCGGTGGGCCATATCTCCCCCGAGGCGGCCCAGGGCGGCCCCCTGGCCTTGGTGATGGAGGGCGACCTCATCTCCATCGACATCCCCGGCCGGACCCTGGAGCTGTTGGTGGGCGAGGAAGAGTTGGCCCGGCGGCGCGCCCAGTGGCAGCCGCCCGAGCCCAGGGTGCGCACCGGCTATTTGTATCGCTACTCCCAAATGGTGACCCCGGCTTCCCAGGGCGCCGTGCTTGAAATATGATCGCGCTGGTCTAATTCTCCAGCGCCTGGGCCGGTCCACCGTGCCCCAGTGGACCTGATGAGTGAGCGAGCCCAGGAGTCCAACATCACAGAGCAAGGAAAAGCGCATGATGGAAATTAGATTTCACGGCAGAGGGGGCCAGGGGGCGGTCACGGCCGCCGAGCTGATGGCCCAGGCCGCCATCCTGGACGGAAAATACGCCCAGGCCTTTCCCAACTTCGGACCTGAACGCCGCGGGGCCCCGGTTACCGCCTTTCTGCGGGTTTCCGAACAGCCCATATATTTGCGGGAGAAAATCGAGTCCCCGGATGCGGTGGTGGTCCTGGACCCCACCCTCATCGACCTGGTCAACGTGGCCGATGGGCTGAAACCCGGCGGCATGCTGGTAATGAACCTGGCCGCTTCCGGGCGGGGCGCCCTGGCCAAGTACGGCGACCAGTTCCAGGTAGCGGCGGTGGACGCCTCGCGCATCGCGGTGGAGACCATCGGCATACCGGTGACCAACACCGCCATCCTGGGCTCCCTGATCAAGGCCTGCGGCATCACCTCGCTCAAGACCATGGAAGGCCCCATGGAGCGCCGCTTCGGGCGGCTGGCCGCCAAGAACCTCCTGGCCCTTCAGCGGGCCTTCGAGGAGACCGAGGTGTTCGAGGCCCCCGCCGCGCCTTCGCCTGCGCACGCGCCGGCAGGCCAAGAGGGATGCACCTATGCCGAGCTGCTGCAAAGGGAGGTCCTGCTGGTGTGGGACCAGCTTCAGATCGGCTGCGACATCGACCTCCCCGGCAGCACCGCCGCCTTCCACACCGGCAACTGGCGCAGCGCGGGACGCCCCTACATCGACCGCGACAAGTGCGTAAGCTGCGGCTTCTGCCACGTCTACTGCCCGGACCTGGCCATGAACTTCACCGAGGACGGCGCCATCGAGTGGGACCACCGCTACTGCAAGGGTTGCGGCATCTGCGCCGAGGAATGTCCCAAGGGGGCCATCAGCATGCGGGAGGAAAGCCATGAGCAATAGAGTGGGAATCGAGGTCTCCATCGCCGTGGCCGAGGCGGTGGGCCTGTGCGACGTTGACGTGGTGGCCGCCTACCCCATCACCCCCCAGACCCACATCGTGGAGCATCTGGCCGATCTGGTGGCTGAGAGCAAACTGGACGCCGAGTACATAGCCGTGGAGTCGGAGCACTCGGCCATCAGCGCGGTGATGGGCGCTTCGGCCACCGGGGGCCGGGCCTTCACCGCCACGGCTTCCCAGGGCCTGGCCCTGATGCACGAGATACTGTTCGCCGTTTCCAGCCTGCGCCTGCCGGTGGTCATGGCCGTGGCCAACCGCGCGGTGTCCGCCCCCATCAACATCTGGGCCGACCTCTCGGACGTGATGCCCCAGCGCGACACGGGCTGGGTGCAGCTGTTCGCCGAGAACGGCCAGGAGGCCTACGACCTCATGGTGCAGGCCTTCCGCCTGGCCGAGGACCACCGCGTGCTGCTGCCGGTGATGGTCAACCTGGACGGCTTCACCCTGTCGCACATGATCGAGCCCATCACCATGATGGAGCGCGAAGAGGTGCGCAGCTTCCTGCCGCCCATCGAGCCCGCCCGGCTGTTGGACCCGGACCACCCCCGCTCCATCGGTCCCTTCGGGGCCCAGGACGTGTACACCGAGGCCAAGATGCAGCAGGAAATGGCCCTGCTGCGCTCCGAGGAAGTGATGGAGGAGATCTGGCGGGACTTCGAGGCCCAGTTCGGGCGGCGCTACCGGGCGGTGGAGTCCTACCGCACCGGCGACGCCGAGGTGGTGCTGGTCACCATGGGGGCGGTGAGCGAGACCGCCCGCGCGGCGGTGGACGAGATGCGCGCCCAGGGCATAGCCGTGGGCTTGGTGCGCATCCGTATGTGGCGGCCCCTGCCCCAGGAACAGCTTCGCCAGGCCCTGGAAGGGGCCAAGGTGGTGGCGGTGCTGGACCGCATGCTCACCCCCGGCGGCACGGGCGGCCCGGTGGGCGAGGCCCTGCGCTCCATTTTCTACGACGCCCCCGTGCGGCCCCGCATCCACGAGGTGGTGGCCGGGTTGGGAGGCCGGGAGATCAACCGGCGCACCTTCAAGGAGATCGTGCGCCAGGCCCTGGCCGGGCAAGAGCAGGTTCGTCAATTCACCCTCCTGGACGTGAGGTGCGCATAAAATGGAAGCAGCGATCGATACCCAGAAGATATCCATGAAGAGCCTGCCCGCCTTCGAGGCCCTGGCCTCGGGCCATCGCGCCTGCCAGGGATGCGGCGAGGTGCTGGCCATGCGCCTGGCCATGAAGGCCCTGGGAGAGCGGATTATCGTGGTCAGCGCCACCGGCTGCATGGAGGTGATCACCACCCCCTATCCCCAGACCTCCTGGCTGGTGCCCTGGATGCACGTGGCCTTCGAAAACGCCTCGGCCGTGGGCTCGGGCGTGGCCGGGGCCCTGCTGGCCCTGGCCCGCAAGGGCAGGCTGGCGGGCGACGACACCAAGATCGTGATCATGGGCGGCGACGGCGGCACCTCGGACATCGGGCTGCAGTCGCTCTCCGGGGCCTTGGAGCGCGGGCACGATTTCGTGTACCTGTGCTTCGACAACGAGGCCTACATGAACACCGGCATCCAGCGCTCCTCGGCCACGCCGCGTTGCGCCTGGACCACCACCTGCCCCCTGGGCGAGGAGCAGCCCGGCAAGCAGGAGGCCAAGAAGGACCTGGTGGGCATCGTGGAAAAGCACCACATCCCCTACCTGGCCACGGCCACGCCGGCCTATCCTTTTGACCTGATGAACAAGGTGCGCCGGGGAGCCCAGGTGAAGGGCCCGGCGTTCATCCATGTGCTGGCGCCTTGCCCCACCGGCTGGCGCATCCCCACCCAAGAGGTGATCAAGGTGGCCCGCTTGGCGGTTCAAACCCGGGACTATCCGCTGTACGAGGTGGTCAACGGCAAGTACATCCTGGGCAAGCCAGGCAAGAACGTAAAGCCGGTCTCCGAATACCTCAAGGCTCAAGGCCGCTTCAAGCACTTGAGCGAAAACGACCTGGAGGCCATACAGCAGGAGGTGGACGAGCGTTTCGCCCAGCTGCAATGGCTGGCCTCGCGGCCTTGACCGCTCGCGGGGGCGGCGCCCCACCCAGGCCTGGTTGTCATACCGGGCGCTGCCTCCGCTTTAATTAAAAAACCCCGGCCGTGGGCGGGGCGCTGGGACGCGCCCCCCGCGGCCGCAAACGCGGGAGCCTTGCCTTGGCGGGCCCCGCTTACGGGAGGCAGCAGCATGTTGCGTAAAGTAGGACACCTGGGCATCGCGGTGAAAAATATCGAGCAAACCCTGGCGGTGTTCGCCAACCTCTTTGAAGTGCCCCTACCGCCCATCAAGGACGTGACCGAGAAAAAAATGAAGGTGGCGGTGCTCACCCTGGACGGCCTCTCCCTGGAGTTTCTGGAAGACTACAGCGAGGCCGGGCCCTTCAAGCAGATGGTGGAGCAAAGGGGCAACGCGGTGCACCATTTCTGCGTGGAGGTGCAGGACATCGACCAGGCCATTGAGTCGCTGACCTCGCGGGGCATCGCCATGCGCGACGCCGCGCCCAAGGTGGGCCTGCGCGGCAAGCGGATCGCCTTCATAGATTCGGCGGCCTTGGACGGCCTGGCTGTTGAGTTGTCCGAGCCCTAGCCGACGACCTCAAAAATCAAGGGGCCGGCCGCCTGGGCCGCCCCTTTTCATTGCAAGCGCCCGTGCCGCCTGGTCGCCCGAGCCTTGCCCAACGCACTGATAATTACGCAAAAGCGCGATAGACCCTATGCCGGATGGCGCCCGCCTGGCATCCGCCGCCCGCCCGGTCTGGAGGCTGGTTTGATCTAACCGGCCAATAGGACTACCATGGGTGCTGACAGGGAGACGGTTGTCCCTGTCTTTACTTCAACCACACCTCGCCAGCACAGGGGCCATAAATCCTTTGGACGCCACCCAACCGCATCGTATCGCACCGGAAGCACCATAAGGCCCACAAAGAGGTCGGCGCGGCGGATGCCGCCGGAATCAGCATGAAGGGGACGATTTGGAAGCAGCCAACTAATTAGGGGGCGTCCGCGCATATGAAACACCTGAGGCGCTGTTTATTGGGGTTGGGCCTGGCGGTCCTGGTGATCCTTTTAGGAGGCAGCGGCATGGCCGAGCCGGTCGCGGCCGCCCCGCCATCCGGCGCTTCCCCGCCCACCCCGCCGGCGGGCCGCCCCGCCGCCAAATCTTCCCGCGCCCCCCGCTTTGTCAGCATCCATCTGGAGCACCCCGACCGCGTGCTGGTGGCCGGTGAGACCGGCTTGCTCAAGCTGGAAGCGCGCATCGCCAATGACTCCTCCGGGCAAGCCCTGGCCTGGGACCCGGGCGTAACAGCGCCGGTGACCTTGTGGATCGCCTCTTCCAGCGGCAGCGGCATCGCCTTCCTGGACAAGGCCCACCCCGAGCGGCCCCGCCAGCACATCCTGGTCCATTTCACCAGACCGCCGGGCAACCTGGCCGGGCCCCTGGCCGCCCAGGTGGAATACGCCATCACCAGCCGCACCAAGGCGGGCAAGCACAGCTTCTGGCTGGACATCTTCGCGGAGCTGAAATCCCCGCAAGGGGGCCAGGTCCACGACGCCGGGGCCCTGCGTCTGCCCTTTGAGGTAGACACCCATCTGCGGACCAAGCTGCTCATGCTGGCCGTGGTGGCGGCGGCGGTTTTCCTGTTCATCGTGGAGTGGGTGAGGGTGGACGTGGTGGCCATCGTGATGATGGTCCTGCTGCCCGAGTTGGGCCTGTTGAACTCCTCGGACACCTTCCGGGGACTGAGCAGCAACGCGGTGGTGGCCATCATCGGGGTGATGATCATCAGCTACGGCCTCAACCGGGCCGGGCTGGTGCACCGCATCATCCAGCCCATCCTGGGGTTCGTCAGTAAAAGCCCCTCCCGCCTGGTGGTGACCTTTTCATCGCTCATCGCGGCCATCTCCGGGGTGATGCAGAACACCGGCGCGGCGGTGCTGTTTTTGCCCGCCGTGCGCTCGGTTACCTTCCAAAAGCTCAAGGTGCCCATCTCCCGGGTGCTCATGCCCATCGGCATGGCCGCCATCCTGGGCGGCACCCTGACCATGATCGGCACCAGCCCCCTGATCCTGCTCAACGACATCCTGCCTCCGGGCATGCCCAAGTTCGGTTTCTTGGAGCTGACCCCCATCGGCCTGGCCCTGGCCATAGGCGGCATCGCCTATCTCTCCACCGGCGGCATGCGCCTGTTGGCCAAGATCTCCGCCAACCAGTCCGGTCACCAGGCCGACAAGGGCGGCTCGGCGGATGACGGCTTTGTCAGTTCCTATCCCCTGATCAAGGGCCCCTTCGAGATCATGGTGCCCTCGGACTACCGGCCGGGGCCGGACCCCCAGGAGGTGGTGCTGATCCGGCGGCGTTTCCTGGTGAACATAGTGGCCGTGGCCAAAAGCGACGGCTCGTGCAATTTCTCCCCCCTGCCCAGCACCAGCCTCCAGCCAGGCTTGTCCCTGTGCGCCTACGGCCCGGAAGAGGACGTTCTGTCTTTTGTGCGCCAATACGGCCTGGTCCTCAAGGACCGGCCCCAGGCGTTCAAGGACACCATGTTCAACCCCTCCCTGGCGGGCATCGTGGAGGGGGTGGTGTCGCCGCGCTCCAGCTTGATCGGCCAGACCATCAAGGAGATCCGCTTCCGGGAGACCTTCGGGGTCAACCCCCTGGCGGTGCACCAGGGCGGGCACACCTATTACCAGGAACTGGCCGACCTGCCCCTGCAGGCGGGCGACACCCTGCTCTTGCACGGCACCTGGGAGAAGTTCCACGCCCTGCAGGATTTTCACCAAAACTTCATCATCATCACTCCCTTTGAGCAGGAGTTCCACAAGCCCGAAAAGGCCAAATGGGCCCTGATCAGCTTTCTCACCGCCCTGGTGATGATGATCGTCTCCAGCTTCTATTTTCAAAACCTGCCCTACAATCCCATCCCCCTGTCGGTGTGCCTCATGGTGGGGGCGGTGGGCATGGTGCTCACCAAGGTCATCACCATCAGCGAGGCCTACCACGCGGTGGATTGGCGCACCGTGTTCCTGCTGGGCGGGTTGATTCCCCTGGGCATGGCCGTGGACCAGACCGGCACGGCCAACTGGATCGCCAAAGGCATCGTCCTGGGCCTGGGCAGCCTCATGTCGCCCCTGCTGCTGCTGGTGGTGTTGGCGCTGTTGAGCGCCGCTTTCACCCTGGTCATCTCCAACGTGGGGGCCGCCACCCTGCTGGTGCCCCTGGGCATCTCCATCGCCCTCCAGATCGGCATAGACCCCCGGGTGGCCGCCATCGTGGTGGGGCTGGGGGTCTCCAACTCCTTCCTGTTGCCCACCCACCAGGTCAACGCCCTGTACATGGGGCCGGGCGAGTACCGCACCAGGGACTACATCCAGATCGGCGGCATCCTGAGCTTCATCTACATCGCCGTGCTGGTGGTCATGACCTACATGTTCTACCTCTAGCCAGCCCAAGGGCCCGGCCCGGCGCCGGGCCCTTTCTTTTGCCTTCCGCCGTTCCATTCTTCTGGGTAATCCTGGGTGATTTCCTCCCGGCCGTTGGGGACTCCACGGGGTCCCAATAAGGCCAAGCCCTCATTTACGGCCCGTACCGGCAAATACCTATAATGGCGGCAAGGGCCGAGATTGCAGCACCACCGGGGCCCAGAGGGCGCAGCCGCATGAACCCAACGCAACTCCTGCCGCAAACATCCACCCGCAACCGGACCGACAGAGGCAACGACTTGGCACACAGGCGCGCTTGGACAAGGCGCATGGGAATGCTACGCGTAATTGCATCTAGGAGAATGAAATGAAGCTACACACCACGGTTTGCCGTAATAAAATCCGCAGCACGCGCTGGATCATGTTCATGGGGCTGATCCTGATCTGCCTGGCCCTGGCCGGGACGGCCCTGGCCGCCCCGCAGCAGGCAAAGACGGGCCGACTGGTGGACGCCCAGTGGCTGCAACAGCACCTGAACGACCCCAACCTGGTGATCATCGACGCCTCGCGCACCAAGAACTACCTGGCTGGACACATCAAGGGGGCGGTGAGTTGCTCCTTTGACAAGGACCACTATCTTTCCTACGGGATCGACACCTCCTATGGAGGCAACGACCTGATCAACAGCCCCACCGACCCGCTGCCCTGGCAAGACGGGCCCACCCCCTACGTCCAAAAGGTGATGCGCTCCCTGGGCATCAACAACAACTCCAAGGTGCTGGTCTACGACGACGGCGGCCATTTCCGGGCCCCCCGTTTCTACTGGACCCTCACCTTCAACGGCTGCAAGGACGCCTACATCCTGGACGGCGGCCTGGCCAAGTGGAAGGCCCTGGGCCTGCCCACCGTGACCGACATTCCCAAGGTGAAGCAGGGCAACTTCATTGCCAAGCCCTCCGGCGACTCCCAGATCGCCACCACCGACTACATCCTGAACAAGCAGTTCAAGCCAGAGGCGGTCATCGTCTACGCCGTGACTCCGGTTTGGTACTACGGTCCCTTCCAGGCCTACTCCAAGATCGGCCACATCCCCGGCTCGGTGATGGTCTCCTATCCCGACTACTTCCAGAAGGACAAGACCTGGAAGTCCAAGGACGAGCTCATGAGGCTGTTCGCCTCGGTGGGGGCCACCCCGGACAAGGAGATCATCTGCTACTGCGGCGGAAACCCCGCCGCCTCCTGCCTGTACTTCACCCTCAAGCACGTGCTGGGCTATCCCAAGGTGCGCTACTACTACAAGGGTTCCACCATGGGCTGGCTGGACGACCCCCGCGACCTGCCCCTGCACACCTACTGGAACCAGCACCTGCTGCGCGATCCCTACTTCGTGCGCTGGTGGGGCGGGCAGCGCATCCAGTACCTGGTGGGCGACTCCCAGGTGCTCACCGTGGACGTGCGCTCTCCCCAGGCCTACAAGGCCGCTCACATCCCCTATGCGGTGAACATCCCGGTGCGGGAGCTGGTGGCCAAGCAGGGCGTGGACCCGGCCAAGTGGGCCCAGGTATTGGGAGACAGCGGTGCGGCCGACTTCAAGGAACTGGTGATCGTGGACGACAAGTCCTCGCCCGACGCCTGCCTGATGTTCTGGCTGAGCGAGTACCTGGGACACCCCAAGGCGTCTCTGCTCAACGGCGGAATGAAGGCCTGGCAAAACAACAAGATGAAGGTTACCGACAAGCCCACCATAATCGCTCCGGCCAAGACCAAGTACGACGTGGCCATTCAACCGGCCAAGGTGCAGGCCAAGCCCCAGGCGGCCAAGCGCCTGAGCAACCCCGGGCAGAAGCCTGATTTCCTGGGCTACCCCAGGGTGTACGTCGTCTCATCCCAGCAAGCGCAAAAGCTGCCCTTCGACCCGGCGGGCGCCAAGGTGGTGCACATCCCCGCCGCCAAGAACTTCCATGAGTACGGCATCTTGGATTTCGCATCCAGCCTGATCAAGCTATACGAAGACGCCGGTGTCTTTAAGCAGGCCGAAGTGGTCTGTTACTCCGACCAGCCCGCGGAAGCGGCGGCTACCTACTACGCCCTGCGCACCCTGGGCTACCCCAAGGTCATGGTCTATTACCCCGAGAAGTAACGGCCCCAGCGGTTTTGGTGACTGGGGGACCGGGCCTAGGCCCGGTCCCCATCTTTTTTAGCGGAGTTTCAGGCGGGAGGGCGCGGCCTCAAGGAACCACCCTTTTTTCTTCGTGACATTGAGAGCAGTAGTTTTCGCTCTTGGCGTGAGCGTGGTGGCACAGCACGCAATCAAGCTCCGTGCCGTAGTGGGGAGACTCGTGGGGGTTGTGTTGCACCTTGTTCTGGGGCACGGTCAGCTTGGCCACCTCCTCGCCGGACTGGTGGCACTCCAGGCACTTGTCCATCTCCAGGGGCTGGGCCTGGCCGCTGCCGTGGCAATCGCCGCAGGAGACTCCTTGCAACTGGTGCAGGTGGCTGAGCGGCAGCTTGCCCCGCAGGCGAGGTGTTTTCTTGCCGTCGTGGCACTTGTCACAGTCTTTCATGGCCTGCCCCTTGGTGGCCGGATGGTCCTTGGGGAGCAACCTGGCCGGGCCGTGGCAGGCCGCGCAGTCGCCGGCATCGGCGTTTTTGAGTTGTTTGGGGGCGCCGCCTAGGGTGGCGTTGGAAACCTGCGGGCCTCCATGAACAAGAAGCACGGCCGCCAGCAGGGGCAGGCCCGGCAGCAGGCGCCTCCAGAGCGAGCGACGATGGTGTGAGGTTCTCATGATTCTCTATCCGTTGCCCGTTGGCAAATTTGCGGAAGTCCGGGCCAATACGGCCCGGACTTCCGGTCAAGGCGTGGGCCGCCTGGCTGAGTAGAGGCCGCCGGATCAGCCGCGGGGCTTCTCCTTGGCCGCGTTGGCCCCAGCGATGCGCCCGAAGACCAGGCAGTCGGTAGTGGCGTTGCTGCCCAGTCGCACCGCGCCGTGCACTCCACCGGTCACCTCGCCCGCCGCGTAGAGCCCCGGCACCACCTGGCCGTACAGGTCGAGCAATTGCGCCTTGGAGTTGATCTGCACCCCGCCCATGGTGTGGTGGACCTTGGGCCAAAGGTTCATGCCGTAGAAGGGGGCCTTGGCTATGGGTTGCGAGCTGGCCCGCAGAGGCTTGCCGAACTCCTCGTCCTTGCCCTTGGCCAAGAAGGCGTTGTAGCGCTTGACTTGTTCCTTGAGTTCGGCCGCGTTGACCTGGAAGGCCTGGGCCAACTCGTCCAGGGTGTTGAACTGCTTGACGGTGCCCTTGGCCAGCATCTTGTCAAGCTTGTCCACGTACTTGGCTCCATTGGTGTCGGCGATGCCCACCGCCCAGTGGCCGGTCTTGATGATGGCGTCGGCGCGCACCTTGCGGTCGGCCAGTTCGTTGACGAAGCGCTTGCCGGTCTTGGGGTCCACCATGATGCCGAAGGGGAAGCAGCCGCTGATGGCGAAGATGTAGCCGATGCCCATGCCCTTTTCCTGGGGGCATCCCCAGGGCCCCAGCTGGATCCAGGAGGGCTGCACCGGGGTGGCCCCGATGCGCAGCAACTCGATGAGGCCCTCGGCGGTGGCGCCGGGGTGGTTGGTGCAGTCCAGCTTGTCGTCCAGGCGCGGGTCCTGGATCATGCGGAAGGGCACGTCGTAGGAGAAGCCGCCGTTGGCCATGATCACGCCCTTATTGGCCTTGATGAAGGTCCGCTTGCCGCTGCCCGCCTTGGGGAAGGCATAGCCGCTAAGGACCTCCACGCCCACGATTCCGTTCTTGCCGTCCATGATCAGGTGCTCCAGGTAGGCCCTCTTCTGGAGCGGTATGCCCTCCTCCTTGACCTTCTTCAACTCCTGGCGCACGATACCCGCCCCGGAGCGAATGTTGGTCAGGTAGCTGCGGGGCACCGAGTGGCCGCCCAGGTGGGTTACTCGGTCCTTGTAGTCCACGTTCAGGTAGTCCAGGGTCCACATCAAGGCGCCCAGGGACTGGTCGGCCACCATCATGGCCAACTCCGGGTGGTTCATGTGCAGACCCGCCTTGAGCATGTCCTGGAACATCAACTCGGGCGAGTCCTTGATACCCTCCTTGTCCTGCAAGGGTGAGCCGGTGGCGGCCATGAGCCCGCCGTTGATGATGCTGTTGCCGCCGGGAACGGGCATCTTTTCCAGGATTATTACGTTGGCTCCGGCCTTCTTGGCCTCCAAGGCGGCGGCCAGGCCGGCGAACCCGCTACCGATTACGATGACGTCCGCCGTCTGGTCCCATTTCTTGGGAAGCTCGGCGGCGCCGGCTTCCGTGGTTTTCATCATCAGCCCGGAGGTGGCCAAGCCCATGGCCGCGGCCGCGCCGCCTGCCTGCTTCAAGAAGTTACGCCGGGATGTTACGCTCTTGCCGGATGTCTTTTCCTTGTCGCTCATTTCGCTACTCCTCGTTGTGTAACCCAAGAGCTTTGCTGCCAACCTTCGCCCGCACCGCGCCATGCCTCGGCAGACGATTGGGAGGGGCGCGAAGGTCTAACCTTATACCAAGATAAATCCTCTGGACGCGGCCAGGATATGGGTCCTTGGCACCGGAGTGAATGGGCGGAAACACCATTGTCCATGGGGTGAACTACCCATTAGCGCGGGCCGGATCATTTGGGCACGGGGGAGTTGGGGGACCGGCAGGATTTTATTAAGCTATCTTTGCGCGGGGGTGGCGGAGCCGTCTTGCCCGCCAAATTAAATAATTACAAGTGTTGTAGCGTAATCCACGGTGAATTCCGTTTGATCTGGGGGGATCATAGACTCCAACCGGCGGATCGTGAAAACCAAGGGGGCCGATTGGAACTCATCGCCGACCCAGCCGAACCGGACCGAGCACTTAGAGACGAAAAAGGACAATTGGGACTTTCAGGCCTGACTGATGACGTGACAAACCAATGCCTTTGGCCTCCCGTCCCGGGGGAATGATCCGCCGGGGCTCGGGCCAAAGGCCTTGTACCTAATATATGGAGGGCTTGGTTGGGCCCTGTTGCGGCCCCCGCTCCAGGGAGCGGGGGCGTGAAGGCGAACTACCGGTCGAGTACCTTCGCCTTTTGCTCTTCGTACTGCTCTTTGGTGATGGCCCCGCTGTTGTAAGCTCTTTGCAGGTCGATGAGCTGCTGGCCTTCGGAAACTGTGGTGGTCTGGTTGTTCACGTCGGCCCCGCCGCAACCGGCCATGGCGATGGATAGGCCGAACATGGCGATGAAAATGTAGCTGTAGATTGTTTTCATGTCCCGTCCTTCGGATTAAGCATAATTCGCAGCGCGTCAACTGGCTAATACCGGAGCAGGCGGCTTGGCAGTAGTTCCGGCCATAGTAGCCCGATTTGCCCTGGCAGGCAATAATGGCCTCGCCCGCGAAACGCCGCAAAAATGCTTTTGGCTCCGCTATAATCAATCCACGATCAGGATGCCCCCTTGGGGCGTCTTTTGGTAACCGGCCATTTGGGCGTGCATAAAGAAACGGTGCCCCTTGCATTCATCAGCCTATTCCCCGGCTGCATGGCAGCCTGAAACGAAACCCGCGTCCGCTTCCGGCCCGCGGGCCCTTGTGGAGTGGGCCATGCGTCCGCCTGGGACCGGCCTGGAGCGCGCCTCCTATTTGCTCTTTTTCGCCTTGCTGGTGGCGGTGCGCTTGCCCCGGGTGTTTCTGGAGGGGCGCTTTTGGGCCGAAGAAGGCCGGGTCCATTTTGAAAACGCCTGGAATATGCCCTGGCTCGACGCCCTGCTGTTTTCCTATGCCGGGTATCTGAACCTGACCGCCAATGCGGCCGGGCTGCTGGCCCGGTATCTGCCTCCCCTGTGGGCCGCGCCCTATGTGAGCACCGGCCTGGCCCTCATTATTCAGTGCCTGCCCGCGGTCCTCATCCTGACCAGCCGCCTGGACTGGCTGCGCCACCGGGCCGTGCTGGTGGCCGCCCTGCTGCTCATCGCCACCCCGCCCCATTCCGAGGAGGTCTGGTTAAACTCCGTTTGCAGCCAGTATCACCTGACCCTGAGTGCGGGCCTAATCTTGGCCCTGGAAAGCCGCGGCGGCCTGGTGGGCGTTTTGCGCCTGGCGGTGCTGCTGTTGGCCACCCTCAGCGCGCCCATGTCCTGGGTGCTGGCCCCGCTGTTCGCCTTGCGCGCCGTGCTGGAGCGCACCGGCCCCAGGTTCCGGCAACTCCTGGTGATGGCCCTTGGGGTGGCTATCCAGCTGATATGGTTCTTCGCCCCGATCCCAGGCCGCGAAGTGGGCATCTCACCGGCCCTACTGGGGGCCATCGCCCTGGCCAAGCAGGTGATCATCCCCTTGGTGCCCAATCCCCTGGACTCCAAGCTCATCGGTCTGTTCGCCCGTGATTTCAGCATGGCCGGAGGGCCCCTATGGCCCTTGGCCGTGGTGGCGGGGTTGTTCGCGTTCCTGGCCTGGGGGGCGCTGCGCCTTCCCAAGGAGGTGCCCCTGTGGTTCCTGTTGGCCGGGGGGATCATCGCCACCGGCGCTTACGCCGGGTCGCTGGGCAACAAAGCCGACCTCTTGGCGGTGCTGAGTGGAAACCGCTACGCTTTTGGCCCCCAGGTGCTGTTCGGGCTGACCGTGCTGGGCCTGGCCATGCTCCTGAGGGGAAAGGCCCGCCTGTGGGCCAGGGCCGTGGTCGTTTGGTTGCTGGCGGTGGGCATGTGGGGCTATTTCGCCTTTGCCGGGTCGGGCCAGGTGCAGAACGGACCGGCCTGGCGGCCCGAGGCTCAGAAGTGGGAGCAGGACCACAATTATGTGATAAAGATATGGCCCTATGGCTGGAAGATGCACCTGCCGCCCAAGCAACGCTGACCCAGGGCCGGCAGAGCGAGGTGGCCAAGATAAAGAAGATGGGAGGGACGGGGTAGGGAGGGCCCGAATGCGGCATCCCGCACTTTGTTGAAGTATTTAGTTGACAGGGGCCGCTTTAGGCATACACTTGCCTTTCAAGAAGACCACACTGCCCGACTCTCCGCTAGACGTGCCGGCGAATTCACGCCTTCATCATAGCAGAAAAATTAGGCTTTTTGGTTCAGTATGACCCCCCACGAGGGTGGTTTCGTTCAACTATTTTTTAAGGACCGTGAATTATGGCAACTAGCATCTATGTAGGCAACCTTTCCTATGACTCCACCGAGCAGGGCATCCGTCAGCTTTTCGAGCAGTACGGTGAAGTTCTTTCCGTCAAAATGATCGAGGACAGGGACACCGGCAGGCCGCGCGGCTTCGGCTTCGTGGAAATGGACGCCTCCGGCGCCAACGCCGCAGTCCAGGCCTTGAACGGCACCGATCTGGACGGCAGGACCCTGAAGGTCAATGAGGCCAAACCCCGCGAGTCTCGTCCGCCCCAACGTTGGTAGACTAAGACCTACATCTCGACGCATACACCAGACGACCCTGCTTCGGCCTGGCCGAAGCAGGGTCGTTATTATTATCAGGAGGATGGAGCCTTGGGTTCTCGTCCTCACCGTCCCAAGGAAGAACCGCAAGATGTCCAATACTCCTATTAGTTCCTTTGACCAACTGGCCCTGTGCAACCCCTTGCGCAAGGCCCTCAGCGGCCTGGGCTACCAGACCCCGACCCCGGTGCAGGCCGCAGCCATTCCCCCCTTGCTGGAGGGGCGGGACCTGCTGGGATGCTCCCAGACCGGAACCGGCAAAACCGCCGCTTTCGCCCTGCCCATCCTGCAAAAATTCTCCGCCAACCGCAAGCGGCCCGCCCGTTGCTCCACCCGCGCTTTGGTGCTGACCCCCACCAGGGAGTTGGCCGTCCAGATCAGCGAGAGCTTCAGGGACTACGGACGCTACGTGGGCCTCAAGCAGGTGGTGATCTACGGTGGCGTGGGCATGCATCCCCAGATCAGGGCCTGCACCAATGGCGTGGACGTGGTGGTGGCCACTCCCGGCCGCCTGCTGGACCTCATCGGCCGGGGCTACCTGCGCCTGGACAGCCTGGAGGTCTTCGTGCTGGACGAGGCCGACCGCATGCTGGATATGGGCTTTTTGCCGGATATCAAGCGGTTGCTGACCCTCATCCCCCAGAAGCGCCAGAGCCTGTTCTTCTCGGCCACCATGCCGCCCACCATAGCCAAGCTGGCCGACAACATCCTCACCGACCCGGTGAAGATCCAGATTTCCCCCGCCGCCACCCCGGTGGAGCGCATTGACCAGCGGGTGCTGTTCGTGTCCCAGACGGACAAGCGCGCCCTGTTGGGCGAGGTGCTCAAGGACGACCTGACCGACCGGGTCTTGGTGTTCACCCGCACCAAGCATGGGGCCGACCGGGTGGTGGCTCAGCTGGTGGACGGCAAGGTGAGGGCCGAGGCCATCCACGGCAACAAATCGCAGAACGCCCGGCAGAAAGCTCTGAACAACTTCCGTAACGGCCACACCAGAGTCTTGGTGGCCACGGACATAGCCTCCCGGGGCATCGACGTGGAAGGCATCACCCACGTCATCAACTACGACCTGCCCAACGAGCCCGAGAGCTACGTGCACCGCATCGGCCGCACCGCCCGGGCCGGCAACGACGGTATCGCCATATCCTTCTGCGCCCCCAAGGAAAAGTCCTATCTGCGCGACATAGAGCGCTTGATTCACCAGTCGGTGCCGGTGCAGGACACCCGCACCTACGGCGTGTCTGGCTACCAGCCGCCCCGTAGCCGGACCACCGCCGCGCGTCCGCCTCGCCCCCGGCAAGGCCGCAGGCGCATGGCCGCCGCCTAGCCTTGAAGGTGGATGGGCATGGCCCCGGCGGGTTGGGTGACTGACCCGTGCCGCAAAAGCCCCACGAGGAGAGAATCTGCCATGGGGTCAGGTTCTACCAGAGCCGGCATAGCCGGATCAGGCAGCTGAAAGGACTCCACTCTCCCCTGGACTTCGGCTACCGCGTCTGGACCTCCTGCTGGCTGCTCATGGACTACCTCAAGTCCCTGGGGCTGCCTCCAGGGCTGCGGGTGATGGACGTGGGCTGCGGCTGGGGCCTGGCGGGGATATTCTGCGCCAAGAACCTTCAGGCCAGCGTGACCTGCATGGACGCTGACCTGGAGGTTTTTCCTTTTCTCAACCTGCACGCCGAATTGAACCAGGTGCGGGTCTCCACCCTGCACAAGCGTTACGAGAATCTCACCTCCCAGGACCTGGAGGGCATCGACCTGCTCATAGGGGCGGATATCTGCTATTGGGACGAGATGCCGGAAGTGCTCATCCCTATGATCGAAATGGCCCTGGCCTCCCGGGTGCGCCTTATCCTTATCGCCGACCCCGGGCGCAGCAGCTTCGCCAGGCTGGCCGAGCATTGCGAGGCCAACTACGGCGCGGGTACCACGAATTTTTTCGTGCGCAAGCCCCATCCCCTCAGCGGCCGCATTATGAAAATCAGCAACGGCTCATAGCCTCGCCGTACAAGCCCAACCAGCAGATCAGAGTAATTACTCTAATTGTTCGCGGTGGTTTGCGCGGGAGCGTTCGGCGGCCATGTCTTAGCAGTAGTTAAAGCATAAACTTTAACTACACATCGCCGCTCATTTGGCCTCGGCTCCGCCCAAGGCGAAATGAAAACCCCCGACCGCGCAACCGCGGCCGGGGGCTTTTTGTTTCAACCGAAACCGGCAGCGCCCGAAATCTGCCTGGAATTGATTTCTACAGGATCACCCGATGGTTATGAGACCCTTTTCCTGCAAAGAGCGCAGGAGCTGGTTTATGCAGTCGGGGTGGGGTTGGTTCTCGGTGTCCACTATGATCTCCGAGGTCACCGACACCTCGAAGGGTGCGTCGATGCCGGTCATGTTGGCGATCTCGCCCTTGCGGGCCCGGGCGTACAGGCCCTTGGGGTCGCGCGTCTCGCAGGTGGCCAGGGAGCACTTTACAAAACATTCGCAGTAGTTGTGCTCCTCCAGGATTTCGCGCACCATCCGGCGGTTGGCCTCCAGGGGGGTGATGAAGGAGACGATGACCAGGGAGCCCGCCATGGCCATGAGGCGGGCGATCTCCGCCGCCCGGCGCAGGTTTTCGGTGCGGTCGGCCTCGCTGAAGCCCAGGTCGCGGTTCAGGCGCTTGCGCACCTGGTCGCCGTCCAAAAAGGAAACCCAGTTGCCGTGCTTGGTCAGGACCTCGCGCAGCGAGCCCGCCAGGGTGGATTTGCCGCTGCCCGGCATGCCGAAAAACCAGACCACACCGCTTTTGGTGGAGATGTTTTGGGTAAGTATATCGGGGCAAGTGCCGGCTGATAATTCTTTCATATTCATTTGTTTACCAGATTCCGTGTTTAAAAGTCTTGAACCGGGCCTAAGTATCAGACTACTTCGTGTGCTTGCGGCATCGGTGAAACATCCGGGGACTCATCGCCGCGCCCCGGCCATGACCCTCTGGTGCAGGGCTTGGTGCACCGCCTCGGCCTCGGCCAGAATCTTGGGGCCCACCGGGGGGTGATCATGCCGGGTGGAGGGCTTCACCTGGCTGAAGAAGGGCTCCAACTGCGCCTTGTCCAGTTGCAGGACGGGGGCCAGCTCCTCCAGGCAGGCCGCCGGTTGGCGGCAGAAACGGTCGTAATCGAACAACACGATCTCGTCGGCGTGGTTGCTCAGCACATAGTCGTAAACGCAGCCCCAATAGCGGACCCAGTAGGAGAAGTCGTCCAACTCGTCGGGGCAGCGGGGCAGGGTGTCGTTGTTGAAGCGGAAGGGCTTCAGATTGGCCCCGAATTCATGATGGCCCAGCCAGTTCATGTATCGCAGGGAGAAGGGGTCTTCCTGGTGCGTTTTCAAAAACCGCTGGTGCTGCACCATCAGGGATTTGGCGTGGTCCAGCGGGTTGCGGAAAGGCACCAGGATCACCGCGTCGGGGAAGGCCCGCTTCAGGGAGGCGATGCGCAACAGGTTATTGTTGTTCTTGGCCAGGTAGCGCAGGGGGGCCTTGCCGGAGTCCTTGGCGATGATGTTGGACACGTAGCGGCGGTATTGGATGAGCACCTCCCGGGGCGGCTTGTGGGGCGCCAGATGGCGCTCTTTCACGTAGCGGTCCCGGTCGAAGGTCATCCAGAAGATTTCCTCGAAGGCCTCCGGGCTGTCGTAGTTCACCAGCAGCCGGTCCTTGTGGGTCCTCTCCTTGGCCTCGGCGTATTGCCGCCGTCCGGCGGAAAGGGAGTTCCACATGTTGGGCGCGGTGATAAAGGGCATGTCCCGGTAGGTGAGGGTGGCGAAGCGCTTGCTGGCGTACACCGCCTGCAACAGGATGGTGGTGCCCGCCCTGGCCAGGCCGGTGATGTAAACCGGCGGCCCCGGCGGCGGGGGCAGCTTGCGGGCGGCGGACAGGGAACAGTCCAGGTCGAAGGCCGCCTTGCGCACCAGGCGGCTGTCCAGGGCCAGGTGGTGCAGCAGCTTGGAGCCCAGGTGGTAGTCGCCGCCTTCCTCGGGGGTCAGCTTCACCCGGGCGAAGGCGTAGGCCATGCCCAAGACGGCGGCGATGATCTGCACCGAGGGCTCCAGCAGCAGGGCTGCCGTGGCGGAGAAGCCGCCCAAAAACCACATGCCCACCAGGCAGAAGGCCAGGGCGAAGCCCGCGGCCATGACGGCGATGTAGACCACGTTGAGCAGGCTGGCCGCCAGGATGGCCCCCGCGTAGTGGGGCAGGATCTTTTCTTTCCAATGATCAGAAACTTTGGATGACCTGACCACCCCCATGACCTTCTGGGTGGCCGTCTTAAGGCGGTTCAGGTTGTCCATCATGGGCAGGGCGCGGAAAAGCTCCACGAAAACCACCACCCCCGGCAGGCAGGCCAGGGCTTGGAGCGCCCAACTAGTCCAGGGGGTCATCTTCCCGGTTTTCCTGCTTCTTTTTGCCGATGCCAAAGAGCCGTTTGATGGGGTACCAGAAGAAGGCGAGGATGGCCAGGATTACCGAGAAGACCACTCCCAGGATGGCGCCGATGGCCCCCAGCCCCAAGCCGGGGCCCACGTAAGCCTGGGCGGTGCCGGGGAGCAGGAGAAGCAGAGCGGCCAGGGCCAGCAAGGTTATTCGCATTTGGGCAGCTCCTTGAAATAATTGAGCGGCAATATCTTGGCCTCGGAGACGTTCAGGAAGCGGTTCTTGTCGTCATAGATGTTGAGGAACTCGAAGACCACCTTGCCGTTCTTGTCCACCTCGAAAACCCGCCCCTGCTGAGGGGAGGTTATCAGTATGCCCCCGTCGGGCAGGAACTGGTGCTTTCCCTGAATGTGGCTGTAGAAATTGTATTTTCTGCCGTCCAGCAAGACCCTGCTTTTGTAGGTCTTGGGGTCGATCTCGATGATGGTGGAAAAATCGCGGTGCATGTTGTTGTCATAGACGGTGATCACGCCTCGGCTGTTCCAGTCCGGGTCGTGCTGGCGTCTAGTCTGGCCCTGCCGCCACCATTTCACCTTGAGGGTCTTGGGGTCCAGCACGAACACCAGGTCCACCGAGCGCAGGGAAACCAGGAGGTCTCCCGCCTTGAAGCCGGGGTAGAGGTGGGCCAGGGACTTGGGCAGGGGGTCGATGTCGTTGGGGTGCCACTGGCCGCCGCCGTCCACCACCCAGGTGGAGCGGGAGTGCTCGTCGAGTTGGCGAATGCCGAAGATATCTATGTCCTGGTTGGCGTCGATTATCGCTTCCAGGCGGATGGCCCTGACAATCTTGCCGGTGGCGTCGTCGATCTGCACCAGGCAGTCCTTGCGGTTGGGGTCGTCGGCGGTGGGTCCCCACACCCATAGGGTTCCGTCGTCGCTCAGGGTGACGGAGTGGTGGAAGCCGCCCTTCAGCCGCCAGACGATGTTGCCGCAGTAGTCGTATTTGGTCAGGGAGGTGCCGTTGTCGTAGGCGGCGTAGATGGAGCCGTCGTGGCCTACGTCAAAGCCGTGGGGGAACACGTTGGCGTCGTCGCGATGCTCCCAGGGCACGTCCTCCTGGCTGGGCTTCCAAATGTGCTTCACCTTGCCGTCGGGGCCCAGGAGCACCGCGCCGTAGCGCTTGTCGTCAAAGTCGAAGGTGCCGAAGATGACCCGGTAGACCTTGGGGGCGTCCGGGGAGAGGAAATACTTGGGGGGCAGGCGGCGCGAGCGGATGGGCAGGCCTTCCAGGCTCTGGTAGGTGCGGTCGCCGGGGGCCTTGAAGTCCACGGTCACCAGGTGCCGTGAGGGCACGATGTCCAGGTCGTTGGCCAACTTGTCCTCCAGGGTGGTGAAGCCCTCGCCCCGGAACCAGGCCTCGAACTGTTGCACGATGGGATAGGGCCAGGACCTAGTGCCGTATACATACAGGCCCACCCCGAAGCCGATCAACAGCACCAGCCAGCCGGCCGCCACTCCCCGCCAAAACGAAGCCCGGGCCACGAAGGGCCAGAAGCGGGCCACCCCGGCCCAGAAGTCCCCCCCCGAGCGGCGCACCAGACGGGAGACCAGCTCGCCGAACAGCCAAAAAATCAGGCCGCCGCCCAGGGCCCCGGCCGGCAGGCGCAGGGCGGCCTCGTCCCACCCATGGTTGCTCAACCAAAAAAGTTGAATGATTGCGCCGATAAAGGCGCCCAGCAGGGCCAGTGGAAGACGGGAGAAAAGTACACGCATCGTGCCGAAGTGTTTCCCTTGTCGCCGGTCAACGTATGGCGGTTACGTTGATGATGGAATTCATTCCATCGCTATGGCCAATCGCAACCAAGCAGATAATCTATCATTTTTACGAAAGATAGCAACCTCTCAGGCAACAAGATCGGCGCTTTGCAGGCGCTTGACTACCGGCGGCACCAGCAGGCCGCCCGCCGCGCCGTGGGGCAGGCGGGCCTCCCGGCCGGTGGCCGGGCGCTTGCTGGGCGATGCCCGGGCCGCCACGGCGCCGGCCATGGTGCATCAGGACTTTAGTAGGGGTTCCTTTTTAGGAAGGATTGTACTATGTTAACCCTCGAAGCACGCCCTTGACCCCTTTATCTTGCCCGGAGGGAGAGATGAAACGACTTCTGTTGGTGCTAGCCGCCTCCTGTCTGATCCTGGTAGCCCCCGCGATTTCCCTGGCCGATAAAGCCTCCCAGTTGTTGCAGGAAACCATTAAAACCTGGCAAGACGGCAAGCCCAAGGAAGCCTTGCAGCAGGCGGACCAAGCCGTCCAGCTTATCTGGAACAAGGTCCCCCTGTACGTGCAAAAGGCGGTGTTGACCGAAAGCAAGGCTCAGAGCTACGGCATCTACACGCCTCGGGCCGACAATGTCTATGAAGCCAAAAAGGCCACCATCCTGCTCTACGCGGAGCCGGTGGGCTACCGTATCAACAAGGCCCCGGACGGTTTCTACACCTTCGGCTTCACCGCCGACCTGGCCATAATGGACACCAAGGAAAACATCCTGGCGGGCAAGGAAAACTTCATGTCCGTGAACTTCAAGAGCCGGACCTTCAACCGGGAAATCTTCCTGAACATCACGGTGAACATCGGCGGCATGCCGCCGGGGGACTACCTGCTGGGCCTGCGTATAAAGGACACCGGCGGGCAAAGCACCCCCTGCGGGTGCCGGTCACCTTCAAGTAGGCCCCGGCCGGGGGCGGGTGGAGCCGTCCGGCTCCCGGCCCGCCTCCAACCGCATGCTCAGGGCGCTAAGGCGCGCGCCCTAGGCCGTGACCGGGCCTTGCTCGTCCTGCCACTGGAACAGGCGCTTGAGGCGCTCCCAGAACTGGCCGCCCAGCACGAACAGGCTGGCCATGCCCAGCACCTCCCCGGCCACCATGGACCAGGCCAGGAAATGGATGGTGGCGTTGTCCGGCACAAAGAAAAGCAGATAGACCAGCACGGCATAGTAGGGCAAAAAGCTGACGGCCAGCAGCCAGACCCCCAGCCGGTGCCGGGCGCGGCTAACCGGCTTGGGCGGGGCGGCTTCCCGGCGGAACCAGGAGGCGAACTTGGTTTTCAGCGCCGCCAGGAACGGCTTGCCCAAGAGCACCGCCGAGGCATAGAAGGCCACTTCGCCGCTGGCCAGGAAGACCACCGCCAGGGTTCCCATCTCCGAAAGGCTCATGCCCAGGAACGGCAAGATCGCCAGCACCAGGATGGGCACCAGGCTGTAGATGAACAGGGGCAGCCCCAGGTAGTACTTCCAGTCCTTGGTCATGTTCCTCACCTTGGTTTTATTGCAACTGCATGGCCTGCTCCGGGCACATCTCCTGGCAGCAAAAACACACGATGCACTTGTCGGGGTCGACCTTGGGCATCTCTCCGTCAAAGGCCAGGGCCGAAGCGGGGCACTGATCGATGCAGGCTCCGCAGCCGGTGCACATGTCCGGGTCGGCTTGGGGCCGTAGCCTGGTGCGGCTATCTATGAACGCCTGCATCTTTTCCGCGCCGGAGCGGTCCGGGCCGCCGGCGGGGGGCAGCTTGAATCCCTCGATGGGTATGAGCTCGCCGATGACCTCGGTGGCTTCGTCGCTGTACTCGCCCAGCCCGGCCTTTTGGGCCGTGGCCAGAAAACGCACCTGGCCGGGGTCGGCCACGCCCATGAGCCGGGCGATTACTCCGTCCAGGGCCACCGCGTTGTCCGAGGCCAGGACCAGGTTCACGTCCCTCAGTTCGGTGGAAGCCGGGCCGTTGCCCTCCATTCCCACGATGCCGTCCACGATGTACAGGTCCGGCACCCTGAGGCGGAACACCTCCACCAGCAGGTCGTTGAAGCGCTTGGGGTTGCCGGCCAGCTTGTGCAACTGGGCCTTCTGGGCCCCGGGCAGGATGCCGAAGCTGTTCTTGATGGCCCCGCTCAGCACGGTGAGGCCGTGGGTCTTGAACTTGGGCAGCGAGACGATCACATCCGCGTCCAGCACCGCCGTGGACACGCTCAGGGTGTCGCGGTACTCGGGGTTGAAGGGCACCTCCCGCGACTCGGCCCCGATGTTGCGGTAGTGGCCCTGGGAAGCCTCGGCGAGCCCGGTGTCGGCAAAGGCCTTCTCGTTGGCCCCGTAGGTGAACACCCCGGGATTGTCGCCCACGATGAGCTGGGCCGGGTTCATGCTCTCCAGCTTTTTCACCACCGCCCGCAGCACCGCCGGATGGGTGGTGATGGCTTCCTCGGACTTGGCGGTCCGCAGAACGTTGGGCTTAACCAAAACCTTCTTGCCCTCCACGTCCAGAGGGAAAAGCTCAAAGGCCCGGTTCACGGCTTGTTGGCAGGTCTGAAAATCGGCAGGATGGATCATTACTTTGGACATGCGGCTCCCCTTCGTGGAGATGTTGATGCGGGGCTGTCCCTGGGGCTCCCGCGTTGGCCCTCATTATAGGCCGCCCCTAAGGGTAAAACCTTAGCGCCTTGGCCGTGCCGCCGTCCAGTCGTTAATGGTTCGATGCCGTCGCGTAGCCTGGCTTCAGCGCAGGCGCAGATTCTTTTTGTCCACCAGGCGGCTGAATTGGCGTGTGCCGCCCGCCTCGGCCACCACCTGTAACAGGGCCGGAGCATCGCGCACCGCCACCCCGCTGAGCATGGTGACCGGGGTGCCCGCGAAGACTTGGGGGCATAGGGGGGTGCTGGGCCCCAGCAGGACCACCTCGCGGCATGCCGCGCAGGCCTCCAGCAGAGGCTCCAGGGTTTGGTTGAGCAGGGTGGTGGCGCTGATGATGGCCACCCGGCAGCGGGGCAGCAAATCCCGCGCCCGCTCTTGGGGGAGGATGTCGCCCTGGGGCAGGTCCACCCGCTCGAAGATGACCAGGCGTCCCGCCCGGCGGCGCATCTCGGGCACCAGGGGGCCGAAGTAGCCCACCATGCCCACGGTGTCCTCGGGTTGCAGGTCCAGGTGGTCCAGGACGTCGCCGGTTGTGGCTTCGGCCGGGCCCGGCGAAAGCAGGGCCCCGGCCACGGCCAGGCCCACCGCCGCCTCCAGGGGATCGCGGGAAACGGCCAGGCCCAGCAGTTCCGCCGCACCTTGTCCGGCCAGGGGCCGCCGCCCCTGAAACACGCCGCATCCCCCCTGGACCTGGTCCCGCAGGGTGTAAGCCACGCCGGCCCGGCCGTCCTCCAGCATGGCCGCGGTGTAGCCCAGGCCCACCACCACCTGGGCGACGCGGCCCTGGGCCTGACAGGCCAGGGCCGCGGTCAGCTTGCGGGCCAGCGCGCCGGGCTCAGGCAAAGATGTCCGCCGGCATGTAGGGGTGGGTGCCCTCGATCACCTCGATGCCGCTCTTGGCCTTGATCTTGGTGATGATGGTGTCGGCGTGGGGGCAGTGATCGCTCAGGCAGGGGCCGATGTGGATTTTGGTGGGCTTTTCCTCCATGGGTGCGTTCCAAAGCTTGACCTGGGCCAGGCGGGTCACGATGGCCGCGCCGGGGCAGTCCCCGCAGCTAAGAAGGCCCATGACCTCGGCCTCTCCCTCCGGGTAGCGGGCGAATTCGCCGCCCCGGCGGTTGAAGCCCACCAGGCAGCGCGAACAGCCGATGCACACGTCGTCCATGGCCTTTTTGCATCCCACGATCAGTATTTTTTCCATTTTGCGTCCTCTCCATGAAGATGACGGCGTCCCCGCCCCGCCCGGGGCGGGGACGCCGCTATTTTAAATCCATAAATGTTATACAGTAATCAGGTGATTTGCGGTACCGTTCATCTCCCTAGCGCAGGGCCGCCGCGAGGTAGGGTCAGTTTATATCGGGAGTTGCGGGGGGCTCGTAAACGGTGATGCGGTTGCGTCCGGCGGTCTTGGAGGTGTACAGGGCCCTATCGGCCTGCTTGATGAGCAACTCCAGAAGCTCCTTGGGCTCTTGGCCTTGGTCGCGCCAGCCGTTGTTCAGGCAGGTGACCCCCAGGCTGACGGTCACCCCCACCCATTGTTCACCGGCGGGCACGCAGCAGTGGGCGATGGACTCGCGCAGCCGTTCGGCCACGTTGAGCGCCTGCGGATTCTGGGTCTCGGGCAATAGCAGCACGAACTCCTCGCCCCCGATGCGGGCGCAGATATCCACAGAGCGGATCAAGCCGGTGAGCACCCGGCCGACCTCCACCAGCACCCGGTCGCCGCAATCGTGGCCGTAGCGGTCGTTGACCTGCTTGAATTGGTCGATGTCCAGCATGAGCAGGGCCAAGTCGCGGCCGTGCCGCCGGGAGCGCTTTATCTCGTTTTCCGCCAGCAAGTAAAAGTGGCGGCGGTTGTACAGGCCGGTGAGATAGTCGATCATGGCCATCTCCCGGTAGCGCTCCTCGCTCTCGCGCAAGGCCGTTTCCACGTTCAACCGGGTGAATATTTCCTTTTGCAACTCCCGGTTCTTGGAGGTGAGCTCGGCCTCTTTTTGCTTGAGGGCCTCCACGGTGTGGGCCAGGCGTTGCACCATGGCATTGAAGGCCGAGGAGAACTCGCCCATGAAGTCCACCCGTTGGGTGAAGTCGCCGTCGGCCACCCGTTGGGTCTGCCAGGTAAGGTGCTTGAAATGGGCTTGCAGGGTCTTGAGGGAGCCGGCTATGTAGCCCTTGGCTGCTATCTTGATCCCCAGGTCGCCGCTGGCCAGGGCCAGGGCCGACACCCTGATGGCCCACAGGGTGTCGAAAAGTTCGCGCAGGGACTGGTCGTGGGCCAGGGCGCCGTCCATCCCCTCGGGCAGATGGTTGCCGTTGACCACCGCGCTCAGCAGGTCCACGGCTTCCCGCACTCCCTGGGGTTGGCTGGGGTGGGCCGGTGGCGGCAGCAGGCCGGCCTCGCCGGCCAGGCATGCGGCCAATCGGGCCAGATGCTCCAACTCGTCCGGGCTGGGATCGGGAAATATGTTTTCCAACTCCCGCCTCAGGAGCTGGAGCTTTTCCAAGACTCTTTCCTGGTCCACGGCCTAGTCCACCACCTTGGCCGTGAAGCGGCAGGTGCGGTCACCGGTGCACCAACAGTCAACTTCCTTCACCTTGAACTTGCGTCCGGTGAAGCTCTCCATGAGTCCGGCGATGAAGCCCTCGTCGTAGATGCAGATCTCGTAGTCCAATTCGGGCAGGCCCGAGCAGTCCAGGTCTTCGGACACGGTGACCACGAAGGACCCGGCCTCCAGGTCGGCCTCCTCCACCCTGAGGATGCCGATGCCCATGTCCTTGAGTACGTTTTGCAGCGAGCGCACGAAACCGTTGAAGTCGCTCTGCTGGCCCAGGACGTTCTTGTAAAATTCGGAGCCGGCCAGGTGGCCCGCCTGGTAAAAAACCTCGTCGGCCTTTTGCTTGCCCAGCCGTTGCTCCAGCACGTCGCGGATACAAAACTGCATCAGGCGATAAACTTCCAGGCGGGTGCCAGGGCCCAAGTTGGGCCTGCCCTGGGCAATGTCCCCCAGCAGGTCCCAGGAAAATTGATACTTTCTGTCCACCGCGTTTCTCCCCCTCGGCTTGACGCTCTTTGGATGTATGCCGTCCTCTTGAGCCAATCACCCTAGCATGCCGCTATTCAAAGGGAAAGCGGCGAAGCCGTGGTTTTTCCCGTGCCGACATTTTGTAAAAGGGCAGGCATAATGCGACGAACCAAGGCGAGGTCCTGAACCAAAAACCCAAGATAGCGATCTGCGGGGCAACTCCGGTGAGCCAGGAGTTGCCAAAGCGCCTCAGCGGTCGCTGGGAGCCCACTCTGGTGGGGCAGAGCAAGGCAAATCTGGAGCGGACCCATCCAGCCTTGCCGGGCGCTTTACCCGAACCGCGAGTTTTTACAATTTAATTGTGTATGTCAGAATGCGGTGACGCGGTTGCGTCCGGCCTTTTTGGAGGCATAAAGCGCCTCATCGGCCTGCTTGATGAGCGATTCCAGCAATGCCTTGGGGGCATCTTCTTGTTGGTCCCGGTGGCAGTCCAGGCAGGTTACTCCCAGGCTGGCGGTGAAGTTGACCATCTTTCCACAATTGGTCACGCAGGTGTGGGCCAGGGCTAATCTCACCCGCTCGGCCACATCCACTGCCTTGGTGGACTTGGTTTCCGGAAGCAGCAGGACAAACTCCTCGCCGCCCAGGCGGGCACAGATGTCCATCGAGCGTACATGGCTGACCAACACCCGGCCGACTTCCATCAAGACCTTGTCTCCGACGTCGTGCCCGTAATTATCATTGATCTTTTTAAATTGGTCCAGGTCCAACATTATCAAAGCGAGGCTGTGCCCGCGGCGGAGGGTGCGCTTGAGCTCGTTTTCCGCCAGCACATAAAAATGGCGGCGGTTGTACAGGCCGGTGAGGTGGTCCGTGATGGCCATTTCCCGGTAGCGCTTTTCGCTTTCTCTGAGGGCCCTTTCCACCCGCAGGCGGTTTTGAATTTCCTTTTCCAGTTCCTGGTTTTTGGCGGTCAACTCGGCCTCTTTTTGCTTCAGGGCATCCACGCTGGAGGCTAGGCGCTCGGCCATGGCGTTGAAGGCTATAGCGAACTCGCCCATGAAGTCCACCCGCTGGGTGAAATCGCCGGCGGCCACCCGCTGGGTCTGCCAGGTGAGGTGTTTGAAATGGGCCTGTAGGGCCTTGAGGGCGCCGATCAAGGAACCCTTGGCCCGTATGTCCACCGACAAATCTCCGGCAGCCAGGGCCAGGGACGCGATCCTGATGGTCCAGAGGGTGGTGAAAAGATTTCGCAGGGATTGGTTGCCGGCCAAGGTGTCGGGTATTTCCTCGGCCGGATGGTTGGCCATGACCACCGAATCCAACAGGTCGATGGCCTCTTGCAACCCCTCCGGCGCGGAAATTATCGGGGCCGCCGGTAGCATTCCGGCCTCGGCGGCCACGCAGGAGGCGAGGTAGGCCAAATGCTCCAATTGCTCCGCGCTGGGGTCGGGAAGGGCGCTTTCCAACTCCCGGCTTAGAATGCGGAGCTTTTCCATAAACTTGGCTCGGTCCACTTTAACCAACCACCTCTGCCGTGAAACGGCAGGTGCGGTCGCCGGTGCACCAGCAGTCCACTTCTTCCACCTTGAACTTGCGTCCGGTGAAGCTTTCCATGAGCCCGGCGATGAAGCCTTCGTCATAGACGCAGATTTCATAGTCCAACTCGGGCAAGCCGGAGCAGTCCAGATCTTCGGAAACGGTGACCACGAAGGAGCCGGCGTCCAGGTCGGCCTTTTCAACCCGCAGGATACCGATGCCCATCTCCTTGAGCGCTTTTTGCAGGGAACGCACGAATTCGTTGAAGTCGTGTTGTTGGCCCAGGACGTTTTTATAGAATTCCCCGCCCGCCAGATAGCCTGCCTCGTAAAAGAGGTTGTCGGTTTTTTCCTTGCCCAGGTTTTGCTCCAGAACGTCGCGGATACAGAACTGCATCAAACGGTAGACTTCCAGGCGAGTGTTGTGGCCCAAGTTGGGGCGGCCCTGGGCGATATCGCCCAGAAGATCCCAAGAAAATTGGTACTTGCGTTCCATCGCGCACCTTCCGCTCATTTAACTGTGGTCGATTTTTCCGTTGACGCCGCGTTGGGCCCGTAAACCGTAGCAAGCCCGCGCCGCCTAAAGTGAAATAGGCAACCACGAGGCATTGCTCGAGAGAAAAAATTCCGGCCCCCGGAAATGTCGGCGGACGTGTGGCGGATCATAGGCGAAAGGCAGCCGTTTTCATCCCTACCGGGGGCAGGCAGCCCAGGGGTGTAATTCCTAGGCCCGGCAGCGTGATCATCAGCTTCCTTGCAGAATACACCGAAAAGGCCTTTTCGGTAAATACATAAAATCATAGCTAAAAGAAATAATAACTTGCCGGGGTTGACAATCTGGGACTAAATAGGTATTTTAATACCAGAATAACTAAAAAGGACGATGGACATGCAGAACCTCTTGAAAATATCCGAAGCTGCCTCCCTGGCCCTGCACACCATGGGGCTGTTGGCCTCCCGGCCCGGCGAGCAGGTTTCCACCCGCGAGTTGGCCGCGCGCCTGAAGGTCTCCGAGGCTCACCTGGCCAAGGTGATGCAGCGCCTGGGCCGGGCCGGTCTGGTGCGCTCTCAGCGGGGGCCCAAGGGCGGCTTCGCGCTGCAACGCAACCCCGAGGACATCACCCTGTTGGAGGTATACGAGGCCACCGAGGGGCCCTTGCAAGAGCGCCGCTGCCTGCTGGGCAACCCCATGTGCAGCGGCAACTGCATCTTGGGCGGCCTGCTGGAGCGGGTGGGCGACGAGGTGCGCGACTACTTCTCCCAAACCCGGCTTTCGGATCTTAAGGACACCTTTCGTCAGGAGGCGGTCAATGCCTAATACCAGGGACATCATCCATATCGACGAAGAGCTGTGCAACGGCTGCGGCCAGTGCATCCTGGACTGCGCCGAAGGGGCCCTGCAACTGGTGGACGGCAAGGCTCGCCTGGTGGGCGAGATCTATTGCGACGGCCTGGGCGCCTGTCTGCAGGGCTGCCCCACCGGGGCCCTGACCATTGAGAAGCGCGAGGCCGCCGAGTTTGACGAGGAGGCGGTGGAAGAGCTGCTGGCCTCCCAGGGCAAGGCCCCCCATGCCCAGCCCGCCGCCGGCCCGGCCCAGCCCTTCCCCGTGGCGGGCGGCTGTCCGGGCCACGCGGCCATGAGCCTGTCGCCTTCCGCCCCGGCCCCGGCATCGGACGAGGACGGCTGGCCCACCCCCAGCCAGTTGGGCCACTGGCCCATCAAGCTGCAACTGCTTTCGCCCCAGGCCCCCTTCCTCAAGGGCGCGGACCTGATCCTGTTGGCCGACTGCGCGGCGGCCTCTTTGCCCGATTTGCACCGGCGCTTTTTGCCGGGCCGGGCCATCGCCCTGGCCTGTCCCAAGCTGGACAACGCCCAGGCCCACATCGACAAGCTGGCCCAACTGCTGGCCGGGGGCGGTATGCGCTCCCTGACCATCGTGCACATGGAGGTGCCCTGCTGCTCGGGCCTGAACCATATCGTGGAGCAGGCCATGCAGCGCTCCGGGGCCAAGCTGCCGGTGGGCGAGATGGTCATCTCCCGCACCGGAACGGTCCTGGGCAAGCGCAACCTGCCCTGGAGCCTGGCGGCCTAGCATGGCCGGACGCTGTGGCATAGTCTGGGCCCCCGAGGCGGCCCAGGCCCTCAAGGGGGTGCCGGTGTTGGTGCGACCCCTGGCCCGCCGCAAGGTGGAGGAGCGGGTGCGCGGCGAGGGCAGGGACCAGGTGGTCCTGGCCGACTTCGCCGCCGCCGAGGCCCGCTTCCGGGCGGTGATGGGCGCCAAGAGCGAAAAGGAGCTGGCCCAGCTCATGCCCGCGGCCAACCGCCCCGGCGCGGAGCTGGTGGTGCTGGAGTCCTGCCGGGCCAAGCTCTCCGGCTGTCCCAACGCCATCATGGACACCGACCCCTGGCGCGAAGCCCTGCAAGAGTGGCTGGCCGCCAACCAGGTGAGCGAGCGCCTCAGGGCCAAGGTTCAGGGCGATCAGGTGTTGTTCCACCACAAGCTGCGCCTGTCCCTGGCTGGTTGCCCCAATGGATGTTCGCGCCCCCAGATAGCCGATCTGGCCCTGGTGGGGACCGTGAGCCCGCTTTTCGACCCCGACGATTGCACCGCCTGCGGCGCTTGCGCCGCAGTCTGCCCCGACGGGGCAATCGCGGTGGCCGAAACGGCCTCCTGGGACCTTGACCAGTGCCTGGGCTGTCTGGGTTGCGCCCAGTCTTGCCCCACCGGCGCGGTGAGCCTGGGTCCGGTGGAGGCCCGGGTGCTCATGGGCGGCAAGCTGGGCCGCCATCCCCACCTGGCCAGGGAAGTGGCCGTGGTGCAGGGCCCGGAGCAGGCGGTGGCCCTCATGGGCCAGGCCATGGACGACTATATCGAACACGCCCCCCGGGGAGAGCGCTTCTCCGCCTGGTGGGCCGCCAAGCATAAGGAGGGGGAGTGATGGCTCAGACCATGTGCCCCGGTCAAGACACCAAGTTTTGGGGGCCTAACGACATCTTTGAAACCGCCTGCGCCCACTGCGGGGCCCAGATCGAGTTCTTCAAGGACGACGCCTCGCGCCGCTGCCCCGGCTGCGGCCAGAAGGTGGCCAACCCCAAGCTAAACCTGGGCTGCGCCCAGTGGTGCGAGCACGCCAAGGAGTGCCTGGGCTACGACCCCAAGGAGGCCCTGGCCGAGCACGCCGCCGCCGGCGGCGGGGGGGCGTCCCTGCTGGAGCGCCTGCTGGAGGCCATGAAGGCCACCTTCGGCCGCGACGCCAAGCGCATCGAGCACGCCCAGGCGGTGTTGGCCAACGCCCAGGAACTGATGAAGGCCGAGGGCGGCGACCCCAAGGTGATCCTGGCCGCGGCGGTGCTGCACGACATCGGCATTCAGGCGGCCGAGGCCAAGCACGGCTCGGCCGCCGGCCGCTGGCAGGAGCTGGAAGGCCCGCCCATCGCCGAGGCCATCATGAAGGACCTGGGCCTGGATATTGAAACCCGCGACCACGTTGGCAAGATCATCGCCAACCACCACTCGGCCAAGGGCATCGACACCCTGGAGTTCCGCATTATCTGGGACAGCGACTGGCTGGTGAACATCCCCGAGGAGTTCCCTGAGATCAGCCAGGAGAAGATGGCCAAGCTCATCGCCAAGGTCTTTAAGACCAACACCGGCCGCAAGATGGCCCGGGGGCGCTTCTTGAACGACTAGCCCCTAAACCCCACATTATGCGGCAACATAGTCGAGAAAAGGCTTCCTGCACCACATAACATATTGATATAATGTTTAAAATATAATATCAGCCGGAGGTTTTGTGGTGCCCGCAAGTGGTGAAAGCTCAAAAGAGGCTATAAGGCCATATTTCAACCGTTCGATCATGATGGATTTCTAAGGGGCGAAGCTTTCATCGGATACCGGCATTATTTTGATGCGCGAGCTTGATCAAAGGCACAGTGTGATCGCACCTATGGGAGATGCCCTGGAGGACAGCAGGTCTGCTTCCCACACCAAACACACCCTTGTTCAGATGATTCGGCAGCGGATATACCAGATGGCCGCCGGTTATGAAGACTGCAACGACGCCGATTTTCTGCGGGTTGCTCCTGCCCTTCGGCTGTCCTTGGGCAAAGACCAAAAGTTTGGTGCTGGCCAGTCGGCTTTATCTCGGCTGGAAAACGATATTCTGGGCAACGCCCAAGGTCTGCAGACTCTGGATGAAGCCATATTGCGCTCAACGGATGCCTTGATTAAGACAAAGGACAAGTACCGCTTCGTTCTGGATGGGGACTCCGCCGAAGATCCGGCCCATGGGAAACAGATGGGCTGCGTCTACAATGGCCATTTCGGCAAGACATGCTTCCATCCGATCGTTGCTTTCACAGGAGACGGGGATTGTCTCGCCGCCGAACTGAGGCCGGGCAATGTTCACTCAGCCGACGGGGTGCTGGCGTTCATCAAGCCGTTGCTCGAGCGATACCGGAAACGCTTCCAACTATTTTGGTTCCGGGGCGATGCGGCCTTTGCTCTGCCCGATGTCTATGACTACTGCGAGAAAGAGCACATCACATACTTCATCCGGCTGCCCGCGAATGAAATCTTGCGAAAGATCATGGAGCCGGAGACAAAAAGCCGCCCGGTGGGCAGGCCGCCCAAGTCCGGGGTCAAGGTCCAGCACTTCGAGTTTTACTACCGGGCCGGGAGTTGGAAGAAACGCCGCCGGGTGGTGTGCAAGGTTGAGTGGCACAACGACGAGCTTTTCCCCAGGATGGGTTTCATCGTGACCAACTCCACTCTTCATGCCTGGCAAGTAGTGCGAGCCTACAATGGCCGGGCCAACGTGGAGAACCGGATCAAAGAGGCCAAGAATACCCTGCGTTGGGACAAGACCAGTTGCCATCGCTTCGCGGCCAACCAGGCCCGGCTGAAGATGGGAGCCCTGGCCTACAATCTGCTGCACATGTTGCGGGCGTTCCACCTTAAGGGCGAGGATGTCAAACGCTCCATGGAGTGGCGGCTGATACGCCGAGTAATCAAAGCGGCGTCACGGATTTCTTTTCATGGCCGCCGCTGGTGGGTGCATGTGGCCTCGTCGTTCCCATTGGCGCACCACTACCGGGATGTCCTGGGCACTGGATGAGAGAGGGTGCCCGTTTGATATGCAAAACGAAAATGGGCTACTAAGCTCACAAACAAGGTGATGGTGGTTTTCGCTGGGGCTTCAGTGAGAAAGAGCTTTTCCTGGTAGGCAATGAAGCCATTGGATGCGGCCCAACCGCGCGGCAGAGTGCACCGGGATCATCAGAAGGCTCAATAAGAGGTGAAGCGCGGCGACTGCCGCATAATCTGGATTGAGTAAAGACTGCTATGCGGCGCAGAATAGTTAAGAAGGACCGAAATTACCTTTTTGTTTTCAAAAAAGGTTAGGCAAGCAAGGCAAGGTGGGGGTCTGGGGGGCTCAGTTGAGTGTGGTTATGGGCTCACTTAAACCACCCAAAGGGTCGTATGCATAGAACACGCGGCTACCACAGGATAGCATGGAGCCGAGGGAGGAAACCGTAATGTTGAAGGCGAGGTTTTTTCTTACGCTGGCGAGTGTCACGTTAGCGATATTGCTGACGATGGCCACCACGCTCCGCGCACAGGCTACGGATAAAATCAGCGAGCAAGAGGCCTACGAGATCGGCATGGAGGCGTACTATTTCCTCTACCCTCTGATCTCCATGGACATCACCCGCAAAATGTCGATCAATCACAAGGCAGGCGAAGCTCCCGGCTCGGGCCCCGCAAACACCTTCAACCACATGCGGTCCTTTCCATCCGCCGACTTCAAGTCAGTGGTGCGGCCCAACTTCGACACGCTCTACTCCCCAGCCTGGCTCGACCTGACCAAGGAGCCGGTCATCGTCTCCGCGCCTGACACCCAGGGGCGATACTATCTATTACCCATGATGGACATGTGGACCGATGTCTTCGCCGTGCCCGGCAAGCGCACCAGCGGCACCAAGGCGGCCAACTTCGCCGTGGTGCCTCAAGGTTGGCAGGGCAAACTGCCGGCTGGGGTGAAACGCATCGAAGCGCCCACGCCCTACGTTTGGGTGATCGGACGCACCCAGACCAACGGCCCCAAGGATTACCAAGCGGTTCACAAGGTGCAGGACGGTTATCGCGTGACGCCGCTTTCCAACTGGGGCAAGAAGGCCAAGCCCGTGCGAGTGGTCATCGATCCCAGCGTGGACATGAAGACTCCGCCCTTGGAACAGGTGAACAACATGCCCGCCGCCAAGTATTTCAACTACGGAGCCGAGCTGATGAAGCTCCATCCGCCACACATCACCGATTGGTCCCAGGCCACCCGGCTGAGCCGGGTAGGCATGGTGCCCGGCCAGAGCTTCGACTTGGATCAGGCTCCCGCGGCGGTCAAGGCCGGCCTGCAACGGGCAGCGGTGGACGCCCTGAAGATGATGCAAAAGGCAGCGACGGCCAAGGTGAACGCGATCAACGGCTGGGAGTTTATGACTGATGGCATGGGCGTGTATGGCAATGACTACCTCCATCGCGCCATTATAGCCATGGTTGGGCTCGCAGCCCTCCCGGCCGAGGATGCGGTATATCCAATGAACTTGACGGATGCCGATGGCCAGCCGATGGAAGGGGGCCGCCGGTATGTGATTCATTTCGCCAAGGGCAAGTTGCCACCCGTTGGCGCCTTCTGGTCACTGACCATGTATGACGCCGACGGCTTCCCTGTGCCCAACAAGATAAACCGCTTCGCCATCGGCGATCGCGACGCCCTCAAAAAGAATCCTGATGGGTCCCTGGACATCTTTATCCAGCACGACTCCCCAGGGGCGGACAAAGAGTCCAATTGGCTGCCAAGTCCGGCCCAGGGCAGGTTGGGGCTGACCATGCGCCTGTACGCGCCCAAAGCCCAGGTGTTGGACGGTAGCTGGGTTCCTCCGGTGGTGAAAAGGGTTCGGTAGGCTTTTGGTGCTTTCGTCAGGCCCCTTGGGACATATAAGGGCATGTAGCTAATGGAGGCTTCCGGGTAGAATCCAAGCCCAAGGGATTTAACCATGAGTAAGACGGAGAGCCCGAAGGCTGTATCCAAGTAGATCAGGCGCGATACGAGGAGTACCTACTCGGCAGAGGAGAATATCCGTATTGTGCTAGAGGGTTTTCGTGAGGATCCCAGCATAGTGGGAGCTTGTTCCGCCAATATCAGCAGCGCTTCCCCAACTTTGGGAACCCGTGGAAACCCTTAAAAACCAAGCCGCAAAAATGCGGGCCGGGAGGGAATCGCCCTCCCGGCCCGTTTAGCGCCGTGCGTTGATGACTCGTTGGTGTGATTGCTAGGCGGCGCCCTTTTTCTTCTTTTCGTCGATATCGCCGGGATACATCACCGCTTCGTGGCCCCGCTCGCCGGTGCGGATGCGCACCGCCTCGTCCACCGGGTAGACGAAGATCAGTCCGTCGCCCGCGTCGCCGGTGCGGCCTCCCTTGAGGATGGCCGCGATGGTTTCGTCAACGTTGTCTTCGCTCAGGATGATGTTGATCTGCATCTTGGGCAGCATGTCCACCTGATAGGTGCCCGAGCGCCCGGCCAGGGTGATGCCGCCTTGGCGGCCCTGGCCCCTGATTTCGAAGACGTTCATACCCCTGATGCCCGCGGCGTGCAAGGCGTCCTTGACGTCGTTGAGCTTGTCTTCGCGGATTATGGCTTCTATCTTCTTAAGCATCGCTTTATGTCTCCTTAAATCCCGGGGCTAGCCTAGGAGTAGGCCCGCTCGCCGTGCTCGGAAAGGTCCAGGCCCACTTCTTCTTCCAGGGTTTCGACCCTGAGACCCATGATGCCGCCCAGAATCTTGGCCAGGACAAAGGTGACCAGGAACACGAAGCATATGGTCACCGCCACGCTGATGGCCTGGATGCCCAACTGGCCGGGGTTGCCGTAGAACAGGCCCGCCGCCTTGTTCACCGCCGGGGCGGCGAACAGGCCGGTGGCCAAGGCGCCCCAGGTGCCGGCCATGCCGTGGCAGGCCCAGACGTCCAAGGATTCGTCGAGGTTGCGCTTCTGGCGGAAGCGGATGGCGTAGTAGCTGATGGGCGCGCCCACCGCCCCGATGACGATGGCTCCCAGGGGGGTGACGAAGCCAGCCGCCGGGGTGATGGCCACCAGGCCCACCACCGCGCCGGTGGCGATGCCCAACACGCTGGGCTTGCCCGCGTCGGCCCAGGAGACCAGCATCCAGCTCACCGCGGCGGAGGCGGCGGCGGTGTTGGTGTTCACGAAGGCGTAGGAGGCCAGGCCGTCGGCGGCCAGGGCGCTGCCCGCGTTGAAGCCGAACCAGCCGAACCACAGCAGACCCGCGCCCAGGACGGTGTAGGGGATGTTGTGGGGCTCCATGGGGGCCTTGGGGAAGCCCTTGCGCGGCCCGATGGCTATGGCGAAGGCCAGGGCGCTGAAGCCGGCGGCGATGTGCACCACGGTGCCGCCCGCGAAGTCCAGGGCTCCCATGGCTCCCATCCAGCCGCCGTCGCCCCACACCCAGTGGCACAGGGGATCGTAGACTATGGTGGCCCAGAGCACCGCGAAGACCAGGAAGGTCTTGAAGCGAATGCGCTCCACGAAGGCGCCGGTGATCAGCGCCGGGGTGATCACCGCGAACATCATCTGGAAGGCGGCGAAGGCCAAGTGGGGAATGTTGCTCGAATATGGCCCCGCTACGCCGGTGACCCCGGAAAAGCCCAGATAGCTCAGGTCGCCGAACAGGCCGGCCACGTTTTTACCGAAAGCCAGGGTGTAACCGTAGAGCACCCATTGCACCGAGATCACGCCCATCATGATGAAGGACAGGTTCAGGGTGGAAAGGATGTTCTTTTTGCGGACCATGCCTCCGTAGAAAAAGGCCAGGCCGGGGGTCATAAGCAGGACCAAAGCCGTGCTGGTCAGAATCCAGGCGGTGTCGCCTGCGCTGATGGGGTTGGCCATTACTTGCTCCCTCCTAAGTTGCAAGAGTTTGAGATTCGTAGAACCGGGGTCATTATTCAAACCCGCCGCGGGGCTTGTTTGGCCCGCGCGGCGAAGCGATTTCGGTGTTACTGAACGCAACCTTGATGCCAAGATTGAATATTTCCTTAAAAAGCAGGAAAAAATGTAGGTTACGGGGCCGAAGCCCCAGGAGGGGAGGTCTGGAAACAATACCCGGCGGTATGTTTATCGGAGGGTGGAACCTCGAATTAAGCGGCCGGGAAGGGGGTGAGATGGCTTTTGCCGCGGTTTATCCTGAAAAGGCCTCAAAAGGTTTGATGATAAATAATGTAGTTAAATTAAGATGATACCGTAAAAAAAATATTTGATCGTACCTACGGGTAGTGTGCAATGGTCAAACATACCTAATGGTAGTTTTGACTGAAACCGCCGACCATGGCACCACATAATTGTAGCTTAGGCCCCGGAAGCCAGGTTGCAATTTGGTAAAGACAGGGCAAGCCCCTTTCCTTGACCCCCACTCAAATTCCGGGTATATATGCAAAATTCCTAGCTGGTCCCCCCAAGGGGGCTCAAAAAATCGAGATTAAGAAAGGCGGAGGCATTTTGGCCATCCAGGCGGTCAGGGGCATGAAGGACCTGTTGCCCCCCGAGGCCCCCAAGTGGCGCTTCATAGAGGCCACGGCCCGGGAGGTGTTCGGCTCCTTCGGTTTCAGTGAGATACGCACGCCCATCTTGGAACGCACCGAGTTGTTCGCCCGCTCCATCGGCGAAGAAACCGACATCGTTTCCAAGGAGATGTACACCTTTGAGGACCGCAGCGGCGACTCGCTGACCATGCGCCCCGAGGCCACCGCCGGAGTGGTGCGGGCCTTTTTGGAGAATAAGCTTTACGCCGTGCCCGGTCCCCACAAGCTGTGCACCATCGGCCCCATGTTCCGCCACGAGCGGCCCCAAAAGGGCCGCCTGCGCCAGTTTCACCAACTCGACTGCGAAATCCTGGACGACGCCGGACCACAGGGCGACGCCGAGCTGCTGGTCATGGCCGCCCACCTGCTGGAACGCCTGGGCGTGCGCCAGGTCACCCTGGTGCTCAACTCCCTGGGCTGCCCCGAGTGCCGCCCGGTGTTCAAGCAACAGCTTCAGGACTATTTCGCGGGCCGCCAGGGCGGGCTGTGCGAGGATTGCCGCCGCCGCCTGGCCACCAACCCCCTGAGGGTGCTGGACTGCAAGCAGGAGGGTTGCAAGGAGATTTCCCTGGGCGCGCCGCTGATCAGCGGCTCCTGGTGCGCGAGCTGCGGCGAGCACTTCGACCAGGTGAAACGCTTGCTCACCCAGTCCGGCGTGACCTTTGAGACCGATCCCAAGCTGGTGCGGGGCCTGGACTACTACACCCGCACCGCCTTCGAGTTCAAGACCACCCAACTGGGGGCCCAGGATGCGGTGGGCGGCGGCGGGCGCTATGATGGGCTTATAGAGGCCCTGGGCGGCCCGGCCACCCCGGCCATCGGCTTCGCCCTGGGCGTGGAGCGCCTGGCCCTGCTTCTGGAAGATCGGCCCGAGTGGCAGCAAGGCCCCAGCCTGTTCATCGCCGCCCTGGGCGACGAGCCCCGGGATTGGGCCTTCGGCGCGGCCCAACAGCTGCGCCGGGCCGGCATCTGGGTGGAGATGAGCGCCCAGGCCACCAGCCTCAAGGCCCAGATGCGCCGCGCCAACAAGCTGGGAGCCTCCCGGGTGCTCATCCTGGGCGGCGAGGAGCTCAAGGCGGGCATAGCCCCCTTAAAAGACATGGCCAACGGGGAGCAAGAGGATTTGCCCCTGGACCAGATAGTGGACCGCCTGAAGGCGGCAGGAGCGTAGTTAGTTGTCTGAACGATTCATATCCGACCTGAAACGCACCCACTCCTGCGGCGAGTTGGGCCTTGAAAACGTGGGCAGCCAGGTGGTTCTCATGGGCTGGGCCATGCGCCGCCGCGACCACGGCGGGCTGATCTTCGTGGACCTCAGGGACCGCGAGGGCATCACCCAGGTGGTGTTCAACCCCGAGGTGGACGAAGGGTCCCACGGCGAGGCTCACACCATCCGCAGCGAGTTCTGCGTGGCCCTTCGGGGCACGGTGCGCGCCCGGCCCGAGGGCATGACCAACCCCAACCTGGTCACCGGCGGCATCGAGGTCTACGTGGACCAGTTCGAGATCCTCAATCCCAGCAAGACCCCGCCCTTCATGCTGGAGGAGTGGATCGAGGTCAACGAGAACATCCGCCTGAAGTACCGCTACCTGGACCTCCGGCGTCCGGAGATGTACGCCAACCTGCTGCTCAGGCACCGGGCGGCGGCCGCGGCCCGGCGCTTTCTCAACGAGAACGGCTTCTTGGAGGTGGAAACCCCCTTCCTCACCAAGTCCACCCCTGAGGGCGCCCGCGACTATTTGGTGCCTAGCCGGGTGAACCCCGGCAGCTTCTACGCCCTGCCTCAGTCGCCCCAGCTCTTTAAGCAGCTGCTGATGATGGGCGGGGTGGAGCGCTACTACCAGATCGCCCGCTGCTTCCGCGACGAGGACCTGAGGGCCGACCGCCAGCCCGAGTTCACCCAGGTGGACCTGGAGATGAGCTTCGTGGCCGAGGACGACGTCATGGACCTCACCGAGGGTCTGGTGGCGGCCATCATCAAGGAGGCCACGGGCCAACAGATGAGCCTGCCGGTGCCGCGCATGACCTACGACCAGGCCATCGACCGCTACGGCCTGGACGCCCCGGACGTGCGCTTCGGCCTGGAGCTCACCGACGTCACCGACCTGGTGGCCGATGCCGAGTTCAAGCTGTTCGCCACCGCCGCGGCCAAGGGCCTATTGGTCAAGGCCATCAACGGCAAGCAGATGGCCTCCCTCAGCCGCAAGGACCTGGACGACCTGACCAGCTACGTGGCCGATTTCGGGGCCAAGGGCCTGGCCTGGGTCAAGATCAAGCCCGAGGGCGAGTGGCAGTCGCCCATCGCCAAATTCTTCACTCCCGAGCTGCAGCAGGCCATAAACGGGCGTATGGACGCGGTTGAGGGCGATATTTTGTTCTTCGGGGCCGATGTTCCGGCCGTGGTGCATGAGTGCCTGGGCCGTTTGCGCCTGGAGCTGGCCCGGCGTTTCCAGCTGAACAAGGAAAAGGGCCTGACCTTCTGCTGGGTCACCGAATTTCCCATGGTGGAATACAACCCGGACGAAAAGCGCTGGGAGGCCATGCACCACCCCTTCACCAGCCCCCGCCAGGAGGACCTGGAGCTTCTGACCAGCGATCCGGGCAAGGTAAAGGCCCGGGCCTACGACCTGGTCCTCAACGGCAGTGAGGTGGGCGGCGGCTCCATTCGTATCCACCGCCCGGACGTGCAGGCCAAGGTGTTCGCGGCATTGGGAATTTCCGACGAAGAGGCTCAGGAGAAATTCGGATTCCTCCTGGAGGCGCTTACCTACGGGGCCCCGCCCCACGGCGGCCTGGCCCTGGGCTTCGATCGCTTGGTGGCCATTTTGGCCGGGGAGCCCTCCATCCGCGAGGTTATCGCCTTCCCCAAGACTCAAAAAGCCTCCTGCCCCCTCACCGAAGCCCCCTCCAGGGTGGCCGCGGGCCAGCTTTTGGAGCTTGGTCTGCGCCTGGACAAGGCCGAGTGAAGAGTTGATGTCAAAATAGGCACCATCTATTGACTAAATGATAAAAAGGGGCCTAAAATTGTTTTTAGAGCTTTAAACGTGGTAACTTACGGGTGAGAGAATCTACCGTACCGCTACCAAGGGCGGTCTAGTAGCTTGAGATCGAACCTCGCGTCTTGGGAGGAAATAGTAAGGAGGATATGGGAATGACCTTGTTAAAAAAAGTGTTGCCCTGGATAGCGGTCTTGGCTGCTTTGGGGTTGCTGGGTGGTTGCGCTTCGGTTTGTGGGGTGGAAAAAGTTCCCCCTAAGGCCCCTCCCGCACCTCCCGCCGTCAAAAAGTGGACGCCTCCCAAGCCGATGCCGGTGACCGAGAAGCCGGCGCCCGCTCCCGCATTGCCCACCACCTACACGGTGGAAAAATGCGACGACTTGTGGAGCATCTCCGCAAAGCCTCAGATTTACAACGATCCTTGGCTGTGGTGCCTCCTGTACAACGCCAACAAGGACAAGATCAAGAACGCCAACAAGCTTAAGGTCGGAACCGTGCTGGCCGTGCCCCGTGGGGTCAGTGACGCCGACAAGGCTGCTGCGCGCAAGTGCTCCATGAAGTTCCCCAAGTACATGCCTCCCAAGGGAGCCAAGCGCTACTGCCCGCCCAAGTAAGGCCTGTGTAACTCCACTGGGACCACTCTCGGGTGGCCCATAGCCGGACAACCTGACTTACTCCCCGGAGGGAGCGCCCTTTGACTAGGGCGCTCCCTTCCGGTATTTTTTTGCGGTGGTTGATAATAGCACGCAGAAGAGGTGCAAAATGGCTAACTGGAACCCTAACCGCAGATTATTGGATCATAAACATCAGTCGGATTACCTAAAATTAGAAGACGTCGCCCAACCGCAACTATTCCGGAATATATTTCCGTATGACGAAGTATGCCGTATCGATTTCGACCACAAGCTCCTGCCCCTGACTCCGGCAGACGAATGGTTCATAACCGACACCACCTTCCGTGACGGCCAACAGGCGCGCCCGCCCTACAAGGCCAAGCAGATCGTGGCCATCTACGACTTGTTGCACAAGCTTTCCGGGCCCAAGGGCATCATCCGCCAGTGCGAGTTTTTCCTCTACAGCCAGAGGGACAAGGATGCGTTGGAGAAGTGCCTGGCCCTGGGTCACCGTTTCCCGGAGGTCACCGGCTGGGTGCGGGCCAAGAAAGAGGAGCTGGCCGAGGTCAAGAAGATGGGCCTCAAGGAGACCGGCATCCTCACCTCGGTGAGCGACTACCACATCTACCATAAGATGAACACCACCCGCGCCAAGGTCTTGGACAAGTACCTGGGCGTGGTCAAGGACGCCCTGTCCCTGGGGTTGATCCCCCGCTGCCACTTTGAGGACGTAACCCGGGCCGACATCTACGGTTTCGTGGTCCCCTTCGCCCTGGAGCTGGCCAAGCTGCGCCAGGAGTCGGGCATCGGCATCAAGATCCGCCTGTGCGACACCATGGGCTACGGGGTCACCTATCCCGGCGCGGCCCTGCCCCGCAGCGTGGATAAGCTGGTGCGGGTCATGATCGATGACGCGGAGTGCCCCGGCAAGCTCATGGAGTGGCACGGGCACAACGACTTCTACAAGGTGCTCATCAACGCCTCCACCGCCTGGCTCAACGGCTGCTCCGGGGCCAACGCCACGGTGCTGGGCTTTGGCGAGCGCACCGGCAACACGCCCCTGGAGGCCCTGGTCATCGAGTACATCTCCCTGAAAGGCAAGGCCGACGGCATGGACACCCGGGTCATCACCGAGTTGGCCGAGTACTTCGAGAAGGAGATCGGCTTCCGCATCGCGCCCACCACCCCCTTCGTGGGCCGCGACTTCAACTCCACCAAGGCGGGCATCCACGCCGACGGCCTGGTTAAGAACCCGGAAATCTACAACATCTTCGACACCGAAAAGATACTGGGCCGCCCCTACACCATCGCCATCACCGACAAGAGCGGGGCGGCGGCCATCTCCCACTGGGTGAACCAGCGCCTGAAGCTGGCCCCGGAGCGCATGGTGGACAAGCGCCATCCGGGCATCATAAAGATCAACCAGTGGGTGCAGGAGCAGTACGAAGAGGGGCGGCTCACCTCCATCGGCAACTCCGAGCTGGAGGTGGTGGCCCGCAAGCACCTGCCCGAGCTGTTCCTCAGCGAGTTCGACCGCTTGAAGGACCGGGCCAAGAAGCTGGCCCTGGATTTGGGCGCCCAGCTCATCGACCGCCCGGAGCTCAAGACCCTGGCCCCGGCGGTCATGGAGCCGGTGTTGCAGGAGTTCCTGGACAAGAACCCCTTCATCCAGTTCCTGTACGTGGTCAACCCGCAGGGGTACAAGATCACCAGAAATATCACCAACATCGTGGACCGGGCCAAGTACTCGGGCACCCAGTTGGAGACCGATTTCAGCGACCGCGACTGGTTCATCAAGCCCATGAAGGACGGCAAGCTGCACGTGAGCGAGTTCTACAGCAGCAAGATAACCGGGGCCTTGTGCATCACCATGAGCGGCCCGGTGCGCGACGAGAGCGACGCCATCGTGGGCGTGTTGGGGGCGGATATCCGCTTTGAGGATTTGGCCAAATTGGAGGCCGAGGAGAAGGCCGAGGAGTAGTCCGAAAGGGGCTTGGGCCTTGACAAGCTGGCGTATCTCGGTCTATTCTTCCATGGTCATTTTTTAGTCACTTAAGAGTGATATTTACATTGAGGCCACTAGCCTCGAGGTTTTCATAGGGAGGAAATACCTTGGCAGAAATAAAAGCACCCATGGGCGGAAAAGTCATCAAGGTTTCGGTTAAAGTCGGCGACCAGATCGGCGAAGACGACGAGGTAGCCGTACTCGAGGCCATGAAGATGGAAATGCCCATCCTCTCCGAAGACGACGGCACCGTCGCCGAGGTGAAGGTCGAAGCCGGTCAGACGGTCGAGGCCGAACAAGTTCTGGTGGTTCTCAGTTAGCTGGGTAAGAACCCCAATGTCAGGCACCGCGGGCTGCCCAGACGGAATTTGATCCGCCTGAGCAGCCCGCGATCTTTTTGAGTAACGCTTTTTCGCCTCCCGCCTCCTGTCCATAAGAAGGAAGCGGAACTTAACAGAGGAGATTCCCCAAATGGAGAACGTGCCGGTCACCACCAAGGAAAAGATCGAAGATCTTAAAAAACGCGACGAGGCAGCTCGCCTGGGTGGTGGCGTAAAGCGCATCGAGTCGCAGCACGCCAAGGGCAAGATGACCGCCCGTGAGCGCATCGAGGCCCTTTTGGATGCCAACACCTTTGAAGAATTCGACCGATTCGTGGTGCATCGTTGCACCGACTTCGGCATGGACAAATCCAAGATCCCCGGCGACGGGGTGGTCACCGGCTACGGCCGGGTCAACGGCCGCCCGGTGTTCGTCTTCAGCCAGGATTTCACCGTGTTCGGCGGCTCTCTGTCCGGCCCCTTCGGTGAAAAGGTCTGCAAGGTCATGGACCTGGCGGTAAAGGCCGGGGCCCCGGTGATCGGGCTCAACGATTCGGGCGGAGCCCGCATCCAGGAGGGCGTGGTCTCCCTGGGCTCCTACGGCGAGATATTTAGGCGCAACGTGCTCTCCAGCGGAGTGGTCCCCCAGATCAGCGCCATCATGGGCCCCTGCGCCGGGGGCGCGGTGTATTCGCCGGCCATCACCGACTTCATCTTCATGGTGGACCAGACCTCCTACATGCACATCACCGGCCCGGCGGTCATCAAGTCGGTGACCGGCGAAGAGGTGACCAGCGAGACGGTGGGCGGGGCCAAGGTGCACAACACCAAGAGCGGCGTGGCCCATTTCATGGCCGCCGACGATGCCGAGTGCCTCCAGATGGTGCGCAAGCTGCTCTCGTACCTGCCTTCCAACTACGAGCAGAAGCCCCCGGAAAAGCACTGCGGCGACCCGGCCAGCCGCGTGTCGCCCGAGCTGGACGATTTCATCCCCGACAGCCCCAAGCAGCCCTACAACATGAAGAAGCTCATCAAGACCGTGGTGGACGCGGACAGCTTCTTCGAGGTGAGCAAGGGCTGGGCCAAGAACATGATCACCGCCTTCGCCCGTTTGGCGGGCATGGCCGTGGGCATCGTGGCCAACAACCCCATGCAAATGGCCGGCTGCCTGGACATCGACGCCAGCCGCAAGGGCGCGCGCTTCGTGCGCTTCTGCGACGCCTTCAACATCCCGGTGGTCACCTTCGTGGACGTGCCCGGCTTTTTGCCCGGGGTGCAGCAGGAGTACGGCGGCATCATCTGCCACGGCTCCAAGATGATCTACGCCTACTGCGAGGCCACGGTGCCCTTGCTCACGGTGATCACCCGCAAGGCCTACGGCGGAGCCTACGACGTGATGGGCTCCAAGCACCACGGCGCGGACGTGAACTTCGCCTATCCCACCGCCGAGATCGCGGTGATGGGCCCCGAGGGCGCGGTCAACATCGTCTTCCGCCACGAGATCGAGAAGGCCGAGGACAAGGACGCAACCTACAAGGAGCTGGTGGACGAGTACCGGGCCAAGTTCGCCAGCCCCTATCGTGCGGCCGAGCTGGGATACATCGACGAGATCATCCTGCCCAGCCAGACCCGCAGCAAATTGATCCGCGCCCTTGAGGTGCTCAAGACCAAGCGCACCTTCCGCCCGGAGCGCCGTCACGGCAACGTACCCTTGTAGGGGGAAAAATATTATGAGCAGTTTTGTTGAACAACTTCAGGCGTGGCAGGCGGGCATCGACAAGATGCTGGCCAAGCGCCCGGAACGCAAAAAGCAGTTCGCCACCATCAGTGGTTTGCCCATAGACCGGGTGTACCTGCCCCAGGACCCCGGCCAGGATTACGCCGACAAGCTGGGCCTGCCGGGCGAGTACCCCTACACCAGGGGCGTGCAGCCCACCATGTACCGGGGCCGCCTGTGGACCATGCGCCAGTACGCCGGCTTCGCCACCGCCGCCGAGAGCAACCAGCGCTACCGCTACTTGCTGGAGCAGGGCACCACCGGACTCAGCGTGGCCTTCGACCTGCCCACCCAGATCGGCTACGACGCGGACCACAACCTGGCCCGCGGTGAGGTGGGCAAGGTGGGCGTGTCCATCAGCTCCTTGAAGGACATGGAGGTCCTGTTCGACCAGATCCCCCTGGACAAGGTCTCCACCTCCATGACCATCAACGCCCCGGCGGGCATCCTCTTGGCCATGTACATCGCGGTGGCCGAAAAGCAGGGAGTGGGGCCGGAGAAGCTCCGTGGCACCATCCAGAACGACATCCTCAAGGAGTACTCCAGCCGGGGCACCTACATCTTCCCGCCGCGGCCCTCCATGCGCATCATCACCAACATCTTCGCCTACTGCGCCCAGCAGGTTCCGCTGTGGAACACCATCAGCATCAGCGGCTACCACATCCGCGAGGCGGGCAGCACGGCGGTGCAGGAGGTGGCCTTCACCCTGGCCAACGGCATGGCCTACGTCAAGGCGGCCATGGACGCGGGCCTGGACGTGGATGAGTTCGGCCCCCGGCTCAGCTTCTTCTTCAACGCCCACAGCGAATTCTTGGAAGAGGTGGCCAAGTACCGCGCCGCGCGGCGCCTGTGGGCCAAGATCATGGAGGAGCGCTTCGGCTCCACCAACCCCAAGAGCATGATGGTGCGCTTCCACACTCAGACGGCCGGTTGCAGCCTCACCGCCCAGCAGCCCAAGAACAACATCGTGCGGGTGGCCTTCCAGGCCATGAGCGCGGTGTTGGGCGGCACCCAGAGCCTGCACACCAACTCCATGGACGAGGCGCTGAGCCTGCCCACCACCGAGGCGGTGACCATCGCCCTACGCACCCAGCAGATCATCGGCTACGAGACCGGGGTCACCGAAACCGTGGACCCGCTGGCCGGGGCCTATTACATCGAGCACCTCACCGACGAGATCGAGCGCCAGGCCGAGGAGTACATCGCCCGTATCGACGAGATGGGCGGCGCGGTGTCGGCCATCGAGCAGGGCTACGTGCAGCGCGAGATCCAGGAAGCCGCCTACGACTACCAGAAGGCGGTGGAGGACAACGAGCGCGTGGTGGTGGGGGTGAACAAGTTCGTGGTCAAGGAGCCCCCGCCCACCGGTCTGCTCAGAGTGGACCCCAAGGTGCGCGAGGAGCAGGCGGCGGCCCTGGCCCAGCTACGGGCCGAGCGCGACCAAAAGGCGGTGGACTCCGCCCTGGCCGAGCTGAAGACCGCGGCCGAGAACGACCAGAACCTGATGCCTCATTTCCTGAGCTGCGTGCGGGTCTACACCACCCTGGGCGAGATCTGCGGCACCCTGCGCGGGGTGTTCGGCGAATACCAGGCCCCCACGACCATCTAGGAGGAGCGAGCCATGCGCAAGATAAGAGTACTGGCGGCCAAGCCCGGCCTGGACGGTCACGACCGGGGAGTCAAGGTCATCGCCGCGGCCCTCAGGGACGCGGGCATGGAGGTGATCTACACCGGCCTAAGGCAAACCCCCGAGCAGATCGTGGCCACGGCCATGCAGGAGGACGTGGACGTCATCGCCCTGTCCATCCTGTCGGGCGCCCACGACTACCTCTTCCCAGAGGTGATGAAGCTCATCAAGGAAAAGGGCATGGACAACGTGCTGGTGTTGGGCGGCGGGGTCATCCCCGAGGAGGACATCCCGGCCCTCAAACAAGCGGGCATCGCCGAGGTCTTCGGACCTGGCACCAACACCCACAAGATCGTGGAGTTCATCCAGGCCAACGTGAAGCCCCGCGACTAAGCGGCCTCAGCTAAAAAACAGCGCCCGGGCTCCGCGAGGGGCCCGGGCGTTTTTGCATAAGCTAAAACCAACCGGATTGGCTGCGAACGCGGTTTGCGAATTCTTCTACCATATCAACAGTTTTTTTCATTCTTTCGGCATCAGCACCAAAAAAACCAGCAGTGAGGGGGGTAAAATTGTTGCCATATTTGTTAAGCTGACTTGTTATAAAATTATGAGCAGTCCACCGGCTGTAACCAACGTTTCTCCAACCAAACCGGCCAAGTGGGACCCATGTCCTTTGCTGTTCGGGCTCAGAGTGTAAGTTATAGTCTAGGTAACACAAGGCAATGAAATACTCCATTAAGTCGAAATATTTATCAAATTCATATTGGTCGGGAATAATGGGCTGGAAAATATTGGCCAAAAAACTGTTTATACAATTTGATAAGGGTGTTGGTTGACTTTCACCACCTGCTAGTACCTTTTGATGATCTGCAGATAAAATATTGTGATGGTGCAGAAGCAGGTAAGGTGGCTTTTCTTTATAATCTTTACGGACAATAATTTTTTCAAATATTGAATGTAAGTTTTTGTAATTATTTGCACCGATAGCCGCTATCCCCGCTGTATAAAACAGTAGCATCGCGGGATAATGTCTCAATCTAATAAAGACGGTTAAACCGTTGCTACTCTCTTTCGCGTTCGCAACTCTCTGTATTGCTGAGGTGAAAATTGGTGTCGAGGTCTCTCCCCCCCAATACAGGCCATGGGCCACTAGGTTGAGCATAATTTCGGCATCGTTTTCGTAAGCCTGCATTCTATTGACAATTAAGTCACCGTTGATTGTTCCGTTATAGGAGTATTTTTCTTTTAATAACTCATCAACCAATGAATCGGTAACATTTGTTACAAGATCATGAAGCCTAATGGTCTGGCTGTTCTGCATGTATCTTTTTAAGCTGTTGATGGCTACTTTAGTTGAAAGTGGATGTGCCTTTTGAAAATAATTTAAGCTTTTGACATTTTCATTTATGTCATTAAAAAATGAATTAGCGTCAGATATATTAATTTGCTCTGCACTTATTAACTTAATTGTTTTTTTGGCAATATCTGACTTGTTGCTGCGGACGGTCCAGTAGATAGAAAAGCGCCTGCCAGAATGGCGCTCAATTGCCGCTCGTAACGCATGATCCCAATCCGCAGACCATCCACATACTATTAAACCATATTCATCAAAAATTCTTTTTAGTAGAGAAGCTATTGGACGAGCATAATTCGATAATTCGTTTGGTGCATTTTTGATTCGTTCGTCTAAATAGTCACCATTAACCTTTAAAATAGTACAGTCGCTATGCGCCAGGGGTATTGCACCACTGGCACCATCTGGAGTGCTGATTACCGTAGGTTGTAGACCCCTCTGCTGAAGAGCGTGCTCTAGGAGCCTGTCAAAATTTGTCGTTATAACGACCTTTACGTATCCATTTATTATCAAGTCAGCAATGGCATCGTGTGCCTTCGTGGGTAGTTTTACGCCTTGTTCCCTCTCCTCGTCTGTGGGCTCGAAGTAGCTTCTAAGCAAATTGATCTTGCCCAGTAACCGCGGACAATTGGTTAAGCGATCATTTTGTGTTCATAGGCCACCGGGCTGATGTGTCCGTTGGCACTGTGCCTCCTGGTTCGATTGTAGTCCACTTCAATATACTCGAAG
>Ga0209270_1000846_pt1 | contig 52570 bp, 46 predicted proteins | sample MTBAKSrepl1MetaG_FD_187456 | JGI IMG/M metagenome (GOLD analysis project Ga0209270, IMG submission 187456) | Enrichment culture microbial communities from Arthur Kill intertidal strait, New Jersey, USA, that are MTBE-degrading - MTBE-AKS1... | ecosystem: Environmental > Aquatic > Marine >... | reverse complement strand
GAAGGGATATGACCCAATTTCCGAACCAAAATAAACTACCTCTTTTTATGTACAAACCTTTATCTCACTTCAGTGTTATTGCCAATTCACAGCTGAGATCTCCGCTTCGACTCCGATCTCCTCAAGGCTACCCGTGATTTTGCTTCTGAAATCAAGTCATATCCCTAAATCCAAAACCAACATTTACCGGGGGCCGGGTTGACTGAAAAGTATTTTGCAGCAACACCCTGTTGATCCGTGTACGAGATAATCTGTCAAACTCTAAGTTTGCGGTGCTCCGAAACCTCCACCTCCCGGTGTCTCGATAATGATTGAGTCACCTGCGTCTACCTTCAGCAAAACTCTGTGCGGAAGCCTGATGATTTCCCCATTGGCTTTTCTCAGTAAATTAGCGCCTCGTTTTCCGTTCCCGCCGCCGTTCATGCCGTAAGGCTCGTAGTTCCTGCGTTCAGATATGATCGATACTGTTGCAGGCTTCAGACAGGTAATCTCCCTGATGACTCCGTTCCCGCCCGGATACATACCCTTACCGCCCGATCCCCTTCTCAGGATAAATTTCTCAATCCTTACATCCGGATGTCTGTATTCGAGTATTTCAGGATCGGTTATCCTCGTGTTCGTCATATGGACCTGAACACCTGAGGCACCAGGGCATCCGTCGATTGCGCCGGAACCGCCGGCAATCGTTTCGTAATAAGGGAAATCCCCATCGATTTCGAATATGAGATTGTTCATTGTCCCCTGGGATGCTGCCGAGATTTTCAAAGCGCCAAGCAACACATCAACAATTCTCTGTGAGGTCTCAACATTGCCGGATGCAACAGGTGCAGGATACGCAGGATTCAAAAGTGAACCTTCAGGGACGATTATTCTGACCGGTTCAAGGCACCCGCTGTTCAGGGGCAATTCCTTGCCGGCGAGGCATCTGAGAACATAAAGGATTGCAGACCGTGTAACAGAAAGCGGTGCATTTAAATTATCAAGGGTGTGTTGAGGACCCGTGCCGGTAAAATCAAGCACTGCCTGTATTGTTTCCGGGGGATTGTAGCCACCGGAAATCCGGATGGTTACCCTTATGGGTGAACCATCATCGAGGAAGTCCTCACAGGAAGATTCAAAGGTATTGTTATGTCCGAGAAAGCGGGAGAGGGCCTGTTTCATTGAGAAACGCGCATTTTCACGTATAAAGTCCATATAATTTAGAACAGTTTCAAGTCCGTATCTGCTGATAACTCTTTCCAGTTCTTTAACACCCCTCCTGCAGGAGGCAATCTGTGCCTTTAAATCAAGAATACGCTCGTGGACATTGCGGGCTGGATGCGCATGGTTCGTGAGTATGTCCCGTATCCCGTCATCTCTGAAAGAGCCGTCTCTTACAAGGAGAAATGAGTCGATTAAAATACCTTCATCATCAATGTGGTCAACATACGGTGGGAGAGACCCGGGTGTTTTGCCTCCGATATCTGCATGATGCCCGCGTGCGGCAGTGAAAAAGATTATCTTGCCCTCATTGGAAAAAAACGGGCAGATAACAGTGATATCAGGCAAATGGGACCCCCCTTTATAAGGGTTATTGGAAACAAAGACATCTCCCGGCCTCATGTTGTCCTGATGGTCTCCGATGATCCCTTTCACAGCATCAGTCATGGAACCGATATGCACAGGGATATGAGGGGCGTTCGAGACAAGGTTACCATCCCGGTCAAATAACGCACAGGAAAAATCCAGCCTTTCCTTGATGTTTACGGAATACGCCGTATTTCTTAATGTAGATCCCATCTCTCTTGCTATCCCGCTGAAAATGTTATTGAAAACCTCGAGAAGCACAGGGTCTTTCCCGGTCAGGACTATTTCTTTATTTCCGTGAATGACCATTTCCAGGATAATCATCCCGCTCTCATGTACCACTGCTTCAAACCCGGGGTCTACGATCAGTATGGAATTTATGTCAACTATATATGCCGGCCCTTTTATCTCTGATCGCGCGGGTAATGATCCCCTGAGATAGACAGGTGCGTTTACAGGCCCCCGAGAGTAGTATATTGTTTTACTGAAAACAGGCTGCACGGTTTTTCTTTCATCACTGCCCGCTCCGCCGTATTCCGGGAAAAAATTCCCCCGGTCGGATATTTCAAGCCTTATGTTTACAACCTCGATGCCTGCTGAATCCGGGTAAAAGCCGAAGAGGCCCTGATAGCGATTCCTGAAAGATGCAAGGTTTTTTTCATATACATCAAAAGGCACTGTAATGAATGTATCAGTCCCGGAGGGCCTGAGATCCAACTCTCTCCGTACGGAAAGAATATGCCTGTCTTTTTTGCGAGAGAGGATTCCTTTCTCCATATGAGAAAAGATACGGGCGAGTTCTCCGTGAGTTTTTTTGTCGTATCGTCTTAAGATGGTTCTGGAAGCCTTATCTGCTCCTTTCGCAAGTCCGATCCCATAAGCTGATAACAGGCTGCAAAGCGGATGGGAGATGATTTTCTTGATGCCGAGGATCGACGCCAGCGCACATGCGTGCTGCCCTCCTGCGCCGCCAAAACAGACAAGCGCATAATTGCGGACATCAAATCCTTTTGAAACGGATATCTCCTTCATGGCACGTGCCATTTTTTCGTTGGCTATCCTCAGGAACCCCAGTGCAGTCTCTTCAGGGGTAAAACGCTTTTGAAGAGATTCCCCGATCTCTCCTGATAAATCATGAAACTTTTCTCGCGCGATTTTCACGTCGAGAGGGGAACGCCTGTCCCGTCCAAATGTTTTTGGGAAATATTCAGCAATAATCCTTCCTGTCAGAAGGTTTGCATCAGTGATCGTGAGCGGACCTCCGAAGCCATAGCATGCGGGTCCCGGATTTGCACCTGCTGATTCAGGTCCGACACACATTTTCTGGCCGTCAAACGAGAGTATAGACCCGCCTCCTGATGCAACCGTGATGATGTTCAGCATTTCTGTTTGAAGCTCTATCCCGTCTATGACCTGTTCATGGGTTCTCTCAAAATCGCCGTCATATCTCGAAACATCGGTTGATGTCCCGCCCATGTCAAAACATATGGTTCCTCCTGCACCTGTGTCCTCTGATATCTTGCCTGTTGCAACAACGCCGCCGGCAGGGCCTGAAAACAGTGAGTTTTTTCCTTTGAATGACCCGGTCGTAACAAGCCTGCCCGAACTCTGTATAAACTCTAAAGGTATATTCCCGGTCCACTTCCTGATTTTTTCGAGATACCTTGCAATCACAGGACTTAGGTAAGCATCAATGACAGTACTCTGACCCCTGCTGACAATCTTGATGGCGTTTATTGCCCTGTGGGAAAGGACGATAGTATCCGAGATGCCATGTTCAATTAATAAGTCGTTACATAAGAGCTCATGTTCCGGGTTTTTCCATGAATGCATAAGAACAACGGATATCGCTTGTATGTTTTCTGTTTTCAATTTCTCTATATCGTGTACGAACTTTCGTCTGTTGAGTTTTTTAATAACTGTGCCCCTGCTGTTTATTCTCTCATCAACCTCGTATACTGAAGAATAGAGCCGGGAAGGTTTTTTAATGCAGAGGTTGAATATATCGGGCCTGGCCTGATAGCCGATTTCGAGGAGATCGGAAAACCCGGCTGTCACAAACAGTGCGACCCTGCCGCCTTTACGTTCCAGGAGTGCATTCGTAGCAACAGTAGTGCCGAACCTGATAGCTTCAATGCTGTCTTCCGGCAGGGGATTATTCCGGCCGATGTTCAGCATCTGCCTGATGCCTTCAATGCACGCATCTTCATAATCAGGGGAATCAGAGAGGATTTTTAAAGTGTGAAACCTCATGTCAGGATCAAGACCTATGATATCGGTGAAGGTCCCGCCTGTATCAAGTGCGAATTTCCATTTCTTATGTTTTGATTCCGCCAATGTTTTTCCGGGTGTCCTGAGCGAGATGAAGTTATTATAGCACTGAGTGATAAAACGATTTGTTCATTTTTTCAATCAGGAGGTAAAGGATTTTAGGGGTTCACGTGAACGGGCATAAAGCTGAGAGCGAAGAGAGCAGGGCTGAGAGTTATTTGAAGTTTGGATTTTGGATTTTTAAATTACATACTGTCTCGGTTATGATAGGAAAGAAAGAAGGGAACAAGTACAGGGAATATCCATGCGATCGAAACTGCTCATCATCAATTGCCCGAGTAAATATTTTTTCCATATTCCCATGGGGACCTTCGGGATCTGCGATTACCTCAGCAGGAGAGACGTAGAGGTTAGACTGCTGAATCTTGCCCACTATCAAAAGACGGAAAAGGACGCTTTCCTTTCACAGTATATGGATCATTTTCAGCCTACTCATGTCGGTATTGTATTGCAATGGCAGGAGACCGCGGAGGGAGTTATGGAAGTCGGAGCATATCTCAATCAGCATTACGACCGGATTCAGATTATCTGCGGTGGTTTCACCGCAGGCTATTTCGGTGAAAGTCTTCTTAAAGAGTGGCGGTTTGTTGATTATGTTATCAAGGGCGATGCCGAGAGACCTCTGGAAATGCTTCTCGGAGGGGCTGAGCTTTCAAATATCCCGAATATAATCTACAGGAATAAAAAAGGGATACGCTCGAACGAAGTTGCATACCATATCGACCGGGAGACTCTGTCAGAGATATCTTTCAGTGAAATGACATATCTCTATGATTACGAACTATACATAAAAGCAGTCGAAAAAAAACTTGGATTCCCTATCTTTGTCGGGAGGGGCTGTTTATTCAACTGCAGGTATTGTGGCGGGAGCGCATTGTCGTTCAGGCTGCATAGCGGGAGGAAAAAACCGGTTGTAAGGAATATAAGCAGTGTTATCAAAGACCTGAAAAGGATTAAGGATTTTACCTCTAAGATATATATATGCTATGAGAACGATCGCAATTATATAAAGAACCTCTTTAAAGAAATGAAGAAAGACCAGTCGCTGGTCAAAAGATTTCAGCTTAACTATGGCGCATGGCATCTCCTGGACGAGGAATTCCTGGATTTGTACAGGGACGTCTTTATTTATGACGGCAAAGATACCCCTGTATTTGAACTATCTCCTGAAATATTCGACGACACGCTCCGTCAGAAAGTCAAGCATGATATAAGACCGTATTCAATCAAGGATTTCATTGAAAACCAGAAGCTTGTCAATGAATATGTTGGAGACAGGGTCAACACGTCACTCTTTTTCAGCAGATATCATGATGCGTTGGAAACTTATTCGGATATGAGGGCAGAGATCCTTGGTATTTTCCGGCTCAAACATACAGTGCTATGCAACAACATGCAAAATGTACATGTTGGTTACGATCACCTGTCTACTGATGTGGCAAGTCACTATTGGGAAACCCATGTGAAAAACCCCGGAGATTTCCGGACGCTCTTATCCTCGGTAAAGAGACTGAACGCGCAGGGATTCTATGGCTTTCCCGTCAATAACCTCTGCATATATATTCCCGAGACACTGTCAGAAACAGATATTGTGCGGTGTGAGTTGCTCATTACCATACTGAAAAACCTTGAAATGTATTTTTATGAAATGTTCCACATCGTGTTTCATTGCCTCGATGAAAGGGCTGTGGATATTATCGAGCAGCTTGTCTCTGAGAAATATCTATTCATTCCGGGGGACGTATTTAAAAAACTCGGATACAGCGAGATGATCAGTGATCTGACGCGGAGAATCGTTTATGAAGATTCCCTGGTGTCCGGGATTCCCTTTATTGAAGATATGACCCGCCTCTTTATGCGAAAGGCTCTGCACATGAGCAGGCAAGGTTCTGAAAGAGCCGCCTCAGGGAATAAATACCTGACGCTCAATCCTGAATGTGTGACGATTCACGAGCATGATTACCTGGATTTGTTAAATTTTCTGAAACGGTTGGATACCGATGGCCCGCACAATTTAAAAAAAGAAAAAACGGTCTACATATTTCTTCCTGACGACATATTGAGCATGCCTTATGCAACATACAGCGAGACTCTCAAGAGATTTGAAGAAGGGATGACCACTGAAACATACCATGACCTTATGAAAGAGAAGGGGATCTTTACTCCTTCATATCATGCAGATCTCATCAGGAGACTTATGAAAGGCAATGTCCTCTCCTGAACGGTTAGCCCCTGGGTTTTCCACGAGATGAATATTTTCTAAGACCGCAGAGTTTTTAGAATTCATCGCTACTCAACAGTTAATCCGATAAATGCAATTGGATTGTTTAGCCGGAGTCAAAGTCGTCTTCAAAGTCTTTTAATTTGATCCTTCCTGCTTTTTTGGGGTGTTATCCAATCTCATTAACCCCACCTTTACCTCCCCTTAACTTAAGGGGATAGGAGGGGTTTCCTCATATTCTTAAGCAAATCAGGAATTGCATCACAGCATGAACAGGGTGTTGCTGCAAAATACTTTTCAGACAACATTGCCCCCGGCAAATGCATTTATAGAAATAATACGCAGGTGCATGTGTGCGGAAAAAGCTTTCCCATCGCCACCTTTGTAATATGTTTATTATTGAATAAACCGGTATATTTTCAAGCTAAAAAGGATACAGTTCATAAGACAAGCAAATTTCGATTTGGAAAGGTTTTTCCGCATATATGCCCTGACTAACAAGGAATTGCCTTGCCTCCGGTTGATGGATTTTCGGGTTAAACATGAGACCGGTATCCCCCTCGCTTGTAAGGAGGGCACATCAACTCTCCCATGGAGGGAGAGCCTGCCCGGGGAATCCTGTTGGACGGGGGACAGGGTGGGGGATAGTTTTTTGAAGCAGGTTTGATTATACTGAGACTACTACAGTTGGTAAAATATCAAATACAGTTAATTTTTCATAAGAGGGGGGTTTATGAAAAAGCTTTCTCACCTTGATAAAGAGGGCAGGGCAAAGATGGTTGATATAACCCGAAAGCCTTCAACACACAGGGAGGCTGTTGCAAGAGGATCTGTTACCATGAACCCGGAAACAATGAAACTGATTTTAGATAAAAAAATTCCCAAGGGCGATGTATTCAGTGTAGCGCGTATAGCCGGAATCATGGCAGCAAAAAAGACAAGTGAGCTCATCCCGATGTGCCATCCTTTGGATATTACAGCAATAGATATGCAGTTCGATCCTGACACCGTGAAAGGCAAGATAGATATCGAATCACGCGTTTCCATCGTGGGACGGACAGGGGTGGAGATGGAGGCGCTTACATCTGTATCAGTAGCAGCATTAGCTATCTATGATATGTGCAAGGCTGTTGATAAGGAGATGGTGATTTCAGAAATAATGCTCATGGAAAAACGGGGGGGGAAAAGCGGGTTATTCAAGCGGAAGTAATCATACTTTTATTTGTTTAATCCCCTTTTTTGCTTTCTCATTGTACGGATCAAATTTCAATGCCTTCTCAAACTGATTAAGGGCTTTTTTCTTGGAACCTTCTTTCATATAGATCATCCCGAGGTTAACGTAATGTTCTGCGTTGTATGGCTCAAGTGTTATTGCCTCAAACAGTGCATCCTCTGCCTCCTGCATCCTGTCAGGAAGCTTAGTCAGAAATAAAGACAGGTAGCTCCAGTACCTTGCCTGCTTCGGTTCCGACTGCGTTGCAAATCTTAATAACTTGATTGCAGTTTTAAAGTCTTTCTTTTTGAAAGCTTCAACTCCTTGTTTAAAATGTTTTTCTGCATCCCGGGCAGTTGTAACCTCTTCTTTCAGGTTTTCCTGAACCGTGACAGGCGCTTCTTTTTTCCTGACAGGTATTTTCTTTTCGGTCACGGGTTTTTCTTCTACCTTCCCCGGTTCCTCTTTAGTTTTGCCGGCCTTCAGTGTCTCGTACGCACTCGTTATTGCGTCAAAGATTGCCGTAAGCTTGTCTTTCATATTAGGGTCAGTAGAAGTGAAATATCTGTCAGGATGGAATTCCCGTGTGAGCCTGTAATAATTCTTTTTTAACATTTCATCATCTGCGCCTTCGTCAACCTCGAGGAGTTCGGTGTTACTCAGCGAATCGAGACGCATATATAATTCTTCCACCTTTTGTAGAAATGTTTCTTTTTCCTCTGGAACAGGTTGCAGAATTTCTTCAAGGGAAAGCAACTCCTCTTCTTCTTCAACAGCCTCTTTCACCTGTTCTGCCTCTTTCCCTCCCTCCCTGATCACGCCAATAGACCATAAAACATAGAGAATTTTGGTAGAGTCAAATGACCCGATCCACGAGCTGCCTATGAGCTGTTTGATCGTTTTTGTGCCGTCAATCATTGACAGCATTTTCCTGTCCTGCTGGCTCAGTTCAATATCCTGGAAGAGACTTGCCGGATCACTGCTTAGCTTGAGTACGATATCTGAACGGGGCATCTCTTTCTTGATCCTGGTCCAGTTATCTATCCTTTTCACTCCCTCATAGATGAGGTTGCCCGTGCTCATTTTCAGGGTTATGACCTCCTGCTGCGGTATCTCTCCCTCCTGAAACTCATACGCAGCATCTTCAAGCTGGAACAGGCTGTATATAATCTCCTTGACCTGATACTTCACACCCCAGAAAAGATCTTTCGGTGACAGGTGCCCGAGTTCAACAAGTATAGCACCTTGTCTTTTCCCTGTCTTCTTGAGGAGTTCCACGGATTCGTCATATTGCTCCAGAGTAATTTTTCCTGCCTTAATAAGCATTTCCCCTAATCTGTCATCCTCATACGTTGAGGAAGCAAAAATTGCATCACCTTTCATTAAATAGACCTTTTTGGTGAATACAGGGGTCTTTACGGTTAAGGTGCCTGTCTTTCTGTTTCTGTTGAGAGATACAAGGATTTTCGTGAGGCTTATGTCTTTTATATTACCTGTAAGAGGTATATCCTTCATCTGAACCTTTTTACCTCGAATCTGTAAATATCTACCTCCTCATGAGGTAATATATCAGCTTTCATTTTTACGATCCTTAATTGTTCTTCAACAGTATCCACTCCCTCGAGGTCGGGTAACAGGAGGGCTCTCCTGTGTCCGCTCGCAATAATGACACCGTATTTACGCGGGTCAAGCTTTTTCATGTCGCTCACTTTTTCTGGAGGGGAAAGAACATCGACCGTGTAGTCAAGTTCTTGCAGTTCACTTTTTTCAACGGGGGGAAAGCGGGGGTCTTTCGTTGCCGCAGCTATTGCGTTCATTATGGTCTCGGCGCAAATATTTTCACATGATGGCATAAACGTCCCGATACAGCCTCTCAGTTGACCGTGTTTTTTAAGACACACAAAGACCCCCGCCATTTCAGTCATATCAGGCAGGGGAGGGTCAGGTGGTTTCTCAACTCTGCCGTCCCTGACATATGTTTCAACGCTCTTTTTTGCCAGCACAGCGAGAGGATGCATCTATTTCCCTCTTGCAAGCGTGTAGTCAGCTACCCTGAATAATGCCTCTTTCTCAGGTGAATCAGGGAAAATGCCCAGTTCAGTCTTTGCTTCAGAGACGAGCGCATGGGCTTTCTTAAGAGAATGCTCTATGATATCGTATTTCACAAAGAGCTTTTGTATCCTTTTCAGGCCCCTCTTTTTCAGTTTATTCTTAATGATACCCCTCACTTCTTCTTTTTCCGTGTCCTGTGCAACTTTCAGCAAAGAGATGACCGGGATGGTTAACTTTCCTTCGTTGAGATCCTTTCCAAGGCGCTTCCCAAGTTCATCCTCCTCTGCCATATAATCAAGTATATCATCAGCCATCTGAAAAGCAATCCCCGTGCTCATTCCAAACCGTGCAAGGGCATTTTCTTTGTCTTCGGGAAGGGAACCCAGGATCGCACCTATTCTGCATGCTGCGGAGATAAGAGCAGCAGTTTTGGCTGAAATAATGTCGAGGTATTCTTCTTCTGTTATATCAGGATCTCCGGTTTTGGTAAGCTGGAGAATTTCACCTTCCGTCATCCTGGTTGTTGCCTCAGAAAGGGTTTCCATAATTCTCTGACTCTTTTGCATGACGGCATTCCTCAGGGCATTGGAATAGAGGTAGTCACCGACAAGTATGACCACCTGGTTCCCCCAGATAGAGTGAGCCGGTGCCTTTCCTCTTCTTATGTCAGCACCGTCAACAACATCGTCGTGCAGGAGTGATGCTGTATGGATAGATTCAATGATACTCGCAAGGGTGAGATGCTCGTCTCCCCTGCAACCTGCCATCTCGGCACTCAGGATAAGGATGAGCGGTCTGAGTCGTTTCCCCCCGCCGTCAATAAGGTATTTCCCGATCAACGGGATAGCAAAAACAGGACTTCTGAAGAGGTCTCTCAGCCGGTCTTCGACAATCTCCAGTTGCGGTTTATAAAATGCAAAAATCTCTTCCAAATCCATCATTAATGGTAGGACAGCTCTTCTTTTAAAGTCAAGCTACAGATTCCTTCGTTATCTTACGGTTTCAATCGCAGTGCTTCAAGATTAACGTTCGCTTTTGTGAGCTTCTTTATGTCTGACGGTCTGAAAACCCCCTTTTCAGTCATTATTGCAGTGACGTATTTATGCGGGGTAACATCGAAGGCAATATTCCTTACCCTGATACCCTCAGGTGCAATCCGGACACTGCCGCCTTTCCCTGATATGCAGGTGATCTCTTCAGGCGCTCTCTCTTCAATGGGGATCTGTTCACCCGTTTTGATGGAAAAGTCAATACTGCTCAGGGGGGCAGCTACATAAAACGGTATCTTATGCTCTTTGCAGAGAACGGCAACAGTGTAAGTCCCGATTTTATTCGCAACGTCTCCGTTACGTGCAGTCCTGTCAGTGCCGACGATGACAAGGTCAATCTCACCTCTTTTCATAAGGGCACCTGCAGTATTATCAGTAATAAGGGTAACGGGGATATCCTCCTGCATAAGTTCCCAGGCTGTGAGCCTCGCACCCTGGAGAACCGGCCTCGTCTCATCGGCAAAAACCATGAACTTCTTCCCCTGCTCTTTTGCAACAATCATTGGTGCTGTTGCAGTGCCATATCCTCCTGTTGCGAGACTGCCTGCGTTGCAATGGGTCAGGATCGCACTGCCGTCCTGTATAAACGGGGCACCCCATCTGCCGATGGCCCTGTTGACCTCAATGTCTTCACGTAGTATAGCGATTGCTTCATCGACGATGATTTCTTTCAGCCTGTCCACCGGTTCATGTTTATTTTTTACTAATACTTTATTGATTCTCTCTGCAGCCCATTGCATATTTACCGCAGTTGGTCTTGCAGAGAGTATCTCATGGTAAATCGGCTTGAGCTTTTCAACAAATTCATCAGCTGTTTCTGCAGTTATTTCCTGCGCTCCAAGGGCGATACCCATAGCAGCAGCGATCCCGATGGCCGGAGCTCCCCGTATCCACAGCTTTTTGATTGCCTCCGCGACCTGCAAGTAATCTGAAAGAGTAAGACAGGTAATCTCAAAGGGGAGCCTTGACTGGTCAAGCATGATTACCTTGCCGTCAACCCAATCTATTGTTTTAACCATATCGGACCCCCATCGGAACCAGAAGTGTTATAACGAAAATAATCGTAAGTACTGTAAGAACACCAATCGTTCCCCACGATACGATATTGTGGAATTTAGGATTTACATAGTCTCCCATAAGTTTTTTATTATTAACGAGCGTGAGTGCATAGATCAGAACAAACGGCAGAAGCAATCCGTTGACTACCGAAGCAAGTACCATAAGGAATACAAGCGGAGCCCCCGGTATGAGTATCAAGAGCGCAGCAACAACGATCATAGACGTATATATCCACATAAATTGGGGTGCCTCTTTAAAGGTCTTGTTAACACCCCGCTCCCAGCCCATTGCCTCGCAGATATAATAGGAAGTAGCAAGGGGGACGATAATTGCACCGAGGAGGGATGCATTGGCAAGGCTTATGGCAAATATGAGAAAGGCATAATTTCCTGCGAGGGGACCCAGGGCAAGCGCTGCTTCTGACGCCTCGTGTATTCTTATCCCTTGTGAAAAAAGGGTCGTTGCGCAGGTTACAATTATAAAAAAGGCTATAATCTCTGTAATCCCGCATCCGATAAGAACATCGAGCCTGGACGCTTTATATTCTTCTTGACGTACCCCTTTTTCGGCAATTGACGACTGCAGGAAAAACTGCATCCACGGGGTTACCGTTGTGCCGATAATAGCAATGCTCAGTATGATAAATTCAGGATCCCATTGAACCGTCGGAATAAATGTATGCCTTAGAACATCTCCCCAGACCGGTTTCGCGAGAAATCCCGATATGACATAGCCGAAATACAGAAGACATGCGATAAGGAGTACTCTTTCAACCGCCCGGTAACTTCCTCTTAAAACGAGGAGCCAGATGGAGACGGCTCCGACAGGTACCATGATATATTTACTGAGCCCGATGATTTCCATGCTCGCAGCCCATCCCGCGAAATTAGCGACCGTTGTGCCCATATTGGCAATAAGGAGTGCAAGCATCATATAGAACGTTGACTTCACTCCGTAGTTCTCTCTTATAAGGTCGGAAAGCCCCTTGCCGGTTATGACGCCCATCCTTGCAATCATCTCCTGTACGACAACAAGGGCAACCGTTGTCGGTACCAATACCCAGAGTATGGAATAGCCGAAACGTGCACCGGCAACCGAATATGTTGTTATGCCGCTTGCATCATGGTCCACATTCGCAGTGATAATGCCCGGGCCCATGACTGCAAGAAACAGTGCAATCTTTTTCCAGAGTTTCACACTGTTCTCCTCTTGCGTTTTGCCGCCGGCGGCAGCATCCGGTCCATGATATCGTCTATCGTAACAATGCCGAGCATGTGATCTTCATCATCAGTAACAGGGAGAGCAAGAAGATTGTATTTCGATATTATCTCAGCGACCTCTTCCTCATCAGTATACGGAAAGACTTTCTTGAATTTTGTCAGCATGATATCGGAGAGCTTTGTATCCAGATGAGCAAGAAGCAACTCTCTCAGCGAGATCACCCCGATAAGCTTCTCATCGGTATCGATAACATAAATGTAATATACTGTTTCGACATCCTCGGCGTCCTTTTTAAATTTATCTATTGCCTGCCTTACAGGAGTTTCAGGGAGGTATGCGATAAATTCATTTGTCATCAATCCACCGGCTGTATCCTCCTCGTGACTGAGCAGCTCCTGTATATCTTCTGCATCTTCTTTCTCAATATTCTTGAGAAGCTCCTGTGCCTTGTCCGGAGGCAGTTCGCTCAGGATATCGGCAGCCTCGTCCGGGGGCATCTGCTCTATAATATCAACTGCTTTATCGGTGTCCATGTCGCTTATGATGTCAACCTGTGTCTCAGTTTCCAGTTCAGACAGGGCATCTGCTGCTGTCTCAACATCGAGTCCGCTAAAAAATGAAGCTCCTTCCTTAGGGGAAATTTGACTTATTATCTCTGCAATGTCAGCAGGGTGTAATTCGGATATCATCTGACCCGGCACCTTCAGGGATATGGTCGATAGTTTCGGTTCAAGCGGCTGTATATAATTCCAGCTTATAAGATTGTAGGAAAGCCGTTTCCTGAAAAGTTTCATGAAGTCTTCCCCGCCTCTCTCAACCCCGAGCCTTCTCATGATGCCTCTCATCCCGACATCAACCGCGACAAGAACAGCATCATTGTGAAAGCCCTCAAGTTTAACATCATTTACCCTCACAACCTTTGCCCCGTTTGCATCAACGATCTGCTTGTCAAGAATATCCCTGACCAGGAGAAGGTCCTCATCATTGAAGGTATAGGATTGAAGGTCTTTAAGGTAGATGGTTGAAGATATGATCCTTTTATTGAATATATGAAGGTCTGCCCATGAGAGACTGAAAAGCCCCTTCTTCTTCCCGATAATCAGTGCGGAAACCTTTGGGAGTGAAGTTCCTTTAATGATCACCAGGTCTTTTACTCTCCCGAGCTCATCGCCTTTCGGGTCGAGCACAGGCATCTTGAGTATTTCACTGACAAACAGTTCACCAAAGAAAGGCACTGTTAACCTCCAAATCCATTATGCTGATAAAAAGTATAGCCCACGCGTTTTTATTTCGGCAACTCGAAAATAGAAATCCGTAAGATGGCAGTGCAGCTTTTGCTCAAGTATTTTCTTTTCCCGGTCCAATATATCATACAGGAAAACGGCTTCCCCTTATGCTTTTCTTTTATGGAAGATCCCGTTAGAATATTACCTGAGATTTTTTCCTGAGCTTGATACTGGTTACTGGATACTAGTGTGCTGAGTCATAAATGCCTTGCATTAGTTCTCTCCAGTGTCATTCCCCGACTTGATCGGGGAATCCAGTTGTTTCAAAGGCTTCTGGATTGTCCGGTCCCTCCAAAAGAACGGCGGGCAAGCAAGCCGGACAATGACAAACAATTTTTGACTCAGGACACTATATACTGGATGCCGGATTTGTATACAAAAAAACTCATTTGGGGGGCTGTTGTGGATAAACTAATCATTCGTGGGGGTAAAAAGCTGAAAGGGACGGTTCGTATAAGCGGGGCAAAGAATGCTGCTCTTCCGGTTATTACTGCTACCATACTTGCACCCGGAAAAAATGTTATAACGAACGTGCCTGATCTAAGGGATGTCTCTACCATTGGCAAGCTCCTCACGTACTTCGGCGCTCAATTTTCTTACAAGGACGGAAACATGGTTATCGATACCAGACGAATTAAGACTCTGGAAGCCCCGTACGACCTTGTCAGGACTATGCGTGCTTCTGTTCTTGTGCTTGGCCCGCTGCTCGCACGCTTCGGACGGGCAAAAGTATCCCTGCCCGGCGGCTGCGCTATTGGTGCGAGACCAATAGACCTCCATCTTATGGGCCTTGAGAAAATGGGTGCTGATATTAAACTCGAATCAGGGTACATTATTGCCAGAGGAAAGAGGCTTGAGGGAACATCAATCTATCTCGATATACCTACTGTTACAGGGACTGAGAACCTCATGATGGCTGCGACACTCGCAAAAGGGGAAACTCTCATAGAGAACGCTGCGAGAGAACCTGAAGTGGTTGATCTTGCAGATGCGCTTGTTGCCATGGGGGCAAAAATACAAGGTGCCGGAGAGAGTATCATCAAGATAGGGGGGGTTGATGAATTGAAACCCCTCGAGTACTCAGTCATCCCTGACAGGATTGAAACGGGAACATTTATGGCAATCGCAGGAATAACCGGAGGCGATATTACCATAAAAGGCTGCCGTCACGAACATCTCGATGCAATAATATTGAAGCTCCAGGATGCCGGTCTTACGTTTGAAAATGTACCCGGGGGTATCCGCGTCATTGGCCCATCCAGACCGGGAGCTTCAGATGTAAAAACCCTGCCTTATCCCGGTTTTCCGACAGACATGCAGGCACAGTTCATGGCACTTATGAGCATAGCTGATGGAACGAGCATAATCAGAGAGACCGTGTTTGAGAACAGGTTCATGCATGTTGCAGAACTCAGGAGAATGGGAGCAGATATCACTGTAGAAGGCGGAACAGCAACAGTGAAGGGTGTCACGAGGCTTAAAAGCGCACCGCTGATGGCAACTGATTTGCGGGCCAGCGCCTCACTCATCGTTGCAGCCCTTGCATCAAGAGGTGAAACAGCAATACACAGACTCTACCATCTTGACAGAGGTTACGAAAAGATAGAAGAGAAACTACGCGAGATTGGCGCAGACATCAAAAGAGTCAAGAAATAATATGCTGTTCTATGTTCAATGTTCAACGTTTCTGTTTATTGGGTTCATAGGGTTTATCGGGTTTATTGTTTTAAAAGAAGTATATTCAATGGTTATTCATGGTTATTAACCCGAAAAATGCAATTGATTATTGAACCGGGGGCAAAGTCGCCTTCAAAGTCTTTTGATTTCAACATGTAGGAGCATGTATGCGTAAAAACCTTTCCAAATCGGAACTGGCTTGTCTTACGTAATCTCTCCTTTTTTGCTTGAAGTATTCTTGTTTAACGGATAAGATACGTGTTACAAAGGTGGCGATGGGAAAGCTTTTTCCACACACATGCCCCTACTTATATTTTCAGTCAACCTTGCCTCCGATAAATGCATTTTTTGGGTTAAGTTCTTCGTGGTTAATTTTTGAAATAGATATACTATCAATAACAACCGAATTACAATAAATAACAAGAAGCTTCAAGGGATTTGGAATTTGGAGCTGGGGAAGTTATTTGTAGTCGGAAAATTTTTGCAATGAATATACTATGAATAACGATTGAATAACTAAGAATAACAATAAGCCTTTAGAAAATTTGAACTCTTGAATTTGGATTTCAGTATTTTATCTTATATACGCCTCTGTTACATAGCGTCGCATCATGCGGTGACAGTTGAAATAGTAGGCATTTTTTCCTATCGCATTCTGCATCATCCGTATCCAGCCGTTTCTATCGTTATAGAAAAGGGGCATAATTTTTGTTTCAAGCTTGTCGTAAAGGTCAACAGCATCTTTTGTATCCATATTTTCAGTCAGTTTTGTTTCTGTGGGATTCGGGCCAATTGACCAGCCGGTGAATCCTTCTATATGCCCTTCTATCCACCATCCGTCAAGCACGCTGAAATTTATCACTCCGTTATGCGCTGCCTTCATCCCGCTTGTACCGGAGGCCTCGCGTGGCCGCAAAGGAGTATTAAGCCAGACGTCGACTCCGGAAATTATTCTCAGCGCAACGTCCATATCGTAATTATTTATATAAGCAATCTTAATCTTATCCCTCAGGCTTTCTTTCATGGCAAATATCTTCTCTATCAGCTTTTTGCCCGGCTCGTCTTTCGGGTGCGCCTTGCCGGCATATACAATCTGGAGCCTGCCTGCTGCTATTCGCTCAAGCCTCCTGACATCACTGAATATGAGGTCCCCTCTCTTGTATGCGGTTGCTCTTCTTGCAAATCCAATGGTGAGGATATCAGGATTCATCTGAATGCCTGTATTTTTTTTGACAAAATCCAGGAGGGCCTCTTTTGCTTCCATGTGTGCGTTCCAGAGTTCTTCGTTGGGGATTCGGCCGACCCGGACAAATATTTCAGGTTCGTTGGCCCAGCTCGGAAGATACTTGTCATACAATTTTTTAAAACTGTCACACGTCCAGGTAAAGGTATGAACGCCGTTTGTGATGGCGCTGATTTCGTACCCGGGGAACATGAAGCGGGAGACTTCACTGTGCTTTTTCGCAACTCCGTTAATGAATTCACTTAAATTAAGTCCGAGGCGTGTCATATTGAGATTATCCTGACCGCCGAGCTCTTTCATAACATCCAGGGGGATCAGTTCACCCATAATCCTGACGATGAGCTCATAGGGGAACCTGTCATGCCCTGCTTCGACCGGCGTATGCGTTGTGAAAACACAGAGGTCTTTAACCATTTCGATATCCCAGACCAGTTTTTCATCCCATACATCCTCTATAGGCCGTTTGAATCTACTGAGAAGTTCAAGGGTGAGGAGGCTCGAATGTCCCTCGTTCATATGATATTTTTTTATTTCAAACCCGAGTTCATGGAGCATCCTCACACCACCGATACCGAGAACGATCTCCTGCTTCAGTCTGTATGCTATGTCGCCGCCGTAAAGATATGAGGTAATCTCCCTGTCCTCCGGAGTATTTTCTTCTATATCCGTATCAAGGAAAAAGATCGGAACACAGCCGCCGGTGAGACTCTGTTCATTATACTGCCATGCCTGCACGACGACATCCCGGCCTTCGATCTGTACAGTAACCTTCGCAGGAAGCAATAGCATATAGTGGGAGGGATTCCATTCTACAGGATATTCATTCTGTCTCCCTTCTTCGTCCAACTCCTGTCTGAAATATCCCTTTCTGGTTAAAAGCGTAACCGCAACCATCGGGAGTTTCAGGTCAGCACTTGTCCTGATGGTATCTCCGGCGAGCACTCCGAGACCTCCGCTATATGTGGGTATATCGTTCCTGATGCCTATTTCCATTGAGAAATATGCTATCTTTGGTTCTTTTGTAAGGTCCAAGAGACAGTGAAGGTTCATGGTCGAATATTTTACGCTATTTCATTTACGATAAACAATATTGTCAAAAGATAACTTCGATCCAATTCATGACGGTAATATAGAATTACATCAACTCCCTGAAATCGAAAATACAGTAAAAGTCGTCTGATCTCTGTGGTTCGATCCTTGAACTTGCCTTTGCTTTGTAAACGATGTATTTGATCCCATGCTGTTTGGCTGTTTTTAGTATCTCCTCTGAATCATCTACAAAGAGTGTTTTGTCTCTGTCGAATCCAAGCCTCGTTTCTGCCTCTTTCCAGAACGAAACGCTTTCTTTTGGATATCCGACATCAAACGAAGAAAGAACTGAATCGAAATATTTTCCTATACGTGTTTTTTTTAGTTTAAGATCTATCGACTTGAAATGGGCGTTTGTAACAAGATGCAGCTTTTTCCCCTGTTTTTTTACCGCCTGTAAGAAGTCCTCAACATGGGGATGCACCTCGATCAGATGTGTAATCTGTTTTTTCAAGGCAGGCACATCAAGATCAAGCTTTCTTGACCAGAAGTCAAGGTCTGTCCAGTTGAGGGTGCCTTCACGTGCCCGGTATTGTTTCATGAGCTCCTCACGAGCCTTACCGAATGTCATATGATATTTATCAGCATATCTTTCAGGCAAAAGATGTCCCCAAAAATAATCATCAAAATATTTGTCGAGCAGTGTTCCATCCATATCGAGGAGCACGAATTGTATTTCATGAATATGGATATTCATCATGTGCGTTTTTGTGGTAATTATTTCAGTCTTATACATAGTATAATCCAATTATTCATAATGTTCGCAAGAAGCATCTTGATAAATACATACCTTCACCCGTACTGATGACCGTTTGATTTTTCAACATATTTTCCGTTATTATCACTCCATGGAAACGAAGAAATACCTGGAACTTTCAAACCGTTACATCATGAATACCTACAGAAGGTTTCCTGTTGTCCTGAGAAAAGGGCGGGGTATGAAAGTATGGGGCAATGACGGGAAAGAATATCTCGACTTTGTCGGCGGAGTCGCTGTAAATATCCTTGGCCACTGCCATCCTAAGGTTGTTGTCGCTATCCAGAAGCAGGCGCAGAGGCTCTTGCATGTCTCGAATTACTATCATATTGAACCGCAGATAAGACTTGCGAAGCTGCTTGTTGAAAAATCCTTCGCAGACAAAGTTTTCTTCTGTAACTCCGGCGCCGAGGCAAATGAAGCAGCAATAAAACTTGCCCGTAAATATTCAAAAGATAAGGGGCGTCCTGACAGTTTTGAGATCATAACAGCAAAGAACTCGTTTCACGGGAGAACACTGGCTACACTGACAGCAACGGGCCAGGAAAAATTCCAGAGGGGGTTTGAACCGTTAGTCCCGGGGTTCAGGCATGTTCCGTTTAATGACATTAGTGAACTGAGCAGGGCAATTACAGAGGATACCTGTGCCCTGCTGTTAGAGCCGATACAGGCTGAAGGAGGGGTCATACTGCCGGATGAGCATTATCTCAAAGCTGCGAGGGACCTCTGTAATGAGCATGATATCCTGTTTATTCTGGATGAGGTCCAGACCGGTATGGGAAGGACCGGGAAACTGTTTGCGCACGAACATTATGGCATTACGCCTGATATCATGACAGTCGCAAAAGGTCTCGGCGGTGGTGTACCCATCGGCGCGATGCTTGCTACTGAAAAAGTTGCTTCTGCATTCCAGCCCGGCAACCATGCAACCACCTTCGGTGGCAACCCGCTCGTCTGTGCTGCTGCGGTTGCAACACTGGAGACCCTCATGGAAGACGGGTTTATACTTGATCAATGTAACAGGATGAGCAAGTATCTTATGGAGAATCTTCACGAACTCAGGGATGAATTTCCGGGCCTCGTAACCGAAATACGTGGTAAAGGACTCCTGATAGGTATGGAACTGACAAAAGATGGTGATCCTTTTGTGCTGGCATGTCTTGAAGAGGGGGTGCTCATAAACTGTACTGCCGGCAAAGTACTCCGCTTCATCCCGCCTCTTATTGTTCAGCAAAAGGAAATCAGCCGTCTTATTCGTGTACTCGGGGAAGTTTTTACAAAATCCCTTAAACAGGGTTTATAGTAATTATGGACATAAAACGGGATTTTCTCACTCTGAGGGATGTATCTTCAAAAGAGATAAACCGTATCCTGAAGAGAGCAATCGAGCTTAAAGCAGGTAAGGATGCCAACAGGTGTCCTTTAATCGGAAAGAGTATCGGACTCCTCTTCGAGAAGGCATCAACAAGGACACGGGTCTCATTTGAAGTGGGCATTTATCAACTCGGAGGCCAGGCTCTCTATATGAATCCCAGGGAGATACAGATTGGCAGGGGAGAAACGATCCGGGATACTGCAAAAGTATTGTCACGGTATCTCGATGCAGTTGTTGTAAGAACGTATGGTCATGACACGCTCGTGGAGTTTGCCCGTCATGCGGCGATACCTGTCATAAACGGCTTGAGCGACCTCCACCATCCATGCCAGGCCCTCGCAGATTTGATGACCATTCTTGAAACAAAAGGCCGTTTTCGCGGAATCCGTCTTGCCTATATCGGTGACGGGAATAATGTTACAAACTCACTTATTGAAGCAGCTTCTCTGACAGGTATGAACCTTGCAGTTGCATGTCCCCGGGGGTATGAACCGGATCAAAACATTCTTAAAAAGGCAAGGGCTGTTTCAAAGAGCAAGATTATCATCTTGAGAGATCCGGGGAGTGCAGTATCCCGGGCCGATGTCGTCTACACAGATGTCTGGGTCAGCATGGGCCAGGAAAGGGAGGCATCAAAGAAAAAAAGGAAATTCAGGGAGTATCAGTTAAACAGCAGCCTCCTTGCATATGCAAAAAAGGATGCCCTTGTCCTTCACTGCATGCCTGCTCACAGGGGAGAAGAGATAACCAATGAAGTCATCGACGGCCCGCAGAGTGCGGTTTTTGACCAGGCAGAAAACAGACTGCATACCCAAAAGGCACTCCTGGAATTTCTCTTGACATAATTTTTTTGTTCCGTATCAATGAAGATGATGTGTGCAAACATTACAAGAGAGTACATATGCAGGCATATGCGCTGCAATTAAAGCGGTTGCTTCCTGTTTTTTCTCTCCTGAAAAAAAACTTGACGTCCTTCTTGTGCTTCCAATGTGCACATGTGCTTCGATCGAAGCCGGGGTTGTTTGCACGCCCAATCTTGTGCATTCTTTTTTTGTTCCTGTTCCCGTCTTTCCTGTGCTGTCTTGAATACAGGCCTGCCGGTGCTTTTCATGCTGAAGTACTCCCCCGGGACATCAAGCCAGGGGACGCCTTTTTTATCAGGGCAACAGATATATACACGTCCGACCCCCCGGTCGCTTGTATAAACAAGAAGATGCTTTATTTCAGTACCTGCGGAGAGGGATGCTTTATAGCCATTGGAGCGATGGATATAGAGACAAAACCAGGGACATATACCGTGAATCTGTCTGCTGGTAAACAGGAAAAAACATTGACACTTATTGTAAAACCTGCGCATTTCCCCACTCTCAATTTAACGCTCCCCGATGAGAAAGTTTTCTTGAGCCCCGAGAATCTCAGGAGGGTAAAAGAAGAGGAGGAGAAGCTCCTGTCCCTGTTTCAGGTGGTATCTGAAAAGCTCTGGGACGGAGGTTTTATAATTCCGCTTGCCAATGAATTTTCCACTGCATTCGGCACAAAGCGTATTATGAACAAGAAAAGGATCAGTATCCATCGCGGATTAGATATAAGGGGCAAAATGGGAGAGATGGTCAGGGCCTCAAATGATGGCAGGGTCGTTTTGGCAGAAGAGCTTTTCTTCGGTGGTAATACGGTGATCGTCAACCATGGACAGGGAATTTATACTATTTATATGCACCTGTCAGAATTCAAAGTCCAACCCGGAAATACTGTCTCGAAGGGAGATACGGTTGGGCTCGTGGGAGCATCCGGGAGAGTAACAGGTTCGCACCTCCATTTTGGAGTGAAGGTATTGCTTGTCAATACGAACCCGCTTTCAATGTTGGATCTCGATTTATAACCCGAAAAATGCAATCACTGTCAGGCATATATGGGTAAAAACCTTAATAAACGTCTTACAAAGGTAGCGTCCGCACTCAGGTCTCCTCATTCTCTTCTGCGAACCCGCCTGGGGCGGACCGGGGCGAGCGGATTCGCCGGGGCGAAATGGGAAAGCTTTTTCCGCACACATGCCCTACGTATGATTTCTTTAAATGGGTAGCGAGCCTATTCCCCGTGGTCTTGCCACGGGGTTAGCGAGCGAATATAACTATATAATAAAAATTCCTTACATTAAGATTCCCTGAGGTCTTGCCAGAGGGAATCTTCAATGCATTTTTCGGGATAATGATTTTATAAAAAATAAAATTGACAATCACCGCAGACTGATGTATAAAAGCGGTAAGACATGTAATTGCATACTCACACCGAGCTTATCCGGGAAAATTTGCGTGAGGCAAAGTGAGTAACACGAACTACAGTCTGATCATAATTGTTATGCGGAGGGGAAATGGGAAAATTTGATTTTGCGGTAGCAAGAGTGATGCATATTGCCTGGAAATCCAGTCTCAGGTCTTTCATCGATGGAAAAGAAAGCATGACAGAGGAACAGGCTGTTTCTCATAAAGACTGCGATCTGGGCAAGTGGATGTATTCAGACGGAATGGCTGAGTACGGTAATATACCTGAAATGCAGGAACTCGAAAAAGTACACGAAGATCTCCATGCGATTGTCAGACGGGTTATACAGCTAAAACACTCCGGAGACAATTCCGGTGCTGAACAGGAATTTTCAAAACTGGAACCCGTTTCCCAGAAAATATTTTCACTTCTCGTTACTATCGAAAAGAAAATTTCATAAAAAATAACTTCTTTTTCTTCAATGTATAGCGGCATATACCCTGTGGTCCTGCCGGAGGGGTCTTTAAATGACCAATACCGTTGGTTATTACGCAGTACAGTAAAGCACGGCACTATGTAATATTCCTGTCCCGTAGCCGGATAGAGAGATAAGAGATGAGTTCCCTTACCCCTTTCCCTGATATGGCAGACAGGGTGAAAAAAGGGATTTTTTCCTTTTTGCAATAGCGTGATAATCTGTTGAGTCTCTTGCTATTACCTGCTATATCAAGTTTTGTCCCTGCGACGGCCTGGGGTTTTCCAATAAGCAAAGGACTGTAGAGTTCAAGCTCCCTCATTATTTTCCTGTAATTTTCTACGGGATCGCCTTCTGCCATCTCTGATATATCGATAAGGTGGAGGAGTATGGAGGTTCTTTCTATATGCCTCAGAAATTGAAACCCAAGGCCGACCCCTCTGTGAGCGCCTTCGATCAGGCCAGGGATATCTGCAATAACAAAACTTCTGTAATTTTCCAGTTTTACAACACCAAGCACCGGCACGAGTGTTGTAAAAGGATAATCAGCAATCTTTGGTCTTGCAGATGATATGACGGACAGCAGGGTTGACTTGCCGGCATTCGGGAGCCCTATAAGTCCGACGTCAGCGATGAGCTTTAGTTCTATGACAAGATTTTTCGATTCACCCGCTTCACCTTCCTGCGCAAATCTCGGCGCCTGTCTGGTAGGTGTGGCAAAATGCGCATTGCCGAGCCCCCCTCTCCCCCCATGTGCGATGGTAGCCTCATCCCCATTTTTATCAAGGTCAGCAAGTATATCCCCATTGTCGGCATCCTTGATTACTGTCCCGACAGGTACTGTAATGAGACAGTCTTTAGCGTTTTTTCCGTGCATCTTTTTACCCATACCATGCCGGCCTTTCCCTGCTCTGTATTCCCGCTTGTATTTCAGGTCAAGAAGCGTATTCAGTCTATTTGTTGCCTTGAATATGATATGTCCTCCCCGCCCGCCATCTCCTCCGTCCGGCCCGCCTTTCGGAACATACTTTTCCCTCCGGAAGCTCACACAACCACTTCCGCCATCCCCGGCTTTCACCCGTATCTTGACGTAATCGATAAATTTCATAGAATGTCAGTATATCTTAAAATTACCGCTGTCATTTGTAAATCATCTCCTTCAGACGATTCCGTCTCCATTGGTTATTCATGGTGAGCTCTGTCCCAGTGTGTCTGATGTTTTTAACATACCTGTCTTTTGCAAGAGTTGTTAACCCGGAAAATGCATTTATAAAAATAATACCGATTTTTATGCAATTCAAGAATTGCATCACAGCATAAACAGGGTGTTGCTGCAGAAGACTTTTCAGACAACCGTGCCCCCGATAAATGCAGTTTTCGGGTTAAATGGGTAGCGAGCGTATTCCCCGTGGTCTTGCCACGGGGTTAGCGAGTGAATATAACTATATAATAAAAATTCCCTACATTAAGATTCCCTGCGGTCTTGCCGCAGGGAGTCTTCAATGTCTTGGAGATTAACAGCATAATTGCAGGCTGAATAATATGGGTAATGCATGTAATAAGAAAATACAAAATGCCAGGTTATCCCATGCTCATTAGCATTAAAACTAAATAATATCAATATGTTAAATTTTGGCATTTTTCTTGCTTATTTATCATGTAAGGATAATATTACCCGTCATTTAAATAAACAATGCAACCGGATCCGCAAAGAATGTTGGAAATTCAGGCATTGAACAGGATCTAAGTGACTATGTTAATTTTTTATGCAACGTTCAGGATTACCTGAAAAGGAGACATCGTGACTTATCAGGTCAGCGAAGCAACAAAGAATAGAACAACCCGATGTAATTATAATTTTAATTGTTTGAATGAAAATAGCTTTCAAGTATGTCCTGTAGAAAGTCCGATTAAAGAGGGTATTTATTTCATCAAAATGGCTGGTCCGATGCGCAGTTGTAACTATTGTTTGGCATTTGGTGATTCACATCTCTGCAGATGCCCCACGCGAAACGAATTATATGAGCGATACAAAAAATAATCTTCCTGAACTCATCCCCGTAAAATCAGCTTACCTTTTTGTCAATTTAAGTTTATTAATCGTTTTTTAAATATCCGGATTGCAGCAATTTCTTGTTTCTACAGCTAATTTTTTTATAAAAGTGCAAAATATGTTTAATAATAAGCAATATCCGTGTAGAAAGTTCCCTCAGAAACACCTATCCTAATACCAGCACGTTTTATTACTCTTACCCAAGGAGAAAGCAGATGGAGAAGAAGACCATTCTCATAGCAGATGACTCGGTTGTAAGGTGTTTGCTGAAAGATGTTCTGGAAGAGAACTATCATGTATTGGAGGCCTCGACATGCCAGGAGGTTATTGAACAACTCAGAACCCATATAGATCTTGCTTTAATTGAGTTTTTCCTGCCGGACGCTTACGGGTCCGAAGTATTGGGTGAAATAAGGAAAGTGGATCCGGGAATGCCAGTGATATTGATGGGGCATGCCAGGAAAAACCTTACAATAAAGTCCCTCGGGTATAAAAGTGTTGACTATATGCAAAAGCCCTTTCAGCTTGCAAGTCTCAAGAAGAGGGTTGCTGAGATGATCGGGGGAGGCAACTCTCAAGGATAGCCTTTCTGTCCGGCAGAGTCCGGGTTACAACAGGAGAGCAATCTCATTAAAACTATAGCAAAAAATTATGACAAAATTTGGCAGCAAATTACCATAAAGGAAGTGAGGATTTGTTTTTCAAGGATAGTCATCGCCGCTAAGAGTATATTTTTTAAATAGTTAACTTTGATATTGGATGAAACTATAACTATAAAGAAAAGAAATGGCGGGGTGGACGGGACTTGAACCCGCGACCTCTGGCTTGACAGGCCAGCGTTCTAACCGGTCTGAACTACCACCCCTGATGTGTGAAGCGCTTTGAGTTAAGAGGCTGCAATAAGCAGTTTTCAACTTATTGCTTAAACTTCTTACCCATAACGCCTGGTTCGGTTCATTCGAAAGCGGATGGTAGGCGGAACAGGGCTTGAACCTGTGGCCTCAGCCTTGTAAGGGCTGCGCTCTCCCATCTGAGCTATCCGCCCCAAGAATAAATTTTATACTATATCAAATATTAATTTGTCAATCGCTCGTAATTTGAAGCTCTGTAAGCACTTACTTCTTGACGGAGACCTGCCCGGTATCCGGGTCGTAATCATATATCGATAAATCAACAGGTGAACCAAACATGGGTTTTATTTCATCTAAATTCGCAGGATATCTGCCGTGTATGGCATGATATGCCCCGATCGTCTTTTTTACTGCATCAAGATTTCCCTTTTCTCCTGCTTGTTTACCCTGTGTGTAAGCACTTATCATGGATTCCCCATATTGAGAGACAGGGTTTACAGACTTTTGTTGAGATGCAGCGTTCTCCGTTTTTTTGCCACATGCAAAAACAAATATCAAAGCAGAAACAATCAGACATGCTATTTGTTTACCATTCCATGCTTGCATAGTGATATTCTAAAGACAGGTTCTCTTTGCTGTCAAATAACCGTACGATCTCATTGCTGTCCGGAATAACCTGATATCGATAAAACGGACGAGCCGGCTCCTGGGCGTTTTATACGGATATATTCTGTTTAAAGAGAAAAATATGAGAGGGAGGTTCACCGGTGCGATATTGATGTTCACCGGTTTTGTTATGATTGTAAAAGCCTCGTGAAAACACTACAGGACTTTATAATTTGATGCTGTGAAAGCACTTGACCTTTTGAGAACATATAAAGATTCACTTGAACGATCAGGCATTGAAGATGCGGCAAGAGAGGCAGAGACGATCATTGCTCATTGTTTAATGACTGACAGGACAGCGATTTACAGAGATAATCCGGAAATCACTGGAGACCTCGTGGGAAACATGGACAGGCTCATAGAAAGGAGGGCGGAGAGAGAGCCACTGCAATACATATTGGGGCATGTGGAATTTTTGGGGTTGAAGATCAGGGTGGGACGAGGTGTACTTATACCAAGACCCGAGACGGAATTGCTGGCTGAAGAAGCAATACAAATAATTTCAAATTTCAAATTTCAAATTTCAAAAATTAGGCTTCTTGACCTCTGTACAGGGAGCGGGTGTCTGGCCCTTTCTCTTGCTCGGGAATTTCCCGATGTGCAGGTATATGGTACTGACATATCAGAGATAGCCCTGCAATATGCAAACGAAAATGCCGGTTTGAACAAAATTAAAAACGTAACGTTCATGAAGGGTTCTGTATTTGAGCCTGTTAAAGGATTAAGGTTTGACCTTATTGTTTCGAATCCACCATATATAAGGAGTAAAGATATAAAGGACTTACAGCCGGAGATAAAAGACTGGGAACCTGCGGATGCACTGGATGGTGGCGAAGACGGTCTTGATTACTACCGGTCAATATTCTCTACAGTAAAAGATTATCTCAAACAGGGAGGATATCTTGTGCTTGAGCTTGGTGTAAATCAGGCATCTGCGGTTAAGAACATGGCAGAAGATGCAGGTTTAACGGATATAAACCTCGTAAAGGATTATGCAGGCATTGACAGAATATTAGCAGCAAGAATCCAGCTCATGTACAAGTAACTTTGGTTGATTTATATATTATAAGTATAATAGGTAAATGTTGAAATTTCGAAATTCGGATTCCGAATTTTGGAAATTGAACTGCAGATATGAATATCCCGGAAGACAACATAAGACTTGAGGAGCTTGATAAAAGATATATCTGGCACCCCTTCACACAGATGAAGGATTGGCTTGATGAAAAGCCGATCATTATCAATGAAGGGAAGGGCTGTTTCCTCAAAGACATTTACGGGAGATGGTACCTTGACGGTGTATCATCCATCTGGGTCAATGTTTTCGGCCACAAAAAGAAAGAGATAGACAATGCGATCAGGAGACAGCTTGGAAAAATCGCTCACAGTACATTACTTGGTTTAAGCAATGTGCCGGCAATTAGACTGGCAGAGAAACTCGTACGCTTAGTGCAGAAATCACTTCAGAAATCAGAAGTCAGAAATCAGAAGTCAAATCATCCCTCGTTCCCCTTTACTTTCGCCTCGGCGAATCCGCCTGAGTGCGGAAAAGGTGGGATGGGGGGATTACATAAGGTTTTTTACTCTGACAACGGCTCAACTGCTGTTGAGGTAGCGCTTAAAATGGCATTCCAGTACTGGAAGTATAGAGGTGTTAAAGGAAGGAACACGTTTATTTCACTGAGCAATGCCTATCATGGTGATACCATAGGGGCTGTGAGCGTAGGGGGAGTCGGCATGTTTCACGATGCCTTTGAACCCCTCCTGTTCAAGACCTACAGAGCTCCATCACCTTACTGTTACAGATGTGAACTCGGCAGGAAATATCCTGATTGCAGCATTGCATGCCTTGAGAAGATGGAAAGCATATTGAAAGCCCATGCACATAAGATTGCTGCGCTCATCATCGAGCCGCTCATGCAGGCAGCAGGCGGCATGATAGCATCGCCTCCGGGATACCTGAAAGGTGCGCGGGATCTCTGTAATAAATACAATGTTCTTATGATTGCTGATGAGGTTGCTACAGGGTTTGGTAAAACCGGGAAAATGTTTGCCTGTGAACATGAAGAAGTCATACCCGATTTATTGTGTCTTTCAAAGGGCATAACAGGTGGATATATGCCACTTGCAGCAACCCTTACAACAGACGAGGTATACAGTGCATTCCTCGGTGGATTCAGGGAAATGAAGACATTCTTTCACGGTCATTCGTATACGGGGAATCCCCTTGCCTGTGCAGCGGCGCTTGCATGTCTGGACTTATTCGAAAAAGAAAGGGTACTGGAAGGTCTCACCGGAAAAATTGCATTACTCGATGCCTGGTTGAAAGATGTCTTGAATCTTAGACATGTCGGAGATGTAAGGAATGTCGGATTTATGGCCGGAGTCGAACTCGTGAGAAATAAAAGGACAAAAGAGCCTTATGGATGGGAAGAGAAGACGGGATGGCGTGTCGCATATCATGCAAGGGACGTGGGTGTTATCATCCGGCCTCTTGGAAATGTAGTCGTCATCATGCCGCCCCTGAGCATCAGCGAGAAAAACCTTGAGCAGTTGTTAAAGGTTGTCAAACAGTCGGTCATTTCCGTAACAGAGGGGAAAAAATAATCATCGTGAGGTATTGCAGTGAGGAAAAAGACCATAGCGTTTTTATTGACAGCAATAGTTACACCGCTCATCATTTACCTCGTCTGGCCGTCTGACGAAAGCAGGATTAAAAAAGTATTTAAGGAAGGATCCCGGGCGATCGAAAAAGAAGACCTCGAAACAGTAATGGCAAAGGTGTCTTTTAATTATCGTGACGAATATGGAATGACATACCTCTATCTAAAGGAACTCATGAAATCGGTCTTCAAGCAGGCGGAAGATATCAAGATTGAATATGACAATGTCAGGATAACCGTCCTTGACGATACGGCTACAACAAATATGGATGTATTGATTCTTGCAACAATGGGGAATAATACAGGGTATATTTTAGGTGACCTGTCAGAGCCTGCACACCTTACCTTTACCCTCGAAAAAGAGAGGACCAGGTGGCTTGTCACGAAAACCGAGGGGCTGCCGTTTAATTTTTAAACCGGGAATCGTATAATAAATATCCAGGGGCCGAAGTGGCGGAACTGGCAGACGCGCTAGGTTCAGGGTCTAGTGGTCGAAAGGCCGTGCGGGTTCAAATCCCGCCTTCGGCACCACATAGGGGGATATGCATGAGTGACAGGAAAAAAACTATTCTTGTGGTAGATGACAGCGAAACTTTTCTAAAGTATACTTCCAAACTTTTATACAGGATGGGGTATGAGAGAGTTTTATCTGCCGGGAACGGCACGGAAGCTTTGAAATTTCTGGATACACTGAGATCAGATGTTGTGCTTCTGGATATTATGATGCCTGAGATGGATGGTATAAAGACCCTCAGGCATATCAAAAGCGATGAGCGTCTATCAGATATGCCGGTAATTATTACTACCGACAGCCCTGACAATGAAACATATGAGGATTGTAAAAGGTTGGGGTGCGCAGGGTATCTGATAAAACCCATAAAAATACCCGAGCTGCATGACACCTTAAACCACTGTATTGCCTATCCGGATGGTAAAAAAAGAAAATTCTTGCGTTCAGCTTTAGAAGATAAAGTAGTCATAACCCATCAGGGAATGCCGGAGAACCTTCATGTTGTTTGTCTGTCTGAAGGGGGGATGTATGTCAGGAAAAGGGATCCTTATCTTGTAGGGACTGAAGTAGATGTCATGTTTACTTTCAGGGAAGGAAAATCTGTGAATCTTAAAGGGACGGTCATCTATTTAAAGGGTCTCAGTGAAGTAACATATAACATTGTTCCCGGCATGGCAATCAAATTTCATGATGTACCGAGCAACGATTCCGCAATGCTGAGGTCCTATATAGAAGAACTGTTGATTGAGGAAATTATAGAAGATCAAATAGACTCTATTTAATATAGTATCCGGAGACCCTCCATGTCCCATCCTTGTCTAACATGGGAGTAATGGTTTCAATAGCAGATTTCTTGTTCTCAAATGAAGTTTCGTATTGAATAACAACATATTGTCCATCCGGAGCCCCTGGCAAGGAAGTCGTATGTTGCTTTGATTTGAGTTTTCTCGACATTAGTTTACCGAGGGGTTTCCTGAACGCTTCCATAGATTCGATCCATTTCTGCTGCGATACGGCATTTTTGAAAAATCCGGCAGACTCATCCCAACTCTCAACGTACCCCCCTGAGTCAACCAGAGAAAGCCATTCCTGTGATGATGCAACTGCAGCATCCTCCGCAGGGTGTTCTGTACATATACCATAACTCACAACTGTGAGAATGGAGAAAATAAAACTCGCAAGGGCAACTGTTATATGTCTCATTCCATACCTTCCTTAATGTATGTATTGTAAAAAAGACCGGGTCAGCCTTTATCTTTTTGTCTGCTTTTTATGAGCCGTTCATATTTTTCCGAACCGATGCACTCCTGGGCAGCAGGACACCAGTCAAGGCATGTTGGCTTCATATCGCGTGATATGGTTCTCCCGCAGCCTTTACATGCAGTCTCTGCCTCGTCGGACCAGATCTCAGAGACTGAGTGGCACCAGAAACACGTGATGGGTTCCGGGTAGGGTGTTTTTATCTCTCTGCTTCCCGGACAGCTTTCCTTCAGCATAAACATATTTTAACAGGTTCATCATAATAGTCCAAACGTATAAAAGAGAGAAGAAGAAAAATCCGGACCAAAACTTTATGTACTTGCTACATTTATATATAATCAAATTCATAGCATGACCAGGCATCCAAAGATATTCCTTGTAGTTCTTCTCTGTTCATTTGCAAGCCTTGCATACGAGATAACCCTGACGAGAATATTTTCTATTGCTCTCTGGTACCACTTCGCTTTTATGATCATAAGCATCGCGATGCTCGGTATCGGTGCAAGTGGAACGCTGCTGTCACTCTATCCTAAACTGAAAGACATATCATATATCGGTCTCTATAGTCTCCTCCTGGGTGCCGGCATCTCTATAAGCTATCTCTGCGCAAATCAAATACCTTTTGATCCGGTGAAGCTCTCATGGTCCGGTACGCAGGCGCTTTATATCAGCATGTATTACATTATTCTCTCGATCCCGTTTTTCTTCACAGGCTTGATCGTTGCAACAACACTCTCTACACTCAGTGAGAGGGCAGGGTTCTTTTACGGTGCAGACCTGCTCGGTGCCGGCATCGGTTCAATAGGGGTGCTCTTCTGCATGACAATCTTCATGCCTGATACCATTGTCTTTATACTTTCCCTCATTGCATTAACCGGGGCGTTTATTTCGGCCGGCAGGAGACTTAAAATCATTTCTCTTTTACTCATGCTGCTTATTGTTGCTCTGCTGTTGTTTCAACCTGAGTTTATGAAGCTCAGGATGTCTCAGTACAAAGGATTGCAGATGGCTTTGCGATATCCAGGGGCAAAACTTCTGAAGACATATATAAGCCCTTTCTCAAGGATAGATAGTATGAAAAGCCCTGCTGTGCGGTTTGCTCCGGGAATGAGTTTGCAGTACCTCGAGGAACTGCCTGAACAGATCGGGTTTTCAATAGACGGCAGTGAGTTGCATGCGATAACAGCGTATAACGGCCGGGCATCACATGCCTTTCTCAGTTATCTGCCGTCTGCTCTTCCCTATGCGATAGTTCATGCCTCCTTAGCCGGGAAGAAAGAAGACCTGGCAGATGTGCTCATCATCGATCCCAGGGGGTGCCTTCAGTGCCTTGTTGCACAACATTACGGTTTTTCGGATATCTATAAAATCGAGAGCAATCCCCTGTTAGTGAAGATTATGAAAGGTGATTTTAACGAATATTCAGGGGGTGTCTATGATCAGCGCACATGGTCGGGAAACGGGAGGGTATGGCTGAGGGCTCACAGGATGTTTTTCGATATCATTGATATCCCCCTGACAGGGACAGTTCCATCAGGCTCGTTCGGGATAGTGGAAGATTATAAGCTGACTGTTGAGGCATTCCGGGAATATTTCGATCATCTGAAGCCTGCGGGAATGATCAGTATTAATCTGTTTATTATTCCGCCTCCGAGAACAGAACTGAGGATACTCAATACAGCTCTCGCAGCTATGAAGGAAACAGGGATTCAAGATCAGGAAATGAAGCAGCATTTTGCTGCCCTCCGCAGCTGGGGAAGTATCTGTATTCTTATAAAAAAGTCGCAGTTTACAAATCGTGAAATAGATAAGATCAAACGGTTTGCAAGAGATCGAAGATTCGACCCCGTGTATTATACGGGCATCAGGGAGGAAGAGACGAATATTTATGTGCGTATGCCGGAAAATGAATATTTTACCATGTTCCAGCAGATTCTCAGTACGGAAGGACGCAAACAGTTTAATGATGATTACATCTTTGATGTAAAGCCTGTTCATGATGAAAATCCCTTTTTTCACTATTATCTCAAGGTGAAAAACATAAAAGAAATTTATGAACTTATGGGAGAAAAATGGCAGTATTTCATTGAAGAGGGATATATCTTGCCGGTTGTCTTAATACAGGTCGTTGTGTTCAGTCTTGTTCTTATCCTGCTCCCTGCATTTAAAACCGGAACAGGGGATCATTCCAAGGAAAGAAATCTTATAAATCTCAGTAAAGGGCTTGTCCTTTTGCCGTATTTCGCTTTTCTCGGCATCGGGTTTATGTTTGTAGAGGTCTCGATGATTCAGAGAATGATTTTCTCGCTCGAAAACTCATCCTACGCAGTTGCGACCGTACTCACATCACTCCTGATAAGCTCAGGAATCGGAAGTCTGGTGAGCTCTAAAAGCATGGTCATGAGGAGTTCCTTTATAACGATCATCCTGTCATTGATCATAATCATTTACGGTCTTTTCATATCATTCGTCTCTGACGTGGCTTCCTCCCATCCCTTAGAGATAAGGGTTCTCCTCGTATTTTTCATCCTGATGCCACTCGGGCTTTTCATGGGAATTCCCTTCCCGGCCGGGCTGAAAATCCTCGGGGAGAAGCATGCTTCATTGATCCCGTGGGCATGGGCTATTAATGGTTGCTTCTCGGTACTCGCACCTGTTCTGACAGTCATGCTTGCCATGATAGTCGGGTTCAGGACGGTTTTGTTGTTAGGGGCGTTAGCATACCTTCTGGCCTTTATCACACTGCAAGGTTTTCTCAGAAGGTCACGGTAGATATGGAAGTGCGGGATATAAACATCGACCTGTCTGATGGTTATACCCGGAAGATGCATTTATTCGGAGGCAGGGTTGTCTGGAAAATCTTTTGTCCCGACAAAAGTCGGGATTGAAATCAACCCGAAAAATGCATTGAAGATTCCCTCCGGCAAGACCGCAGGGAATCTTAATGTAAGGAATTTTTATTATATAGTTATATTCGCTCGCTAACCCCGTGGCAAGACCACGGGGAATAGGCTCGCTACCTATTTAAAGAAATCATACGCAGGGCATGTGTGCGGAAAAAGCTTTCCCATCGCCACCTTTGTAATACGTTTATTATTGAATAAACCATTTTTATATTTTCAAGCTAAAAAGGATACAGTTCATAAGACAAGCAAATTTCGATTTGGAAAGGTTTTTCCGCATATATGCCTGACAGTAATTGCATTTTTCGGGTTGAAGGGATCTATTTCCACAGGGTGCTTTACCTGCTGCGCGAGCCTCCCATTATGCCTCCTAACACGCCGCGCAAGACCCGCCGGCCGATCTGGCTTCCTACAGTACGAGCAGCCTGTTTGGCCAATGTTTCCACCATGCCCTGCCGGCGTTTGGTGCCCCAAAGTAAATCTCCGATCATGCCCCTGCTTTTGGACGGCTTCTCTGCCCCAGCCTGATCCGACCCCGGCCCGGATGCTTGCCTCTCCTCTGTCCGCCGGCTCAAAATCTCATATGCCGACTCTCGGTTTACAAGGGAATCGTACTTTCCGCTTATAGGGCTTCGCGCCATCACAGATGCACGCTCTTCCTGCGTGACCGCGCCCATCCGGCATCGCGGGGGACAGATCAGACTGCGCTCCACCGGCATTGGCACAGCTTTATCCTGGAGCATGGAAACCAGGGCCTCGCCGACACCGAGCTGGGATATAACCTCGGCTACGTCGAGTTTTGGGTTCGCAACAAAGGTTTCGGCAGCGGTTTTCACTGCCTTCTGGTCACGCGGTGTATATGCCCGCAGTGCATGCTGGATGCGGTTCCCGAGCTGACCCAGTATCTCGGTCGGCACGTCGTCAGGGAATTGCGAGCAGAAGTATACACCAACACCCTTGGAGCGGATGATCCGTACGACCTGCTCAACCCGTTGGCGCAATATTGCCGGTGCGTCGTTAAAAAGAAGATGGGCCTCGTCAAAGAAGAACACCAGTCTGGGTTTATCGAGGTCGCCTACCTCGGGCAGGTTCTCAAACAGCTCTGACAGCAGCCAGAGTAGGAAGCTTGAATACAATCGTGGCTTCAAAATCAGCTGGTCTGCGACAACAATATTGACGATACCGCGACCGCTGAGGTCGGTACGCAACAGGTCATTAAGTTCCAGTGCAGGCTCTCCGAATAGGGCTTCCCCGCCTTCTCGTTCCAGTGACAACAGGGCGCGCTGAACGGCAGCAACGGACTGTGTGCTTACCAGACCATATTGCGTCGAGATCTCCTTACGATTGTCCGCTACAAACCCGAGAAGGGCGCGCAAATCATCCAGATCAAGCAATAGCAAACCCTGGTCGTCAGCCAGCTTGAAAGCGATCTCCAGCATCCCAATCTGTATCTCATTAATTTCGAGAATACGGCCAAGCAGTTCCGGACCCATTTCGCTGATCGTGGTGCGTACCGGATGCCCGGCTTTTCCGTACAGGTCCCAGAACAGTACGGGACTTGCCTCATTGTTGTAGCCTTCAATCCCAATTTGGGCAACACGCTGTCGGATCTTCTCGTTGGTGATACCAGACAGCGCCAGGCCGGCGACATCTCCTTTTACGTCAGCCATGAGTACAGGCACGCCCAAACGTGAGAAGCCCTCTGCCATGACCATGAGAGAAATAGTCTTGCCTGTACCGGTGGCTCCCGCAATCATGCCATGGCGGTTGCCATACCTGGCAAGTAAGTATACAGGATGCTCGCCCTTGCCGATAAGTATCTGGTTCACGTGCTGCCCCCTCTGTGGCGATGTGCATAATGTCGCCTTACCATTACAACAGAGATGCATTGGATAGTCATTTTTTTTATTTTATCATCATAAACGTAAATACGATATGGTTTTTTCTGTTATATTCCACCAGGGTTCTATAAAACAATTGAGATACATCTCAATATGTATAAATTATTTTTCTTCAGCCTTTCCGGTCATAGGAACAAAGGAGACAGCACCAATCTGTTCAACATCAAGATCGCCGTCCTTTTTTTTCACGAGTGTCAGCTTCTGATAAAAAAGAGTGCTCCCAAGGGGTAGGATAAGTCTACCGCCATTATTGAGCTGCTTTAATAACGGTGGGGGAATATGGTTCGCTGCTGCGGTAATGATGATCGCATCAAAAGGCGCATGTTCTTTCCATCCGTAGTAGCCATCTGCGTATTTTACCTTGACGTTTCGATAGCCGAGGTCTTTGAGTCTCTTTGCTGCCGTAGCTGCGAGTGTTTCCCGGATTTCTATGGTATAGACCTCTTTAACTATTTCGGCAAGGACAGCAGCCTGATAGCCAGAGCCGGTCCCTATTTCGAGGACCTTATCAGCCGGCTTTAAATGCAATGCCTCTGTCATCAAGGCAACTACGTACGGTTGGGATATATTCTGCCCTTCTCCAATGGGGAGGGGATGGTCGGCATATGCCTTATTCATGAGACTCTTGCCAACAAAAAGATGTCTTGGAATTTTCCCCATCGCATCGAGCACTGCTTTATCCTTAATGCCCCTCCCTTTGATATCGTGCTCTATCATAGCCTTCCGTTTTTGACTATAAGTATCTGAAGCAAAGAGGGGAGCTTGATCTGTAAAAAAGAGAGACAACGAGGTAAACAATAGGAATGAAGCGAGAAGTGCCGATCTGGCCATTATTTTATCGTTGTCATAACGGAGAGCCTGACAACCGGCCTTTTCGGATCATTGGAGAGGACATTGATACCCTTGGAGATAGAACCGGTTTTTCCTTTTGTATAGACCTTGACGTTGATGCTTCCTGTTTCTCCGGGTTCCAGGCGGCTTGAACTAGCCACCACAGCAGTGCATCCTCAAGATGAGGTTACTTTTTCAATAAGGAGGTTCTCATCCCCTTTATTCGTGAACCCGAATGTGTGTTCGACAATATCGCCTTGCGTTGTTGTCCCGGCATTATAAGACTCTGAATCGAAATTTATTGCCGGCTGTGCAAAGGATACGGCCGTAAGAAACATAAGGAGGATGGTACATAGGATAACTTTTCTCATTTTTAATATTACACTATTTTCGGCCAAAATATACAGTATCTTAAAATCCTTCCTTTCATCACATCATCACACAGGAGACTGTCAGAGCAGTTCGTTTATCCTGAAGTAATCTCCCAACTTTTTCGCCGGGAACTGCTGAGCCTGTCAAGAGTACTGTGTTATACTGATATGATACGCAAATGCATGAATTTATAACGATAAAGGGAGCACGGGAGCACAATCTCAAAAATGTCCACCTCACAATACCCAGAGAAGCTATAACGGTCATAACAGGTCCATCCGGGTCCGGAAAATCTTCACTCGCTATCGATACGATATATGCTGAAGGACAAAGGCGCTATGTAGAGAGTCTTTCTGCTTATGCCAGGCAGTTTATCGAGCAGCTCCGGAAGCCCGATGTTGATTCTATCGAAGGCCTTTCACCCTCTATTTCAATAGATCAGAAGACTGTTATCAGGAGTCCTCGATCGACCGTTGGTACCATTACGGAAATTTACGACTACTTGCGTGTCCTGTACACAAGGATAGGAAAGCCCTACTGCTATAATTGCGGATCCGAAATCACGAAACAGGAATCTCAGGACATCATTCGCTCGGTCATGTCATTGCCGATTGGCAGTAAACTGCAGGTTCTTTCCCCCATTGTACGGGACAGAAAGGGTGAATATCGAAAAGAGCTGCAGGAGATGCGCAGAGAGGGATTTATACGTGCGAGGATCGATGGGACAATGACGGACATTACAAAGGATATTACGCTAAAGAAGCACAGACGGCATACAATAGAAATCGTCATTGACAGGCTTATCATCAAGCCGGGGATGGAAAGGCAGTTAAAGAGTGCAATTGAAACAGCCCTTACATATTCGGACACAGTTGTCATAAACCTCCTGGAGAAGCATAGAGATATCCTTTTCTCAAAAACCGCCGTATGCATGCAATGCGGTATCAGCTACCCTGAAGTCACCCCGATGTTCTTCTCGTTCAACAGCAGGCAGGGTGCTTGTCCGAGATGTAACGGCATCGGGTTTGAAGATCTTGAAACAGGGCAACTACCATGGAATGCCCCGGACGACAATGAACAGAGATACTGCAAACTCTGTAACGGCTTAAGATTACGGAAGGAGTCACTCAGTATCAAGATACAGGGAACGAACATAGCTGAACTTTCCAGGATGTCAATTAAAGAAGCTCTGTCTTTTATTTGTCATCTCAGCATCACAGAGAGAGAACAGACGATTGCTGCGCGTGTTCTGAAAGAGGTGAAAGACAGGCTCCGTTTTTTAGAAAAAGTAGGGCTGGATTATCTGACGCTTGACCGGTCTTCTCTTACCCTTTCAGGAGGAGAGGCGCAGAGGATAAGGCTTGCGACACAGCTTGGATCTTCACTCACAGGAGTGCTTTACATACTCGACGAACCCAGTATCGGCATGCACCCGAGAGATTGCGGTAAGCTCCTCGAAAGCCTTTATTCAATACGAGATGCCGGTAACACCGTAATTATCGTAGAGCACGATGAGGAGACGATAAAATCGGCTGACCACATTGTTGATATGGGGCCTGGTGCCGGGCTTAAAGGAGGGTGGATTGTTGCTGAAGGAAGCCCTCAACAGATAGAGCAGCACGAAAAGTCTGTAACAGGACAGTACCTTGCCGGTTCGATGTCCATAGATATCCCTCTCGCAAGAAGATCGCCGAAAGATTACATAAAAATTGTCGGTGCCCGGGAATTCAATCTTAAAGATATCACGGTACATATACCTCTCGGGGCATTTATTTGTGTCACAGGGGTTTCAGGTTCCGGCAAAAGTACGCTTGTGATGGAAATACTCTATAAGGCACTCTGCAAAAAGCTCTACAGAAGTGCGGTGAGGCCGGGTCAATACAGGGAGATTATCGGTATCGAAAAGGTAGACCGTGTTATTTCAGTCGATCAATCACAGCTTGGAAGAACACCACGGTCTAATCCGGCAACATATACAGGGGTCTTCGCTTTTATCAGGGATTTGTTTGCGCAGATACCCGATTCAAGGATAAGAGGATTTACTCCTTCGCGCTTTAGTTTCAATCTCTCCGGCGGGAGATGTGAATCATGCCGTGGAGATGGATTGATCAAGGTAGAAATGCATTTCCTGCCGGATGTCTATATCCCCTGCGATTCCTGCAAGGGGAAGCGATATAACAGAGAGACACTGGAGATTGCATATAAGGGGAAAAATATTGCAGAAGTGCTTGAAATGACTGTTTCCGAGGCGTACGATTTTTTTTCTGCGATCCCCGCCATCAGAAAGAAGCTGGAGGTAATCGAGGAGGTGGGGCTCGGGTATTTACAGCTCGGGCAACCTGTATCGACCCTTTCCGGCGGAGAGGCACAGAGGATAAGACTTTCGAGGGAGCTTGCGAAAAAGGCAACAGGAAGTACACTCTACATAATGGATGAACCAACAACGGGACTCCATTTTGTCGATATACAGCAGTTACTCTATGTGATCAGCAATCTCGTTGACTCGGGGAATACCGTTATTGTAATAGAGCATAACCTCGATGTCATAAAGTCAGCTGACTATATTATTGATCTCGGACCCGAAGGCGGCGATGCAGGAGGTTCGGTGATTGCAGAAGGCACGCCCGAAGACGTGAGCATGACCCCCCTTTCATATACCGGCAGGTTCTTAAAGAAGAAACTATTGAGCATGAGCCACGCAGGAGTAGCATAAATATGAAATCCGGGATCCAGCATGCGAAATCCAAATTCCAAATTCCGAATTCCACCAAAAGGATGGTATCCACATTATGTTGCTTCGTGCTTCTTGCCCTCCCGGGTTCCTGTACGCACGGGAAAGAAAAGATCTACAAAAAAAGCAGGATCATGATGGATACGGTTATCACGATATCCGTTGTCTCTCATTCGGAAGACCATGCTGAACGTGCTATCAATAGTGCGTTCTCAGAGATAAAGAGACTTGAAGCGCTGTTTGATTTTTATTCTCCCGATAGTGAGGTATCGAGGATCAATAAACATGCCGGGATTTCCCGCGTAAAGGTATCTCAGGATATGCTCGCTGTCATGGTGAAGGCATCCTTTGTCTCCGATAAGACCGGGGGGGCCTTCGATGTAACGGCAGGCTCTCTTCTTGTACTCTATGACTTTTCTCATGGCATAAAACCCCGGCCATATGCTATCGAGAAGCGTCTGCCATTAGTGAATTACAAGGCGGTTCATATAGACAGAAAGGACGCGGGCGTTTTTCTTGAAAAAGCAGGCATGCTCATTGACTTGGGAGGGATAGTCAAAGGATATGCTGCTGACAGGGCAGTCGAAACATTAAAGAGAGAGGGAATACTTTCCGGCCTTGTTGCTGTTGCAGGAGATATCAGGGCATTCGGTCTGAAACCAGACGGAAAACCCTGGAAGATCGGTATAAAAAATCCAAGAGCAGAAGGCAAAGATGATATCCTGGCAACGCTTGATCTCAAAGATATGGCGATATCCACATCCGGAGACTATGAGCGTTTCTTTATCATCGAAGGAGAAAGATATCATCATCTTCTGTCTCCGGCGACAGGCTATCCTGTCCGCACATGCCAGAGTGTTAGCATCATTGCAGGGGAAGGAGTACTCGCAGATGCCTTTGCAACAGGCGTTTTCATCATCGGACCTGAAAAGGGTATAACCTTGATCGAGAAGATGGGGTTTGATGGGCTCATTATAGATCGGGAGGGTGCTGTCCATGTTACATCAAATATCAGAGAAAAAATCGAACTTGAGAAAAATTTTACGAGGCACAACGGGAGCTGACAAAGTCCTTATCTCTGTACTGATACTCGTTTCTCTTTCAGGAATTGTTTTTATTCAAGAGGTCATGCCAAAAGCGAGGAACGTTCTTATAGAAGTCGACGGGCATCCTCTCTATGTTCTCCCCATGGGAAGAGATGGAATTGTCGAAGTGGAGGGGCCCCGGGGCAAGACCATTGTCGAGCTAAAGCAGGAAAAGGTGAGGGTAAAGGATTCGCCATGTCCTGCAAAACAATGTGTAAAGCAGGGATGGGCCGAGCATGGTGTTATTGTGTGTCTTCCGAATAAAGTTGTCATAACAATAGGCAACGATGGCGATGATGTTGATACGGTAGTTGATGCAATTACAAGATAAATACCGCATAGCCCTGCTGTCTGCATATGCAATAGCACTCCATGGTTTTGAAAGTCTCTTGCCGTCTCCTATCCCCTGGTTACGACTGGGACTCGCAAATATCATAACGCTTGTAGCGCTCTGTCTTTACGGTTTACGTGTGGCTATGATGGTTACGTTAATACGGGTGACCCTCTCGTCGCTATTTACCGGGACATTTCTCGGCCCCGGTTTCATGCTCAGCATGGGAGGAGGGGTAACGAGTACTCTGGCGATGGGTTACGTCCTTTATCTTTCTCCGAGATTATTCAGTCCTGTCGGTTTAAGTGTCTTGGGCGCATTGTTCCATAATATGGCTCAGGTGCTCCTTGCATATGTTCTTATTATACAGAGGCTGGGAGCCATACTGCTCATAAGTCCCTTTATTATTTTTCTTGGTGTCGTAACAGGAACAGTCAACGGGATTGTTGCAACCCTCATAATTCAGAACTTGAAAAAAAACAGCGAGAAGTAGCAGAATAGCTCATAGGTTCAGGTATGATTATGCGAGAGAAAATTTACTGTGCGGTAGGTATCTGAATAAAAGTTCCGTATTATTTTCTGGTTACAGGCATTGATTGAATGAAACTTATCTGTCCGATTTGCAAACATTCAACAACATGGGAAGAAAATCCATGGAGGCCGTTTTGTTCTGAAAGGTGTAAACTGGTTGATCTTGGCAAATGGGTATCTGAAGAATACAGAATCGAGGAAAAACAAGAAAGCGATAAGAAGCAGGGTGCAGAGCATAGAGAGAATGACTAACACAGATTATGATTTTTTGATAATTACCATGGAAGAGAGTATCATCGCTCATTCTCCCCCGTGGAGTAGTGAGACTTACTCCACAGGGTGCGAGGGCTTTTGCCTCATTATCATCACAGAGTGTATTTGAATATCGGCAAAAGAATCTGCTCCCATACTCTCTTCCAGGGTCTAAAGTCAAAGTTTATGAATCATGTGTGCTCTGTATCTCGTCTGTTTTTTGCAGTGCACCCTTTGTGTCAATCACTCTGCTGAAAAGGAGGAATCAATGGTAAAGATAGCGGTTGCAGGAGCGGCAGGAAGGATGGGCAGCAGGATAACTGCTCTATCAAGAGAATATAAGCAGTTAAAACTTGTTGCTGCATTTGAAAGGAAAGGACACAGTGATATTGGCAGGGACATTGGTACGGTTGTCGGTATAGGGGAGACGGGTGTGAACCTTGTTGATAGCCTCGAGTCAGTTATAGACAGCGTTGATCTGGTCATTTCTTTTACGACCGTTGAGGCTACAAAGGAACATCTGAGAGTCGCATCTTCACATGGAAAGGCAATGGTCATCGGGACAACAGGATTCACAAAAGATGATTTAAAAGTAGTTCACAAATTAACAAAGAAGATCCCCTGTGTTATGGCATCAAACATGAGTATGGGGGTGAACCTCCTCCTGAAGGTATTACGAGATATTGCCAGGGTACTCGGTGATGCCTACGATGTTGAGATTATCGAAGCGCACCACAGAATGAAAAAGGATGCGCCGAGCGGGACAGCATTAAAAATGGCACAGGTCATTGCCGATGCCCTCAAGAGAAATCTCGATACCGTTGCAGTCTATGCACGAAAAGGCATTATCGGAGAGAGAACAAGTAAAGAAATCGGCATACAGACTATTCGTGCAGGTGACATAGTCGGAGAACATACCGTTATATTCGGTGGATTAGGAGAAAGGATAGAGGTTGCCCACAAGGTATCAAGCAGGGATACGTTTGCCCGGGGTGCGTTGCGGGCAGCGATTTGGGTTCATAAGAAAAAAGCTGGGTTATATGATATGCAGGATGTACTGGGGTTGAAATAAGATATGTAGTCAATATCGGAGTATTTCGATATAATCAATAAAGTCTCTTACTTCATCCCCTCGTGCAACGAGTCTTTTGTTCTCAAAGTCTTCCAGTGCTTTTTCTTTGTTGCCTCTATAAAGGGGATCAAGTTCTATTGCACGCAATAAAGCTGTTGAAGCATCGCCGTAAAACCCTTTTGCATTGTAACAGAGTGCAAGGCCGTAAAAAGCCGGGTAGAAATTATTCAACCTTCTCAATGCTCCTGTGTATGCGTCTATTGCCTTATCGTACTGCCCGGCTCTGTAATAGGCTCTCCCAAGATTATAAAATGCCTTTTCCGGATGTGCGTACATGGGATTAGAAAGGGCCTTTTCGTAAGAAGCGATTGCTTCATCGGTCTTCCCCATTTTTTCATATGTTACCCCGAGATTGTTATAAGCTTCAGAGTAATTATTGTCGACCTTCAAAGCCATATTAAAATACTCCATGGCTTTTTCGAGGTTTTCAAACTGTGAGAGATGGACTATTCCGATTGCATTCAGAACTTCCTTATCATGCGGATTAAATTCGAGCGCTGTCTGGAACTCAATAAATGCTTTTTGGAATTTGTTTTCATTGTAGTAAGAAAGGCCTATTTTATAGTGTGCTGTTGCCTTCTGGACATTATCAGATGATGGTGTTGTGGCGCAGGCTGTTAATAACACAAGGAGAAAAAAGAAACTGAAATGTCTTGCATACATCATAATATTCAAAGCCTTAATCCCTCTTTATTTTTTATCTGAATCTCAAGTGTCCTTATTAAAGGTATCAGAAACAGTCAAACAAGTAAAGAGGTGCGACAGTTCCTCATAAGTCTGTTCCCATGTGAATCCCCTGATATCTATCTCAAGCCCGTCAGGTAAAAAGATGATCTTGCAGGCCGTCTTCCCCTGCAGTCGGAATATATCCCGGGGTTCTACATTTGTTTCAGGAGAAAACAGTATGCGGATCCTGCCGCCCCTATCCTGAATATGTGTAATGAAGAGATGTCTTGCCAGTATCTTCAGTCTCATGATATGCAGGAGGTGTCGCACTTCTATGGGGAATGTGCCGAACCTGTCTTGCAGCTCGGATTCGAAGGCTCTTACTGCCCCTTCTGTTTTTAATGAAGCAATCCTTCTGTATTGAGACAGCCGGAGCGTGACATCGCCTATGTAGTCTTCAGGTATGAAAGCATTAACCCTGAGACGTATGGAGGGATCAAACTCCTCTTCAATCTTCCGGCCTTGCAATTCAGCAACAGCCTTTTCCAGCATCTCCATATAGAGATCAAAACCAATTGCGTGGATGTATCCGGATTGCTCGGTGCCGAGGAGATTTCCAGCACCTCTGATCTCGAGGTCTTTCAGGGCAAGTCGAAAGCCTGCCCCGAGATAACTCATTTCCTGTATTGCCTGTAGCCTCATCTGAGCTGCTTCCGCGATTACCCTGTCGCCCGGGATCATGAAATATGCAAAAGCTCTTATATTGCTTCTTCCCACACGGCCTCTGAGCTGATAAAGATCAGCAAGGCCCATCATATCTGCCCTGTTAATTATGATCGTGTTAGCTGTCGGGATATCAAGTCCTGAACCGATAATAGCTGTTGATACAAGGACATCGATTTTGTGGTCGTAGAATAAGAGCATCACTCTTTCGAGCTCTTTTTCAGCCATCTGTCCATGTGCACAGGCTATCCTTGCAGATGGCATGAGCTCCGTGAGGTAACGGGTAAGTTTCTCCAGATCTCTTATCCTGTTATGTACAAAAAAAACCTGGCCGTTTCTTGCGATTTCCTGCTGGATGATCCGTTTTATGAGGTCTTCATTGAAGATCGAGACAGTGCTTTTTACAGCAAGTCGTTCCTCGGGGGGTGTCTCGATAAGGCTCATTTCTTTTATGTCGCTCATCGCCATAGAGAGAGTTCGTGGTATAGGTGTAGCTGTCAGCGCCAGAACATCAACACCTCGTTTTAAAGCCTTTATCTTCTCTTTCTGCCTGACACCAAAGCGGTGCTCCTCGTCAATAATAAGGAGACCGAGGTTGTAAAAAGTTATGCTGTTGCTGAGAAGGCTGTGTGTTCCTATAATGATATCGATATCGCCTTTTGATAGGGCATGGATTGTTTCTTTTTGGTCTTTTTTTGATTTAAACCTGCTGAGGTAATCTATCGTGACAGGAAAAGCTGAGAACCTCATCTGAAAGGTCCTGAAATGCTGTTCGCAGAGTATCGTTGTCGGTACAAGTACTGCAACCTGTCGTCCGTCATAGACCGCTTTGAATGCTGCCCTCATAGCGACTTCGGTTTTGCCATACCCGACATCCCCGCAGACAAGCCTGTCCATAGGTCTCTCTGACTCCATGTCATGTTTGATATCTTCCACGGCTTTTGTCTGATCAGGCGTTTCTTCATAAGGGAAAAAACTGTCGAATTCCCTGTGGAGCTCTGTGTCTTTACTGAAAGACAACCCCTTGCGGACTTTCCGTTCCGCATGAAGGGCAATGAGCTTTTCTGCCATTTCACGGATTTTTTCCCTTACCCTCTCTTTTGTCCTCTGCCATGTCTTTCCACCAAGCCGGTCAACTTTAGGTGCAACTCCCTCCTCAGCGTGATATTTATTGATCCTGGAGATGCCCTGGAGCGGTACGTAGAGCCTGCCTCCTTCATAATCGATAGTGATAAGGTCTTCCACGATTCCTTCTGTGGATTGGCGGATCAGTCCGTGAAACTGTCCGATCCCGTGTTCCTTGTGGACAATGAAGTCACCCGGTCTGAGATCATCGAGTGATATGAGGAGTTTGGATATCCTTGATTTTTTAATGGGTCGAAAATCAAGTTTTTTTCCGAAGAGCTCTCTTTCGGTGAGCAGTAATAAACCGGGGAAGAAAAGGCCCGACGAGAGGTCGCCTATCGTTATCGAAATGTTTCCCTCATACGTAAAGACACCGCTTCTGCCGATGATTGGTGCAACTACATCGCCCTCACTGAGGATTTGTTTCAGCCTGTCGGCCTGTCCCTTTGAAGAAGCAATGATTCGAATTTTATTTTCTCCCCGGAGCCGGTGCAGTTTCGGAGGTAACTCGTCGATCATTTTTCTTTCATCCGGCGTGATCCCTAACCCCTGTATGGAAAGGAGTCCGGCATTGTGACCGAGGCCTTCTACCGGATATCGTGAGAAGAATATTGCATCACCGGGGAGGTTTTCATTGTCCTGTATTGAGTCCGAAAATATTTGTCTTGTATTATCTGCTAAATCAAGAGGTGTCATTCCCCGAGAGGGGTCATGCGCCGGCAGGAGTGAACACAGGGATACGGACCCCGATGATCTCTGTGTTTCAACATCAAAGGATTTCAGGCTCTCTATCTCGTCTCCAAAGAATTCAAGCCGGAGAGGCATCGTACAGGTTGAAGGATAGATATCGAAAATCCATCCCCGCCTGCTATACTCGCCTGCTTCTACAACAAGTGGAACACTCCGGTAACCCATCTCCTGAAGCCTGTGCTCAAGCTCATTCCTTCCTATGACCATATTTTTTGTGAGATCAAGAACGCACAGGGAAAGATCCTTTTGTGACCATAAGGGCAAGGTAAGATTCTTCAGGGAACAGACGAGAGAAGACGTATCTTTTAGTGAGATTACTACCCTTGCCCTTGTCCCGGAGAGAGCAGGGCCATCAGGTTCAGGGAGGTAGGGGACATGCTCTTTTTGTAATGTTTCCCTGAAAAAATTTATATCTTTACTCAGTTCATGTGCACGCTCTTCGTTTGATGCAACAACGAGATACGGTTTATCATACAGTGCAAAGAGCAAAGCCGCAGAGGAACCTTTGAGGTTGTAAATACATCCGGTTTTTAACCCTTGTTGCATGATATCCTGAAATCCCTTAAGTATACCCATATGCATTACATGTCGTTAGATTTCCGCGCACCGGGTCGTGGCGTGAGCTATCTATATTTTATAAAGGATTGCGTGTGTCAGTCGACAGAATAAGTAATTCCCCAAAATAATGCTGAAAACCGTTCATGCTTGGACAGATGTGAACTATTGTGATAAAGTATATAATTCTCCGAATGAGAAAGGGGGAAAGTTTTATGACGCGAAAGGATGAGACTGTGAGCACCATATTGAAACTTGGTCTTCCAAAGGGGAGCCTTCAGGAGTCGACCTTAAAACTTTTTCGAAAGGCCGGATATCATATTACTATATCGAGTCGTTCTTACTATCCGGCGTTTGATGACCCGGAGGTTCAAGCGCTTCTAATCCGGGCACAGGAACTGGCCCGTTATGTTGAGGCAGGAATACTCGATTGCGGACTGACGGGGAAAGACTGGATCATGGAGCAGAATGCCGATGTTCGGGAAATTGCAGAGCTTATCTACGCAAAAGAAGGTCTCCGTCCCGTACGATGGGTAATTGCCGTACCGGATACTTCACCCATAAAAAAAGTGAAGGATCTGAAGGGAAAGCGCATAGCCACAGAGCTCGTTGGTTACACAAAAAAATATCTTAAATCAAAGGGTGTCAAAGCCGAAGTAGATTTTTCATGGGGCGCAACAGAGGTTAAGCCGCCGTATCTCGCTGATGCAATTGTTGAACTTACTGAAACGGGCACGTCTCTTAAAGCGAACAACCTCAGGGTTATTGATACTATTCTTGAGTCAAGCACGCGGTTTATAGCAAACAAGAAGTCCTGGCAGAATATGTGGAAGAGACGGAAGATAGAGAATATGGTGATGCTTCTCAAGGGAGCCCTTGCTGCTGAAGAGCAGGTCGGTCTTAAAATGAATGTCCATACAAGGTCTCTCAAACGCGTAATGACCCTTCTTTCCGCAATGCATTCGCCGACAGTATCCCCATTGTCAGACGAGGGATGGTACGCCCTTGAGGTTATGATTCATGAGAAAGTCGTGCGGGATCTCATACCGAAACTGAAGATGGCAGGTGCATCAGGGATTGTCGAATACCAGCTTAACAAGGTTATACCGTAAGGTGGCCTCGGCTGACCTTTATTTAGACACAATCAACTACCTGAAATATCTTAACAAGGCGGACTGTGCTGAGTGCGGGTTTGCTTCATGTGAAGAGTTCATCGCCGCCATCGAAAAAGGGACCAGAAGACCGCGGGACTGCTCTTCCATCCGTGCAAATGAGGCGTATGCCTTTGATGCGGTCGAGAAGATTAAAGAACTGTGGCCTGAAGTACCACTCCTTGTTCATCCGAGGCCAGGTCATACCGGTCTTTTTGAATTGAACAGCCCACATGCCGGGTCACCTGTTCTTCTTTCCGGAAATAATGACTATACGGAGCAGGTGCTTTTAACTGTGCTGGGAACGACAATGGCATCATTCTTTGTTCTTTTTATCGATACAGACGGTAATACTGTTGATATGTCAATGATCTATCATACATTCACCGCCGAAAGAGTCAATAAGGCATTTCAGGAAACCGGGATCGAGGATAAGGTAAGCAGAAAGGAAGTCATAATCCCGGGACTTGCTGCACCTGTAAAGAAGGATATCGAAACACTGACAGGTTGGCATGTAAGGGTAGGGCCTGTCTGTGCTGCTGAACTGCCCCTATTCCTTGCTTCACTTTGGGCCCCGCCCGAGAATAAGGGGTCTTTTTAAAAGAGCCACCCAATTCTCAAAGGTATCCGAGTATTTTATTATTTTGATATTTTTAATAAGTCATATTTTATATAAACAGACATAAAAATTACAGAAAGTTTTTTAACCTTTGGCACGTAATTCGATAAAGGAGAGCCTTATATCATGGTTATGAAAATATTTATTACGTACGTCATTGCTTTTCTGTCCATTGTTTTTCTCTGCAACATAGCTCCACAAAAGGCCCTTTCAGACACGCCGGACACGCAAGAATTACCGGAAAAAGCCGGACAAAAGAATAACGGGACTGACGGTGAGGCCCGGGCATATGAGATATTCGAAATGATTTTGATGTTATCCGATGAATCGGATAAAAAAGATGTTTTCGGGGAAATCGAGGAATTATATCTTGAGATTATTCAAAAGTATCCTGATACTGCACTTGCCCAGGAATGTTACTGGAGGCTCATTATACACTATGTAGAGAAAAGTACCCCTCCGCTGTTTGAAAAGGCTGAAAAGATGTACGGAGAATTCCTGAAGAATTATCCTAAATCTGCGATAAAGAACCTCATAATTGACACATTATCAAAGGGCTACTATGACAACGGTGTCTGGGAGAAACTCATCACTTTGAATTTGCCTGTGGTAGAGGCGTTTTATGAAACAAAAAAACTGTCTAACCCCTCGCTTCTTTTCATGTATGCTGAAGCACAGTTTAATCTTGGTAACCCTCAAGAGGCTGAAAAGGCATATGAATCCCTTATTGAATCGTTTCCGAAATCTCGCCTGGCTGCTTTATCAAAAAAGAGGCTTGATGAACTGCAAAAGGAAAATAAAGGTAACTAAACCTGTTTGCACATAATAGAAGGAATTTGTTTTTTTACTGCCCCGGACAATAAAGAGGCAAAAAAAGACTTGACAGATTGATTCGCAGATAAGCAAGCACTATACGCTCTCCTCACTGATATCGCCGGATTCCTCGTGTGTATCCTTATCGTTATGGATGCCTTCAGGCATCTTAATATTCAGTCTCTTATAGTGCAAGTACAGCGCCTCGCTCAATAAGATCTCAGGATATCGTATTGTTGCCTCAATTGCATCGGTAAGGGGATAATCGACAGCATGATCTTCAGAATATGCTATGCGGATATATCTTCTTTTGAGCAGATAACAACGGTTCTTCTTTCCGTTTTTTCCGGTATAGGGGATAATGACATGTTCCTCGTCCTGTTCAAGTCCGTAACGCTCTATAAGCTCATCTATTTCTTCCATATATCAGATACCTTTTTATTATGCGGTAGCAAGCTCATTCCCGATAACAGAAGAAATATACTATAAGAGAAAAAGCTATGCAAGGCCGTTGTGTAGCATTGTAAGCTCCGTAAGGAGCTTTTTTCAATTATGACATGATAAGGAGATGCCTGCTTATTCTTTAAATATTAAAATAAAACGGTACTATATCAGAAAGATCGTATACTTCGCGCTCGCAAAAGGAGGACAGGTATACTTTTAGGGATAGAAAAAAGTAGCCTGTCTCCTTTGTCTTCAACAGAGCTATGCTAAAATTATAATGAATCTTTTATGGAAACGTTATTCAAGACAATAATTCTCCTCTCGCCAATAATCGTGTGGGGCATTCTCGTTTGGTATTCTTACAAATGGGAAAAGAGATATAAAGGTAAAACTGCCGAAGAACTCAATGCCATGCATTACTTCAAGAAGAAGACACGCAATGATCTCCTGCTATGGCTCAGTGGCTTTATTTCAACGATCATATTTATGTTGATACTGGTCAATTTTATGTGATGAAACAAGAGTGGGTACTGTTTGAAAAATTAGCGCCAGTTGATGCTGTTTAATAATAAAAACATGGTATGCGCGAGGGAGATTGAACCCCTGACTTCTTCCGCGTCAAGCCAGTCCATACTGAGGATGGAATATGAAGGAGCCCTGTATCATGTAACCACGCGTGGAAATGAACGGAAAAAGATCTACCTTAATTCAGCAGGGGTATGACCAGTCTCGCCGTTATTCATTTTTAAGGCATTTACAAACATAAATGCTATAAAGCTGAGCAGGATTCCCATGAGAAATCCCTGGAACCCAAAAGGTCTGCTTAACATGGTATCCCACAGTATAGTTGTCACTGTCCCGGCAATCACGGCGGCATAAAAAGAAGCCCTTACAACCTTTTTCCCTATCAATACAGCAACGAGGGGAACCAATACCGTCGGCGCCCAATAATCGTAAGCGGCGATCAGGATGTCCAGAACATTGGGAATCATAAACGCAAAGAGCAGTGCTAAACCGCCGGTGATCAAAGTGGTCAGGCGGGCGATATTCAATGCGTGTCGTTCCGTCAAAGGCTGATGACGCAATGGTTTAATGACATCTTGCACTAAAGCCACCGATGAAGCGTTAAGAAATGAATCGGCAGAGGACATAACAATAGAGATGACCCCTGAAATGACTAACCCGCTCAGCCCGATCGGCAATACCATTTTGATAACTCCCGGAAGGGCAAGATTATTTGAAATATCCGGATTCAATTGCAAGGCAATAAGACCGAGGCTGCCGCTTATAAAGAAAAACGGAGCCGATAGCACACCGCTCCAGAAATTACCTTTGCTGGTGGCTTTGGCATCACGCCCAAGCAAAAGACGCTGCACATAGGGGGGAACCAGAGTTTCGCCAAACATAAATACCAGGAACAATGATGCGAATGACGCCAAAGGCATCCGCTCACCGATAATTTGCAAATGACTAACTGGTATTGCTGACACAAATGCCGACCACCCCCCGCACTTATTAACTCCTAAAACAAATAACAACGGTATGCTTATTATCAGCAGAACAAACTGCAATACATCTGTCTTCACCACAGCAGCCATGCCCCCGACAGTGGAGTAAAAGAATATGATACCGCACCCAACCAGAATACCAATCATCGGTGACACATTGAAAAATACATTAAAGATTGCTCCCAGGGCGCCGATCTGTGCTCCAAGAATCCCTGCACAAATCAACATTGCAAAAACGCCCGTGATGATGCGTGCTTTTTTCCCATAAGCAGGCTCTATGATGTCCCCTACCGAAACAGCGCCTGGGAATGAATTGATCCGCGGAGCTATAAATAATGCCACTAGTATAATTTGCAGACTGAATCCCAGCAGGGCAAACGGATAAGCAATGCCATTGGAAAATACTTTTGCCGCATTACCGGTGGAAAAACCCCCTCCAATAAATGATGCAGACAATGTGCAGCAAATCACAAGCCAGCCGTAGTGGCCATGAGATATGGCGAATTCCCTGAAACCACCTAAGCGACGGCACGTGAAGCCTATATACAGAATCAGGATGAGATAGATGATAATGATTAAGTTATCAATCATAGAAGTCTCTATGACAAGAGGTGCGCGCTGTTAACTTATTACCTTTAGCAAGGGTTACAGATCGCTTTAATATGTTAACAGAGTCCCCTTGTCCCTGTCCCAGATTATTTTTCCCTCACACTAAAATGCTGAGCTTACGGTAAGGCAGGAAAGGGCTCTCCGCCTAAAGGAATAGCGGGGTTGCGTCCCAAACATTAAAAACAGGCTGAGGTCAAGGTTAAGGTTGAGATAGAAAATAAAAATATGGTAGGCGCGAGGGGGATTGAACCCCTGACTTCTTCCGCGTCAAGGAAGCGCTCTCCCACTGAGCTACGCGCCTTTAAGTGCCTATAAAATAACATTTTCCACCTCATCCCTGTCAACCACTAACTGCAAAATTGTGCAGTTTTTGTGCAGTTGACGGAGCGAAGGGAGCATTTATTTTATCTTTTAACAAGATGGGATAAACCACCAATCATAAGTCAATTGAGATGCTGACGACGCTCCACATCAATGTTTGCACGTAATGCTTAGAAAGAAACGTTCCTGATATGCTTAGATCCGTAGTATGTACTTCCTGTTACAAATACCTTGTAAGGTCCCGATAGAGAACGAGCGTACAGAAAGAAAGAGAGAGAGACTGCAATTCCCTGCTATCTGCTCCAATCTGCAACCTTGAGATGCTTGATTTGCTTGAACT
>Ga0209270_1000844_pt1 | contig 52853 bp, 43 predicted proteins | sample MTBAKSrepl1MetaG_FD_187456 | JGI IMG/M metagenome (GOLD analysis project Ga0209270, IMG submission 187456) | Enrichment culture microbial communities from Arthur Kill intertidal strait, New Jersey, USA, that are MTBE-degrading - MTBE-AKS1... | ecosystem: Environmental > Aquatic > Marine >... | reverse complement strand
GCGCCCATGGATGGGTTTATGCGGCCCTTTGAATGGGGAGCCCAGCCCCATAACAAAAGTGTGGCTAATAATTAACGTTCGCCTTAGTAAAACCATGCCCCCTAGCCGATTTCACCTGACGTCCATCACAATTTGGACGTTAATACTTTTCAATCCCGGGTTTCGTGTTAACCTTTTTTCTAGTGTTGGAATTTTTATTTAAAAGAAAGGATGCATCATGGCTATTACATTAATGGACTTGCCTTACCCAAAAGACGCATTGGAACCTATTATCAGCGCTCGCACCCTCGACTTCCATCACGGCAAGCATCACAACGCCTATGTCACCAACGCCAATAAACTTATTGCCGGGAGCGAGTTTGAAAGTCAGGATCTGGAAACCATCATCCGCAAAACAGCCGGCGACAGCTCTAAAATCGGCATATTCAACAACACGGCCCAGGTATGGAATCACTCCTTTTACTGGCAGTGCATGAAACCGGATGGCGGCGGTTCTCCCAAAGGTCCGATTGCGGAAAAAATCAAAGCCGATTTCGGCAGTTTTGAAATTTTTACGGAGGAATTGAAAAACGCCGGAGCCACTCAGTTCGGCAGCGGCTGGGCATGGCTGATCCTTGAAGGAGGCAAGCTGAAAGTCACCAAGACCGCTAACGCCGATACACCCATCGCCCATGGCCAGAAACCGCTGCTGACCATCGATGTCTGGGAGCACGCCTATTATCTCGATTACCAGAACCGGCGGCCTGACTATCTATCCGCTTTTCTCGACAGCCTGGTCAACTGGGATTTCGTCAACTCCTGCCTGGGTTAGTCTGCGCCGTAGTTACTAAGGGGAATATTAAAAATAAGAAAAAACCACAAATTTTAAATGCAGGTAAATTATTCTGGTTTTTTCCTGTTCGGTGGATGGCATAGAGTCGCCCCTTCCAAGGGCAACTTGAAGTCCGGTGGTTTGCTACCGACCCATGTCGAATAGGCAGGTTTCTTCTTAGTAAAAGCCAGTCAAAATTGAGCGATCGATTAGATCCCTCCATTTAAAAAAGACCTGATCCAAAATAGGGTCAGGTCTTTTTTTAGTTTTATTACCTGGGCGCAAACTGATTCTATAACCCTTTTACAGCTTGGAAATATCCTGTCACCTGTTCTCTCTCTCCCTTGAAATTGTCCGAAAAAATGTCAGACTGGACATTGTGGGGGCCAAAATGGGCCCCCCGGCCTTTATGAGCTTCTTTGTTGATGTCTGACAGTCCCTTTCCTGCTGTGGTTTTAAAAGGCCATATCTTACTCATGTCATTTTTCCCCAACAACCCTTAGGACAATGAGGTGAAAAGGATGGCAAATTCCAAAGGTACTCTTGGCATTCTGACCGGAGGCGGGGACGTACCCGGCCTCAACCCGGCAATCCGCGCCGTCACCTATCGGGCCTTGCGGGAAGGATACCGTGTTTTGGGAATCCGGCGCGGCTGGGGCGGTCTGGTTGACGTCATCCCCGATAAAGCGGCAGACAACACTTCCCAGGTCCAGGTTCTGAATGAGGATATCGTCAACCGGGCAGGAAGAACCGGGGGAACCTTTCTTCACACGTCCCGCACCCGGCCCAGTCATCTGCCTCTCAATATCGTTCCACCCCATCTGCGCGACAAATACTCCGCCGAAATCAACGACATCACTCCCGAGATTCTCAAAAACCTGGAATTTCTCGGTATAGATCATCTGATTGCCATCGGCGGGGACGACACCCTCAGCTACGCCCGGCGTCTGCATATCGAGGGGGTCAAAATCGTGGCCATTCCCAAAACCATGGACAATGACGTCCCAGGAACCGATTACTGTATCGGGTTCAGCACCTGCGTAACCCGGACTATCGAACTGACCCATAAGCTCCGAACCACGGCCGGCTCTCACGAACGTTTCCTGGTCATTGAAGTCTTCGGCCGTTACGCGGGCTTTACGGCCATGCTTCCAACCATGGCCGGGGCTGCCGACCGCTGTGTCATTCCCGAACATCGTTTCGACATGAAGCGGTTGACCGAACTCCTGATTCGCGACCGCAACCATAATCCCAGCAGATATGCCGTGGTCCTGGTTTCCGAAGGTGCTCAAATGCTCGAAGATACGGATATGTCTTACGAAAACGGCCAGGCCGATCAGTACGGCCACCGCAAACTCGGGGGGATCGGCGACCGGGTCGCCTCCAAGCTGAAGGAGTTGTCCGCCGAATATAACCAGGGGAAACGCATCAATATCGTCAGCCAGCGGCTCGGTTACCTGGTCCGCTGCGGAGACCCCGACGCGACCGACTCCATCGTTCCCATGGCCTTCGGCAACCTCGCTCTCGACCTTATCCTGGCCAAACGCTCCGGCCTCCTCATCAGCCTGCGCAACGGCTGCTACAACAGCGTCCCGATTGATATCGTTACGGGGACAAAAAAGGTTGTTGATGTGAAAAAATATTATAATTGCGACCGCCTGCGGCCTATTTATGAGACGTTCAACGGGCTTCCGTTGTTTATCATGACCAGTGAGGAGTAACAAACTTTTCTTCCATTCGAATTCCTTCCGACCCTTCTCGTTGTCCCCGATTTTTGCATGATGGTTTCTTGAGGCCTGCAACTCTCCTGCAAGCCTCAAATGTCAGTTGAAGGAAACTTTTAGGCAATTTTTGCCCTTCCTCGAAAAACCCACATGCCGACTTTCTAAACCGAGTTCGGTTTTTCCCGCTGCCTTGCTCCTAAACTCTTGCCAAATAAGCTTTTTTCATAAAAAAACCAATAACTATCGAAAGGTTCTATGTATCATCATAAAATTTTTTAAATTGGCACATTAATTGGTACAAAGTCAAACCATCCCATAAATCAGGACCTTGGGCCTTTAGCTCCTGAAATGATTGAAGGTTTAATTTGGAACGGGTCAGCTGCAGGAAAGGGCATGAACCGGTTTTGCCGCTTTCACAACCGAACCTGATGTATAGCTTGGATTGATGCGGGTTTTCATGATTGCGTTTTGAGGACTGAAACAGGAGAATCTTTGAAAGGCTTTAGCCTTCATAAAGCTGGGAGTTGGATTAAAACGGTGAAGGCCGAGTCTGGCTTCACTCTTTTGGAACTTCTGCTGGTCCTGGCCATTCTCGCAACCCTGGCCTCGATTGCCCTTCCTCAGTACTTCAAAATAAAAGAAGAACTAAAAACTAAAACAGCCATTGCGGATGTAAAAGCTCTGGAGTCGGAAATTCTTTTCTATTTCACCGTTCACGGCACATACCCCGACACCCTTGCGGACATCGGGCGAAAAAACTTCCTGGACCCCTGGGGCAACCCCTATCAATATCTGAAGATAGACGGGAACACCAAGGGAAAAGGCCAATTACGCAAGGACCACTCCATGGTGCCGGTCAATTCGGACTACGACCTGTACAGCATGGGTGCCGACGGAAACAGCCAGGCCCCCTTCACCGCTAAGGCCAGCAGAGACGATATTGTCCGCTGCGGCAACGGCTCCTATATCGGCCTTGTCGCCAATTACTGAGGGGTGCCGGACAACATGAAACATAACGAAAAGCTTGAAAAAAATATCTTTCGCAGCAGGTTGGCAAAGCGCATATTTTTGGCCTTCATCTCCTGTGCCCTGATACCCATCCTGGTCATTTTCATCATTACCTTCACTCAGGTAACCCGGCACTTTCAGGATGTGGCCCAAAACAATCTGAAACGCAGCACCAAGGCCCATGGACTGGCCATTTACGAAAAACTTCTGCTTCTTGAAAGCGAGTTGAAAAATACGGCCTTGTATATCCGCCAGGGATATGAACATGATCGGATTCCTCATGACCTGATGCAGGACCCCTCTGATATTTCCCGGTTCACGTCCAAATATATCGCCACGGCGGACCACAGGACCATTCCCCTCTGCAACAATTGCCCAAATCCTCCTCCGGTTCCCGAATCGACCCGAACGGCTTTGCTCTCGGGAAAAACCGCTATTTTAAACCCACCCTCTGCGGACAAACATTCCCGGGTGTTCATGATTGTGACCTTGGACCAAAGCCAAACCCAAGCTGAACTGCTGGTCGGGGAAGTAAATATTTCCTATCTCTGGGGCATCGGCTCAAATCATAATTTGCCGGTCAACACGGACATCTGCGTTGTGGATGAAAACAACCGGGTTTTGATTCAATCCTTCCCTCCGTCCAAAAACCTGCAAAACCTGTCTCCAACGTCCACTGAAAAAATTTGGATTAATGATGGCGATAGATATCTGACTTCCGAATGGTCCGTTTTTTTAAAATCACGATTCCACGCCGGCAACTGGAAAATTATTCTGGCTCAGGAAAAAACCGCCATTCAAGCACCTTTGAACCAATTCAAACAACTTTTTCCGCTTGTCGTTCTACTTTCCATCTGGCTGATTCTCCTTTTCAGCATCGCTTCCATTCGAAAAAATCTCATCCCATTGCAATTACTGAAAAAAAAGACCCTCCAGGTGGCCCAGGGAAATTTCAAAAGCGAGGTTGTCGTCGACAGTCATGATGAATTTGAGGAGCTGGCCGTTTCCCTGAACACCATGTCCGCCAAGCTTTCCAAGCAATTCGATACCCTTAAAGTTATTGAGGACATCAGCAACACGGCTTTTTCCTACCAGGGCTCGTCTTCCATCATTCACTCCCTCCTTTCTTCCTTACGGGAAAACCTGCTTGACCTCTCCTTGTTTCTGATCGACCGGAGAGGGAATGTACAAGCTTACCTCATTGATAAAACCCGTCTGGAAATCACGCCTTACCCGAAATCTTTTAAACTCACGGAAGACGAGCTGCGCCTCTTTAGCTCCGAGCGTCAAAACCTTGTTTTCAATCGTGAGAAAGGGCTTCCGGAATTTTTAATGCCGATTGGAAAAGACGGCCTGAGCGACTTTGCCCTGACACCCTTTTTCACGGCAGGAAAACTGGCCGGGTTGCTGGTTCAGAGTGTCCCAACGGGGTGTCCTCCCGCGAGTGAGGATTCCGGGCTGCGGCAACGCCTGGCGGACCAACTCTCCATTGCCCTTTCCAATGCGAAACTGGTTGAGGATCTTAACTCTTTGAGCAGGGGAACCATGCGGGCGCTGGCCCGTGCCGTCGACACCAAATCACCCTGGACGGCGGGCCATTCGGAACGCGTTGCCAAATTGGGAGTTCAAATCGGGAAAGAGATGGGCCTGGGGAAAGACGATTTGGAAAAACTCGAGCAGGCGGGGCTGCTCCACGACATCGGGAAAATCGGCGTATCCACTTCCATTCTTGACAAACCGGGGAAACTTTCAAGCGAAGAATTCAACTCCATCAGTCAACACCCCTCCCTGGGGGTCCGGATTCTCGAACCAATCAATACCTTTGGGGAAATCATTCCCGCCATTTTACATCATCACGAACGTTTTGACGGCAGCGGCTATCCCCATGGGCTGAAAAGCGTCCAAATCCCTCTGGAGGCGCGAATACTCGCGGTCGCCGATGTTTATGATGCCCTATCTTCCGATCGCCCCTACCGCTCCGGCTGGGACGATTCAAGAATATTAGATCTGTTCGAAAAGGAGACTGGACGTCATTTTGACCCCGAGGTGGTTTCCGCCCTTTTGAAGCTGAAAACTGAAGAGAAAAAATTGCTCCAACCACCACGGCATCCGGCCGCAAAAGTCATGTAAGGGAGGCCGCCATCGAAACTATTCGATGGGCTGCTTCCTTCAGCATCATTTCCAGATACCGGCCAGTTTCTCGCCGCACAACTCGCATACTCCATCTTTGAGCCTTGTGTCCCTCAAGAAAAAACCGCTGCGGTCGATGACCTTGGCGCCGCAACCGGGGCAGAAAGTGCTCTCCCCCTCTTCACCGGGAATGTTGCCCACATAAACATGGTGCAGACCGGCTTGCAAACCGATCTCTCTACCCTTGCGCAAGGTGGCCGCCGGCGTCCTCGGCCGGTCCAGCATTTTGTAAGTGGGATAAAAGGCGGTGATGTGCCAGGGTACGTTTCGATCCAGTTCTCCGGCAATAAAACCGGCAATATCCCGCAGTTCCTCATCCGAGTCGTTGCAGCCCGGAATAACGAGAGTCGTCACTTCCAGCCAGATACCAAGCTTTTTATAGAGCAGGAGAGTATCCAGAACCCCCTTCAACCCTGCACCCGTAACCTCCCGGTAGAAATCCTCCCTGAAACCTTTGAGATCAACATTGGCGGCGTCAAGAAACGGAGCGATGGTCTCAAGTGCCTCTGAAGCCGTATAGCCGTTGGTCACGAACACGTTCCGGATACCTTTCTTGCGGGCCAGAGTCGCCATGTCCAAGGCATACTCGAAATAGACGGTCGGTTCCGTATAGGTGTAGGAAATGCTGGTGCAAGCGGCGGCCGCGGCACGCTCTACCGCCGCCGCTGGAGAAAGAGAAAAACCCGAACGCTCAAGGTCGAAACCGGCAGCCTGGGAAATCTGGTAGTTCTGGCAATGGAGGCAGCGGAAATTGCAGCCGGCGGTAGCTATGGAATAGCTGCGGCTGCCGGGAAAGAAATGAAAAAGGGGTTTCTTCTCGATGGGATCGATATTCTCGGCTACCGCCCTGCCGTAAACCAGGGAATAAAGTTTGCCGTCCCTGTTTTTGCGCACCCCGCAACGGCCCCGGCCGCCCGCCTCGATCACGCAGAAAAAACGGCAAAGCCGGCACTGGACCTTCTGACCGGGGAGTTCTTTCCAGAAACGAGCCTCGCGCATGACTTCCTCCTTTCCATGAAAGGATATCACGGTTTAACCATTTCTCCGCGGGAGCAGCGGCAAGCCGGTCGGGTCACATCAATGAGAAACGACCGTTTCGAAAGGCAGGGATGGCTGGAAAACGGTATCTGAGCTCTCAAGCCAGGGGGCCCGGATTCTGAAGGAGACCATCAACCGAAAAAAAGACTAGTTAAAACATAAAGCGCCGCATGCTGACGTTGAGCAGCAACCCGACCCCGATCATGGTTGTGACCATGCTGGTGCCGCCATAGGAAAAGAGCGGCAGCGGCACCCCGACCACCGGCAGGAGCCCGATAACCATGCCCAGATTGACCACCACATGCCAGAAAAGCATGCAGACCACGCCGACGGCGAGAAATTTCCCGAACCGGTCGGAGGCACGGTAGGCAATAAAAAACCCCCAGGCGACAATCAGGAAATAGATGAAAAGAAGAGCCGCGCACCCGGCAAAACCCCACTCCTCGGCAAAAACCGAAAAGGCAAAATCGGTGTGCCTCTCCGGAAGAAAGGAGAGCTGGGACTGCGTCCCATGCATGAACCCCTTGCCCCAGAAGCCGCCGCTACCGACCGCAATCTTGGATTGGATGATGTGATATCCGGCACCCAGGGGATCGCGCTCCGGATCAAGAAATGAGTAGATTCGCGCCTTTTGATAATCTTTAAGAAAAAACCAGCCGAATACCGGTGTCAGGGCTCCGAAGACCGCAAGGGTCAACAGGGTTTTATAGCGGATTCTCACAAACAAAAGGGTGGTTCCGCCGATGAAAAGGATCAGCAGGCCGGTCCCAAGGTCCGGCTGTTTGATAACCAGGCCGAAGGGGATCAGCAGAAGCAGGAAGGGAACGATCAGGTCCCGCAGGGAACAGCCCAGGGGATAGGAGCGATCGTTAAAGTAACAGGCCAGGGCCAGAATGATGACGATTTTCATAACCTCGCTGGGCTGGAGATTGAAAAAACCGAGATCGATCCAGCGGGTCGCCCCCATAGAGGTTTTCCCGAACATCAGGACCCAGCCGAGGAGCCCGAGAGTAAGGAAGTAGAGGGGCCATCCGAGGCGTTTGAGCTTGCGGTAATCGAAGATACAGAGGCTCAACGCAAGAGTAATTCCCATAGCCAGCCAGTAGATCTGCTTCATGTAAACCGGCTGGCCGTAGACTTTCCAGGAAAAGGTCGCGCTATAAAGGTTGAGAATCCCGATAGTCGCCACAAAAAGGATGAGAAGCAGGAAAAACCAGTCGAAATGAGTCAGCAGCCGTCTATCGAACATCAGGGCGAAGTCTCCTCCTGAACAGGCATCTCCACCCCAAAATAATGACTGAAAATCGCCTGGGTGATAGGAGCGGCCACACTGCCGCCGTGGCTGCCGTGTTCAACAACCACCGCCACCGCCAGTTCGGGCGCCTCGACGGGGGCATAGGCGACAAACAGGGCATGATCCCGAAAGCGGTAGGGGATATCCTCTTCGTCGTTGTTTTTTCCCAGCTTTTCCTTGAGCTTGACCACCTGGGCGGTACCGGTTTTTCCGGCGATCCGGATCTCCTCGAGACGACTGCTCCAGGCCGTGCCCTTGCGTTCATTTACGGCTGCTTCCAGCCCCTGGGAAACAGCCTTCAGATGCTTTTTTTCAAACGCGATTTCATTGACCATGGTGGGGACGTTTTCCAACAGCTTCTGCCCCGTCCAGTGTTCGACCCGGGAAACAACATAAGGCTTCATGACCTTGCCGCCATTGGCCACGGCAGCGGTCATCACCGCCAGCTGCAGTGGCGTTGCCAGCACAAATCCCTGGCCGATGGAGGCGTTGACGGTCTCCCCATCATACCACTTTTCCCCGAAACGCTCCTCTTTCCATTGCCGGTCGGGCATCAGGCCCTTTTTTTCGCCATCCAGGTCAATACCGCTCAATGAACCCAGACCCAGATTCTGGGCGGTTTCGGCAAGCCGGTCTATGCCGAGCTCATATCCCACCTTATAAAAATAGACGTCGCAACTCTCCCGCAGGGCCTTCCGAAGATCGGTCCAGCCATGCCCCCCCCTTTTCCAGCAGCGAAAGCGACGATTGCCGAAACTGATGCTTCCGGGGCAGTAAACCACGGTTTCCGTTGTTGCGACTCCGGCTTTCAAAGCCGCCAGAGCGGTAACGATCTTGAATGTCGAACCCGGGGGATACTGACCCTTGATGGCCTTGTTTTGGAGGGGATGGCGCGAGTCCATGAGGATCTTCTGCCACTCCTCCCCACGGATGCCGCGCGCGAAAAAAGCCGGATTGAAACCCGGACGACTGACCATGGCGAGGACCTCGCCGGTGTGGATATTCAGGGCCACGGCCGCGCCGGCCTGATCTCCGAAGGCTTCTTCGGCAGCCATCTGAAGGTCTTTACGGATGGTCAGAAAGACCCGGTTGCCGGGTTTTGGTTCCCGGGTTTTGAGAATCCGCAGTTTTTTTCCTTTGACATCGACCTCTATGCGGTGCTCCCCGGGAGAGCCCCGCAAATAACTGTCCAGAACCTTTTCCAGGCCGCTTTTCCCCACATAGGCGCCGGGATAATAGCCCTCGAAACCGGGACTCCGCAATTCGTCTTCAGTAACCTGTCCCAGATAACCGAGCAGGTGGGCTCCCATGCCCTCGTTGGGGTAGGAGCGCATGGGCTGGGTCTCAACCAGGATGCCTGGAAGGGACACGGCATTTTCCTCAACTTTTTCCATGGTTTCCCGGTTCACGTCTTCGGCGAGCGGAACCGGGATATAGGGCGGCAGGGCTTTGGACTGCTGCCAGTTTTTTTCAAACTCGGCCGGATCGACTCCCATGAGGGCGGCAAGAGACTCAAAAAGCCTTTCCCGGTCCCCGATATCCTGGCGCAGGGCCAGAATGTTGAAGGAAGGCCGGTTTTCGACCAGCAGTTCACCGTTGCGATCGAATACGGGGCCGCGCTCGGCCGGAATCAGAACGTAGCGGGTCCGGTTGTCTTCGGATTGGGTGCGAAAATTATCGGTATTGATGATCTGCAGATACCAAAGGCGGAGAAGGAGGATGGCGAAAATTCCGACGACAACCGCAACCAGAATTCGAAACTGTTTTTTTTCCTGAAAAGGCATCCCCGCTTTCCGTTTCGGGAGTCAAAAGAGTCGGGTTAGGTGCACATACCGGAAAATCCCGGTTCGGCATAAAAATCAGTCACGAAAGGAACGTCCCGGAACCGGAACGATCCCATCGGTTGTCCACTGGAGCAGCACCAACACCCGCAGAAACAAAAAGGCAAACAGCATGTTGAGAAGTAGCTGCGGGAAAAGGCCCTGGATAACCACATACCACAACATCCCCGCTTCGGTAAAAAAGGTCTGAAAAAAACAGACCAGAAAGGCCTCCACGAGCGTGCCGAAAAAAACCAGATAATAAAAAGTGCCAAGAGCTTCGGCATTGAAACGCGCGGCACCGTAGCGAACCATAAAATAGATAATCAGGAAAACCAGCCCGAAAAGTCCCATGGCGTTTCCGGCGAAAACATCCTGAAACCAGCCGAACAAGAGGCTGAAAGCAGCCCCGCGATGGAATTCGGCATAGATGCCGATATAAACAACAATAATCAGAAACAAATCCGGTTTCAAACGAAACGGCAAGATATTCGGGAACAACCAGGTCTGAAGAAAAATAACGGCCAGACCGAGGAGGATCATGAACAGATTTTTTTTCACTTTTCCTCCCCGCGCAAAACCAGAACCTCCTCGAGGCTGAAAAAATCCACGGCCGGGACCACTGTCACCGACTGAAAAAGGCCGTAGCTCTTGCGTCCGACCCGAACCACGCTGCCCACCGGCACACCCTTGGGGAAAACCCCGCCGGTGCCCGAGGTGACGATCCGATCGCCGACTTTGATGTCCTTTTGCCTGAGGGTGAATTCCATGGTCAAAAATCCCCCCTGGCCGCGGCAGACCCCGCGGGCGCGATTATTCTGGCTCAGCGTCGCAAGCGCGGAGGAAGCGTCGGTAATGAGAAGGACCCTCGAGACATGGGGGGAAGAGCGGATGATCCTGCCGACAATCCCTTCGGCCGCTACAACCGGCATTCCTTCGCGAATGCCGTCGCTTGAACCCTTGTCAACAACGATCGAGCGGAACCAGTTGCTGCTGTCTTCAGCGATGACCCTGGCCGGCAGGGCTGCCAGGGCCGTTTTTTCCTGAAATTCAAGGAGTTTGCGAAGACGTTCGTTACTCTGCCGGATTTCGTCCATCTCCAGAAGGGCCGCACGGAGTTGACGGTTTTCTTCTTCGAGCAGGCGGTTTTTCTCCGCCGTCGAAACCAGCCAGACATAGTGCCTCCACCAGTCCATCACCGATTCGACGGAGTAATCGAAGGCCATTTCAAAGGGAGAGGATATCTCCAGGACAACCTTTTCGAAAAGAGTGGTTTTTTCCCTATCCCTCAGATTGATGGAATAAAAAAGGAGGGCTGACAGCAACAGCACGACCACAATGATGGCCTTGCGGAATTTTCTAAGCCAGTCCAGCATCAAATGGCTTCCGTCGCACGGGAAAACGGCTAGCAGGCTTCAGAAAAACCCGATTCAGGGTTTTCAGAAGCCTGCTAAACACGGCAGGGGAAAAACGGGACCACTTCAGGAAGAAATGGTAACACGTTTGAGAAGGTCGAGCTCATCGAGAATCTTGCCCGCGCCCAGGGCGACGCAGGAAAGCGGGTCCTCGGCCTTGGTAACGGGAAGACCGGTCTCCTCCTGGAGAAGGCGATCAATATTCTGAAGCATGGCGCCGCCGCCGGCCATGACAATGCCCTTGTCGACCAGATCCGCCGCGAGTTCCGGCGGGGTCCGCTCCAGAGCAACACGAACGGCCTCGACAATGGCATTTACGGTTTCGGAAAGAGCTTCGCGGATTTCATCGGAATTGATGGTCAGGTGTTTGGGAATGCCGCTGACCAGATCACGACCCTTGACCTCCATGGTCTTGGGGACACCGTCCGGGTCGGGAAAGGCGCTGCCGATCTCGATCTTGATTTCTTCGGCGGTACGTTCCCCGATCAGCAGATTATATTTGCGCTTCAGGTACTGGACAATGGCCTCGTCCTGTTTGTCGCCACCGACCCGCACGCTTTTGGCGTAAACGATCCCGGCCAGAGAGACCATGGCCACCTCTGTGGTGCCGCCGCCGATATCGACAATCATGTTCCCCGAGGCCTCGGTAATCGGCAGGCCGGCGCCAATGGCGGCGGCCATCGGTTCTTCAACAAGGTAGACCTCGCGGGCCCCTGCCGATTCGGCCGACTCGCGGACCGCCCGTTTCTCAACCTGGGTAATGCCGGAAGGGACGCAAATAATGATCCGGGGGCGAACCAGGTTTTTGCGGTTATGAACTTTCTGAATGAAATAGCGGAGCATTTTCTCGGTGATATCGAAATCAGCGATGACACCGTCCTTCATGGGCCGGATAGCGACAATGCTTCCCGGCGTCCGCCCCAGCATCTTTTTGGCCTCACTGCCCACAGCCAAGACCTTTTTCTGGCCCATGTCATCCTTCTGAACGGCCACCACGGAGGGCTCGCTGACGACAATCCCCTTGCCCTTCAGGTAGACAAGGGTATTGGCAGTCCCCAGGTCCACGGCCAGATCATTGGAGAACATCCCCCAGAACGCATTGAGGAAATTGAACATGGTTTCGGCTGTCTCCTTTCCGATTCAAGAAGGCCTCAGGCCTTCAAAATGAGGTTCAGATTAGCAAAATAGGTCTTTGTTTTCAAGGTATATCGGCCAAAAAAGGATTGCAAATACGCCTGCCATTGTCTAATATTTACCGCTGGTTATCTCTTACCTCCAGCTATAAAGGGAAACTCGCCGACATGCTTGATCTTATTCGGAAAAAACAAAAAACCGTGCTTCTCAAATTCGTCTTCTGGGCCATCATCGCCGCCTTTGTAGGAACTATTTTCCTGGTCTGGGGCAAAGGAAGCGACCAGGGCAGCGGCGACCGCACCCTTGCCGCCATGGTCAACGGCACTAAAATCGACGTGGAGACATTTCAGCAAGTATACGTCAATATTTATAAATCCTACCAGAACATTTATGGAGAGCGTTTCACTCCGGAGCTTGAAAAGAAGCTTCAGCTCAAGCGCGTCGCCCTTGACCAGTTGATCCGGGAGGTTCTCCTGGCGCAGGAGGGAGAACGTCTGGGGGTGACCGTCTCTCAGGATCAGTTGGTCGAAACCATTGCCACCAGCTATCCGGTTTTCCAAACTGACGGCAAGTTCGACAAGGAAAAATATGTCCGCATCCTCGCCAGCCAGAGAATGACCCCGGAAGTTTTTGAAAACATGCAGATGGAGCGCCTCAAAACCCAGGAAACCCAGAAGCGCCTGGTGGCCGGCGTTCAGGTTTCGGAGCAGGATATTGAAGACGCCTTTCGCGAGCAGGAGGAACAGGTGAATCTTTCCTTTGCCCGGCTGGCGCCCGCTCTTCTCGAAGACCAGGTTGAAATCAACGAAGAAAAGCTTAGCGCATTTTTTGCCGAAAAAAAGGAAAATTTCCGTATCCCCGAAAAAGCCGCCCTTGAATACATTCTCTTCGATTCAGCCGCTTACCTGCCCGAGGTGAACGTATCCGCAGAGGATTTGCAAAAATTCTACCAGCGCAATCTGGACCGTTTTGACATAGAGGAAAAAGTCAAAATTGCTCACATATTTTTCCTGGTACCAGGCAACGCCGATGATGCCGCCAGGGAAAAAATCCTGAAAAAAGCGCAAGAGGTACTGAACAAAGCCCGAAGTGGTGAGGATTTTGCGGCTCTAGCCGCAAAATATTCCGAAGACCAAGATTCGGCCAAGGCCGGTGGCGAGCTTGGAGAGTTTACACGCGGCAGTCTGAACCCGACCCTGGAACGCACCACTTTTGCTCTTAAAAGTGGGGAAATAAGCGATATTGTCCAGACCTCCGGCGGCTACCATATCCTCAAGATCCTCGACCACACCCAGGCAGCCCTCAAGCCGTTGGAAGAAGTCAAGCCCGAGGTCGAAAAGGGGGCCCGCGAGGAAAAGGCCCTGGAAATAGCCTTGGACAAGGCCATGGATGCCTTTAACATCAACCGCAAGTCCGGCGGCCTCCAGGCTGCAGCGGAGGCCGGCAAGCTGAAAATCAACCTCACCAAGCTTTTTGCCCGTGGTGAAGCCGTCCCCGGGCTCGGCGACCGCCCTGAAATCTCCGGTCAGGCTTTTACCCTGGATGTCGGAAAATTGGCCCGTCCCATGGTTCTCGACAACAAGGTCGTTCTCGCCGCAGTCAAGGAACGGCAGGCCAGTCGCCTGCCGGAACTCGCCGAAGTCCGGCCTGAGGTTGAAAAAGCCTTCCGCCGCGAGAAAGCCGCGGAGCTCGCCGTCACCACTGCCAGTGCCATGATCAGGGCCCTGTCAGAAGGCCAAAAGCTCGGCGAAGTGGCCGTCCGTTATAACACCAAGGTCCAGGAAACGGGCTTTTTCAGCAAAACCAACAAGCCATTCATTCCCAAGCTCGGCAATTCTGAGGAGTGGTTCGATAAGGTCTTTGACCTGAACGAAGCTCAACCGCTGTTGATGGAACCGGTCCATTCGGGCGAGAATGTTCTTGTCGTCTCATTGAAGGAATTCAAAAAAGCCGACATGAGCCGGCTTGATGAGGAACGGCGCGAAATTCTCCGCGAAACCTTGAAAGCTCGCAAAGGAAGAGAAGCCATCACCAAAAAACTTGCCGAACTGAGGGAAAGCGCTGAAATTATCCTCGGGCCGGCCTTCGACGATCTAAAATGAGCCCTGTCATGGAACCGATAATAACCCATACGGACTGTCCCGAACTCAAACTTCACAGCCGCGGCAAGGTGCGTGATATCTACGAACTGGGCGATGACCTTCTGATCGTCGCCACCGACCGCATTTCCGCTTTCGATGTCATCATGGCGGAAGGCATTCCCTTCAAGGGGGTGGTTCTGACCCAGATTTCGAAATTCTGGTTCGAGCGCATGAGCTCCATCGTCCCCCACCACATCATCTCGACGGATGTCGACGAATTTCCCGCCCCGGCAGGCCAATACCGGGATCAGCTCGAAGGTCGCAGCATGCTTGTCAGAAAGACCCGGCCCCTTCCTGTCGAATGCATCGTGCGGGGGTATCTTGCCGGTTCGGGTTGGAAAGAATACCGCACCGATCAAACCATTTGCGGCGTTCCCCTCCCCCCCAATATGGCGGAGAGCCAGGAGCTCCCGGCCCCGATTTTCACGCCGTCGACCAAAGCCGAGATCGGCGATCACGACGAAAACATCCCTTTCCCCCGGGTCATGGAACTGTGCGGTGCGGACTTGGCCGTCAAGCTGCGCGACACGTCTCTGTCCATCTACCATCAGGCAGTGGAGTTCGCCGCCAAAAAAGGCATTATCATCGCCGACACCAAATTCGAGTTCGGGGTCATCGACGACACCCTGATCTGGATCGACGAAGCCCTGACCCCGGATTCTTCCCGCTTCTGGCCCCAGGCCGAATACGTGCCGGGCAGGCCGCAGCCGAGTTTCGACAAGCAGTTCCTGCGCGACTACCTCGAAACTCTCGACTGGAATAAAAGCACCCCGCCCCCCCCCCTGCCGGACGATATCATCCGTAAGACTTCCGAGAAATACAGGGAAGCCTTGAAGCGCATTACCGGTATCGAGATCAAATAAAAAACGGGCAGCCCTTGGAAGCTGCCCGTTTCGATTTTCCTCTGCCGATCAGATGGCGGCAATCCGCTCCTGAAGATAGGCGCGGATGTCCTGACTGCTCTCCATGGTCAGGATCTGCTCGCCGACCTCCGTTGCCAGTCTCCCTTCCACCCCGCTTAAAAACGCCTTGATGCGTGGAATAAACGGAGAAGGGATGGAAAACTCCCGAATACCGAGGCTGAAAAGAGAAAGGAACTTGAGCGGGTCGGAAGCCATCTCTCCGCACAGGCACACATCTACCCCCTCTTCAGCGGCGACTTCGCGGATTTCCCTGATTACCTGCAAAACCGCGGGATGAAGGGGATCATAATAACGTCGGATCAGGGCATTGTTGCGGTCTGCCGCAAGCATGTACTGAATGAGGTCGTTGGTCCCGATAGAAAAGAAATCGACCTCCCGCGCCAGGGGCCGGGCCAGCTTCACGACCGCCGGAATCTCGATCATGGCCCCGACCTCGACCCGGTCGGGAACGGAAATCCCCTGCCTGACAAGGCGGGAGCGCGCCTCCTCCATAACCTCCTTACAATCCCGGACATCCTGCAGTCCCGACACCATGGGAAAAAGTATTTTTATGCGTCCGTAAGCCGAAGCCATCAGGATGGCCTCGATCTGGGTCAGAAAAATGTCCCGATGATCCAGGGAGATACGCAGGGAGCGCCAGCCCATGAAGGGGTTTTTTTCTTCGGGACATTGGAAATAGGGGAGAATCTTGTCTCCGCCGATATCGAAGGTACGGATGGTCACCGGATAACCGGAAAACTTTTCGGCTACATAGCGGTAATAACGGTACTGGTCCTCGCGGCTGGGGAAACCGGGGCTCACCATGTAATGAAACTCGGTGCGAAACAGTCCGACCCCCTCGGCGCCGTTGTGCAGGGCAATGTCCACGTCGCTCACCGGCCCGATATTGGCCCTCAGGGTCACCTTCACCCCGTCACGGCTCAGGGCCTTCCGCTCCTTCCATTCCTCAAGACGGTGGATTTCCCGGCTGCTGTTTTCCTCCAGACGCTTGTACTGGGATATGAGTTTGCTCCCCGGGCTGACATGAACGCAGCCCGAATCGGCGTCCAGAATGAGGAAATCATTGGACGTCACCGCACCCAACACCCCTTTGGCACCAAAGACCACGGGAACCCCCAAAGACTTGGCCATAATCGCGGCATGGCTGGTCTCGCCACCGGCTTCGGCAATGATCCCCCGCACATTTTTAAGATCGAGAACGGCGAGATCCGAAGGGTGGATCTCATTATAGATAAGGATGGACGGCTCCTTGAAACTCAAGACCTTTTCGTTGTCGCCACTGAGATAAGCCAGCAGCCGCCGCCCGATATCCTTGATATCCGCGGCCCGTTCCCGGAGATAAGGGTCTTCCATGCGCTCGAAAGCCGAGATATAACTCCGAACCACTTTTCGCAGGGCGGAGATGGCACTTCCGCCGCTGTGGATGTCTTCTCTCCATTTTTCCAGAAAGCCGCGGTCCTCCAGGATCATCAAATGGGTATGGAAAATGGAAGCATCCTGCTGGGAGAGGCGCTCGGCGACACGCTTTTCGAGAAAAAGGGTCTGGGTGCGGACATGTGCCAAAGCCTCGTCCATGCGCGCCAGTTCCTCATCGACGCTGCGCGGTGCATCCTCCATGGCTTCGGCCATGAAAAAGGCATCGTCAACGATATAACAGGGGCCGGAGACCACACCGGGATAGATGGCCGTCCCCGAAAACGCTTTCTTGTAGGTCAGAAAAGCGGCCATTTTTTCATTGCCGCCACTCCTGCCCCCTATATCCGCCGAGGCTGGTAAACCGCCGGACTCCTCCTCTTTCTGTTTGACGGAGTCGAGAAGACGGGCGTTGATGACAATAAAAGAGACCTGGAAGGCAATGGTCGAAAGGGTACTGATTTCCTCGGGAGTAAACTCACGGGGGGAACGGGTCTGGATAACCAGAACCCCGATGGCCTCCTTGCGGTCGAACAGAGGAATGCCCAGAAATGAATGATAGAGCTCTTCCCGGGTCTCTTCGAAATAACGGTTGCGGGGATCCTTATAAGGTTCCTGAATGGTCAGAACCTGGCGCTTTTCGAGCACCAGGCCGGTCAGGCCCTCCCCTTTTTTCAGACAGACTTTGCCGACGGCCTTTTTGGCGAGACCTTTGGTCGCCTTGAGGCGGAGGATATTTTCCGACTTTTCCAGGAGGTAGATGGAACAGACCTCGGTCCCCATCCTTTTCGCCACAAGCTTGACGATATTATCCAGGGTTTCGTCCAGGTCGTGGGAGTTGAGGATCAGGGTGCTGATATCTTCCAGAGTGGCCACCCCGAAACGTTTTTTAAAGCTGTTGGCCATGAATTTCGTCCTGTTTTCTTTTTGTGAATCTCATGACGGACCCGCCCAGTCTTGGCAAGGACCCTTTGAGCCCATCATGCTCGATTGGTTACTCCTGCTTTTTTATATTCCCGGCTTCAGTTCCCCCCTGCCAGGCCCGATGGCGCCCTACCTCAGCGCTGTAATGACAGGCCGCCAGATGACCCGCCGCCTTTTCGTCGAGCCCCGGGCTTTCAATCCTGCAGATATCCCGGGCATAGGGACAGCGGGGGTGAAAATGGCAACCCGGGGGCGGCGCTATGGGCGAGGGCACTTCTCCGGATAGAATCCGCCGGTTTCGGGTCGCTCCCGGCTGCGGCACAGGCAGGGCGTTCAAAAGCGCCTCGGTGTAGGGATGCAAAGGGTGGCCGTAAAGGTCCCCGGAAGACGCCAGTTCGACGATTTTTCCCAGGTACATGACCGCGACGCGGTCGCTGATATGCTCGATGACCGAAAGATCATGAGAAATAAAAATATAGGTGAGACCGAACTCGTCCTGGATATCCTGGAGGAGGTTGACGATCTGCGCCTGAATGGAAACATCGAGGGCGGATACCGGCTCGTCCGCGATGATCAGTTCCGGCTGCACGGCCAAAGCCCTGGCGATGCCGATGCGTTGCCGCTGACCGCCTGAGAATTCATGGGGGAAACGATCGTAATATTCCTCGGGGAGACCCACGGTATCGAGCAGATGAAGCACCCGGGAGCGGATATCGCCCGGCGGGGCAAGTTTGTGGATGGTCAGGGCCTCGGCGATAATTTTTCCGACCCGCATGCGCGGGTTGAGAGAGGAAAAGGGGTCCTGAAAAACCATCTGGATCTTGCGCCGGTAAGGGCGCAACTGTCGCGGGGAAAGCTTGAGGATATCGACACCCTGGTAACGGGCCTCGCCCTCGTCGGCATCGATAAGCCGCATCAGGAGTTTGGCTGCCGTCGACTTGCCGCACCCCGATTCGCCCACCAGTCCCAGGGTTTCACCCTTGGCCAGGGTGAAGGAAAGGCCGTCCACGGCCTGCAGGCGAAGCTTTTTACCTTCCAGGGGTCCCGAGGTCACCGAAAAGGATTTGCGCAGGTTATTGACTTCCAGAAGTGTTTCCATAGTTAAGCTTCCCAGCAGCGGACATAGTGCCCCGGGGCCATTTCCCGGAGAGGGGGGATTTTCCCGCGCCGGATGGCAAAGGGTTCCGGGCAGAGGTCGAGGAAGGATTTATGCCCTTTCAACCCTTCCGAATCGCCCATGGCCACGGGATTGAGGCGCCTTTTCTTCTCTCCGATGCGCGGCACCGAGGCCAGCAGCCCCTTGGTGTAGGGATGCCGGGGGGCGGCGAACAGGTCAGCGGTCCCGGCATACTCCATGATCAGGCCTGAATTCATGATGGCCACCCGGTTCGCACTCTCCGCCACCACCCCAAGATCATGGGTGATGAGCAGGACGGCCATCCCCTTGTCCTCCTTCAGCCTTTGCAGTAAAGCCAGAATCTGGGCCTGAATGGTGACATCCAGGGCGGTGGTCGGCTCGTCGGCAATGAGCAGAAGCGGGTCGCAGGCCAGGGCCATGGCAATCATCACCCGCTGGCGCATCCCTCCGGAAAGCTGGTGGGGAAAATCGCGGATGCGGCGCTGCGGCTCAGGAATGCCGACCTGGTCGAGAAGATCGACGGCGGCCTCCAAAGCCCCCCCCCGGCCCAAGCCTTTATGCACCCGTAGGACTTCCCCGATCTGTTCCCCGATGGTCAGGACCGGATTGAGCGAGGTCATCGGCTCCTGAAAAATCATCGATATCTGATTGCCCCGGATGCGGCGGATCTCCTCCGCAGAAATCCGCCGCAGGTCCTCGCCTCGGAAGTCGATGATTCCTTCCACCACCCTTCCGGGCGGTGAAACCAGCCGCAAAATGGAGAGAGCCGTAACCGACTTCCCGCACCCGGACTCACCTACAAGAGCGACGGTCTCTCCCCGGTCAAGGGAAAACTCGACCCCCCGCACCGCCTTGACAAGGCCTTGCGAAGTAAAGAAAAAGGTCATCAGGTTCTGGACATCGAGAAGCAAGACGGTCTCCCAAATCGACAGTGAATTTGACTATATAAAACTAGCACAATTCCAGGGAACCTCAAAAGAGGTATTAGTTCTCCGGCCCGCCCATTTTTTCGTAATTTCCCGGATACTATTCGGCACAAAGACTCGTATCGCCCTTGGAAAGGTTCACGCGGCCCTTGAAAAGGCCAATGCCAGGCATTGTAGCGGCAAACTGAATAATAACATTTCCCGAAACCTGAAGAGTTTCTGCCTGCAAAATCCAAGACATCGATTGTTCGGGAGAGGAAATTCATGCTAAAGTAAGCATATTTCAACTTTTTTTCGGTAAGCCCGAGCAATTTTCATGCGATATATCGACCTTCACCTTCACAGCCATTATTCCGATGGCGTGCTTGCCCCCGCCGAACTGATCCGTCTGGCTTCCGAGAAAAACCTGGCTGCGGTGGCGATTTGCGATCATGACAATATCGAAGCCGCCGACGAGGCCATTGCCGCCGCCGATCGTTCCGGAATAGAGATCCTGTCCGGTGTCGAACTCTCGACCGTGTTCGGCGAGTTTCAGGACATGCACCTCCTTGGCTACGGCTTCGATCATCACCACCCACGCCTGCAACAGGCTCTCCGGGAATTTCAGGACTACCGCACCGGGCGCAACAGAAAAATCCTTAATAACCTCAATCAGCTTTTGACTGAAGAGGGTCGCACACCTCTCGATTTCGAGGCTATCCGGAGCCAAACCCGGGGAGCGCTGGGCCGCCCCCATCTTGCCGCCGCCCTGATCCGGGAGGGCTACGCCCGGGATGTCGGCGACGCCTTTGTCCGCTATCTCCATCCCTGCAACGAACCCAAACGTTTCCTCCCGACCGCGGAAGCCATCATTCTGATTCTGGAGGCAGGCGGGGTTCCGGTTCTGGCTCACCCACAGCTGGTGACCCGGGATATGAGATTGCTGGAAGAACTCTGTCAGGAGCTTATTCCGGAAGGACTGGCGGGCCTCGAGGCCTATTCCTCGGGCACTACCCAGGACGAGACCGCGCAATTTATCACCCTGGCCCGCAGGCATGGCCTGATTGTCACCGGCGGCTCCGATTTCCACGGTCTCGAAAACGGCGTGGCGATCGGAATCGGCCGGGGCAACCTGAGAGTCCCCTATGCCTGCCTGGAAGAGATCCGTCGATGCCGGGCCGAAGGAAAGAAATGCCGTGTCAACTGAAACCGGAACTCCCATCATAAAGCGAACACCTCCCGCAATCACCGAGACCCATGGTTTCTTTGCTACCGCGGCCCTGGGCCTGGAAACCCTCCTCGCCAGGGAGTTGAAGGACCTTGGGGGGGAAAAAATCCGTCCTGCAAAAGGAGGCGTCGCTTTCGGCGCCACCCTGGAAACAGCCTACCGCGTCTGTCTCTGGAGCCGCCTGGCCAGCCGCGTGCTGCTCCCCCTCCGGACCTTCCCCGCTCTCAACCCGGAGGACCTTTATGCCGGCATGCGCGAAATCGACTGGAGCAATTACCTCGAAAAGGACGGAACCCTGGCCGTGGACTGCAATATCTTCCGCTCCCGGATCAAGCACTCTCATTTTGCCGCCCTGAAAGCCAAGGATGCCATCGTCGATCAGTTCCGGGACAGATTCGGTGTCCGGCCCTCTGTGGCCCTGGAAAAACCCGATATCCGGATCAACCTTCACCTGGAACGCAATCGTCTGACGGTCAGCCTCGATCTCTCAGGGGCGAGCCTCCACCGCCGCAGCTACCGGGAAGAAGGTGGCACGGCGCCTCTCAAGGAGAATCTGGCCGCGGCCATCCTGATCTTCAGCGGCTGGCCTGAACTTGCCGGCCGGGGAGGCACGCTCCTGGATCCCATGTGCGGCTCCGGAACCCTCCTTGTGGAGGGGGCTTTCCTGGCCTGTGACGTGGCGCCCGGTCTGCGGCGCGACTATTTCGGCTTCCTCGGCTGGAAGGGACATCAGCCGGCGGTCTGGAAAAAAGTGCTCCGGGAGGCGGAACAACGTCGGGAAACAGGCCTGAAAAAAAGGCCCCTGATCTTCGGTTTCGACCACAGCTCCGAAGCGGTCGAGGGAGCACGGACCAATGTCCGCCAGGCGGGGGTTGAAAACTGTATCCGGCTCGAACGGGCCGACCTTCAGGACCTCTGCCCACCGGTTTCCATCGCGGACAACGGCGGCCTGATAGTCACCAACCCGCCTTACGGGCGGCGGCTCGGCCGGGATGAGAACCTCAGCCAACTTTACCGCCTGCTCGGCTCCCGGATCCGGAAAAATTTCAGCGGCTGGAAGGCGGCCATCCTGACCGCCGCGCCGGAACTGGAAAGGGAACTGGAACTGCATGCCGAAGAGGAGCGCCGGCTCTTCAACGGCCCCCTGGAATGCCGTCTCTACCACTATCGTGTCGGTGAACATGCGAGCCAGCCGAGCGGGAATGCCCGGGCGCCAGCGTTCACTTACGAAAGGCCGGGGCGAAAAGCCGAGGTTTCTGAAATGCTCGCCAACCGGCTCCGCAAGAACCTCCGCACCCTCCAGAACTGGCGGGAAAAAGAAAACGTGACCTGCTTCCGCCTCTACGATGCCGACATCCCTGAATACGCCGCGGCCATTGATATTTACGAAGAATGGGCCCATGTCCAGGAATACCAGCCGCCCGCCACTATCGAACCGGCACAGGCCCAGCTGCGCCTGCAGGAAATCATCCTGACCCTGGCCGCGACTTTGGATATGGCGCCGGAGCAGATATTCCTCAAGGTTCGGAAAAGACAGAAAGGCCGGGACCAGTACGCCAGATTCGACAAACGGGACAATTTCCACGAGGTGCGGGAGGGGGATCTGCGTTTTCTGGTCAATCTCAGCGACTATCTCGACACCGGACTCTTCCTCGACCACCGTCCGACCCGGCGCCTGATCCGGGAAACGGCAGGTGGCAAGTCCTTCCTCAATCTCTTTGGCTATACGGGGTCGGCGTCGGTCTGCGCTGCCGCCGGCGGGGCCAGCGAAACCCTTACCGTCGACAGTTCGCGAAGCTATCTGGAGTGGGCCCGAAACAATTTTCGTCTCAACCATTTGAACCCGGAAAAGCACGATTTCATCCAGGCCGACTGTCTGGAGTGGCTGAAAAACGAAAACCGATGCTTTGACCTGATCTTCCTCGATCCGCCGACCTTTTCCAACAGCAAGAACCGCAACGCCTTTTTCGATATCCAGAAAGACTACCCCGGTCTTTTGAGGCAGGCCGCCCGCCTTCTGTCGACCGGCGGCAGAATCATCTTTTCCAACAATTTCCGGAAATTCAAAATGGACCCCATCCTGTTCCCGGAGCTGGCCATCGAGGATATCACGGCCCGCACCATCCCCCCAGATTTTCAACGCAACCCCAGGGTCCATCGGTGCTGGATAGTAACGCACAGGAAATAACAGGAAATGACACAGGAAACCGACTCCCCATCACATCCACACCCCAACCCTTTTTCTCTGGCCCAGATAGAGCGCTTTTATCGCCAGAATGGCATCCCGGTTAAGATTACCAGCGGAAATAACCTTTACGTTCTTCATAAGGACGGAAAACCCTGGGTTAGAATCGCTTATCTCCAGGATAAAAAAGAATGGTTCCTCGACTCCTGGCAGCCCCAGTCGATGATCGCCACTTTCTGGCAGTTTAAAACTCCACGCATGACCCGTCTCAATTGCTGGTGCCGGGAAGAAAATCACTTGCAAAGGTTGGAGCAGGCTCTGAATACGACCCTGGAACTTCTCGAATGAACACCGCTTTAATGGTTGACCCCTACAGAGGGGTTCATGGGGGATGAAAACGTTGCAGCGTATTGCCATCCGGGCTTTAACAGGATATTATCTGGGGCAGTTTAATAAGAATGAAGGCTGAGTGTCAGGATTTAAAACTGAAGGGTGAAGACTGTTAGGTAAAACCTGAAAACCAACAACCGGTATTGAGGGGTTGTTTTTCCTTCAGCCTTCGACCGTTAGCCTAAACCCCTTTTTTCCCGCGTTTTCTGGGGAAAAAATAAAAAAGAAGGACCGTTCATGAAATATCCATTGAATTTATCCTCGCTGCGAACCGGCATAATGCTGATTTTAACCGCCCTTTTGATCCTCCTCACCCTACCGGGTCTTTCTCCGGCCGAGCATAAATTGCCGGGCATGGCCCCGGATCCCGGCGAATATCCGGATGTCAGGGGAATACCCTGCGGGAGCTGGATGGCCCATTTCACCCTGACGGAAAAATGCGAGAAGCTCGAAGCGTTTTTCAACAAATATGAGCCGTTGGCGGACCAGGGCAACCCGGCCGCCCAGACCCTTATCGGACTCAAGTATTTCCAGTATCCCCAGACCAAAGGAAAAGCCGCCGCCTGGATACAGAAGGCCGCGGACCAGGGTTTCGGACCGGCGCAATATGAACTCGCCCTGCTCTACGAGAACGGTAACGGGGGAGTAACCAAGGACGTCGTTCAAGCCTATAAATGGTACGGCCTCGCCCTCGGCAACGGCGAGGTCAAAGCGGAAGCCCGTCTCAAAGAGTTGGAAGGAGGCATGTCTCCCGAAGCCCTTGCGGAAGCCAGGAAGCTCTCTGCGGAATGGCAGCCGACACCGTTTAAACAGGCGTGCCCCGAGGTACAGCCGAAAAATTCTCCCTGAGCTTGACCGGCACCGCCTTCCCTCCTGAAAGCAATTTTTTATCGACAGGGCCGGGAGCGTTTGCCCAGGCCCTGTCGATTTTACTCCGGCAGGCAAATCTCTTACCCGCTTTTTACTGGGGAAAAGGGTGCTCCCGCCGATTCAGGGCATGAGTAATTACCTTTACAAAAGCAAAAGCCCCAAAACACTTGGGGCTTTTGCTTTTGTGAATGAAATTTTCCCAAACGCAGGGTACCACATCCTCCCGTCCCCTGCCGGCGTTTAATGGATTCTGCCCAGATCCTCTATGGCATCTACGACCATCCCGACCCCGGTGGTGATCAGCAGAATGTCCTCGGCAACCCGCACGTAGCGGTGCCTTGGAGGTGGTGGTGGCAGCCTTCTCAGGACCCTGGGAGAAAGATCGTGAAAGATCACGTCGCGAGGGAGCCGATGGCCGATTTCCCACTTTTTGGCCTGCCCCGGAGGCATACAACCATTTCTCTTTTTTGCCAGACCGGGGGGGCAATGTCCGGCACGAAACTCCTCGGAATAATAGTCATGAATGACTTCCCGGTCCCGGCTGGAAAAATAGGCATGCTCTCTTGTGCCATGGTCCGAATCATCCTTATAATCCTGGCCTTTTTTCCCTTTTCCGGCATTGCCTGAATGTCCGGGGCCCTTTTTGCCCTGGCCCGGATGGTCGGAAGGCTCATGCCCATAACCATTTTTGCCGTGATCACCCATGGAAGGATATCCGGTCTGAACGTTCTGCTCATTGTTGGGCCCCTCTTTGCGCTCTTGTTTTTCAGGTTTTCCATTTTCCTGCCAGGCCGGTTTCTGGGCCGACACCGGCCCGGCAGCCAGAGCCCCTGCCGCAACCAGAGAGACCATCAGTTTGCCACCAAAAATCAATCCTTTCATAAGCCATCTCCTTTCCAATCAATAACCTCATTTTTATTTTTAAAATAGCTCAAATTATTTTAAGGTTACACTTATGGAACTTTTCTTTCGGCACCCTCCTGAAGCCATGGCCCATTACCGATATCGCTTTTTTGTGCGTGCCTGTATTTTAGCAGATACTTGGTGTAAAACTTTTCCATACCATCATTTTTCCCAAAAATAATCATGTGGAAAGCCTTCAAGCGAATCCCCATTGTCGGCACGGCAAAAAGCCCTTATGATAGGGGCGAATAGACGCAACCCCGACCTTGCGAAGCGGGAAAGGGCTGCTAACATATCACTCAACATCCAACTGCTCCTGAAGGAAAAAAATGACCACGGAAACGACGGCAACGGCAACTCCCCATAAACTTGACCTGCGGAACCTGCGGACGGATGATTTCGCCGCGGTCCGGGAAATAAGCGCCAAGGTCTATAAAGGGCTGGAGGATCACTGGACGAAGAGGGAATTCGAAAACCTCATCCGGCGCTTCGGCGAGGGCCAGATCTGTATCGAAGACAACGGCAGGCCGGTGGCCATCGCCCTGTCGATCATCATCGATTTCAGCCTTTTCGGCAACTATCATTCCTACCGCCAGATTACCGGCGACGGAACCTTCAAGACCCATGACCCGGAAGGCGATTATCTTTATGGTGTCGAGGTCATCGTTGATCCCGAATATCAGGGCATGCGCCTGGGCCGGCGACTTTACGACGCCCGCAAGGAGCTGGCGGTGAACCTCAATCTCAAAGGGATTCTCATCGGCGGCCGAATTGCCGGATACCAGGGACACGCCAAACAGATGTCGGCCCAGGAATACATCCTCAAGGTCCAGAAGGGCGAACTGATAGATGAGTCCCTGACTTTTCAGCTGTCAAACGACTTCCACGTTCTCAACCTGCTGAACGACTACTGGACGGAAGACCGCCATTCCCGCGGCAATGCGGTGCTCATGGAATGGCTGAACATCTATTACGAGAAGAAGACCCGGCTGATCGGGGGGACCAAATCCATCGCCCGGCTGGGCGTCGTCCAGTGGCAGATGCGCCGTTTCAACTCCTTCGACGACTTCCTGCAACAGGCCGAGTTCTTTGTCGACACGGTCTCCGATTATCAGTCGGACATCGTTCTCTTCCCCGAGCTGTTCAACGCTCCGCTCATCCACACCTACGAGGGGAAAAGTTCATGGGACGCCATGCGCATGCTGGCCGAACATACGGAAAAAATGCGGGTTGCCATGGTCGAAATGGCCCTCGCCTACAACATCAATATCGTCACCGGGAGCGTCCCGACCCTCGGCGAGGATGGCAAAATCGGCAATGTCGCCTATCTCTGCCGCCGGGACGGCACTTGGGACAGTCAGGAAAAAATCCATATCACCCCGGATGAAGAGGCCGACTGGCGGTTCAGCGGCGGCGACGCCCTCAAGGTTTTCGACACCGACGTGGGGAAGATCGGTGTCCTCATCTGCTATGACATCGAGTTCCCCGAACTGGCCCGTCTGCAGACGGAAAAGGGGATGAAAATTCTCCTCGTGCCGTTCTGGACCGACACCAAGAACGGCTATCTCAGGGTGCGCCGCTGCGCCCAGGCCAGGGCCATTGAAAATGAGTGCTACGTTGCCATATCGGGAAGCGTCGGCAACATCCCCAAGGTCGAGACCATGGGCATTCAATATTCCCAGGCGGCGATTTTTACCCCCTCGGACTTTTCCTTCCCCCATGATGCCATTGCCGCCGAGGCAACGCCGGGGGTCGAAACAACCCTGATTACCGACCTCGATCTCGACCTCATCAAGGAGATGCGGGCCAAGGGGAGCGTGCGTAACATGGAAAGCCGGCGCACGGATCTTTATGATTTGCGCTGGCTCAAACCGGAAGAGTGAGAGAGGTATCGTTTAAAAAGGCTGGAATAACAAAGGGGCCATCGGCACCGGCACCTTTTCTCACACGGGTTTGACCCATTAAATTCAAATTTCTTTGCTGGTTGCAGAGAACTTGTTTTCGGAAGTTTTTTGACTGGATAAAGCCCCCGAAATTTACCGGCACAGGGTTGTTCTGTTCAATTTTTTATATCTAAATTTCATGAACATTCTGTCTCAACTAGTTGTATTTATATTATTTTAATTTATTTTTTGTTTGACTCGTAAAAAAGTGGCCAAATAGATTTTCCCCAGGACAAAACTCCCCACCAAACTACTTATCATCAGCGAATGTTCAAAAAGTACCCCAATGGTACCCCAATGGGGTCAGGCCTGCAAGAATGCAAGTTTCCTTAACCGGGCAACTTTCTTTTGGCTTTCCAAATCAGTCTGACAGCGCGTGTCAAACCTTCTGGCCGCTTTGCTCAGCGTCGACGCGTCCCGCCCAACTCTTTCCGCCAACTGGCTTAGTGATGCATCGGTCAGCTCCAAGACAGCCCAAGCCGCCAAGCTCCGGGCTTCCGATGGCAGTCGTTTCTGATTGGCAGCTTTCAAATCCTCTTCCCGAAGATTGTACATGGATGTCACTTCACTAAGAACCGAATCGAGGGTGGGTTTGTATTCTGGAAAAGAATCGGCTCCTCTGAGCACATCCTCTACAAAGGCATCCTCGCCGACAACCCGGCTATCCATGCTCCCTTTTCCGTAAAATTTTTTCTGATGTCCGTCGCCTGCTCTTTCATTCACGAAATTCACAAACAATTGACGGGCTTGTTTCATGTCCATCGAATAGTGGGACAAAACATAATCGCAACTGAGCCATGGGATCGTATCCAGACCAAGATAGGCGCGATGACCACTCCACAGATAATCTTCAGGTTTGCGGGTCATATTGGCACGGATGGGGTTTAAATGAAGGTAGGCGACTAATTCCAGTAGATGAGTATCCGCATCGACCATAATGGCTTTATAGCGGCCCTGAAACAGATGGCCGCTTCGGTTTTGTCGTTTATTAACCCACTGGGTATAACGGAAAGAAAGGTTTTGCGTAATGCGCGAAAGCGGAACGTTGCCTACCTGAACCGCCAGATGCACATGATTGCTCATCAGGCAAAAGGAAATCAAACGATGACCATAGCGCTCAATGCCTTCCTGGATTAAAAAACAAAATCGGCAACGGTCGTCATCATCAAGAAAGATATCCTGTCGGGCATTGCCACGAAGAATGACATGGTACAAGGCGCCTGGATAATGAATGCGGGGTTTTCTGGCCATAAACAAATGATAACATCAAATCCTAAACTTGCAATCTTGCAGGCCTGACCCCTTTGCCCTCGGCTTTTTCCATATGGGATGTCAAACACGACAAAGCAAAACCCAAGGGTCAGCGAAAATTCGCTGATCCTTGGGTTTTTTTGGTAGAGATCGAACTCCTGACCTCTTGAATGCCATTTTTAAGGTCAGAGCCCAGAGGGTCAGGCTTTGAATTTTGAAATTTCAAGCTCTTTTTCCAACAACTCCAGCCTCCCCCTTAATATTAAATCCCGCTTTCTTCGTTCATCAAAACGCCTGCTCGCCGCACTTATCGTAGATACGTCCCGCCCCAATCTCTTTGCCAAATCAGTCAGCGTCGCATCCGTCAACTCAAGAATCGCCCAGGCAGCCAAACCCCGGGCTTCAGAAAGCCTTCGTTTCTTGCCGGCTGCACGCATATCCCCCTTCTGCAGATCATATATTTTTTCAACTGTCTCAAGAACTTTCTCTATTGAGGGTTTAGGCGCCTGAAGACAGTCAGACTCCGACAGAACCTTCTCCACAAACCTGTCCTCGCCTATGATACGGCTATCCACACTTCCTTTCCCGTAAAACTCATCCCGATGTCCTAAAAGAATTCTTTCGGCTACAAATTCGGCAAACTGCCAACGGGATTGTTCTAAATTCGGCGAAAATTGCGCTAAAACATAATCTGCACTGAGCCACGAGACAGGTTCTGCACCAAGATAGGCTCGATGACTACTCCAGGGATAGTCCTCCGGCTTTTCGGTTATGCCGGCACGCACAGGATTGAGATGAAGGTACGCAATCAGTTCGAGGAGATGCGTATCCACCTCGACAAGAACGGCCTTATACCTGCCCTGAAAAAGATGCCCCATTCTATTACGCCGCATGTTTATCCAACGCGTATAACGGAAAGAGAGGTTCTGCATGATGCGGGAAAGTGGGACATTGCCAACCTGAATTGCCAGGTGGACATGATTTGTCATGAGACAAAATGAAAGAACCCGGTGCCCGTACCGCTCGATTCCTTCCTGGACAAGAAGGAAAAACCGGCAACGGTCTTCGGCGTCAAAGAAGATGTCTTGGCGAGCATTACCGCGAAGGATAACATGATACAATGCGCTGGGAAAATGAAGACGGGGTTTGCGAGCCATGACAGGAGAATAACATAAAAAATTAATATTGCAATATAGCAAGCCTGACCCCTTTCTTTGACCCCTTTCTTTTTCTTAATGGTGTCTTGATTTGCTGGATTTTGCAGAAGATTATTTTCAACATAAATTTTGATAAAGTGTCGTAGTCTTATCTCGACTTGTCGGTTTTTTTAACAAAAGGGAAAATTTTCATAACTCTTTGTAAATTCATGCTTTTCAAAAAGACAAAGAGGGGAATTTTTAATTTTTACAAGTAATTTCTGTCGAGAAACCTAACACTTTTTCCCGGAGAAATAGGCTTCTTTTTAGAGAAACAATAAAACTCATTATATTTTAGGGATTTAATAAATTTTTACAAATAATAAACTTTGTCGGGGAATTTTACATTCTTGGTAAATAAGGTTTTTGAGAAAAAAATTGTCAACAAAAATAGAGTGTTGTGTTGTTGGAACAGTCTATGCGTATTCTATTCAGTAAACTTGGCGGGAAGGGGTTTTCGCCGACAGCAGAAATGAAAGCCTGGTGCAAGAAATCTCTGTGGCTTGGGTAAAAACCAGGGATATTAATTTCTAAATTAATTCAACAACATCAAAAGGCAAAAAATTCTTACATAATTGGGCAACCGAATTCTGCAGCTAACCGACGTTTTGATTTGCTTATTTTACAAAGGGGGCGACGAGAATGAAGATTAAAGTTTTGTTGTGCTGTTTTTTACTTTTAGGCCTTTCTGGCGTTTCAAATGCATTGACAATAATAGATGGCTCAACGTCGGGATACTATAATTCTGCCCTCGGCACATCATTAGATGGAACAAACCCAATCGGTTCGACGAATCTTTTCCCACTGGCTAATGTCAGCTCAGGTGACCCGCTGATCAACCCAGCTCCTGAGCCTGATCTTTCTTCTGTAAATTCTGTCCTCGGCGATTGGCTTAATGATCCAGGCAATCTAAACAGCAACTGGACTGGTCTTCAGTCGATTCCTTCCACGTGGGCGGTAAATTCTGAAACCGCGATAGTCTATGCTTTTGATGCTGGTGCGGGGCTGGAAAACCTTCAAGCAAGTTTTGGTGTAGATAATGGCTTGTTTGTGTGGCTTGACGGCACCTATATTTCTGGTGCCCTTGCACCTGGTGGTGCTTATGCGTATGAATATACCTATGCGCTTTTCGATCTTTCTGCCGGTACGCATTACTTGCAAGTTCTGCGTGAGGACCATGGTGGAAGCACCGGATGGGCTATCAATGTTACCGGGGATCAAGTAGCACCAGTCCCCGAACCCGGGACCATGCTTCTTTTGGGCGTTGGTTTAGCTGGACTGGTAGGCATGAGAAAAAAGTTTAAATGTTAATGAAGCCGGATTTTTAAATTAAAGGGCATGGGGTCTTTAAAGACCCCTGCCTTTTTCATAAAAAAGTTATCCACTCTCGTTCTTAAAAATCACCAATTCTGGAACGATGAACGGCCCAACTGACTATTAATCGGTTGGGCCTTCTTGTTAGTTGTATCAGATTAGGTTCTCGAATTATCTGATGAATTATTTGACCACTACCGCTACGTTGTTACCGGCCCCCCCTGGCGGCACTCTCCGGAGAAGAAAACGGTCGCAAGTTTAGGTCAAAAATTAATGTAGCGACTTGTAGCGACTTGGGTAGAAAAAAAGGGTTAGCGAAAATTCGCTAACCCTTTGATTTTATGGTGGAGCTAGGCGGGATCGAACCGCCGGCCTCTTGAATGCCATTCAAGCGCTCTCCCAGCTGAGCTATAGCCCCATGTATGCAGGTGTCAGTTTATACCAAATGCCCTTGCACACTGTCAACGAATTTTTGGTGCCAACCTCATCCGTAGCATTTCTCTTCAAACCCCTTGGGATGAGGGCCGGTCGCAGTCGGATTATCCGGATGGGAACTCCACTCGGTGAACGATCCCTCGTAGATTTTGACCTTGGGGTAACCGAGATATTCCTTCAAAAGCAGGAACTGGTTGGTCGCCTCGCGGCCCGTCCCACAGGAGCAGATAATCCTTTTATTGGGAGTAATTTTACCATGCTCTAAAATGCTGAGAATCTCGTTCTTGGGCTTCAGAAGAGCCGGGTTATTCGGGTCCATGAGGCTTTTCCACGGCAGATTTATCGCCCCAAGGATATGCCCGGGCTTACACCAGGGCCCCTGTCCCTGGTAGACCTCGGGTGGCCGGGCATCAATCACCACTACGTCCTCCTGCTCCCTGAGGGACTTGAACTCCTTCATGTCGACGAAAAAGTCCCGCTGGACTTCGACCTTGAAATCCGACTCCTCAACCTTCGGAAATTCCTGGGAAAGAGGCCGCTTTTCCACCTTCCACTTGTCGATGCCGCCGTCAAGAACATAGACCTTTTTATGCCCGAAGCGGGCCAGGGAATAGGCCACCATGGTCTGCTCCAGGCCGTCGCCCCAGCCTTTGTAGGGCCCTTTGCCGGTATAGACAACCACCGGGACGTCGGCTTTGAGGCCGAGGCGCCGGAGCACCGGTTCAATGGCCTCGGGCGGGACATACTGGCCCGGAAGACCGCCCAGCGGCACGCGCAGGAGACCTTCGTTCATGTAAACCGCACCGGGGATATGCTCCTGGATATAATCATGAATATTGGGCTGGGTATCGAGAATCATCAGATCGGGGTCTTCGAGATGTTCAGCAAGCCACTCCGTGGACACCAGTTTAACCACCCCTTTTTCATACAAAAAACCTTTAGCCATTCAAACCTCCTGATTCTGGGTTGCTTACGTCAGTTTCTTTGTCCCCGGAGCGCTTCCTCTGCCCAAAAAGGGTGGAAAAAACGTTCCGTACTGATACAAGTTAAATACAGGTCAAAGAAATTGCAAGTCCGGTGCACCCGGTTCCACCCGAAGAAATTTTTTAAAAAAAATTTTAATGGCCTGCTTTTAATTGCTGACTAAAATGGTAAAATTCTCAAGGCATATAAAAACACCCTGATATTCTGTTTAAGGTGACAGACGTTTTGAACCCGCTTAAGCGCATCATTGCTTTTTATTTAGACGGCTTCCGCTCGATGACGCTTGGGAAGACCCTGTGGAAGCTGATCTTTATCAAAATGGCCATTCTCTTCTTCATCCTGAAACTGGTCTTTTTTCCCAATTTGCTGAAAAAAAATTTTGATACCGATGTGGAGAGGGGGAACTTTGTGATTGAGCAGCTCCTGCAACAGGCCCCGTCAGAAAGGAGTTCACATTGATCGAAGCGATGGATTTGACTGCCGTCAACTGGGCCAGGGCTCAATTCGCCCTGACGGCCATGGTGCATTGGGTTTTCGTGCCGCTGACCCTGGGGTTGTCTTTTTTGCTGGCCTTTTTCGAAACCTTCTATTACAAGACCGGCAACCCCGAGTGGAAACGGATTACCAAGTTCTGGATGCGGCTCTTCGCCGTCAACTTCGCTGCCGGCCTTGCAACCGGACTGATTCTCGAGTTTCAGTTCGGCACCAACTGGTCCAACTACTCGTGGATGGTGGGGGATATCTTCGGCGCCCCACTGGCCATTGAGGTCCTCTTCGCTTTTTTCATTGAAGCCACTTTCTTTGCCGTCATGTTTTTCGGCTGGGAGCGGGTATCGAAAAGGTTCCATCTCTTCTCCACCTGGATGGTGGCGATAGGCTCCAACCTGTCGGCCCTCTGGATTCTCGTCGCCAACGGCTGGATGCAGCACCCGGTGGGCATGGTTTTCAATCCCGACCTGGGCCGCTTCGAAATGCAGGATATCCTGACGGTCATCACCTCGCCGGTGGCCATCAGCCATTTCATTCACGCCACGAGTTCCAGTTTTCTGTTCGCCTCCCTGTTCGTCCTGAGCGTCTCCTCCTGGTATCTGCTTAAAAAACGGCATCTCCAGCTGGCGCGCAGGAGCATTGTTGTCGCCTCCGTCTTCGGCCTGGCCTTCTCAGGGCTGGTCATTCTTTCGGGTGATCAGGCCGCCTACGACAATGCCCATCTCCAGCCCATGAAACTCGCAGCCATGGAAGCCCTTTACAGGGGCAGCGAACCGGCCGGCCTCGTAGCCATTGGAGTTCTCAACCCGGACAAAAGGCCGGGGGACGGTCAAACTGCTTTCGACTTCCAAATTCACTTCCCCTTCATGCTCTCCTTCCTTGCCAACCGGGAGCTTGTCTCTTTTGTTCCCGGTATCGACGACCTGGTTTTCGGCAATCCGGGACGCAATATCGAGGGGGTGACGGAGAAAATCATCAAAGGCAAGGCGGCTCTTGAAAGCCTTGCTCTCTACCGCACCGCCAAAAAAAATAACGACCATGCGGTAGCGGAACAGCATCTCACAACCTTCAGGACCAATGAAAACTATCTCGGTTTCGGCTACCTGAAAAGTCCCGAACAGACTGTCCCCCATGTCCCTACGGTTTTTTACAGCTTTCGAATCATGGTTATTCTTGGCTTCCTTTTCCCACTGGTCTGCCTGGTTTATCTCTACCTGGCCATGAAAGACCGTATCTTCGATCAGAAATGGCTGCTGAGGTTCGGACTGCTTCTGATTCCCCTCGGCTACCTCGCCTCCCAGCTCGGCTGGGTTGTTACCGAAGTGGGACGCCAGCCCTGGGCCATTTACAATATCCTGCCGGTCAACGTAGCCCAATCCAACCTCGGAGCCGCCGCGGTCCAAACCACCTTTTTTGTCTTCCTTGTATTGCTGGGCACACTTTTGACAGCCGAAATCTGTATTATGCTCAAACAGATCAAAATTGGCCCGGAGGAGAAATGACATGTTAGGCTTCGATCATTTACAATTGCAGCAGATATGGTGGATCGTTATCTCCCTGGTGGGAGCTCTCTTTATCCTCATGTCCTTTGTCCAGGGGGGCCAGACCCTGCTGGCGACAACGGCTCGGACCGAACTGGAGAAAACTCTGATCGTCAATTCCCTGGGCCGCAAATGGGAGCTTACCTATACCCTGCTGGTCCTTTTCGGCGGCGCTTTTTTTGCGGCCTTTCCAAGGTTTTACGCCACCAGCTTCAGCGGCGCCTACTGGGTCTGGATGCTCATTCTCATGACTTTCGTCCTGCAGGCCATCAGTTACGAATTCCGCAAAAAACCCGGCAACCTCCTCGGCAGCCGGACCTACGAATGGTTTCTCTTCATCAACGGCAGCCTCGGCCTGTTCGCCATTGGAGCGGCGGTCGGCACCCTTTTCACGGGAGGGAATTTTCATATCAGCGAAACCAACCTGATCACCTGGGGAAACCCGGCTCGAGGGCTGGAAGCACTGCTTGTGCCTTTCAACCTGGCGGTTGGTTTTCTGGTGGTATTCCTGGCCCGGGTACTGGGCTCACTCTACCTGGTAAACAACCTATCCGAAGAGGGCGGCCTGGTTGACCGCCTGCGCAATGCCGCCTTCAACAATCTCCTGGCGGTTCTCCCGTTTCTGCTTTTCATCCTCTACCGGTGGATAACCATGACCGGCTACGGATATACCGAAAACGGTGAGATCATTCTTGAAAAAGGCAAATACTTCCAGAACCTGCTGGCCATGCCGGTACCGGGTCTCGGCTTTCTCCTGGCAGGTCTGGTTCTTATTGTCCTCGGCGTCATTGTGACCCGCTTCACCAGAAGTACCAAAGGCATTTGGGCCGGTGGCCCCGGTGCAGTCCTGACGGGGGTGGCACTTTTTTTAATCCTAGGCTTGAACAAGACGGCCTTCTACCCTTCCCGCTTCGACCTGCAGAGCAGCCTGACCATTGAGAACGCTTCCAGCAGTCTTTACACTCTCTCGGCCATGACTCTTGTCGCCTTAGCCGTGCCTTTTATTCTTGCCTACGTCAGTTATGTCTGGCGCCTGATGAATTCTGAAAAGATTTCGGCCCGGGATATCGAAAACAAAAAATCCCATGATTTTTATTGAAAGGAGGGCCTCCATGGCTTTAGTGTGGCTGATAATCTGGTTTGCCCTGTTGATCCTCTCCCTGAAAGGGGCAGAGTATCTGCTCAAAAAAATTGACGAGCTTTGAAAGTTTTCTTTCAAAGCCCGCCCATGATAAACCAAACAAAAAAAGGAGCATTTGATGCCCCTTTTTTATGCTTCAATTTTCTCTGTTTGGACTTCCCTTACTCCTCGTAGACCAGAACCCTGACAATACCGATGGTGGATCCTTCGCTGGAAGTCGTCGTGTCGCTGATGGAAATGATTCTGGAGATGCTGTTTTCCCGAATATAATCGTTGATGCGCCGGTCAAGTGCCTCCAGTTCCATATGTGTTTTCAATGGAAGTAACGATTCGCCAAAAGTTTTGACTTTAATCATATGATCCTCCATCTCGACAAAAAGGTTTAGACCTGAACCACTTCCTTGACTTCGGGGATATGTTCCTTGAGGGTTTTCTCGATCCCCATTTTCAGGGTCATGGTGGCCATGGGACAGGAACCGCAGGCACCCTTCAGTTTGACCTTGACGGTCCCGTCCTCTTCTACGTCAACGAGTTCCACATCCCCGCCATCACGTTGCAGGAAGGGCCGTACCTTATCGAGAATCTCTTCCACTTTTTCTCGCATAATTGCCTCCTCTTATGGTTGTTTCAATTATAACTTTTTCCTTGGCGCCCTCAAGTGGCGGGAAAATACCCGAAACATCTTCTTTTCCACAATAAAAAAGCTCTGACCTGAGCTGTCGAGCTTTTTTATCGCCATCCGGCAGAGGAAGCTTGACTTTCTTACTTGTCCACAAGCTCCTTCAGTTCCTTTCCGGTTTTGAAAAACGGCACCTTTTTTCCATCGATACTGACGGATTCGCCGGTTTTGGGGTTACGGGCCAGCCGCGCATCCCGTTCACGGATACTGAATGAACCGAATCCACGGATCTCAACCCGCTCGCCAGCCGCCAGTGCGTCCCGGATACTGTCGAAAACCGTATTAACGATCAGCTCCGCTTCTTTTTTGTTCAAAGTTCCGGTAACTTCGGCAAGATGCTCACAGAGTTCACTTTTGGTCATATCCAATCAATCTCCTTATCAAGCTTCAATCTCTTCAATCAAGGTCCATTCCAAAGATAATTCAAACCCGTCCGCTCGCGAGGCAACAACTCCTCCACACGGGCCTGGCTTTTTTCAAGAAAATATTCAAGCAGAGACTTGTCTTCTTCCGGAGGATAAACAACCCTTGGCTCACCGGCAATATTCGCCTCCTTGGCGGCATATGCGATGGCATCCCGCAGGTTGCCCAATTCATCCACAAGGCCGGCCTTCAAAGCCTGGCGGCCCGAAAAAATCCGTCCGTCCGCCAGCTTTCGGACCACATCCAGTTCCATCTTGCGGTTTTCAGCCACCGCCTCCATAAACTGCAGATGCACGTCCTGGATGAGTTCCTGTAGAAGCTCCTCCTGACCGGGCCGCATGGGACGAAGCGGGGAGCCGATATCCTTGTTTTCTCCGCTTTTGACAACCTTGCTGGTGAAGCCGATCTTACGCGCCAGTTCCTCAATGTTGAGGAATTCCATGATGACGCCGATACTGCCGGTCAGGGTGCCGGGATTGGCAAAAATCCGCCTGGCAGGCACCGCGATGTAATATCCTCCCGAAGCCGCAACCCCCCCCATCGATACCACAAGGGGTTTGGCCGCGGCAGCCTTCCTGAGTTCCTCGTAAATCTCCTGGGACGGGCCGACGCTGCCGCCCGGAGACTCGACCCGCAGGACGATTGCTTTGACGGAATCGCTGTTTAAAAAATCATCCAGCTGGCGGATGGTTTTTTTCGAGGAGACAATGACCCCGGTGACCTCGATAACCCCCACCTTTTCTCCCCCAAGGGAGCCAAGGCCGCCATTTGCAAGGGTAATCACCAGCCCTAACACCGCAAAAAAAAGAAAGATGGCTCCAAATACCCCCAGGGCCATCACAAAAGGTCGCTTTCTCATTCCGTCCGCCTTTTCAGGCGGGATTCAGCCCAGATCATGCAAATCCCGCCTGAAAAAAGATGCAAACTATTTTGAGAAGTTTAATCTTCGTTGTCTTCCTTGGCTTTGTCCAGTGCCCCCTGCAACAGCACGCCCAGATTGGAAGTGGCGTTATTTTGAGAACCGAGATAGGACTCGACATTAGCCTTTTCCTTATGGTCCTCAAGCTGCTTGATCGACAAGGCAATTTTGCGCTCTCCGGAGTCGACGTTGAGAACAACGGCCTCAAGTTCCTTGCCGACCTCAGCGAAATCCTTGGGAGAGTCGAGTTTTTCCTTGCTGATTTCGGAGACATGAATCAGTCCCTCGATCCCTTCTTCGATCTCCAGGAAAATGCCGAAATCGGTCACCGAGGTCACCTTGCCGCGAACACCCGTACCGGGCTTGTAACGCTGAAGGATGGTGCTCCAGGGATCCGGAGTCAGGTGCTTGATGCTCAGGGAAAAGCGTTCGTTTTCCCGATCAATATTCAGAACCACGGCCTTGACCGTATCCCCCTTCTTGAAAAATTCGGAGGGATGCTTGACCCTTTTGGTCCAGGAAATATCGGAGATGTGAACCAGACCGTCAATTCCTTCTTCAACCCCGACGAAAACGCCGAAGTCGGTTATGTTCTTGACCTGGCCTTCAATGATGGTTCCGGGAGGGAACTTCTCGCCGATGACATCCCAGGGATTGGGTTCGATCTGCTTCAGGCCCAGGGAAATACGCCGGTTACCCGTATCGAGAGCCAGAACCACGGCCTCGACTTCTTCCCCGAGATTGAGAATTTTGCTGGGGTTCTTGATTCTCTTGGTCCAGCTCATCTCGGAAACATGGATCAGTCCTTCAACCCCTTCCTCCAGCTCGACAAAGGCCCCGTAATCGGTCAGGCTGACAACCTTTCCGGTAACCCGGTTGTTGACCTCGTATTTCTTTTCAACGTCCAGCCACGGATCGGGAACCAACTGCTTGAGCCCAAGGGAAACCCGCTCTTTTTCAGGGTCATACTTAAGAACCTTGACCTTGATCTTTTCACCGACGGTGAGCCGCTCCGAGGGATGGTTGACCCGGCCCCAGGAAATATCGGTGATATGAAGCAGACCGTCGATGCCGCCGAGGTCGATAAAAGCCCCGTAATCGGTGAGATTCTTGACGATCCCTTCCATAACCTGCCCTTCCTGCAGGGACTGGAGGGTATCATGACGCATGATATCGCGTTTTTCCTCGAGCAAGGCCCGGCGCGACAGGACAATATTGCCACGCCGCTTGTTGAGCTTGATAATCTTGAAATCGCAGGTCTGACCGAGCAGCTTGTCGAGATTGCGAACCGGCCGCAGATCAACCTGGGAACCGGGAAGGAAAGCGTTGACCCCGATATCGACTGACAGACCGCCTTTGACACGGTTAACGATGCGCCCCTGAATGACCATTTCCTCTTCGAGGGAATTCCAGACCTTCTGGCGATCAGCCTTGGCTTTGGACAGGCTGATCAGACCGTTTTCGTTTTCCGTACTTTCAATAAAAACATCAAATGTATCACCGACATGGATCTCTTGGGAAAGCTGCCCTTTCTCATCCCGAAACTCATGGATGGGAATCAGACCCTCGGATTTTCCGCCGACATCGACCACGACCGAGTCGTCATTGACCTGAACAATTGTCCCCTTGACCACATTGCCTGGAACCAGCTCTTTGAGGCTGCTCTCAAAAAGATCGGCAAAGCTTTCTTCCATTTCTCCGAACTCGTTTTCCTCATCGTTGAGATCGGAGTTTTCTTGTTTGTTAAATGAATCCTTTTTTTCCACCATTCAGATGTGACCCCCTAGCAGTATTCACTGTCGCCTGGGCAACAGCACGGCTCCTCCGCCATAAGAAGGGACGATAACATAAAGGATAATAAAAAACAAATTAATTATCCCCCTTTTTCCCCAGCTTTTGGACTCTCGCAACGACCTCTTCAATGACCCAGTGAGGGGTTGATGCGCCCGCGGTAATACCTATGGTTTGTGCGTCGGCAAACCACTGCGGATCAATCTGGTCGGCTGTTTCAATATGGTAGGTGCGCGGAATAATTTCGCCGCAGATGGTGGCCAGGCGCGTCGTGTTGGCGCTATTGAAACCGCCGATGACGAGCATGACATCCGACTGGCGGGCGATTTCCCGGGCCTCGTTCTGACGGACCGAAGTAGCATCGCATATGGTTTTGAAAACTCGGAGTTCTTCGCATTTTCCCAGGCATACGGCGACGATGCGGCTGAAATTCTCATAAGCCTGGGTAGTCTGAGCCACCACCCCCAATCTTTTAACCTGCGGCAGTTTCTCCGCCTCGGAGACATCGGCGACGACAAATACCGGTCCCTTGCTTGCGTAAGAGACAATCCCTTTCACCTCCGGATGTTCTTTTTCCCCGACCAGCACCAGGATATACCCTTTTGAACTCAACAATTCCGCATGCTGCTGAGCTTTTTTGACAAAAGGACAGGTCGCATCCACAATTTCCAGATGGCGGCTGAGGATTTTTTGCTGATCATCAAGGGTGATCCCATGGGAGCGGATGATCACCGAACCATTGTCCACCTCATCCACATCCCGAACCACCCGCACCCCTTTCTCCTCAAGCTTTTTAACGACCTGCGGCGAATGGATGATTGGTCCCAGGGAGTGGATTTTTTCCGTCCGCGCGGCCGCATCCAAGGCCAAATTGGTGGCGCGTTTAACCCCGAAGCAGAATCCCGCACTCTTGGCAATGAGAATTTTCACTTTGCGGCCTCCGCCGCCAGGGAACGATAGGCCGGATGATTGCGGACAATTGCCAGCATCCTGTCCAGCACTTCGTCGATTGAAAGACCGGTGGTGTCGACCGTTACTGCGTCTTCGGCCCGAACCAGCGGGCTGTGCTCCCGCTCACTGTCGGCCTTGTCCCGGGCCTCGATCTCCTCGATGGTGCGGGCCAGATCGACCTCCACCCCTTTGGCGGTCAACTCCAGAAAACGCCGTCGGCCCCGCTCTCCGGCGGTGGCGACCAGAAAGAACTTGATTTCGGCAGTGGGGAAGACGGCCGTGCCGGTGTCGCGGCCTTCGAGAACATAGCCGCCCTCGGCGCCCATTTCCCGCTGCAGACGGACCATGGCCACCCGCACTTCACGGCAGGCGGAAACCGCCGAACTCAAAAGACTCATTTCTGGCGTACGAATGGCCTGGGAAACATCCTCTCCATTGAGGAAAACCCTGTCGCCCCGCCTGTCCCGCTCAAACCGGATTTCCAGCCCGTCACAAAGAGCCTCAAGTCCCTTCGCGTCTTCAGGGCTAATGCCCTTGCGCTTGGCGGCAACAGCCACAGCCCGGTACATGGCTCCGGTATCCATGCTGATATACCCCAGCTTTTCGGCCAGCAGACGGCTCAAGGTCGTTTTTCCCGCCCCGCTCGGCCCGTCAATGGTAATAATGAGTCTCTTTTTCAAAACTTCCACTCCAGAAAAATCATACCAGCCATTTTCTACCGCCGAGAACGCCGAGCACGCAGAGAAAAACAATAAAGACCGGTTTTTTGTAAGATTTTCTCAGCGCTCTCTGCGTACTCGGCGGTTAAACGGATTTAAATGTCCACAATTGCTATTTACAGACTCCGGCCAGAAGCTGCCAGAAATTGGGGAAAGAGGTTCCGGTACAGCCGATATCGCTGATTTCCACGGGCGAGCCGGCGGCCAGGGCCGCCACGGCCATGCTCATGGCAATGCGATGGTCGCCGTGAGAGACAACCCGGCCGCCCTTGAGTCGTTCCACTCCGGTCACCGCCATGCCATCCTCGAACTCCTCTACTCCCCCCCCCAGTTTACGCAACTCCGAAGCGACGGCGGCAATCCGGTCGGTCTCTTTGACCCGCAGTTCGGCAGCATCGTGGATGACGGTGGTTCCCTCGGCACAAGCCGCGGCCACGCTGAGCACCGGAATCTCGTCAATAAGCCGCGGAATCATGGGGCCTCCGATTTCGACCCCTTTCAGGCGGCTGCTCGTGACCAGGATGTCGGCCACGGGCTCCCCCGCCGCATCCCGTTCGTTGAGGGTTTCAAGGCTTCCGCCCATCTGCCTCAAGACCGCGAGAATGCCGTTGCGGGTCGGGTTGAGACCAACATTTTTAATCAGCAGTTCGGAGCCCGGAACGATCAGGCCGGCCACCATGAAAAACGCTGCCGAGGAGATATCCCCCGGCACCATGATCTCCCGCCCTTTGAGAGTCGGCCTTCCGATAACGGTCACGCCCCCTTGTTTCGGCCTCACCTCAGCGCCGAAAGAGGCGAGCATGCGTTCGGTATGATCCCGGGAGGGGAAAGGTTCAAAAACCGAGGTCTCCCCCTCGGCGTAGAGCCCGGCCAGAAGCACCGCGGATTTCACCTGGGCACTGGCAATGGGCGAGTCGTAGCGGATCGGCCGGAGCGGACCACCGGCTATGGCGAGGGGCGGCAGCTCCCCCCCGGCCCGGCCCCAGATACGCGCGCCCATGGCACCCAGCGGCTTGATGACGCGTTTCATGGGACGCTTGCGCAGATATTGATCCCCGGTTAGAACCGAAAAAAATGACTGGGCCGCAAGCAGGCCGCTCAGAAGGCGGATGGTGGTCCCCGAGTTGCCGCAGTCGATCACATCGTCCGGTTCCTTGAGACCGTTCAGTCCCAAGCCATGGATCTCTAATACCCCCTCCCCCGGCGCTTCGATCCGGACACCCATTTTTCGGAAGGCGCCGACCGTCCGGAAATTGTCCTCCCCCGGCAGGAAATTGCTCACCCGGGAACGGCCTTCGGCAATGGAGGAAAAAATAACCGAGCGATGGGAAATGGACTTGTCGCCGGGGATGGCAATTTCCCCCTTCAGGCCCTTTTGCGAGGCGCAGATTTCAATACGGTCCATGGGCGATCCTTTTTTTGTTTAACTGGATTTAGGGTAGGAACCGAGCAGTTTCACGAACTGGCAATAGCGCTTCAGCTCCTCAACCGCCTCCTGGATGGCCGGGTCATTGATATGCCCTTCCAGGTCGAGGAAAAAGACATACTCCCAGGCCTTTTTCTTGATGGGCCGGCTCTCGATCTTGCTCAGGTTGATCTGCCGTTTGCTGAACGGCTCAAGCATCCGGTAGAGTATCCCCGGTTCATCGCGAACGCTGAACATGAGGCTCGTCTTGTCGTTGCCGCTCGGCTCCGGAGTGGTTTTGCTGATGACCAGAAAGCGGGTGAAATTATTGGGATTGTCCTCGATCTTTTTTTTGACGATGCGCAGCCCGTAAAGGGTGGCCGCCACTTCGCTGGCCAAGGCCGCGGTCCCCGGGTCCTCGGCCGCCATCTGGGCCGCAAGGGCCGTGCTCGAAACATCGACCTGGGGGACGTCCGGAAGGTTTTCCTCCATCCATTTGCGGCACTGGGCCAGGGCATGGGGGTGCGAACAGATTTTTTTGATATCCTCCATCCGTCCCGAAAGAGACAGCAGGCTCTGGGATATCTCCACATGTACCTCCGCATAGATCTTGAGATCCGATTCGAGGAACATATCGAGCGTATGTGAGACAATCCCCTCGTTGGAGTTTTCCACCGGCACAACACCGTACTGGGCACGGCCCCGGATAACCTCGTCAAATACAGCCGAAACACTCTTGGCCGGTACCAGCCGGGCTGAGACCCCGAACTGCCGGATAGCGGCCATTTGCGTAAAGGTGGCCTTCGGCCCGAGGTAGGCTACGGTCAGGGGATGCTCAAGAGAGAGAGACGCCGAAATGATTTCCCGGTAGACATTGCGAATGCCACCGTTAGGGAATGGCCCGCGGTTCCTGGCGGAAAGGCGATCGTAAATGGCCCGCTCCCGGCTGGGGACGAAAAACTCCTGATTGTTCCTGGTCTTCAGCTGACCAACCTCGATGACCAGGGTCGCCCTCCGGTTGAGACAATCGAGGATCTGATCGTCAATGGCATCGATCTCCCTGCGCATTTCATCCAGAGTTTTTTCTTTCAAAGCGCTCCCCTTTCCATAACTTTCCGGAATTTTCAGGTGTCGAGTTGTCCAATATAGCAAAGAAGCCTTGGCAAATAAAACAACATTTGAGAACCTCGGATGGAAACGGAAAAAGAGACTTGCCCATTTTCCAGGCTTTGCTCTTGACCGTTTCCGGAAGCCTGTTTAAACTCAGAGCCGCTCACAACAAAAAAACAGGAGAGAATACGATGATCGCCGATAAAATCCAAAAATATCTGGGGAAAGCCTCCTGGATTCGTAAAATGTTCGAGGAAGGGGCCGCCCTGCGCAAAATTCACGGCGAGAAAAACGTCTACGACTTCACCCTCGGCAACCCGGCCGTCGAGCCGCCCGAGGCTTTCCACCGGGAGCTGAGGAAGATAGCGGAGCACCCCGAAGCGGGAATGCACCGTTACATGAGCAATGCAGGCTATGAGGAAACCCGCCGGGCGGTGGCTGAAGTGCTCTCCGAACGCTCATCGAAAACGGTGGGGGCCGGCCACGTGATCATGACCTGCGGAGCGGGGGGGGCTCTGAACGTCGTTCTCAAAACCATCCTCAATCCGGGCGAGGAGATCATCATTCTCAGCCCCTATTTCGTCGAGTACAACTTCTATATCGACAACCACGGCGGAATTCCCTGCCCGGTGGCGACCGACCCGGAAACCTTCCAGCCCGACCTGGCCGCCATCGAAGCGGCCATCAGCAGCAAAACCCGGGCTCTCATCATCAATTCGCCAAATAACCCCACGGGGGTTGTTTACCCGAGAGCCACCCTTGAAAAGCTGGGCAAACTGGTTAGCCGCAAAGAACAGGAACTGGGCCGAACCATCTTTGTGATTTCCGACGAACCCTATGCCGGGATTGTCTATGACTGGCTGGAGATACCCTCTCTGTTCGACTGCGTCCGCAACGCCGTCATCGTCACCTCCCACTCCAAGGACCTCGCCCTTCCCGGAGAACGGATCGGCTACCTCGCCGCCAGCCCCGAAATGGAAGATGTCGGAAAATTCATGGAGGGTGCGGTATTCTGCAACCGGATTCTCGGCTTCGTCAACGCCCCGGCCCTTATCCAGCGGCTGGTGACAGGGCTTCAGCACGAATCGGTGGATATTGGCGAATACCAGGAAAAACGGGACATCCTCTACAACCACCTGACCGGCCTGGGCTTTCGCATGGTCAAGCCGGACGGGGCGTTCTACCTCTTCCCACGCTCCCCGTTGGAAGACGACGTAGAGTTCGTGAAAGCGGCGCAACAGCACCGCATCCTGCTGGTTCCCGGAACCGGTTTCGGGGCACCGGGATATTTCCGCATCGCCTATTGCATGGAAAAAGAGATGATCGAACGCAGCCTGCCGGCCTGGGAAGATTTGGCGCGTAATTTGTCTTTGATCTGATAGTGCAACAGCACCAATTTGTCACTTCATCGAGAGGGCCCTCCAATGAAACGCAGATATTTGAGCGGATAAAAATGCTTTGGAGAGGCCCATTTAAAACTTTTCTTGAAGTTCTCAAAACGGAGAGGGGCAGGAGCAAGTTTTTTAAAAAATCCGGGAGAGGCTCCCGAACCCACTGGCCTTTCTGAAAAAATTTAATTTTGTGCCCCTCTCCTCCTGTTTAGAAAACATCAAAGCCGCTGCACGACCCTATCTACTATCGTTAATTTCAATTTTTCAAACCGCAAATTCTCCTGGGTCAAAAAAACTTTACGGTACTCTTTTTGCTGACTCTTCAAATAATTTCATAAAATTTTTTTGTCGACCCAATCCAATTTTAATGTGGAATGAACACTTCCATTAAGTTTTCCAATAAAAGGTGTTTGTAAGCAAGTGAGGTGCAGGCCTGATAGCATCTAGAATTTGGTTCTCCTTCCGTCGCTTCCTGGGATTCACGAATTTTGGAGACATCTTGCACTTGAATATACACTGATGTTTTTCCATTAGGTTATTCACGATGAAGAAGGTTACGAATCGTCGCATATCGCTGTTTAAATGGATATGGCGTTCCTATCTGCAGACTGTGCTGATACCGCTGATACTGGTTGTATTGGTTACTGTCGCCATCTATTTTTTCACCTTCAATTGGTCCCAAAGTGTCATAGTTCAGTTCTTAAAACAGAAATCCCAAAACGTATTGGTACAGATCGCTGACAGGGAAGCAAACACCCTTCAGCAGCAGCTCTTAAGCATTTCCCATGCGACGGACCTGTTCCGTCGCCAGATCCACATCGCCCTTTCAACACCTGCCTCTTTAAGTGCCGAGGACGCAACCAGGCTTGCGGACTCACCCCAGGGACCATACTTCACGGGCCGCGACAGGGAGGACGGGGGTGCTGCCGTTTTTTTCAGCGGCTTTGTCCCGATCGGCAAAAAAGAACGCGAAAAGGTCGCCAGGCTGTTAACGACCCAGGCATTGATGAAGAATATCAAAAAATCCCAGCCCCTGGCGGCAGCTGTCTATTTCAACACCTTCGACTCTCTCAATATCATTTATCCCTACTTCGATGTGTTGGCGCAATATCCGCCTTTGATGGATATCCCCTCCTACAACTTTTACTACGAGGCCGATCAGGAACATAATCCCGAACGCAAAGTCCAATGGACCGATGCCTACCTTGATCCGGCGGGTAACGGCTGGATGGCGTCTGCCATTGCTCCGGTATACGATGATGATTTCCTTGAAGGGGTGGTCGGTATCGATGTAACCGTGGACACGATTATTAACCAGGTAATCAAAATGGAGTTGCCCGGCGAAGGTTATGCCATTTTGGTTGGCAAGGACGGCAACCTTCTCGCTCTTCCAAAAGCCGGAGAAAAGGAGTGGGGATTAACCGAGTTGACCGACCATCAATACCGCGAAGCGATAAAGAAAGACACCTTTAAACCCGAACAGTTCAACCTGAAGAAACGGAAATCCCTCGGCTCTTTCCGTCAGGCCGTATTCGAAAAAAGAAACGGGTATGCCTCTATTCAGATGAACGGCAACCCCCAGGTTGCAGCATGGTCAACCATAGATGAAACAGGGTGGAAATTAATTGTTCTGGTCAGGGAAAAGAACATCTTTGCCGAGGTGAACCGGGTTGGCCAAAAGCTACTACTCATCGGAACAATCGTGGCGACCGGACTGGTTCTTTTTTGTGTCATATTTTTCTACCTTCTTGCCGTGCGGGCACGAAAACTAAGCCGGGAAATCGCCAAACCATTGGTGGATATCAACGGCATTGCCCAAAGGATAGGGGCAGGCATGTATTCTCAACCGGTACCTGACCTGCCTGTGGACGAACTCTTTTATACCGCCTCCTATCTGGTTGACATGGGAAATCAGCTCGGTGCCACTAATAACGATCTTTTGGCCACACAAAACAAGCTTAAGGCTAAAGAGGCCGATTTGAACGCCCTGGTTAACTCCATCGAAGATATAATTATCCAGATGGATGGGGACGGCAATTTTTTAAACTTATGGATTAAAGAAGAGAACAACCCTTTCCAATCGCCTTCAGGTGAGCCGCATCAATCCTTGGATGCCCTTTTAGATTGGGATATGGCCGAAAGTTATAAAGAAATCATCCGAAGGGTTATTGCCACCGGAAAATCGGAGTCCTTCGAATTCCTCCTGGGAGGGAAAACCGAAACCCGATATTTTCTGGCCCGGGTCTCGCTCGTTGATAAAACCGCCGGAACGGTTGTTGTCTGCGCCAGGGAAATCAGCGACCGGGTCGCCATGGAAAAATCTCTTATCATCGCCAAAGAAGAAGCCGAAAAGGCCAGCAATGCAAAATCCCAGTTTTTATCAAGCATGAGCCATGAACTGAGAACCCCCCTCAATGCCGTATTGGGTTTCGCCCAGTTGCTGGAATCCGACGAAAAAACCCCGCTAAAAGCATCTCAAAGAAAAATGGTCATGGAAATCGAAAAAGCCGGAGATCATCTGCTTGAGTTAATAAATGAAATTCTTGATCTTTCCATGATCGAATCAAATGAATTGAAAGTTTTTCTTGAACCTGTTCCCGTTGAGGAAATCATCAACGAGACGACCGCGTTAATCAACCCCATGGCGGAAAGACGGAATATAAAAATTATTTTCCGCCATACGGATTGTATGAATAACTACATTTTTGCGGATATGGTGCGTATCAAGCAGGTCCTGTTAAATATTTTAGCTAACGCGATCAAGTACAATAAGGAAAACGGGGAAGTCACCATCCGTTGTCAGAAAAAGGAGAATAGGATTCATATCTGCATTGGTGATACCGGCTACGGAATTCCGGAAACGGAATTGGACGCGATATTCCAACCTTTCCACCGGATTAAAAACACGAATGTCATTATTGATGGAGCTGGGGTCGGGCTGGCGGTCGCCAAACAACTCGTAGAATTAATGCAGGGGCGAATTTCTGTCGACAGCAAGGTGGGGATTGGCAGCCTTTTCTGTGTTGAAATGCCAACTGCCGAAACTCCAATGGCCACATTGGAGATAGAGGAAGATTCCTATAAAGAACCGCTGTCAAACGACAACAATAACAATATTCGAAAAATCCTTTATATTGAGGACAATGAAGCCAACCTGAGGCTTGTCAAAAACGTCGTCAAAAAAATTCCGGACACCGTTTTGCTTTCAGCCGCCTCCGGGGAACTCTGTGTCGACCTGGCGATGGCTCATGAACCTGATTTGATTCTTCTGGATATCAACCTGCCGGGAATGGATGGCTATGAAGTGCTGGCAGCGTTACGCGAGCATCAAAAGATGCGAAATATCCCGGTAATTGCCGTAAGCGCCGGTGCCCTGCCGAGTGACATCAAAAAAGGTTTTGAGGCGGGTTTTGACGACTATATTACAAAACCATTCTTTATTAATGATTTTATTAAGAAATTAAAAATTTATTTACCCGAATCAAGCCCCGACATACCCTCATAAAAGGACCGGATAACAACCTTTCGATTTAGACGAAAAACCATGTTCAACTTGGCAAATCCGGGTTAATTGACGGATTCACGTTGGTAGATCAGCCGCGGATTGCTTTTGAAAATGCCGAAAGTCGCCCGTGACTCCGGATTGTTGTCGTGAACACCGTTCCCGTCCCAGTCGAATTTCAGCCACTCCTGACCGCCCAGGTCGAGATTGATATCCACCCACCCATCCCCGCCCCTGCCCGGCGCTGAAAACACCAGTGTTGCCTGACCGTTGGAAAAAGTATTTGAGGACAGAGTCCCGGTGGTGTCAACCACGCCGTTGACGCGGATGGGCCCGACCCCGGCAACGGTCTCTTCAACGCTGGTCAGGGTCAGCATAACCGCGTCCCAGGCCGTGCAGCTGTCACTGCTGTTGGCGACAAAACCGCTGCCGTCGAAATACTGGATCGAAGCCGCCACCGGCAGGTTCAGCAGTTCCGAGCCGTAGGCGTTTTCAAGAACCAGCCGGCCGTAACGCATTTCCTTGCCATTGTCGAAAGCCATGCCGAAGCCCAAAGAGGGGAGTCCGAAACGGACCGGATTGGCCGCATAGGCAATGCCGTCGCCGTCGGTGACGTCGATCTCCAGGCCGATTTCCGCATCAAAATCGGTCTCGGGAGCACCCCTGACAAAGCGTATCCCCCCCCCCGAGCTGAAGGTCAGAGTTCCCGTGCCGGTCCCGGGATTTTCGGCAATGACGGGGTCGGTGGCGGGGACAAGGCTATCATCCAGGGTACCGCTCATGACGCTGTACTGTTTACCGCTCAGGCTGGCATCGGTGATTTTCCACCATTCGCCGGTATAATTCACGGTCGTGACATTTTGTTTGTTTTTGGCGCTTACGGTGATAACCGGCTGGGTTATGTAGTCGAAAACCTGACCGATATAGGTGAAGTTCCCGGCGCTGCAGGCCGTTCCGAACTCGGGGGTGTTGAGAGAAACCTCGAAATGATGGGGGGTGAAGCGTCCGACTACAGGGCTGATGCCGCTGACATCGGCCTCCGACCCCAGATAGTCCTCGGCCAGGGCCTGAATGGTCAGGGTGCCGACCTCCGTGTACTGCAGATTGCTGAGGTTCGCCACACCGTTGGCAAAGGAGGCCGCTGCGATAGTCCCGTTGTTGAGGGTTCCAGGCCCGGGGTTAAAAGGTGCCACGGCCGTCAGCCCGGTGTCCCAGGCAAAATTGGGGGTCACCGTTCCGTCGGCACAGACCGCCCTGACCTCGGCGCGGAAATCCTCGCCCGCCGGCCAGTGGGGAGCCCCTGCAGATGCTGCGTTGTTCAGAAGGGTGGCCCCATCGGCGGTGAGCCTGATTTCAAAACCGGCTGGACGGACCACGAAGATATCGCTGCCTGCCATCACCAACCCCGCCTCATCTCCGATTCCCATATAACTGCTATTGAGGACCAACTGTCCGGCATCCCGATAATTCAGAGTGAAGGCCGCCGAAGCGGTGCCATCAAAATTCAGATTGACAGGCGTGCCGGGTAAGGCGCTGGCCAGCGCAAAGCCGTTCAGGCTGAGCATCCGGCTGCCGGATGCAGGAAAAACGTAATCCGACCAGAAACTGAGGGTTCTGCTCGTATTGGCAAAGCTTTCAATACCGACACAGGCCTGGGTCGCATCATCCATGCGCACCGCCTGAATTGTAACGGCGCTGCTGTCCTCACAGGCAGTCAGGTTGGTGACATCAAAGATAAAGCCAGAGTCATGATATTCGAGGGTACAGTCACCTCCCACGCCGCCTTCATAGCACTGATAGGGGTTTCCGGCCCCAACGGAGGAAGAACTGATCCCCAGGGTCACCGCTTCCGCCCGGGTGTGGCGCAGCCGGAAGGTGCCGCTGCCGCCGCTGAAGGTCTGCGAACTCCCACCCAGCCAGCCGGACGGGCTCAGGTTTACCGTCACTGAACCGTTATAGAAAGAGCTGCAATCGGAATCGAGGCAGGCCCGGACCGTGACCTCTTCCGGCCGGCAGGTCAGGGCGTGGCCGTCGTGCTCGATGCGGAAATGATCCACCCCATAATAGACTGTGCCGTCGTTACTTTCCCCCTCGGTGGAGACGCAGGTCTGCCAGGCTTCCGCCCCATCGGGTCGGGTGCAAACATCATTGACGGAGCCTTGAAGCAACACATAACTGCCACAGGTACCACTGACAGCCCAGCTGTAATTAGATGAATTTCCATTGCCGATATAATAGTAAAGATAATCGACAACATTACTTTCCACAGGGCTGCCGGTAGCCAAAAGAACGTCATCATTATGTTTCCCAAAAATATCGTTGCCACCGAATAATGACTCCGGAACGGTAATAAAACTTCCAGCCGGCAATGGGCCGCTGTATCCTTGTAAATCAATATCGGATCCCCCAACGTGCAGGATCACTCCGGGGGAGTTGAATATTTCGACCCCACCACCAGGACTGGCATTATAAAAAAGCACCCAATTCGAAACCGTGCTGACCGAATCTATAAGGGCGGGGACAAAAAGTTCGATATAGCCGGAGGAACTACCACCGAAAGATATCTCATTGATCAGGATAAGGCCCCCCGAGGCCTCATCACAAGACACTTCAGGTAAGTCACCATCCTGCTTTGCCTGCAAAGGAAACGGCATCAGAGAGAGCCAAATAAAAAAAACCAATATTAACCTGACCAAACGGAACATTTTCCCAACCTTTGACTCAAGGCCCCGTGACTTTGGTTTCCAGGCGCCGTGACACATAATCGTCAGAACCGTAACTCCCGGATTCAGCCAAGGCGGCAAGGCGGTAGACATTGTAGGTATGGCTCCCTTCAGTAAACCCCTGCGCCTGGCATGAGACCGTGACCGTAAATCCGGTTCCCGGCACGGAAAAACCGGTGCTGGCATCGCACGCGCCGGCAGCGGCCCGGGCAATACCCCATTCGATGCCGCTGCAGGCGGCCTGATATCCCCGCGCCCCCTTCAAAGCGAGAGCTGAGTTCATACTCTGAACCGTTGACATGGAGAGCAGATAACTTCCGAAAACGGCCAGACCGAGAAGGATGAAGAGGGCCACGACCAGGGTGAAGCCCTGCTGCCGGTTGCCGGGATGAAAAACGTAACTCATGGCGCGTTACTCACATGAACCTGATGCAGCAGGGTGATCTGTTCACCCCCAGCCCCCATCGCAAGTTCAATGGTCAGCAGCCCGACCCGCTGGCTGGTTCCGGGAGCATAGGAAAATTTGCAGTTCAGGACATTTTCGGCAATCAGGTCGCCGCTCCCCGAGGGAAAACCTGTGGGTTGTGCCAGGTTGTAGCCATAGCCCCGGTAGCGGACCAGGGTTCCGGAACCGCCATCGAAAATGTAACTCACCGGCCCGTCGAGAATAAAGAAACGCTGGAAGGGTGAAGCGAGCGGGAAAAGGAAGGCGGGACTCAGGACGATATGATCCACGCTGCTGCCGCTTCCTAACACAGCCCGATTGTCACCGAAATAGGCATTGCCGACGGTTCCCGAATTCGCGAGATTATAGACTGCTATATTTTGTCCTGCAGCTGGAGCTGCGCGCAGGGAACCGAGGACGTCGAAGCTCGGGTCGGCGGCGGTCAGGTCAAGGATGTCGCCCGGCGGCGCCGCCCGGTAGCGGCCGCCGTCGCTGGTACTGATGAATTCCAGGGCCGCCCCGCCCAGGGCAATGCGGATACTGTTGGGCAGGCCCCGCCTTACATCGCGTTGCACGCGCGACAGCACGGTTTCCGCCGTATCGACCAGTTTGCCCCGCCGTTCGGCATCGATAAAACCCTCAATCGGCCGGTAAACAAAAAGCAGAGACGCCGAGGCCAGAATACCGACAATGGTCATCACCAGGATCAGTTCGACCAGGGTGAAACCGGGTTGACCACGAAATTTTTCACCAGAAAGCTTCATCCAACCTCAAATGAAAAGGTCGTTTAGTAATTGGTCCGGTAACCTCTCAGGGTCATGGAAAATCCGTGGACGTGGGTGACGGTCACATCGACCTGCCAGGCGTTGACGGCCGGTGCCCCCAGGGTGGCTGCCGTCACCGCCACATCCACCGTATAAGCGCTCAGCCCCACGGGGTTGTCAAACTGGTCGCGCGCCCCGATATCATGAAGCCCATGGTAATCGGCGACATCATCAAAATCAGGCCGCCCGGATTCTGTCGGACCGCCGGGATCGCTGTAGGGTT
>Ga0209270_1000839_pt1 | contig 53157 bp, 43 predicted proteins | sample MTBAKSrepl1MetaG_FD_187456 | JGI IMG/M metagenome (GOLD analysis project Ga0209270, IMG submission 187456) | Enrichment culture microbial communities from Arthur Kill intertidal strait, New Jersey, USA, that are MTBE-degrading - MTBE-AKS1... | ecosystem: Environmental > Aquatic > Marine >... | reverse complement strand
TTCCCGGTTCAAGGTTCCCGGTTGAGGGCGCTATTTGTCCGTTCGATGGCCTCTTTTGTAGTTTTCAGCGACGAGTGGGGCCAGTTGATGAATCAAAAATCGCCAAACAGGGCTGCAACTGAGCGAGAAAGAACCCTGAACCCCTGAACCTTTGAACCCGTGAACGGTTACAAATACAGTCCGTTCCAGCCCCAAGGACAGCCTTTCACCTGCCCGCCATGCGAGTGAGGCGAGTCAGGCGGGTCGATAGGGATTCCTTGCTGCCTTTCAATAAACGGCATCCCGAGCCCGGGGCGGTCGCCGAACGATACGGCCGCATTTTGTTGCAGCCCTTGGGCAGAGACCCCCACGGGCAGGCAGGCTGCTGTTTGGTTGCAGCCGTCAGGCCGCCTTAGGTGTCTGAACAAGGCGGAAGAAACCAAAGGGGCCTTTGTGGAAACAGATGGAAGGAACAGGATGGAATAATTGATGAATGCCCAATAGGCCGACCCCACGTCTTTGACGGCTGAAGCCCGAACCCATGATGGGTTGCGGACCTCAGCAGGCATAGAGTCCCCCTGTCAGGGCATGGGCCGCAAGACCCCGTCTTTGTCCCTTTTGTTAGGATAGGGCTGCTTGGGCAGGGGGGCGCCCGGAAGATCCTCAATCGATTTTCCGTACTTCCAGTCTGCCGGGCACACGGCAATATATCGCGCATATCCGCCTGTGCCGCCCTCGGGCTTTGCAAAGCCGATGAGGATCAATGCCCCGGCCTCGGGCACCTGGTCGAGGTTGGTCATCCCCTCAGCTTGGCAGAAGTTGTTCTTTAAGAGCCAGTTCTCTCCTTCCAGATTGGGTGTGGTGTCCGTGTCCAGAGGCTCGTGGCCGTGAAAGAGGATCTTTCGTTCCAGATGCAGGAACTTGAGGGCGTCCAGCTTGGTTCCCGGAAAGGGCTTCTGGGCAAACCGCTCGGTTTCCTTCCACTTTTTGTGCCAGTCGGAACGGATGGCCACGACCGACCCTTCCGGGATCTTTCCGTATATGGCTTCCCAGGCCTTGATGTCGTCGATGGTGGCATGATATCCCTCATCCTTCTTCACCTTTTCCGAAATATCGATGACCACAAGGGGTCTGATGGAATAGGTGGCCGGAAGATCGCTAATGGTAGCGCCGTATTCGTAGAAATGGGCCGGCGGATCCAACTGGGTCCCGTACTGGTCGGTCACCAGTTCATAGGAGGTGGCGATAAACCCGTGTTTTTTGTAATCGAACGGTTCGCCCACCTCACAATATCCCTCGTACGCCTTTCCAGCTGTGGCAGGCTTGAATGTGGCATTGCCGAATCCCGGCCAGACAGCGATATTGGGGCTGAAGGCATGGGTCAGATCCACGTATTTCGCCTTTTTGAGGACCTTATCGTAGACATCCCAGAGCTGGGTATCCGCACTGAATGCGGGCGAGATCCCCGTGCCCAACAGGAGAAGAACCGATGCAGCAACAAAATGAGTCCAGTTTTTCATGAGCTTTCCTCCTTCTTAGCTGGCGCCTGAACGAAAACTGTCAAAATTCCTTTCAAGTCCTCCTTTGGTTAAAGGGGGATGCGGGGGTCCGTTCGGGCACTGGTTGGTTTAGCCCCTTTCTCCATAACTTCTCCGCAAGGTGCGAAGAAGTTTGCCCATGGCCGCTGTTTGGTTGCGGCCGTCAGGCCGCGTTGGGGTTGTCATTAAACAACGCCCTGCAGGATTAGCTGAATCACCCCCTTTTCATTTGGCATACCATCGAAAATGCTGGGCAGGTGCAGCTTAGGCCGCACAGGGACCTACAAAGAATCAAAAAGAGGCGGGCTTAGGTCATTGAAATGGCGGAGAGAGAGGGATTCGAACCCTCGGTGGAGGTTTCCCCCCACACTCGCTTAGCAGGCGAGCGCCTTCAGCCGACTCGGCCATCTCTCCGCATCCTTATGTACCTGGCTGCTTTTTTCTATATACGACGTTCAGGGGCAGTTTGCAAGCCCTGGCTAAAGAAATTTCTTTCTTGAGGGATGTGAGGCTGGTCCCCCAACCGTTAATCATATCGCTCCAATTTCTTTTCAACGGCCTCGATTGCTTCCTCGAGCGCCTCGATGGCCAGAATCTGGTTCGGCCTCACCGAATGGGCCGGTAGGGCAGCCTCCCGGTCCTTCAGGTCCTCCTTAAGTTTATCCAGCCTTTCCAACAGCGCTTCCTTCTCCCTTTGCAGTTCCATCTCGACCCTCCTCACCGCTTCCACAAAGCGTTGTACTTTATGAAAATCCTTCTGAAACCGGATTGGCTTTTTTTCGTTTGTCACTTGATTGGTCAGTGTACAGCTGTCGGCCCCGGCCGGCCTGACCGACATGAGCGCCTCGTAAACATTTTCCGGGGACAGGCCCCCTGCCAGGATCACCGGGATCGGGCTCTCCTGGACAAGGGTCCTGGACAGCTTCCGATCTGCCATCCTGCCGGTGATGCCGATATATCCTTCCTCCGGGGCCTCGGGAACCCAGGTGTCGATCAAAAAAAGGTCGCTTGACGGGCGAAGCAGGTGGGCGATCTCCAAAGATGGAAATTTAGACTCTCCGGCTTCCGCCGGTACGGGAATAGACCTCATTATCTTGATCTCTGGAAAGCGCTCTTTAAGTTCGGCCTGAAAATGGATATGCCTCTTTAACGCGACCGAACGACTTTTGTCCTCTGTCAGGCTGTCGCAGAGATGCAGCATATCGGGCCCATAGTAGTCAAGGACGCGAAAAATCGTCTCTTTGTCCTGAAAAAGGGGAATGAGGCTGCTTTTCACCCCGGAACGCTGGGACAGACGCACCGTTTCCCTGAGAAGCGGCATGCGCCATTCATCCTGGTCCAGGACCACGCTCCCAATATGGTTTACCCCCAACTCAATGCATCTGGCCGCCTCCTCCGGCCTCTGGATTTCATATATTTGAATGATCATGGGTCTCCTCTTGCGGGCCGCAAGGCAAAAGCAACCCTTGAAACAGAAAGGCAGGGCCTCAACGGCCCCGCCTTGTCCATCTTTGTTCCCTGTCCTTTACTGGACCTGCACCTCCACCGAGTCAAAACACTGGGCAGTCACCTGCCCGTCCGGCGGATCCAGGGCAAAATAGAACACATAATTCCCTGTCGGGAGCGCCATCTCCAACACCTCGGTCGAACCGAGGGTGAACAAGGGCGTCTGAACGCACCGGTGGATGCCCTGCTGCCATCCGCTGGGATGCACATAGCTGAACCAGTTCCCGGGCGGAGCAAAAGGCGTGCTCACCGCGATCCACCAGTCCGCATTCTGACCGGCAAAATCGCCCGGATCAAGGCTGATGGCAATGGAGGCCGATTCGCCGGCCTGGACCACAACCACGCCTTCCTGTCCATTTGCCCGGATCGACGGCAACGGCATTTGGACAGGGACCTTTTTGATGATGGAATCAAAGGGGCCGACCCCATAAACGGTCCCGTCGTCACTGAGCGCCACGGCCTGCAGGGGTTGGGAAAGCCCTTCCAGTATCCGGGAGGCCCCGGTTCCTGAAAAACGCCACACGCGTCCCAGACCGCCGCCCACAATGCCTGAATCAGTTGTCTGAGGCACAAAGATCCCGTCCGCTGCACAGATGATCTGTCCGAAGTCATCGCCTTCCCTTGCCTCGACCCCTGACACCTGCTGCCAAACGCCTCCCTGCCGGTACAGGGCCAGACCGCCTTGGCCCACTGCGTAGGCATCCGTTTCGGTCCCCCCGATGGACCCAATGGGTCCCCTGTCAAAAGGGGCGCTTTCCACGTTCCAGTTAGAACCGTCCCAGCGGGCGATGCGGCCTTCCTCTGTTCCCATGTAGATCTCTGTATCGCTTCTGCCCCAGATGGCAGTGGGCACGACGCCCTCGGTGTAGGGAAAGATGGTGGTCCACGACGACCCGTCCCATTTGCTCACTCCCATGGCGGAACAGGCATACAGATTACCTTCAGGCGACTGCCAGAACTGCTTGATGCCGCCTGGCGTCTCCTGCTGTTCTCCCAGTTGTTCCCAAGCCGTGCCGTTCCACCGATGGACCCCCCGTCCGAATTCCAGGAAATTATTCCAACCCACCACAAACTGATTCGGGCCTGTCTGGATCCCGGCCTCTATGTTCGTCTCGTTCTTCATTCCTGCCGGCAGCTCGGGAAATGGCTGCACAGTCTGTCCGTCATAGATAAAGAGGGGATAAGGATCGGACCGATAGATGGAGCTTCCAAAGGCGACGAATCCATTGTCTCCATATCCCACCGCGCCTGTGAGGGACATGGTTCCAAAGCTGACAGGATCCGTAAGGGGGGCCAGGGGACTGAGGGTCCCTCCCCCCAATCCATCAAGGATGAATTGATCCACCTCACCGCAGGGCCCGAAGCCGAACAGCCGGTCCGTACCGCCGGCCCCGCCGAACCACTGCCTGCGCAGTATGGTTGAAAAATCATATCGCACCGGCTCATTCACCCCGTCGTAATGACGAATCGAGTGATTTCCCATCAGATAAATGTCCGTTGACGAGGTCCCCCATAGATACCGGATGGTGTTGTCCTCTGTCCAACCGGTGGGAAACCCGAGATCGGTCCACGATCCATCCGCATTTCTGCGGTAGACCTGTCCCCAGTTGCCTCCGGCATAGACCGTGTCCAGGTCCGCGGCCCACAGGTGTTGGAGAAGGTTCGTACTGAAATTGCCCTCTTCCGTCTTTTGCTCACGTACCCAAACCCCTTGATTATAATGCACAATTTGACCGTGGCTGCCAGCGAAAAATACATGATTCGCGTCCACTGCCGTCACAGCGTTCAGACTCCCTTCGAGGAACACGTCCGGTAGGATAAAGGACCATCGGCTGCCGTCCCAGTGGGCCACAGCGGTCCCTGAATCAACGCAGGCCCACACGTCGTTGGATGAAACCGCGTACACAGAATTGAACACATAGGTGTAGCCGTAGTAATCAGGCGGCGTCACCTGTCGCCACGAGGCCCCGTCGTAGTGCATGATGAGGCTTCGTTCCATGTTGTTGAGGGTGTAGCCGTCCCCCCCCACGGCCCAGATGTCGTTGGGTCCTCTGCCGTGAATAGCAAAGACGGTCTTCTGGGTCGGGGTATCCATCATGGTCCACTGGGTCCCGTCCCAATGGAGAATGACGCCGCCATGTCCCCCCACATACAGGTCGTTAGGACCAGCGGCCCATGCACCCAAAAGGTCATTTCCCTGGGGGGCCGGCCGGTCAAATTGCCACCCGCTCCCGCTCCCGGCAGGCTGGATGCCCACGGCCCCGGCGTTGGGAACAAGACAGCAAAAAACAAGAAAACTCAGGATACAGGTATGCATCAATTTCCATTTTTTCATTCAATGATCTCCTCTTCATCGTTGGCTGTTTGTCTCGCGGACACCCTCGTTCCAACTGTTCCCGCCAGCGGCCTACCCCTCTCATGTGATGTGATGGGCACTGGCCCCTCTAATGATTTTTAAATAATAAGGATTTTTATTAATGCGTCAAGGAAAAAGGCAGGGCCTCCAGCAATTCTCATTATGAGGCAGATCGCGTGTTAATATTCTGCGAGAGCGGCATGTTGCCACGACGTTTCGCGGATCGGAAGCCGCTCCCACAGAACTATGTTACCAAAATGAGGATCGCTGCGGGGGTTCACACGAGCCGCATGGCTTTCCTCCGAAAAGCCGCATTCAGGGCGTGGAGTATCTTGGGCTCTATTAGGTCCCAGGAGCCGGATGTCTCCTTTTTCACCCTCAGCTCCCTTGGTTTGATCTCCACCTCGCGGACGCCCGGAATGCCCAAGATTTCCTGCACCGCGTAACCGCCGATGGTCCCTATGGCCTTGAGCTGGCTCTCAAAGCCCTCGCCAGGGGACGCAGTGAACCTCTCCACCCGGTAGGGGGAGATCTCAACCCATGTCAGATAGGAACGGATCTCCGGATTGGGATGGCGATAGATGGTGATTCCTGCTTGCTTGTCGACCATCTTCAGGGAAGCCTTTCGCACTCGGGCGCATTCTGGGGTTGAAAATCCGGAAGATATGACGTAATGATGGGCAATCGTAAAACGAAAGTCAATCATTAATCAGCGGCCTGGACAGGGCACTGAGAGATCGCCGTTTCCCAAGGAGAGTCGCCCATGGAACTGACCCAGACAATATACAGCCTTGAAAAAGGGGTTGCCGTTATCGCTCTGAACCGACCGGAGCAGTTAAACGCCTTTACCCTCACAATGCGCAACGAGCTGATCGCCCTGTTTGAACTGGCTGACAAAGATGATAGGGTCCGCGCGGTCGTGGTGACCGGCGCCGGCAGCGCCTTCTGCGCGGGCGCAGATCTCTCCCAGGGCGGCTCGACCTTTGACCGATCCCAGACAGCCCGCATCAGCGACCATCGCGACGGCGGGGGCCAGGCGGCCCTGGCCGCCTTCAACTGCCGCAAGCCGGTGATCGCAGCCATCAACGGGCACGCAGTGGGCATCGGCATCACCATGACCCTGGCCATGGATATGCGGATCGCGGCCGAGACTGCAAAGATCGGATTTGTCTTCCCCAGACGGGGGGTGGTCATGGAGGCCTGCTCCTCCTGGTTCCTCCCCCGGCTTGTCGGCATGGGCAAGGCCGCGGAACTCGTCTATACAGGCCGGACATTCCTGGCCGCCGAAGAAAAGGCCTCAGGGCTTTTCAACCACGTTCTCCCCGCGGATCAGGTTGTTCCAAAAGCCATTGAAATTGCACGGGAAATTGCAGACAATACCTCTGCGGTATCAGTAGCCCTTTGCAAGGCCCTTCTCTGGCATGGATTCGGCGAACCAGATCCACAGTCCGTCCACCTGGTGGATTCCCGCTGCTTTTACTGGGCCGGAAAGCAAGAGGACGCCAGAGAGGGGATCCAGGCCTTTCTGGAAAAACGGCCGGCCCAATTCGCCATGCGGCCATCGACCGACATGCCGGACTTTTATCCCTGGTGGAAGGAACCCAAGGTGTGAGAGGACCGGGGGATTGCGGAATTTGCCGGATCCTTGGGCACAGGGTCTTGCACCTTGAAATCACAAAGCGACCCATGAGTTTCATCCAAGGCATCGTCTATAACTTTCGGGGGCTCTTCTTCAGCTTCAGGCACCCGAAGCTCCTCTTCTGGGGCCTGCTGAGATTCTGTGTGGTGGTTCTGATCACCATCATCTCGGCCAGCCTGATCCTTATGCACCATCAGGACATCCTGGCTGCATTGTGGGAAAAGCCTGCCAGCATCTGGATCGTCTGGCTCTGGCATCTGACATCCTGGCTCCTCTCCCTCTTTTTGGTGGGAATTTCAAGCGTCATCTCCTACTTCATCTCCCAGGTCTTGTTCAGCGTCGTGATCATGGACCACATGTCGCGGATCACTGAGAGGATGGTTCGCGGGGAGACAACTGAAGCGCTCGGCGCGTCCGTTTTCAAGACATTCGCCTATCTTATCAGCCAGGAGATACCGCGCACCATTGTTCCGGTCATGTTGTCCCTTCTCCTGATGGTCCTCGGATGGCTCACGCCCCTGGGCCCTGTAGTGGCAGTCCTCTCATCGGCCCTGGCTGCGGTTTTTCTGGCATGGGACAACACGGACCTCATCCCTGCCAGGCAGTTGATCCCGTTTAAAGCCCGCTTCAGGCGCTTGCGGGGCGCCCTGCCCTTTCACCTGGGATTCGGACTCCCCTTATTGATTCCGCTGCTCAACATCCTCCTCCTCTCTTTCGCCCCTGTTGGCGCCGCCCTTTACGAGGCGGAGCAGAGGGGATGCGGGAGACCCAAGGCGAAAGGCCTGAGGCGTGAAGGATGCGGCTTGACTTCTCCCCCCCTGTGATTAAGTTCTTTAAAATAAATCTGGATCGCCATTGAACCTATCGAGACTATGCCTGGAAAAGACTACTACAAGATCTTAGGGGTTTCCAAATCCGCCTCGCCCGAAGAGATCAAAAAGGCCTATCGAAAACTGGCCCTCAAGTACCACCCCGATCGCAACAAGGGCAATGCGGCGTCGGAGGCAGCGTTCAAAGACGTGAACGAGGCCTACGCCGTATTGCGGGATCCGGAAAAGCGAAAGCAGTACGATATGTTCGGGGCTGAAGGCTTCCAGAACCGATTTACCCAGGAAGATATTTTCAGGGGGTTTGATCTGGGCAGCATTTTCAGGGAATTCGGCTTCGGAGGCGGTGGAAAGGGCCAGAACCCGTTCAGTCAGTTCTATGGCGGAATGGGGGGCTTTGGCCGTGGCGGAGAATTTCAGTCCCGCCGGCAGGGGGTGAAAGGCCAGGACCTCGTCTATGAACTCCCCATGACCCTGGAGGAACTGAGCGGCAACACAAGCAAGACCATCGCCTATCAAGTGGACGGCCGCCAGGAAAGGGTATCGGTGAAGGTTCCCGCAGGCATGAAAGACGGTCAAAAATTGCGGTTGCAGGGCAAGGGTCAGCCTGGACTGTACGGCGGTCCGCCCGGCGATCTCTATATCCAGATCAAGGAACTGGATCATCCCATCTTCAAAAGGGAGGGCGCGGACCTTTACACAAAACAAAAGATCCGTTTTTCTGATGCTGCACTGGGCGCCGAGATCGAGGTCCCCACCATTGAAAAGAAGGTGCTCAAGCTCAGAATCCCGCCCGGCGCCCAGGACAACGCCAAGTTCCGGCTCAAGGGCTATGGGATGCCCCGCTATCGAGACGGCGGCAAAGGTGATGCCTACGTGGAGATCAACATCGCCGTGCCCAGAAAGCTGACAAAAGAGCAGCAGGCCATGGTGGAATCACTAAAAAAGGCAGGGTTGTAGGAAAACGAATATGTCATGAAGGCAATCTGTGTTTTTTCAGGGGGCCTGGACAGTATGCTGGCCGCGGAGGTCATAAGGGACCAGGGCATCGATGTCTTGGCCCTTTTTTTTGAAACCCCATTTTTCGGGTCTGACAAGGCCGCCTCGGCGGCCAATGCCATGGGCCTAACCCTCAAGGTGGTCGACATCACCCGACGCCACCTGGAGGTGGTCCGCCATCCCAAACATGGCTATGGGGCGCATATGAACCCCTGTGTCGACTGCCACTCCCTCATGTGTCGAATCGCCGGGGAAATGCTGGAGCCGGAGGGCGCCGCCTTTGTGGTCACGGGTGAAGTCCTGGGTCAGAGACCCATGTCCCAGAACAAAGGGGCCCTCAATCGGATTGCGGCTGAAAGCGGGCTCCATGATCTCCTGGTGAGACCCCTGTCGGCAAAGCGCATGTCGCCGACCCTCCCCGAAGAAAGGGAATGGATCCAACGGGATAGGCTGTACGATTTTCAGGGCCGTTCCAGAAAGCCCCAGATGGAACTGGCAAGGCGTCTCCACCTGCCTGACTACCCCTCCCCGGCCGGAGGGTGCCTTCTCACGGAAAAGGTTTTTTCCCGTCGCCTAAAAGATCTCCTGGAAGGGGCAACAGCGGTTCAAACAAGGCACTTGGAGCTTTTGAAATCGGGCAGGCATTTTCGCATCGGGCCGAATGCCAAGTTGGTGGTGGGGAGGAACAAAGAGGAGAATGAACGGATCCAGTCCCTGGCAGGGGAACAGGACATCATCCTGAAATCGATCAACGGGCCCGGGCCGACAGTCCTCCTCTCGGGCGAGGCTACGGCCGAGGTCATCGAAATAGCAGTGGACATCACCATTGCCTACAGCGATACTGCCGGTCGGAAAATCAGCGAGGTGGGCATCAGGAAGGGGGAGACCGACATCGCCACCTTCTCTGCGCCTGTCCAGGACAAGGAGGCGTTCAGGGATCTCATGATTTAGGACAGCCCGTATTCCTTGATCTTGGAGATGAGCATGGGCCTGCTGATCTCCAAGAGCCTGGCCGCCTGGGTCCTGTTTCCGTCCGTGGCCTCCAGGGCCTTGGCGATGAGATGCCGCTGCAGATCTCTGGAGGCCTTCTTGATGGACAGGTCATCCCCGAAAGACAGGGGCTCGGCATGCAGGGTTTGACGAACCAGCCGCTGGGGAAGCTCCTCGGGCGTTATCAACGGGCCGGCCGCCAGCAATACGGCCCTTTCAATCACATTTTCCAGTTCCCTCACATTGCCCGGCCAGTCATAACCCATGAGCATGGCCATGGCATCCGATGATGGACCCTCCACCTGTTTCTTCAACTTCTCGTTGAACACATCGACGAAATACCCGATCAAAAGCGAGATGTCTCCCTTGCGCGTCCGCAAGGGAGGAAGGTGAATGGTGACCACATTGATCCGGTAGTAGAGGTCTTCACGGAACCGTCCTGCGGCCACCTCTTTTTCCAGGTCCTTGGAGGTGGCCACAATCACCCGTACATCGATCTTTTTGGACCCCGTGCCCCCCAACGGCATAATCTCTTCTTCCTGCAGGACCCTCAGCAGCTTCACCTGAAGGGAAAAGGGCATCTCGCCGATCTCATCCAAAAACAGGGTCCCCTTGTCGGCCTCTTCAAAGCGGCCCGGCTTATCCCTGTTGGCGTCCGTGAACGCCCCTTTCCTGTATCCAAAGAGCTCGCTCTCCAGGAGATTCTCGGGTATGCCGCCGCAATTGATGCCCACCAGGGGCCTCGCGGCCCGCGGGCTGTTGGCGTGTACAGCCCTGGCAATCAGCTCCTTGCCTGTCCCGCTCTCGCCTGTAACAAGGACCGTTGTCTTGTGCTCGGCCACCTTTTCCACCAGTCTGAACACGCAGGCCATGGCCTCGCTGCGGGCGATAATGTTCCCGAAGGAATAACGTTTTTCGATCAGCCCGATCCGGTCCTTGAGCCGGAGATTCTCCTTTCGCAGGACCTCCCGTTCCTCGGCCTTTTTAAGGGTCAGCAGCACCTCGTCCGTCTTGAACGGCTTTGAGATGTAGTCGTAGGCCCCCTTGCCAATGGCCTCCAGGGCGATCTCCACGGTTCCATAGGCCGACATCATGATGTAGACCTTTTCCGGATGCCGCACGACCGCCTCACGCAAGAAGGCCATGCCGTCCATGCGCGGCATCTTGATGTCGCAAAGGATATAATCGAAGTCGTGGGCCGCCATCTGTTCCAGGCCTTCCACCCCGTCGCTGGCGCATTCGACGGCATACCCTGATTTTTCCAGCATGGTTTTCAACATATGCTGCATATTGCCTTCATCATCGATCACGAGGACACGCTGTTTATCCATGAGCTTCTTCCCTGTTCACAGGTTCACAGGTTCGGATCCATCTCTTCATTCATGCCTCCTCCTCAGAGAGGGGGATGTGTACAATAACGGCCGCCCCTTTGCCCGGAAGGCTTTCCACGGAAATAGCTCCGCCCAGCCCTTTCAGGATAGTATAGCACACCGAGAGCCCAAGCCCAGTGCCTTTCCCCGGTTCTTTGGTGGTGAAAAAGGGATCAAAAACCCGATCCTGGAGTTCCTCTGAAATGCCGGAACCTGTATCGGTGAAGGTTACCCGGATGAATCCATCCTGGTTGGCGGTCTCGATGGCCAGTACCTTCGAGCGCTTCTCCCCGGCCGGGCTGCCCGTATCGGCCATGGCGTCGGCCGCATTGATAATAACGTTGAGAAACACCTGCTTGAGCTGATCAGCAGCTCCCTTTACCACATCCTTCTCTGCATTTAAGGACTGGCGGATATCTACCTCCGCCATCATGGGCTGAGGTTGAAGCATGCGCACCGTCTCCACGATAACTTCATGCACGGCTGTCTGCTGACGCTCAACACCTGAGCCTCTCGAGAAATCAAGGAGTTCTCGAATGATCTGGTGGATCCTGTTCACCTCTGCCTCAACCCGCCTCAGAAAATCGTCCCGTTCTTCCTGACTCAAATCTGTCCGCTTCAGCAACTCCACATAACCCAAAATGATCCCCAGGGGATTGCCGATCTCATGCGCCACCCCCGTGGCAAGCCTACCTGCAGTGGCCATCTTTTCAGACCGGACAATGTCGTTCTGCGCCTTTTTGACCTCCAAATTGGCCTTCTTGAGGGAGGCAATATGATCCTCCAGTTCCTGCTTGTTGGCATCCAGCCGTTTGAGCATCATCTTCAAGGACCGGAACAGCTGCCCAAATTCGTTTTTGGAGGATTCATCGGCAGGAATCAGGCTGTCCCATTCGTCGAATTTTTCGGTAATGGTCAGGAGTTTTCGGATAGGCTGGATCACGGTGCGCGAGAGCAGGTAGATCCCGAACAACACCAGGATGGCCGCATTCAAAAAGATATAGCCTAAAACAATTCTTTCCGACTTCCTCAGTCCCTGGTAGATCGGATCCAGATCCGCCCCCACGGCCGCGGCTCCAATCACACGGCCTTCGTAAGGAATGGGAGCGCATACCTGGAGATGCTTTGGACGAAACCAAGTCACGCCCCATGTCTTGCCTGAAAAGCGCACCAATGGTTGCCCCGACTTAAGGACCTCTCTGCAGCACAAAACAAGGTCCTGCCCCTCCTCTGGCGCCGGCCCGATGCGCAAGACCGTGTTTCCCGCGGCGCTGACCACCAACCCCCTTGAAAACTCACCCTTTCTGACAAGCTGGTCGATCTTTTCGCCAAATAAAAGATCCGATCTGAGTCGGCCCAGGGAACCGCCCCGCCTTGTCGTCTCATACTCTATCATCCGGCCCATGCCATGGACAAGGAGACGCCCGGCCCTGGCCCTGGCCTCGATCAGGTCCCTTTCCGCCAAACGCATCATAACCACATTGATGAGGAGCATGGCAGAAACAATCAACAGGCACAGGCAGGCCACAATCCCTGTCCTCAGGCTGTAAAAGCGAAACCGCAAGCGCCTGTCCTCCTCACAAAAACAGACCGAAGTACCACCTGGTCAGGTCTTGGCCGAAAAAGAGGCATAGGAGCGCACCCAGGGAGAGAAAAGGACCAAAAGGAATCCTGAAGCGATACCCCTCTTCGGAACACAGGATAAAAATGAGCCCCGTGATCGCCCCGGTCAGGGACGCGATAAGCACCACCAGCGGGAGGGCCTGCCAGCCCATCCAGGCCCCTATCATGGCCAGGAGTTTGATGTCGCCCCCGCCCATCCCCTCCCTTCCGGTTATCCGTTCATATACTACGGCCACTATATACAGACATCCTCCCCCTGCCAGGATTCCGATCAATGAATCGAGCCAGTGTATGCCCCATGGAAGCAAAGAAACCATCCACCCCGCCACGACCCCTGGAAGCGAGAGGACATCCGGTATGATCCTGTGATCCAGGTCGATAAAGCTGATGATGACCAGCGTCAGGGTAAAAAGGAGAAAGAGAAGGTATTGAGAACTGAGCCCATATGTGGTATACAAAAACAGGCTTAAAAGGCCGACAAGGCACTCCACAGTCGGATAGCGCCACGAGATGGGATGACGGCAGTTTCGGCATTTCCCCATGAGAAAGAAAAAACTAAAAACCGGGATATTGTCGTACCATCGGATCCGCGCCCCGCAGTAGGGGCAGGAAGAAGGGGGATGCACAATGGACCGCTTCAGTGGAATGCGATGGATGCATACATTCGCAAAGCTCCCCAGAGAAAGGCCCAACAAGAGCGAAAAGAGTTCGCCTGCTATGCCCATATTCATTTGACACGTCCCTGACGTCGGCGGTTCAGCATCAATCTGTTGTTATCCACTGCTATCTGACAACGCCCATGCAGCCCCAGGGCCGACAGGACAGTGAAAGGGGGGTATGCCATGACCAGCATGAAGCCATCAGGAAGCCGAAAAAAAACCGTCACGCTTTCCCTTAATCCCGATAACCCGCAACAGCGCCATATCGGCCGCATCTGCGAAGTGCTTGCAGAGGGAGGCCTTATCGCCTATCCAACAGACACCTTCTACGGGATAGGATGCAACCTGTTCAACAAGAAAGGCATCCAACTCATCTACAGGCTCAAAAAACGCCCTTTAACCAAGCCCTTCTCGTTCGTGTGCGACAGCCTCAAGGAAATCAGCCGGTATGCCATCGTCTCCAATTATGCCTACAAAACCATGAGACGTCTTCTCCCCGGTCCCTACACCTTCATCCTGGAAGGGACAAAACTGGTCCCCCAGATCATGCTGACCCGGCGGAAAACCGTCGGGATTCGAGTCCCGGACAACCAGATCGCCCTGAGCATCGTGGGAACCTTTGGTCGGCCGGTCATCAGCACCAGCGCAGGCTACGACGATCCTCTAGAGATAAAAGAGGCCTATGGCCCCTATCTTGACATGGTAATTGACGGGGGGGTGTTGGCCCAGAGCCCTTCAAGCGTGGTATCTCTCATCAATGACACGCCTGAAATCATACGGGAGGGGAAGGGAGACGTCAGTTGTTTTCTGTAACAGGGGGTCCTGAAATCCCGGCCCACCGGTAGGCTATCCCTCCCTCAGGTTGTTGGCGCAGGGCCCCGGCGATAGACCTGACGCCTGTCTTGATGAGGAGATCCAGCGCTTCCAGCCGGCTCTTTCTGGCATAGACCAGACTCGCCTCCCCTTTGATCCCGGCCAGATCCTTTGTTAATTCCACCGCATCTTCAAAATTGCCCAGCACATCCACCAGCCCCAGTTCCTTGGCCCGGGTCCCTGAAAAAATCCGGCCGTCCGCAATCTGTTGAACCTGCTCCAGGGGAAGCCGCCTCCCACGGACAATCGCCTCCACGAACTGATTCTGCATGTCCATGATCATTTCCTTCAGCATCTCCCGTTCCCTCTCTGTCAACTTCCGGTCGGGCGAGCCCATGTCCTTGAATTCCCCGCTTTTCACTATCTCCAGGTCAACGCCGATCTTGTTCAACAGATCCTCCAGACGGAGAAACTCCATAATCACGCCGATGCTTCCAGTGATGGTGCCCGGACTGGCCACGATCTTGTCTGCAGCCGCCGCAATGTAATAACCGCCTGAGGCGGCAAGGCTCCCCATAAAGACCACTACCTTTTTCTCAGGGATGGTCCTCTCGATCTCACGATAGATCTCCTGGCTCGGTGCAATCCCGCCCCCGGGAGAATTGATCTTGAGGATGATGGCTTTGATATCCGGGTCTTTTCTGAACTTGACCAGATGGGACGTGATAGTCTGTGAGGAAGTAATGGCGCCTTCGACAGGAATCACCCCGATCTGTTCATTGAAAAAGGAGACTGAGGCAGGGGACATAAGCCTCATGATGATCACCATGGCACTTCCCAGCACACCAGCAACCACCATGACGATAATCAGGACTGAGACTATGGAACGCCGCTTGCTTGCCATGGATTCGTCTTATCTGTTCACGGTCTCAGGGGGTTCGCGTCTGTCCGCCCGGGTGTTGATCCCTGTGCGCAAAGGGCGCTGGGCCAACATCCACCGAGGGCTTTTTCGGGCAGAAGACGCCACGGAGCACAGGACGGGGACTTCAGACGCTCCGTAAGAAATGGCCATGGCTTCACCGGTCATCCGCATCAGGGTCAGACGCATCGGACCGGGACCATTCTTCTTTCTGAGCGTTCTCTTCGTCCGCTGCGTCTGATTCCTGAAAGGCGGACTGTCCCAGGTTCATCATCTCTTCTCGCAACAGGTCGCCCAGGTTGGACGTAGCCTCCTGATTGCTGTTCAGATAGCTCCGGAAGATATCCTTCTCGCTGGTCTCTTCCAGTTTTCGGATAGAGAGGCCGATCTTTTTTTCTTCCCGTGAAACATTGATGACCTTTGCCTGAATCACGTCATCGACCTGGAATCGCGACAAGGGATTCCCTTTCTTGTCGGAGGATATCTCAGAGACATGCACAAGACCTTCGATCCCTTCCTCCAGTTCCAGAAACAGACCAAAGTCGGTTACATTGGTCACTGTTCCGGTTACCCGCGTTCCCGGTTTGTATTTCACTGGGATCTCATCCCACGGATCAGGAGTCAACTGCTTGATGCCCAGTGAAAAGCGTTCGTTTTCCTTGTCGATGTTGAGGACCACGGCCCTTACTTCATTCCCCTTCTTGTAAAGCTCCGAGGGGTGCTTGATCCGCTTGGTCCATGACATGTCAGATATGTGGACCAGGCCGTCGATCCCTTCATCAATGCCTATAAAAGCGCCAAAGTCCGTAATATTTTTGATCTTGCCTTCGATAGTGGTCCCCACAGGATATTTCTCTTCAATAACATCCCAGGGATTCGGGGCCACCTGCTTCATGCCCAGGGAAATCCGCTTCCTTGCCACATCCATGTTGAGAACGACGGCCTCAACTGTTTCCCCGATGCTCAAAAGCTGGGACGGGTGCCGGACTTTCCGGGTCCAGGACATTTCAGAGACATGGATAAGCCCCTCCACGCCCTGCTCCACCTCCACAAAGGCGCCGTAATCTGTGAGGCTCACCACGCGGCCGGCAATCTTGGTGCCGATGGGATATTTCTCCGCCACCTGACTCCATGGATCAGGGGTCAACTGCTTGATGCCGAGAGAGACCCTTTCCCGTTCCCTGTCAAAACTCAGGACCTTTACCTCGATCTCGTCTCCGGTTTGATGCATTTCAGAAGGATGCCCCACCCTTCCCCAGGACATATCGGTAATATGGACCAGACCGTCGATCCCGCCCAAATCGATGAACAGGCCGTAATCCGTAATGTTCTTCACCACGCCTCGCAGCACGGCCCCTTCCTTGATAATCTCCAGGGTCTTTTCCTTCATGGCCGCTCGCTCGGCCTCCAGCAAGGCCCGACGCGACAGAACGATATTGCCGCGGCGTTTGTTGTACTTGACGATCTTGAACTCGTATTCAGTTCCCACCAGGGCGTCCATATCCCGAACGGGCCTGAGATCAACCTGTGATCCGGGCAAAAAGGCCTGAAGACCGATGTCCACCGAGAGCCCGCCCTTTACCCTGGAGACAATGGTCCCCTTGACCGTCTTGTCATTTTCATAGATTTCTCTGATCTTGTCCCAGACCTTGATCTTCGCCGCCTTTTCCTTGGACAGCCTGATGGCCCCTTCCTCATCCTCCCGCCGTTCCAGGAGGACCTCGATCTTGTCGCCCACCGCTGCGCTCATGTTTCCATCGGCATCCACAAACTCGCGGATGGGGATCTGCCCCTCGGACTTGTATCCGATGTCCACCAGGACATATTCCTTATCGATCTGCACAATCTCCCCTGGTACGACCTCCCCCTCCTGGATGCTCTTCAGGCTCTCCTCGTACATCTGCATGAAGCTCTCGGGATCCTGCATCTCTTCGACAGCTTCATCCTCCAACTGCCCTGAAAGCTCCTGGTCGCTCGCGGCCTGGACTTCCCCGTCAGGCACGGTCTCTTCAGTGTAGCCGGCCTCCTCTGACTCGGCCTGCTGATCCCCATTTACGGCCAAAGATGTCGGCGCCTTCTCGTCGGACTGTTGCTGGGTTGTAAAGTTTGTTTCCTTTTCCATTAACGTAGATACCCCCTGAGTGTTTTTCCCTGCTTGAATCCCTCCGAATCCCTTAAATTTTTAAGTTTATCAAAATCAAATTAAAATATCAACCATTATTTCAGGCCAGCAGCCATTTACCGGGAAACAGATTGCCCCGGGGTCAGGGCAGCGAGGCCTTATGGGTTGAAGGCCGGTCGTGTGCCCTGTTCCCCTTGGATGTGCTGCACCATCTCTTGCACGACCCCTTCGGCCGTCAGCCCCGTAGAATCAATGACAACCGCATCCGGTGCAGGCTTGAGGGGCGAGAGGGTCCGCAGACGATCCTGATCGTCCCTGATTTTCAGCTCCCTTGCCACATCCTCCCAGACTACGCGCTCACCCCGCGCCACCCGCTCCCTGAACCTCCTCTCGGCCCTCGCCTCAAGGGAAGCCGTCAAATAAAACTTAAATCGGGCCGCGGGAAAAACAACCGTGCCCATATCCCTTCCCTCGGCCACAAATCTGCCCTCTTGTCCCATCCTCCGCTGCAGGTCCGCCATGGCCTCCCTCACTTCCCGCACTGCGGAAACCGCAGAAGAAAGCATATCCATTTCTGGGGTTCGGATCAAACCCGAAATATCCTCGGGCCCCAGCATCAATCTGGGCGGGTCCTTGTGGGCGTCAAACCACAGGTCCAGGGCGCGGCACAGATCTCCCAGCGCTGGCCCGTCATGCAGATCCACCCCCCCTCTCTGTGCGGCCAGGGCGACCGCCCTGTACATGGCCCCCGTATCCAGATACGAGCAGCGGATTTTGCTGGCAAGCATGCGGCTCACGGTGCTCTTGCCCGATCCTGCCGGACCGTCGATGGTGACGATGTCATTCATGGGATTCTCAAAGGGATTGCCATGGGCAAAAGACAAGGCCGTGGGATCCGGGGCATCACAGCACCCGTTTGAGGGTCTCCATAAATCTCCGGTTTTCTTCAGGCAGGCCTACACAGATGCGGACATAGTCCGGGAGCCCGTAGCTGTCCATGGCGCGGATGATGACCCCTTCCCTAAGCATGGCCTCGTAGACCCTCTTGCCGCCCCCCGGGACCTTGATGAGGAAAAAGTTGGTCTGGGTAGGGAGATAGTCCAGACCGATTTCGGCAAGCCCGCGATACAGATAGGTCAGCCCTTCCCGCACCGTCTCGAGTGTCCTGAGCACAAACCCCTCATCGTCCAGGGCGGCCGTTGCCCCTGCCTGGGCCAGGCTGTTGGCATTAAAGGGCTGTCTTACCCGGTTCATGTAGTCGATCATCCACTCGTGACCCAACCCGTATCCGATCCTGAGCCCGGCAAGACCGTACAGCTTCGAGAAGGTCCTCAGGACAAAAAGGGAAGGATGTTCATCCAGCATCTTCAGGGTATCCGCTGCGCAGGCTGCGCCGCTGTCTGTCACAAATTCGATATAGGCCTCGTCCAGGGCCACCACCACATCTTCAGGGACCTGCCTCAGAAACCCTACCAGGGCCTTTCTGGAAAGGGCGGAACCGGTGGGGTTGTTGGGATTGTTGACGAATATCAGCCGGGTATCTGCACGAATGGCATCCAGTATCCCATCTAGATCGACAGCGAAATTGGAAAGGGGCACAGAAGTCATGCTGCCCCCGGCCCCGGTTACGATCTTATCGTAGACCAGGAAGGTCGGGAAGGCCTGGACCGCGTGGTCCCCTTCCGACAAGAATGTCCTGACCAGCAATTCTATCAGTTCGTTGGATCCGTTTCCCAAGATGATCCGATCCAAAGGGATATGGAATCTTTCACTTAATTTGGATTTGAGGTAATAACCACTCCCGTCTGGATACCGGTTGAGACTCTTGAGACGTTCTTTGATGGCCTGGACTGCCAGGGGAGAAGGACCCAGTGGATTTTCATTGGACGCCAGCTTGATAGATCCGCTGATGCCCAGTTCCCTTTCCAGTTCTTCAATCGGCTTGCCAGGGGGATAGGGGATGAGCCCTTCCACCCCCTCTCGAACCCGTATCTTTTTCATATCTCCCGCTCCTTATGTATATGGATGCACCTTGCCGGATACTGAACCGCTCTTTATTTTATGATCTCAAAAATGCGCGATCTCTTGAGACAATACCGCTTTTTCATTCAATCCGTTCACCTCCCTGAAAACCCGCGTCATCGGGGAAGGGCATTCAGCCCCCAAACCGAAAGGGCTTTGCACCCGCTTATACCGAAACAGGATAAGAATGTAAACGCATCATGCGGACCTGGGAGCTTATTTTTTTATGCTTGGGCAAATATCTTGGCTGATTTCTCCTTGACTTGAATCCCTCGATCCACTATTTTTCCTTTTATTCAGCTGTTCACGAGAGGGGATAAATTCCCGCAACACCCAAATGGGCGAGGGGCCTCTCGCCTGGGGACAAGCCTCTCAGACATTGGCTCTGTCTTTTGGCAACCAACGACCGTTATTTCAGAAAAACCATTTTAATCATTTTGAAGGGGCGCATCGCCAAGGTCTCACAAGGGGGAGAGATGAATAAATCACAAATGATAGAAGCACTGGCCAAAGAAGAGAAGTTACCCCTGAAAAAGGCGGAAGAGGTGGTGAATACTGTCTTTGGAGAGATTGAAGCAGCCCTCATCAGAGGTGAGCGTGTTGAAATCAGGGGACTTGGGAGTTTCAAGGTCAAGAAATACGGCGGCTACCAGGGCCGAAACCCCAAGACAGGCGAAATCATCAATGTTTCGAGCAAGAAACTCCCCTTCTTCAAGGTCGGTAAAGAGCTGAAAGAGAGGGTAGACCTTCACTGATATCATATTGAGGCCTTGGTCGTGCTAGACGGGGAGTTAGCGGTGCCCTGTAACCCGAAATCCGCTTATGCGGGGTTGAAGATCCTTCAGGAAAACACTGACGTCGTCTGATCCGTTGTCGTTTCGGCGTTGACATGGACCTCACGTAACAGGCGCTCACGAACCCCGTCAGGTCCGGAAGGAAGCAGCGGTAAGTGAGAAGGCCGGTGTCGTGATGACCTCTATGTTCTTTCGCCATGCGGCAAGGACAGGCGGGTCTTTGTTTGAATGAGGATGCACGGCCAAGGACTTTTTTATATTTCAGACAAAGAGATCCTCTTCTGATGGATCCCATCCCCATAAAGCGCCCATCTGACCCATACGATCTGATCTGGAACGAGCAGCCTCTTCCACATTTCCGCTATCCCCTTTTCTCCCCCTATCCTCAGCTCTCCCATGCAGTCCTTACCCGGCACGGGGGCACGAGCCGTCGGCCGTACCACAGCCTCAATACCAGCTTTGGGGTGGGCGATCTCCCCGGTCATGTGGCCGCCAATCTCGACATCATCCGGGACTTCCTCGGCGCCCGCAGGCTTATACACATGAAACAGGTTCATGGGACCGGGATTCTTGCAATTCACAGGGGGGAGGAGAAAAAAAAGATCCTTATGCCCGCCGCAGACGCCCTCATCACAGACGTTTGCGGGCTTGCCTTGCTGGTAAAGCAGGCGGATTGCCAGGGCGTCATTCTGTTCGATCCCGGCCGGGGCGTGGTGGCGGTGGTCCATTGCGGCTGGCGCGGAAATGCGGCCAACATCCTTTCAAAGGCGGCGGCCCGGATGCAACAGGAGTTCCGGTGCCAGGCCCGCAACCTGCTGGCCTGCATCGGACCCTCCCTCGGTCCCTGCTGCGCTGAATTTGTGGATCACGAAAAGCTGCTTCCAGAGGCTTTTCAGGCCGTCAGGGTGAATGGCGCCGCCCATTTCGATCTAAAGGCCTTCAGCCGACAACAGCTCCTTGATGCAGGGCTTAAAAAGGAGCATATTCAGGTCAGCGGCCTCTGCACCCGGTGCCGAACCGATCTCTTCTATTCCTATCGGGGGGAGGGGAGGACTGGACGGTTCGGGACGGTTGCCATGTTAACGTAGAAAGGAAAATTTAATGAAAACGCCTACCAAATATATCACGGTCACCGGAGGAGTCCTTTCGGGCCTTGGAAAGGGGATCGCGGCCGCCTCTATCGGTCACCTTCTCTCCTCACGACTCAAGATCATCCCTATCAAATGCGATGGATATCTCAATGTGGATCCGGGGACCATGAACCCGTTTGAACACGGCGAGGTCTTTGTCCTGGACGACGGGGGAGAGGTGGACATGGACTTTGGGCACTACGAGCGGTTTTTAGGGGTGACCTGCAAGTCCAACTGGAACCTCACCATGGGAAAGGTCTTTGACATGGTCAGGAAAAAAGAGCGAAGAGGCGACTACCTGGGAAAAACCGTCCAGTACATCCCTCACGTGACCGACGTCATAAAGAACCACATATTTGATGTGGTCCAGGAGGAAAAACCGGATCTGGTCATCATTGAGATCGGCGGGACCGTGGGCGATATCGAAAACGAACTCTTTCTGGAGGCCGTGCGCCAGATGAAAGAGGATGTGGGAAGAGAGAACATTGTTTACATCCATCTGACCTATGTGCCCATCCCATACGGCGTCAACGAACAGAAATCCAAGCCCACCCAGCAGAGCGTCAATCTTTTAAAACAGCGCGGGATATTTCCCGACATCATCATCGGCCGGTGCTCCCGGTTCTTGACCAAAGAAATCAAGTCCAAGATATCCAGCTTCTGCGACGTCAACCCCGAGGCGGTCATTACCGGCCTGGACGTGGACGACATCTATGAAATCCCCATCATCTTCGAGCAGGAAGGACTGCCGGAGATCATCCATAAGAAGCTCAACATCTACAGCCCGCCGGACCTGAGACGGTGGAAGCATCTGGTGGACAACATCAAGAACCCGGACAAACGCATCACCGTTGCCATGTGCGGCAAGTACACCCGGCTGGAAGATTCCTATGCATCCATTATCGAATCCTTTAACCACTGCTCCGCCCACTTTCGCAGCAAAATAGACCTCAAGTGGGTAGAGACCACCGACCTAAAGGATGCCTCATTTCTCAAGTCCCTAGACGGCCTCATCGTCCCAGGCGGATTCGGATCACGGGGAACCGAAGGCAAGATCGAGGCGATCCGGCTGGCCAGGGAACAGAACATCCCCTTTCTGGGCCTGTGCCTGGGACTCCAGCTGGCGGTTATCGAGTTTGCCAGGAATGTCTGCGGCCTGGAGGGCGCCAACTCCACAGAAATCGCGCCCGACACCCCCCACCCCATCATCGATATCCTCCCGGAGCAGAAAAGCGTCACAGACAAGGGAGGAACCATGCGACTGGGGGCCTATCCGGCCGTGCTGAAGGAGGGGACCCTGGTCCATGCCCTGTATAAGAAGACCCAGGTTTCCGAGAGGCACCGGCACCGCTATGAGGTGAATCCGGATTATCACGAGATCCTGAAACAAAACGGCATGGTCTTTTCAGGGACCTCCCTGGATGGGAGGCTGGTGGAATTCATTGAATTGCCGGGCCTGAAATTCTTTGTGGCCACCCAGGCCCATCCGGAACTCAAGTCCAGGATGGAGTTCCCGGCCCCCCTCTTTTACGGATTTGTCAAGGCGTGCCTCAACGGAGCGGCCGACCGCGCGGCCTCTCAGGAAGAAAGGCAGTAATTGAGGATGATCCGGCCCAGTTTGGCGGCCCTGATCCCCAGTTTTTCTCCATGGATCCCCATCACCGCCACGCAGATCCCCTTGGCCCGATCCGGCGGCATGGCATAGGCCGTCAGCCAGTCGCATTTGAAACGGCCTGTGGGATCGTTGATGGTCCCGGTTTTTGCACCCAGTTCCACATTTCTGAAGGCCTTTTTGGTGCGCAGTCGATAGAAAGTCCGCCGGCAGGTCCCGCTTTTTACGGTCTCCCCCATGAGGATCCGGAGCTTCTCTGCTGTCTCGCTGCTGACCGCTGCGCCCATTTCAGACGGTTCGCTCTCATAAAGGACCTCGCCGTCCTCCCGAACAACCCGCCTGATGGTCCAGGGCCGCATCATGACGCCGTCATTGGCCACTGTGGAGGCCAGAAGGGCCGCATGCAGGGGTGATATGCGGGTCCTCTTGTTGAAACCTGAGGCAATCTCCGCAAGCCCGAAATCGTCCGTTGGCACATCCACTACGCTCATATCGACCGACAGATCAAAAGGGATCGACCGATTGAAGAAAAAACGCTCGGCCGAATCGGCCATGACTTCCTGGCCCAGATCATATATCCCCAGCTTGCCGAAGACAGGGTTGATCGAAGAGCCAAACGCCTCTTTTAACGTCAGTTCATTGGTGTATCGGCCCCTGGTCTGCTTTAACTGACGTTTGTATAGGGTATACTTGTATCCATTGAAATAAACTTTCTTTTCCGGCGTAAAGCCGGCATGCTCCAGGGCCGCGGCCGCGGCCACGATCTTGAAGAGGCTGGCTGCTGGAAAACCCGCCTCCAGACAAAGCCGTCCCCCGTTTCCCTCTCTGTCGTAGCCGGCCATGGCAAGGATCCGACCGTCATGGGGCCGAATGACCACCACTGCGGCCTTCACGGTATGCGACTTGCGGAGCAAATCGGCAATGTAGTTCTGCAGGTCCGGATCGATGGAGGATTCCACGATAAGAGATCCCTCCCCCTTCTCGAGGACCAAGCGATCGGTCAGACGCATGGGGCTCAGATGGAGGGTCGCCAGATCGAATTCGGCAGTCGCCCTGGAGCCGGGGTCCATGCCGGATGACCTCTCTGCACCTGACGAGGGGACCTTGGCCTCTCCTGTCTGTTCCATTACCCAGGGAATCCCGAAAAAAAAGACCAATAAACCTGCCGCCACAACTCCTGAGCACAGGCAGATGAGGGGGACCCGCCTGATGATCCGTCTCGACAGGCCGCTTTTCTGGTAAATCCTGGTCTGTTCCCGCCAGCCTGAAGAATAGGGATGATGCATGCTCATAAGAAAACCGATCCTGATTATTCACATATGGTCATTTCTTCATCACATTAAGGACTTGCAAGATTCTCCCGTATGATCCAAAAAATCCAGGGCAGGTGCGGCTTCAGCCGCACAGGCAGCGCGGGCCCGTGCGTTTCAAGACGCACCTGCGGTAGCGCATTTGAGGTCCAGATGTGCTGATTTGCCCAAAACGAGCCCCTTGTGCTATTGAGATGAACCAGTCTCCTGTCTGACCTCGCGCCTTAAAGGGGGCGGTTATGGGGAGATGACGGTCGTCCCCCCCATGTAGGGCCGAAGCGCCTCTGGGATGCTCACGCTCCCGTCCTTTTCCTGATAGTTTTCCAGGATCGCCACCACCGTCCTGCCCACGGCCAGCCCGGACCCGTTGAGGGTATGTACCAGGTCTGTCCCGCTTGCTCCCTTTTTTTTGAACCGGATCCCCGCCCGTCTCGCCTGAAAATCGGTAAAGTTGCTGCAAGACGATATTTCGCGGTAGAGGCCCTGACCGGGGAGCCAAACCTCGATGTCGTAGGTCTTGGCCGCAGAGAAGCCAAGGTCCCCGGTGCACAAGGTCACCACGCGATAGGGAAGATTGAGGCGCTGGAGGATCTCCTCCGCATTTCGGGTCAACTTCTCCAGTTCATCATAAGAGCCTTCCGGTCTAACAAACTTGACCAGTTCCACCTTGTTGAACTGGTGCTGCCGAATAAGCCCACGCGTGTCCTTGCCGTAGGACCCCGCCTCAGACCGGAAGCAGGGCGTATAGGCGGCGTAATACAGTGGAAGATCGTCTTCATTCAGGATCTCGTCCCTGTGGATGTTGGTCACAGGGACCTCCGCGGTGGGGATCAGGTAAAGATCCCATCCCTCCACCTTGAACAGATCTTCCTTGAACTTGGGCAACTGTCCGGTCCCGGTCATGGAGGCCTCATTCACCATGAAGGGAGGAAGGATCTCGGTGTAGCCATACTCCCGGGTATGGATATCCAGCATAAAACTGATGAGGGCCCTCTCCAGTCTTGCACCCGGCCCCCGGTACAGGGCAAACCTGGACCCTGCAATCTTAGCCGCGCATTCAAAATCAAGGATCCCCAGACCCTCCCCGATCTCCCAGTGGGGACGGGGATCAAAATCCATTTCCCGGGCCTCCCCCCATGTCCGCACCACTGCATTGTCGGACTCGTCCTTCCCTGTTGGCACCGAGCTGTCAGGCATATTGGGAATCACCATGAGCAGGTCATTGAGTTGATCCACAACGCCGGGGAGTGCCTTTTCTTTTTCCTTGATCTGAGCGGCAACCGTCTTCATCTCCGCAATGACCTCTGAGGCGTCCTTGCCTCTTTTTTTCATGGCCGCAATATCTTCGCTCACCCGGTTCTTCTGATGCCGCAGGGCCTCCAGTCCGGCGAGGATCTCCCGCCGCTGCTGATCCAGGGTTTCAAAACGGGACATATCAAGGTCATTTCCTCGATTTTTCAACATTTCTTTAATATCTTCGAGATGGGATCGGATAAATTTGAGATCCAGCATGGTCTTCTCCTCGGATAGGGCAGGCCGCGTTAACCGGAACACACGGCCCGGCCCACAGATCACAGGCACGTCCCTGGCATGTAAATCGGTGAGTTTTAATCTGAAGGATTTTCTTAAGCCGCATCTATTACACAAAAGACGGGAAATGGTCAAACATTTTAGTGCGTAAAACAGGTTTGCAGTTTCCAGAGGGTTGTGTTATAGCACAACATTTCCGTCATCGCCACAGGATCCGGTTGAATTGCTGCATATGAAACACGACCCATCAACAAAACGGCCCCATAGCTTCTGGGCTTTTTTCGCCTCGGTCAGGCTGGCCATCGTGCTCCTGATCATCCTGGCCATCGCATCCATCCTGGGGACCGTCATCCCCCAGCAGCAGGGGGCCGCAGAATTTGCCAGCCGCCTCAGTCCCGGCATGCTCCGGCTCTTTGTGGCCCTGGACCTGTTCGACATGTATCACTCTGTCTGGTTTCGGGTCTTGTTGGGGCTGCTCTCCCTCAATCTCATTGTCTGCTCCCTCAAGAGGTGGCCCACTGCATGGAAGCGCTTCACTGCCCGGCCTGGCCCCGACCGCCAAAAACCCTTTGAGGACGTGCCGCGGGAACAGTCTGTCCACACGCCCGAGGAGCCCCAAAAAGCCGCGGAAAGGATCGGCAGGCTGCTCCAGTCCCGCTATCGAAAGATCCGGGAAAAGGAGGCCGATGGGAACCGCTTCTTTTATGCGGAAAAGGGGGCCTTTTCCCATTTCGGGGTCTACGGGGTCCATGTGAGCGTCCTGCTCATCCTGGTGGGGGGGCTGGTAGGTTCCTTTTTCGGGTTTGAGGCCTATGTCAACATCCTGGAGGGCGAGCAGACAGACACGGTTTATCTCAGGAAAGGGATGAGGCCCCTCAAGCTTGATTTTGAGGTCCGTTGCGACCGTTTTGCTGTTGACTTTTATGAAAACGGCACGCCCAAGGAATACCGTTCTGATCTCAGCTTTCTGGAAAACGGGAGGGAGGTCCAGAAGGTGGCCGTGCTGGTCAACCATCCAGTCCAGTTCAGGGGGGTTACCTTTTATCAGTCCAGCTACGGCACCGCGCCAGGCAAGCTCGTCGATCTGCGGATAGCCGGTCCTGACACACAGGAGATGGCCATGAAGGTGGAATCCGGCAGGCCGGTTCAACTCCCGGGCGGCGAAGGGGTCTTTTCAGTGGTGGATGCCAGACCTGACATCATGAACATGGGCCCGGCGGTCATGATCTCGGTTAAACCAGCGAATCAGGATGAGACCGTGGATTTCTGGGTATTCAAAAACCAGGAGGCCCTCGGGAGAATCCCCGGCCCTATGCGTCAATCCCCCAAGTTCAATCCAGCCGTCTTCCAGCCATACGCCTTTTTCCTGGATGGCATGGAAACAAGATACTATACCGGGCTTCAGGTCAACAAAGATCCCGGGGTGCACATTGTCTGGGTCGGCTGTTTCCTCATGGTGGCAGGCCTCTTTTTTACCTTTTTCACCTCCCACCGCCGCATATGGGTCCGGGTATTGGGGACCGACACAGGGTCGCGAATCGAGGCGGCCGGGATGACCAGCAAGAATCCCGTTGGCCTTGAAAGGGACTTGGACCGTCTGATGGAAGACATCCGCAAAAAGACCTTAACCAGCTGATTCTAAAATGGATCCAGAGGACCATAACGCATGTTAGATTCCATTATCCTGAGCTATGCCACATTCGTTTATTTTGCCGCATTTATGCTCTATCTCCTGGCTATGGTCATGAACCGGGACCTGCTGGCACGGCTGGGCACGGCCGCGTCTCTCATCGGCCTGTTGGCCCAGAGCGTGGCCATCATCCTCAGGTGGGTCATGTCCTACCAAATGGGCATTGGGCATGCACCCTTTTCCAACCTGTATGAATCTCTGGTCTTCTTTGCCTGGACCCTCATGTTCCTCTATATGATCGTGGAGTGGCGGACCAAAAACAGGACCTTTGGAACCTTTGTCACGCCGCTGGCGTTTCTGGCCATGGCCTATGCCTCCTTCTCCCCCCACATCAGCAGCCACATCCAACCGCTGATCCCGGCCCTCAAGAGCAACTGGCTCATCAGCCATGTGATCACCTGCTTTTTCGGCTATGCTGCCTTCGGGGTCTCTTTCGGACTCAGCATCATGTACCTCGTTAAGCGACTGGACGCGCCGGAGAAAAAAAATCTCTTTTTGAGACTCATCCCGGGCCAGGGGATCCTGGACGATCTCAACTACCAGATGATCGTCATCGGCTTCCTTATGCTGACCCTTGGGATCATCACCGGTTCGGTTTGGGCCCACTCTGCCTGGGGAAGCTACTGGAGCTGGGACCCGAAGGAAACATGGTCTCTCATCACCTGGCTGATCTATGCAGCCGTGATCCATTCGCGCATGGTAAGGGGGTGGAAGGGCAAAAAGATCGCCATCCTCTCCATGGCGGGATTCTTCTGCGTCCTGTTTACCTATTTCGGCGTCAACTACCTGGCCGGCCTCCACAGCTACGCCAAGTAACGGGGCCATTGCCGCTGCTTACATCCCTCACGCGCCCCGCAATCTGCCCCGGTAGATGCGCCTTCAGGCGCATAACAACCGCCATTCGCGCAGCAGCATGTTCAGGGAAAATCAGGTACGCGGGGATGATCGGAGTCCCTGATAGACCGCTTACATGCAACGCTCGCTTATCCCTTTGATCCCAGGACGAACCTCAAAAAGGCATCCCAATAGTCCCTGCCGCCCACCAAATAGGTATCGTTGTGCCCGGCGTTCGGTATCCGGTAAAAGGACTTGGGCTCCGGCGCAGCCCGGTACAGGGCCTGGCCCATAGTGAAAGGGACGATCTCATCGGCTTTTCCGTGAACAACGAGCTTGGGGATATGAATGTCCCGGATCTTTTCCAGGTTGTTGTAGTGGGCAGGCAAAATAGGCGAGAGGAGCCCAAACAGAAACATCTCTCTGGCCATTTCCCGTGTCGAGGTGAAGGCGCTCTCGACGATCAAAGCACGCACCGTCCTTCTCGCTGCGATCTCGATGGCAACCGCCGCGCCCAAAGACCGGCCGAACGAAACGATCCGTCCGGGTGCGATCTTCTTGCGGGCAGTCAGCCAGTCGTATGCCGCCAGGCCGTCCTGATAGATCCCTTTCTCTGAGGGCCGGCCATGGCTTCTGCCATAGCCTCGATAGTCGTAGATGAAGACACTGAGGCCCCTGCTTAGGAGCAGCTTTACATTCTCCAGGCGATGGGAGATGTTGCCGGCGTTTCCATGGGAGAAGAGGATGACCGGCGGGTCGCCCGGCAGCGGGAAAAACCATCCATGAATCCGCGTGCCGTCCGCGGCCTTAAAAAAGACCTCCTCAGCATCGAGACCCCAGTCTGTGGGCGTCGCCTCGAATGAACGATCCGGAAAGAAGACCATATGGTTCTCGAGCCATGGATATAAAGCAACGCCCATGATTCCCAGAAAGAGGACCAGGAAAAGGGTCCGGGCCCAGCTCCTCGACCTGATGAATGTCAGCAGATCCTTGCTTTTCAGATTCAGCCTCCCGCGGTCACACTGGGAAAGAGCGACCGGTCGGTGTGAGGTATGAACTTGGCCGCGCTGAAGAGATTCATGAATTCCTGGTTTACATTGAGTTCCAGGTAGGTGATCCGGTCCCTGATCTGAAACAGAGACGCCCTGGCCTCCGCCTCCAGAAGGGCCATGGCCGCGCCCTCAAGCGAGGTGTTTCCCAGGGATGCGTATGTCTCCAGGGGGAGATCCGGGAGCATCCCGATGGTGATGGCCGAACGGGGATCGATGTAGGAGCCAAAGGTCCCGGCCACATAGAATTTCCCGATCTCCGAGAAGGATATATTGACGGTGTTGGCGATGGTGGTCAGGATGGTGTACATGGCGGCCTTGGATCGGATGAGCCCGTCCATATCGGTCTGACTCAAAGTCAGGCTGCGGCCTGTACCCGACTCCCCGGGAAACACCACGATGAGATGAGGAACCCCGTCCTCCTCCACCAGCCGGTCTCCGCAGGCCGTGTCCACGAATTTTCCCCTCAGATCGATCATCCCCGCCCTGAAGAGCTGGGCCGCCAGGTCGATCAGGCCGGAGCCGCATATCCCTACCGGCCCCCTGGTCCCCGATCCCTCATGGGGTTCGTCCTGGATGACTCCTATTTTAAATTCCCGTGTGACCGGATCGATGATCACCCGGTCGATCACACCCGGACCGGCCATCATACCCATGTCGGCCACGCCCCCTTCCAGGGCCGGACCCGCCGCCCCGGCGCAGGCCATGAGCCAGTCCCTGTTGCCGATCACCACCTCGGCATTTGTTCCCACATCCACCAGGAAGGAGATCGCTTCCTGTTGATGCATACCGGAGGCCAGGATCCCTGCGATCAGGTCTCCCCCGAAATAGCTTCCCACATTAGGGGCCGCCAGGACAGGGGCAGCGGGGTGGATGGCCAGGTCCAGCTCACAGGACCGGATCAATCCGGTGCGGTTCACCACGGGGATGTAGGGTTCACGACAAAGCCAGTAGGGACTGAGACCCATAAACAGGTGCGTCATAGTGGTGTTCCCGGCCACCGACATGCCCATCACCGATTCCCTGCTGATGTCATGATCGCTGCACATGCCCTCAACGGCCTGGTTCAAACGGTCGATGACCATTCCTTGAAGCCTTTTAAGCCCCCCCTCTTTGGAGGCGAAATGAATCCGGGCGAGGATGTCCGCGCCCACCTCGATCTGGGGGTTGTGGAAGGACATCTCGTCGATCCGGGCCCCTGTTTCGAGGTTCATCAGCCTCAACACCAGGGTGGAACTCCCCAGATCAAGCGCCATGCCGAAGAGGCCCTCCTCATCCCGTGCATCCACTATGTCGATCAGATGCCAGCAATCATGGTCCTCATAAATGGATGCCTTCACCTGATAATTCCATTTCCTCAGGGAAGCAGACACCTTTCCCGCCTGGGACAGGCCAATGCATACGTCCTGTGCTGTGCCCAGGGCCTTTTTGATCCCCTTCGTCAGTCGATCCACATCAGCCGTGTTGTCCCCCAGATTCGGGGGATCAAGCGCCAGAGTCACCCTCCTGATCCACCTTCTGTGTGCCTGGTTGTTCTCCATAATGGCTTTTTCTCACTCCCCGATAATTTTTATCAGGACGCGTTTCCTCCTCCGACCGTCGAATTCGCCGTAAAAGACCTGCTCCCATGTTCCAAAGTCCAGTTTTCCCTTGGTGACGGCCACCACCACCTCGCGGCCCATGATCTGCCGCTTCATATGGGCGTCTGCATTGTCCTCCCCCACATTGTGCCGGTACTGGGCCACCGGCTCGTGGGGGGCCAGTTTCTCCAGCCACACGTCATAATCATGGTGAAGTCCCGGCTCATCGTCATTGATGAAGACCGATGCGGTGATGTGCATGGCGTTTATGAGGGCCAGGCCCTCCTGAACGCCGCTCTCTTTAAGGCATTCGCGCACCTGCGGGGTGATGTTGATAAACCCCCTCCTGGAGGGCGCCTGAAACCACAGTTCCTTTCGATAACTTTTCATTGTCCACATCCTTGATCCCTATGAATGTCATCAATCGGCCTCCCACGATGACAGAGCAGTCAACCGCGGGCTGCCGGACGTCTCGAAACCGCCCCTCAACCACGCCTCACGCTTTCGTTTGGGTCCCATGAGTTCTCCCCGTGTGTTGACGGGAGGTCCCTCACCCGGCTCATCATAAAGACGCCAAAACCAGAAGTCAAACCCGTTCGCAGCCGTACAGCAATTCTCATTATCACGCAGATCGGGTGTTCATATTCTGTGAGAGCGGAATCTTGCCACGACCTTTCGCGGCTCGGAAGCCGCTCCCACAGAACCACTTTACCAAAATGAAAATTGCTGGCGGCAGTATCCCCCTGCAGGGTTCCGAATGAACAACCAGCTGCAATGGTTCAGGGGGGTGGACGATTACAGATTGCAAAACACACAAACAGAACAGGACCGAAACACGGCCGGAGGGCGATAAAGGGTGCAACCGGTTAGGAATGTGGAGAGAAGGCCATTCTTGAAAGGGATTTGGGGAGATTTTCGTTTACACCATGCTCCAAACATATTATGAATACCTAACGCGGCCTGACGGCCGCAACCAAACAGCGCTCTGCCCGCCCGTGGGGGTCTCTGCCCAAGGGCTGCAATAAAATGCGGCCGTATCGTTCGGCGACCGCCCCCGGGCTCGGGATATTGTTTATTGAAAGGCAGCAAGGAATTCCTTCCCATGAAAGGGTGTCCTTGGGGCTGGAACAGACTGTATTTTAAAGCCCTGCTGCCGTTCCCACGAGCTGTATTCGGTTTTTGCAGCCCTTGGGCAGAGACCCCCACGGGCAAACTTCTTCGCACGTTGCGGAGAACTCACGGATAAAGACTCTAACGGTAGAACATGCGTGAGGAAATGTTCAGCCGCAATGCCCCAGGCAAAAGGAGTAAGACGTGGACCACGACAAAAACGAGGCTGCGCAGGAATTCATGGAAGAGATCGTGGATGACCTTGGACACACGCCCAAAGGCGGAAAAAACGAGGTCTCCGGTCCGGCAGGCCATCCAGGTCCGGCCCCGAAACGCCCCATCTTTGCAGGCATCGGCATCGGCGCACTCATTGCCGGCATCGCCTTCTTTCTCATAGGCGGAAACGGCGATCATACAGAGGAGATTGCCGGCCTGAAAGCCGATCTAAACCGACTTCGAGAGCAGGTGGCTGCCCTGGACAGGCCCGAGACCCAGACGCAGGTCTCCCGCATCGAGGACCTGAAGGGATTCCAGCAATTGGAAAATCGAATCTCCCGGCTTGAGAAGGAAAAAAACCGGCTTCAGCAGGAGATAAAACGATTTGCCGACCGCAGTACGGCCTCTCCCGTGAAAAAATCATCGTCCCAGGACACACAACGCTATCATACGGTTCAGGCCGGGGACAGTCTTTACAGCATTGCCAAGAGATACGACATGTCAGTGGACACATTGTGCAGGCTGAACCGCATCACCCGGCACCAACCCATCCATCCAGGTCAGAATCTGCTGGTAAACGAGTAGCTGCGGCCCCAGACCTCACCCCTCCACCCTCTGGTCGTAGGTCTCCTGAATCGCCTCCACCAGGGACGTCAAGGTGAGGTTCACAGGGGTCGGGATCCCCAGTTTCAGCCCCTCTCGAACAATGGCGCCATTGATGGCCCGGATCTCAGTCATCCGCCTGGCCAGGACATCCTGGAGCATGGAGGCCACATTTTCCGCTGTGGCGCAGCACACCTCCAGGACGCGTTCCAAGGGGTCTGGATAGGGGAGGCGGATCTTTCTGGCATCAGCAATGCGCACCGCCTCTTTAACCGCCATCTCCATGACCGTTCTGGTCCCCTCGACGTCCGGAAGCCGACCGTTTTTCAAGCGCGTGATACCGGTCAGGGCATTGATCCCCACATTCACAATCAGTTTTCCCCACATCAGGCTCTCCACATCCTCGGCAGTGCGGATATCAAATCCGGCCCTTTCAAAGGCCTGGACTATCTTTCCAATGGGGCCTTCCGTCTTATTTGCAGGCCCGATAATGGTCTGGCCCCGGCCGGCGTGTCTCGCATAACCCGGGCCCAGCAGCGTAGCCCCCTCAGCGGTGACGCCGCCCAGGACCCTTCCCTTCCCGAACACCTCTTCCAGCAACTCCAGATTGCCCAGGCCGTTCTGAAGGGTCAGCACCGATGTCTCCACACGAAGCCACGGCGCAATGCCTTCCGCAGCCTGGCGGGTCTGGTTTGCCTTGACGCAGAACAGGGCCACGTCCGGTTGATCGCCAATGCCCCCTGTTACCGCCTCCACATGGACGCACTCCTTGCCGGTCGGCTCCTCCAGACAGATGCCATGCCGGTTGATAAATTCGGCACGCTCCGGCTTGTAATCGGCAATGGTCACCTCATGCCCAACTTTTTTCAACCGGTTGGCAAAGAGACAGCCCATGGCGCCAGGACCTACTACCAAGAAGTTCATGGTCTTATTCCTCCACTTGCCTACAGCTTCTCTGCCTCTTCTTCCTTCATGACAAAACTGTGCTCCGGACCGGGAAACATCCCCTTTTCCACCTCTTCCCGGTACTGGATCAGGGCCTCCCGTACCTGGGGCGCCAGGTTGACATACTGCTTCACCATCTTGGGGGTGAACCTCTCAAAGAGCCCCACCAGGTCATGGTATACCAGCACCTGACCGTCGCAGTACTTGCCCGCTCCGATCCCGATGGTGGGTATCTTGAGGCTGTCCGTAATCCTGGAGGCGACCTGGTCCGGGATGCACTCCAGCACAATCATGAAGGCCCCGGCCGCTTCCAGGTCTTTGGCAGACTGGACCAGCTTTCTGGCGCCTTCCGCATCCTTGCCCTGGACCTTGAAGCCGCTGAGCTTGGTGGCCGTCTGAGGCGTAAGGCCGATATGGGCGCAGACCGGTATGCCTGCATCTGTGATCGCCTTGACTACAGGGGCCATCTCGGAGCCCCCTTCCAGCTTGACCGCCTCACACCCTGCCTCCTTGATGAACCGGCCGGCGTTTTCCACGGCCTTTTCCACGCTAACCTGATAGGACATGAAGGGCATGTCTCCAATGACAAAACTGAATTTGGCCCCCCGGCGCACGGCCTTGCAGTGATGGATCATCTCGTCCATGGTCACCGGGACCGTGGATTCGTAACCCAGCACCACCATGCCCAGTGAATCGCCTACCAGTATGCTGTCAATCTCGGCCTGATCCACCAGACTGGCGGTCGGGTAATCATAGGCGGTCATCATGGTGATCTTCTTTTTCTCGCTTGCCTTTTTTTCAAAATAGCCAATCGTCACTTTCTGTCGCGCCACGTGTGCCCCTCCTTTGTGCAATGAAATGGTGGGTGGCCGCCTGCCCCGGCTGCGAGGCCTCAACAGCTGCTGACTCCATTGAGACGCCGCACGGCATGCGCGGCCGAATCCCACAAAAAAAGGTCTTGCGGCGACGCCGCAAGACCTTTTGGATAATTGGAAATCATCAAGGAGAGCCCGCCGCGCCGCGCGCATGGCCGCCTCCCCCTTCAAATTGCCTTTCAGTCTGCTTAACCGTCCCGGTCATGACATCATTCCCAGATCCAGGCGGCATCGCCTTCATGACATGCGCAATGATAATGATCTTCCCCGGATAAATGACCTTGCCGTCCAGGTTCACTTTCCTTATGGGGCCTTTTTCTATTTGCCTAACAGACGGCCCTCTTTTTGTCAACATATTTCCAAGGCGCTCTGCCCGCCCGTGGGGGTCTCTGCCCAAGGGCTACAATAAAATGCGTTCATATCGTTCGGCGACCGCCCCCTGGCTCGGGATGCCGTTTATTGAAAGGCAGCAAGGAATCCCTATCGATGAAAGGGCGTCCTTGGGGCTGGAACAGACTGTATTTTAAAGCCCTGCTGCCGTTCCCAAGAGCTGTATTCGGTTTTTGCAGCCCTTGGGCAGAGACCTCCACGGGGAAACTTCTTCGCACGTTGCGGAGAAGTTCCGCACAAGGGCCTAACGGTTGCAGCCGCACTCTCACAGTCAAAGTCCGCTGCCCCCATCCTCAAGAATGGCATATTCTGTGTAGGCGGCGTCCCGGCCGAGACGATCAAGGCTTAAAAGCCTCTCACGCAGGACGGCAACTCCCGCCGCGGGATGCTCAGCCTGTGCAAAAGTGGAGCGCAAAGATTTTAAACCAGGCCACCGTCGTCGTCTCTCGTCCCGAAGGGGACCGGCGGAGAAGACAGGGGGAAATGCCTGCAAAAAGAATCTGTTGCATGGGCAGCATTTTATAGTTGAATCGGACCACCGCCTGTGTATAATAATTCGCTCATCACACCAGCCCTCTCAGCCTTTAACTTGGAAAGGGGATCGCCATGGCTCAGATCGATGCATTTTTCAAACTCATGAACGAACAGGGGGCCTCAGACCTTCACCTGATGTCTGGCCAGCAGCCTGTGCTGCGCATCCAGGGAGATCTGGAGCGCGTAAAGTACAAGGAACTGGACAACGACACACTCAAGGCCATGCTCTATGAGATTGCGCCAGAGGAGAAGGTAAAGGTCTTTGAAGAGACCGGCGATGTGGATTTCGCCTATGAAATCCCCGGCCTGGCAAGATACCGGGCCAACTTCTTCGAGCAGAAAAACGGGGTCGGCGCGGTTTTCAGAGAGATCCCCTCCACGGTCCTCACCTGCGAACAACTGGGACTCCCTCCCGTGGTCCGTAAGTTGGCCTCCCTGCCCAGAGGCCTGGTTCTGGTGACCGGACCCACGGGAAGCGGTAAATCGACCACCCTGGCGGCCATCATCGACGAGGCCAACAAGACCCGCAAAGACCACATCCTCACCATTGAAGACCCGATTGAATTCGTTCATAAGAGCTCCAAGGCCATTGTCAACCATCGAGAGGTGGGCCTTCACACAAAGAGCTTCGCAGCAGCCCTCAGGGGGGCATTGAGAGAAGACCCGGACATCATCCTGGTGGGCGAGATGCGCGACCTGGAGACCATTTCCCTGGCCATCGAGGCCTCTGCCACAGGCCACCTCGTGTTCGGCACACTCCACACCACCAGCGCTGCAAAGACCGTGGACCGGGTGATCGAGGTCTTTCCCGTGAGCCAGCAGGAACAGATCCGAAACACCCTGGCGGACGGTCTCCGGGCAGTTGTCGCCCAGAACCTCTTTAAGCGCATCGACAAGAAGGGCCGGTGTGCGGCCCTGGAGATCATGATTGCAACGCCTGCTGTCCGCAACCTGATCCGGGAGGGAAAGACCTTTCAGATCCCGTCCATGATTCAGACCGGAAAGAAATACGGGATGCAGACGCTGGACGATGCCATCATGACCTTCCTCAACAAAAAGATGATCGGCCCGGATGACGCCTATGCCAAGTCCAACGACAAATCCAAATTCCTCCCTTTCCTCAAAAACCCGCCCACCGATTTCACAGAGGCATAGGCAGATGCACCCATCGGGCCAAAAGGAGATCATCCCATGAGACAACAGCAGATAGACCACATTCTGACCGCAATGTTGAGATCCCATGACAATGTGTCGGACCTCAATATGACCGTGGACAAGCCGTTTCAGGTGGAATCCTCAGGCGAGCTCGTGCCGGTGCCGCTAAAGCCGCCCATACACCGGCTGACGCCGTTTCAGACGGAGATATTCGCCCTCAATCTCATCGGGGGGGACCGGCGCCTCACCCGGACGCTTTTGACCGAAGGATCGTGCGACTCATCCTATCAGCTCGCGGGAAAGGCGCGTTTCAGGGTCAACATCTTCTCCCAGAAGGGTTGCTATTCCATTGTCATGCGTCAGTTGGCCACCCGGGTTCCCACCATCGCGGACCTCAATCTGCCGCCCGCCTTCTCCAAGATGACCGGGGAAAAAAACGGCATTATCCTGGTCACAGGGGCCACCGGGAGCGGGAAGACCACTTCTCTGGCCGCCCTCCTGAATGAAATCAACGAGACCAAATCGGTTCACGTAGTGACCCTGGAAGACCCTGTGGAATATGTCCACCCCCAGAAAAAGGCCACATTCAATCAGCGGGAACTGGGCATGGACTTCGACACTTTTGCCTCAGGCCTCAGGGCCGCCTTGAGGCAGGCCCCCAAGGTGGTGCTGGTGGGGGAAATGAGGGACCGCGAAACCGTGGAGATCGGTCTGTCGGCAGCGGAAACCGGGCACCTGGTCCTGAGCACCCTTCATACCGTGGATGCGGGCCAGACCATCAACCGCATTGTGGGCATGTTTGAACAGGAAGAGGAAAAACAGATACGCATCCGGCTGGCCGACACCGTGCGCTGGATCGTGTGCCAGCGGCTGCTCCCCAAGGTGGGGGGGGGCCGCGTGGCCGCATTTGAGATCATGGGTTCCAACCTTCGGGTCAAAGACACCATCCTTCACGGCGAGTCCGAGGGCAAGACCTATTACGAAATCATCGAAGGAAGTGAGCCCTTCGGCATGATGACCTTTGATCAATGCATTGTCTCACTCTACAAGAGCGGTCTTATTGAGGAAGGCACGGCCATGGGGTATGCCTCGCGAAAGGCCATTGTGGGAAGGGCCATCGATACCATCAAGGCCCAGCGGGGCGAAAAGACCACCACCATCGAAGGCCTGGCCATTGATGAGGATTACGGAAAAGAAGAGAAAAAGGCCTTTTAAGGGGTAAATCGAATGGAAATTGTATGCGAAGGGTGTCATGCCAAGCTGAATATCCCGGATGAAAAGCTTCCGCCCGGCCAGCGGGTGGGGATCAAGTGTCCCCGGTGCGGAAACAAGCTGATTATTGAAACCCCCGCGGAAAAGCCCGGGGACCCCTCCTCGGCGGATCAAGGCCTTGAGAAGGCCGAAACATCGGAACCGGCAACAGCCTCGGCTGGCCCTGAGGACTATGAGGCCCCCTCGTTTGATGAAGGCGCAGGGCTTGACGATGCAGAGGCGGAGAGCGCCCTCGACTCCTATGGCGAGGGAGAGAAACTGGCCCTTGTCATGGTCGGGGACAGCCATCCTGTGGATCCCTTAGGCCAAGGTCTGGAAAAGCTGGGATACCGGCCCATCCAGGCCAAAAACACCCAGGAAGCCATCTCCAAACTGAGGTTTCAAAACTTTGATCTGATCGTCCTGTCGGATCTCTTTGACAGCACGCCCCTGCAACAGAGCCCCATTCTCCAGTTCCTGAACCACCTCTCCATGTCGTTGCGCAGAAAGATGTTTGTTCTTCTCCTGAGCGACGCATTCCGCACCCTGGATCACATGATGGCATTTGCCATGAGCGCCAATCTGGTTGCCAACTGGAAGGACCTGGATAAGCTGCCCAACATATTGGAGCGTGCCCTTCTGGACAACGAAAAATTCTACAAGATCTTTATGGACACCCTGAAGGAAACAGGCAAGGTCTAAAAAATAGCTATGAACAGAACCGATCAGTACCGGCTGAGGATACAGAACTGTGTGGGGACCATTCTCGAGGTACACAGCGCCATCAGCAGGGAACTGGAAAACCGGGAACTGCTCGCCAACTTTGAAGGGCTGGAAGAGGCCATCCAGACCCTCGATATGACCCTTGTCTCCGAAGGAGACATCCTGATGGTGGAGCAGGCCACGAACGCCATCCTCCAGGAACTCCGCACGCTTTTTGAAACAGGTCAGGTCAGGCGCGTCTACGCCCGTGAACTGAACTGATCCGGCTTGGGGGCAGTGAGCCCTTCAGCCGCTATGCAACAGGTTCTTCAACGGCTCCGGACGAATCGATCGTGCAGTTGAGAAGTCCGGCCCCCTTAATTTTCGCCAACCGCGCTTTCCAAACATATCTCAGGTCATCAATCTGCCTTGCGTCCCCGATGGCCCAGACGGAGCCCCCGGCCCCGGCCCCCGTGAACCTGGCGCCGCACCCGCCATCCTCTGCCTTTTCTATGAGTTCCCGGGAAAGGGGGGTGAGGGCCTCCGGCGTGATCTCCTTCCTGACCGCCATCTCCTCCTGGATCAGGCGAGCGGCCTCGCTCCAGTCTTTGGCCGCTACAGCCGCCCCGAAACCGCGCACCGTCTCATTGACCTTGAGCCATCCCGCCCGGGTTTTTCCGGAAAGAAAATCCCGGATCCATTGACGGTTGATGGCAAGGGCCGTGTGGCGCTTCCCCGTGTACGCCACCAAAAGACGGCTTGAAAGGGCCTGTTGGCCCTTGTGATCCAGGAGGGACCGGCGCTTGAAGACAGATCTGGGATTGCCATACTGCCATTCCCACTCCTGAACGCCCCCGTATACCGCAGCGGCCTGGTCCTGGATCCCGCAGTTGCCTCCGTTGACCCCGTCTTCCAGGTGATATCCAAGGTGAAGGATGCCCCTCCGGGAAAGGGACCTTCCATGGATGCCCCCCACGGCCGTGCTCAAGGCCTTGATAAGGGCCACCAGGGCCGTGCTGGAGCCGCCAAGGGCCGACCTCACAGGCGACTGGGAATCAATCCGGACCTCAATGCCGTGAAGGCCAAAATAGGAAACCGCGGCAAAGAAGAGACGGAACCGGGTATCGAAGGGGAGTCTGTCCGCAGGAAAGATCTCAGGCCGGTTAAAGCCGGTCGAAGAGATCTTGACCATGCCCGGTTCATAGGGATAGAGAGCGACCTTGGTCCTCAGCGTAAGGGCCATGTTGACAGTGGCAGGCTGCATCCACTCAAAGGGAAGTGCCAGGGCCTTGATGTCCCATGTGCCCCCCGAGTCGATCCGGCAGGGGGCAGAAGCCGCCACAGGCTTTATCAAGCGAAAGACTTTTGTAGGCATCATACCCAACCGGCCTCCCTCGCATCCCGAAAATGGGGTCCGGGCGGTCACATGAGACCGCGATCCAGCCGCACCTTTGTCAAAAAAAGGCCCGATATGGTTTTGGCATCGCATATCTCGCCCCTCTCCACCATCTTGAGGGCCTCCTCGAACCCGATCTCATGAACGTGCAGGATCTCATCTTTGTCCAGATGTTGAACCGCGGGAGAGAGGCCCGTGGCGCAGAAGACATGGATCCGCTCATCAGAGTAGCCCGGCACCGGGGTGATCTCTCCCAGTTTGTGCCAGGTACAGGCTGAATACCCGATTTCTTCCACCAGCTCCCGTTTCGCACATTCAAGGGGCGTTTCCTCTGGATTCAGGGTCCCTGCCGGGATCTCCCAGACAAACCCGCCCACGGCATGACGATACTGCCGGATCATCATCAGGGTCCTGTTTTCAGTCAGCGGCACCATGGCCGCGGCCCCCGGGTGACGGATGATGTCCAGATCAACGGCAATGCCGTTTTCCAAAGCCACCCTTTCCCTGACCAAGCTGAACACCCTCCCCTTGTGAAGGGTCTCGCATCCAAGGGTCTTGCCGCTCATGCGTTCCTCCAGTCCTCCATCATTTTTCCCTCACCATGGGCACAAACCGGACCAGCATGGCCTCTTCCATCTGGAGACCTTCATCTGTCTTGACCCCCACCACAAGTCTCTGGACAGACCCTTCCCTTCCCACCGGGATGACCATCCGGCCCCCTTCCACCAGCTGGTCGACGAGGGGCTGGGGTATCTGTGTAGGGGCGCATGTGACGATAATCGCGTCAAAGGGGGCCTTCTCAGGCCATCCTCTGTACCCGTCTCCGATTCGGATATGGATATTGGAATAGCCCAGTTGGCCCAGAATCTCTTGGGCCCTTTTCCCAAGGCGCTCCACGATCTCAATGGAATAGACCTCCTGGACAATCTCTGCCAGGACCGCGGCCTGATACCCGGAGCCGGTCCCGATCTCCAGGACCCTGTCCCCGGGCTCGAGCTTCAAAGCCTCGGTCATGAAGGCCACGATGTAGGGCTGGGAGATGGTCTGGCCGTTGCCGATGGGAAGGGGATGGTCTCCATAGGCCACACGCCGATGGCCTTCCGGTACAAAAAGGTGCCTGGGCACCTTTCGCATGGCCCCCAGTACCGCGGCATCCGTTATCCCCCTGTCGACGATCTGGGATGCGACCATGGCCTCCCGCTGGCGGGCAAAATGGTCCGCTTCCTGTGCCAAGCACAGCGAGAGGTCTCCCATAAACAGGCCCGAAAGATAAAGGAGCAAAAAGCACAACACGCGATTCATGACGGCTTTCCTCTGGATGACGCTCAACAAAACCCCCCCGAGGCGGCCTGACGGCCGCAACCAAACAGCATTCTGCCCGCCCGTGGGGGTCTGTGCCCAAGGGCTGCAATAAAATGCGGCCGTATCGTTCGGCGACCGCCCCCGGGCCCGGGATATTGTTTATTGAAAGGCAGCAAGGACATACCGTCCCACCCGCCTGACTCGCCTCGCTCGCATGGCGGGCAGGTGAAAGGCTGTCCTTGGGGCTTAAACGGACTGTATTTGTAACCGTTCACGGGTCCAAAGGTTCAGGGGTTCAGGGTTCTTCCTCGCTCAGTTGCAGCCCTGTTTGGCGATTTTTGATTCATCAACTGGCCCCACTCGTCGCTGAAAACTACAAAAGAGGCCATCGAACGGACAAATAGCGCCCTCAACCGGGAACCTTGAACCGGGAACCTGTGAACGCTTACCTGTATTTCAAAGCCCTGCTGCCATCCCCACGAGCTATATTCGGTTTTTGCAGCCCTTGGGCAGAGACCTCCACGGGCAAACTTCTTCACACCTTGCGGAGAAGTTACAAACAAAGACTCTAAATGGATCGTGTGCGACGTCCCATACCCTTAAAGCCCGTGGCAGGTCGATTCATTTCAGTGAGGGCTTCGCCGGCCCCATCATTTGAAAACGGCTATTTGATCTCAAACAGATTCCCATCAAAATCCTCTACAAAGCAGATCTTCCAGTCGCCCCTGGGGATGAGTCTGACCTTCAGCCCGACCGAGCGGCACTCGTCCAGGAATGCCTCCCGGTCCTGCGCCTGAACGCATATGTGGGCAATAGAGGGCCGTGGGGGCGACAACCGGTCTGCGACAAAGACCTCTATGGCGAAATCATCGTTTCCGTACAGGATCAGTTCACATTCCAGATCCAGTCCAAAAATGTCCATGGACAGGTCCCTGGTCAGACGGGAGGTCTTTATCTCCTCTAACTTCAGGATATCTTTATAAAATCGGTCTGCATTGTCCCGTGAACGCGAACTCAGAGCAACATGGTGCAATTTCATGGTTCCTCGCGACTGCCTCGCTTGTTCTATAGGTTCCTCTTGCATCTCATCTCGAAAATCCAGGGTAGGTAGGCTTCGGCCGCACAGGGTGCGTGGGCTGTGCGCCTCAACGCGCACCTACGGAAACCGATTTCGAGTCCGGTGTGCTCGGGCCAGATTTTCATAAGCCCAAACTGATGCTATTTTGCGGCTTTTGGACACACCATAGCCTCCTTGGCCCAGATTGTAAACCGTCATTCCTGTCCCTGACCCGCCCAGGGGATTTCTGTTTCGTTCATCGTGCAGTGACAAGCAGGGTCTATTACGATTTTCCATTGACTTTTCAACCACTTCTATATACAAACCGTATCATCTCAAAATACCGGGCAGGCGCGGCTTCAGCCGCACAGGGGCGCAAAAGGGCATGCCACTTGATAGGGTTAAAGCGATGGAAATCGATGGGGAGATACGAACTCTTGAAAAAGAGCTGGCGGATCTGGATCGTCGCCGGGCCGAGGCATTAGAAAGGCTCGAGGCCCTCAAGGCAGAAAAGAACCGGCTCTGCGCAGCAGAGGCCCCTCCCGGATATAAGCCGGCAAAGGGCCAGATGTTCCTGACCAACCGCTCTTCGGAGCGAGACAAGATCAGTCTCTTCCGGAGCCTGTTCCGGGGCCGGCAGGACGTCTATCCAAGACGGTTCGAGAGCAGAAAGACGGGGAAGAGCGGCTACCAGCCTGTCTGCCGCAACGAGTGGATCAGGGGGGTATGTCGGAAGCCCTCGGTTCGGTGCGGCAATTGCCCTAACCAGAGTTTTCTTCCCTTGACCGACGAGGTGATAAGAAACCATCTGATGGGCCGCGATCCCACAAAAAAGACGAATCGTGATTTTACCATCGGCGTGTACCCCCTCCTCCCTGACGAGACCTGCTGGTTCATTGCATCCGACTTTGATCAGGCAGACTGGATGGCGGATGTGACCCAGTTTGTCAAGACCTGCCGAGGGTTTGACATTCCGGCCGCGGTGGAGCGTTCGCGATCGGGCAAGGGCGCCCACGTGTGGACCTTTTTCTCCGAGCCGGTCCCGGCTGCCCTGGCCCGAAAACTGTTTTCTTTTGTCCTGACCGAAACTATGGAGCGCCGGCCGGAACTGGGCTTTGCCTCCTACGACCGGCTCTTCCCCAGTCAAGACACCCTCCCCGCAGGCGGATTTGGAAATCTCATTGCCCTCCCTTTGCAGAAAAAGCCCAGGGAACTGGGAAACAGCCTATTTGTTGACGAGCGACTTGCGCCTTGTCCAGACCAGTGGGCCTTTCTGTCATCGATCAAACGCATGGCTCTGGACAGGGTCCATGCTCTGGTCGATGAGGCCGTACGCCGGGGACGCGTGATTGGCGTGCGAATGGCGGTTGCCGATGAGCAGGACGATGAGCCATGGACCCTTCCCCCGTCCAGACGGAGGCGGGAGGCGCCCATTGAAGGTCCTCTGCCGGCAAAAATCGAACTGGTCCTGGAAAACCAGATCTATCTGCCAAAAGAGGGCCTGACGCCCCCCTTGAAAAACCGCATCATCCGCCTGGCGGCCTTTCAGAATCCGGAATTTTACAAGGCCCAGGCCATGCGCTTCCCCACTTACGACAAACCCCGCATTATCAGCTGTTGCGAGGAATTCTCTAAGCACATCGGCATTCCCCGGGGCTGTCTGGAAGAATTGCTGGATCTTTTTCAATCGCTCAAAATCAAGACAAAGATCGTTGACAAACGCTTTTCAGCCAATCGGACGCCGCTCCATTTCCACGGGGCCTTGCGGCCCGATCAGCAACTGGCGGCCAATGCACTCCTGCAGCACGACACTGGGGTCCTGTCCGCATCTACCGCCTTTGGAAAAACCATCGTGGCCGCCTATCTCATGGCGGAGCGGGGCATGAGCACCCTCGTGCTGGTGCACCGGAAGCATCTGCTGGAAATGTGGGTGAAACGCCTGAGCCAGTTTTTGGGACTTAAAGCCGGGGAAATCGGCAGGATTGGCGGGGGCAAACGCGAGCCGTCCGGTCGCGTGGACGTGGGGATCATTCAAAGCCTCAGCGCTAAAGGGGTGGTGGATGATCTGGTGGGAGAATACGGGCATCTGGTGGTGGATGAGTGCCACCGGATCGCGGCCAGGAGCTTCGAGATCGTGGCCCGGCAGAGCAAGGCCAGGTACGTGACCGGCCTTTCCGCTACGGTGACGCGAAAAGACGGGCACCATCCCATCATCTTCATGCAGTGCGGGCCTGTCCGATTTCGGGTGGATGACCGCAAGCAGGCAGAGAAGCGTCCCTTCGGGCACCGGGTTATCCTCAGAAAGACCCGATTTGAGCTGCCGAGGCTTTTGGCAGAGCGATCCGCGCTTCCCATCCACGACCTTTACAGGGCCCTGATCGCGGACGAGGAGCGCAACAACATGATCATCCAAGATGTGTTGAAGGCCATTCGCCAGGGGCGTTCGCCGGTCCTTCTGACCGAACGACGGGATCATCTCGATCTGTTTGCAGACCGCCTCAGGCCCCTTGTGAAAAATACAATCGTGCTCAAGGGCGGCATGGGCGCCAAGGAGAGCAGCGCGGCCTCAGAGGAACTGGCCCGTATCCCGGATGCAGATGAGAGGCTGATCCTTGCCACAGGCAAATACCTGGGCGAAGGATTCGACGATGCACGGCTGGATACCCTTTTTCTCGCCCTTCCCGTTTCCTGGCGGGGAATACTGGCCCAGTATGCAGGACGTCTTCACCGGATTCACGAAGGAAAGAGCGAGGCTGTTATTTTTGATTATGCCGATCTGAATGTCCCCATGCTGGCCAGGATGTACGAGCGCAGGCGTGCAGGATACCGGGACATTGGCTATGAGCTGGACGAAGGCAAAGGGAATCCAAGTCTGCAATCCCGCTTTTAGCCCGGTGTGTGCAACTTCTCTGCAACATGCGAAGAAATATGCCCGTGGGGGTCTCTGCCCAAGGGCTGCAAAAACCGAATACGGCTCCTGGGAACGGCAGCAGGGCTTTAAAATACAGTCTGTTTAAGCCCCAAGGAGAGGCTTTCACCTGCCCGCCATGCGAGCGAGGCGAGTCAGGCGGGTGGGACGGTGCGTCCTTGCTGCCTTTCCATACACATTATCCGGCGCCAGGGGGCGGTCGCCGAAAGATACGGCCGCACTTTGTTGCAGCCCTTGGGCAGAGACCCCCACGGGCGGGCAGAATGCTGTTTGGTTGCGGCCGTCAGGCCGCGTTGGGACAAAAGATCGATTCTGAAACAGGAGACCAGGGAAGCGAGACATGGCGCCTTACTGGCAATTTATTGGGTATCTTTTGATAAGTCATTATGGTATGCAATAAAGTTTAAAAAGGCCTTGCTTATTTTTTTCTCAAACCTGTAGACAGGGCAGCGCCATGGGACCCCTCTCCAGCGATTTGCTATACCTCCGGTATCTCGGCCTTGGGTCTGCCGTCATCTTTCTTTTCTTTTTAAAGGCTGGAAGAAGTGGAATTCCCCTGAAACAGGGCGCGGTGGACAGGGCCATTTTTGGGATTGCCCTCTTCTATTTTTTCGCAGCACTGCTCCTTTTCCCCGGCATAAAAGCCCCCTTCCTCCACGGGACATTTGAACAACACACCGGGATCCCATGGCGGCATTTCTGGACCCGGGCCCTCTCATCCCTGGACCCTTGGATCCTGCTTTTGGCCTTCGGCCTGTGGCTTAAGAAGGTCCCTCCTCAAAGCAGGAACCCCCTTGAATGGCGTGCTGTGGACCGGGCGCTTCTGCTGGTGTGGATCTTCCTGTTCATCAGCGGCATCGAAGAACTGGAGGTTCTCTCGATATCCAGTGGGGGTCAGGGAGCAGCCGTGTGGGTAGACATGGGCTTTGCCGGGGCGATCCGGCCAATCGCCATTGCAGAAGAGGCCTTGGTCCTCTGTCTCCTTTTTGTCGGTCTATGGCTGAGAGAGCGCCGGCCAGACACCCTCGCCTTTGCCCATGTCGTACTCCAGTACGCCGCCATGGGCGCGGCATTCAATGCCTATATCCATGGGGCGATCACAAACGCCAGTTCCTTCCTGGCCGGTACGGCCGTCGGCGCATTCGCCCTCCTCCTATTCCCTCCGGCGGTGGCCCTGCCGGCCATAGCGACCTTTATGGCAGGGACCGTTGGATCCACCATTGCTGCGGGCCTGGATCTCATCCCATATGCGCCCCAATTCGCCGAGTCCCCGGTGGTGCACGGAAAAATCGACATCTCCTATCTGGCATCCAACCTTGTCTGGGCGAGCATCATATCCCTTTTGATCCTCTCGCTCATGACATTTGTCCTGATCCGATGGCGGGATCGCGAGCAGAAGCTGGCGGATATGACCGTTCTCCTCAAAAAGATGTTCGGACGCTATCTTTCCACCGAGGTGATGAACTCGCTCATGGAAAACCCTTCTGCTCTGGAACTGGGGGGCGAACGCCGGCGCGTCACCATCATGATGACCGATCTCAGGGGCTTTACAGCCCTTTCGGAGCGGCTGGACCCTGAACAGGTAGTCCAGATGCTGAACGGGTACTTCGAGATCATGGTGGACATCATCCTCCAGTATCAGGGGACCATCAATGAAATTATCGGAGACGCCCTCCTTGTCGTATTCGGGGCGCCCCAGCATATTGAGGACCGGGCCCAGCGGGCTGTGGCCTGCGCCATTGCCATGCAGAACGCCATGGTCAGGGTCAATGCCTTGAACCGGGCAGAAGGCCTCCCAGAGATTGAAATGGGGATCGGTCTGAATGAGACCGAGGCGGTCGTGGGCAATATCGGCTCCAGCAAGCGGAGCAAATATGCTGTGGTGGGAAGCGGTGTCAATCTGGCCAGCCGGATAGAGTCTTACACCGTGGGCGGACAGGTGCTCATTTCAGAATCGGTGAAAGAAGAGGCAGGGGAGGTGCTGCGCATCGATGCGCAACGGGACATTCGTCCCAAGGGCGTGGAAGCAGCCCTCAAGATCTATGAGGTTGGGGGGATCGGCGGAACATACAATTTGGCCCTGGAGACGCGGACCCCTGACCTGGTCAATCTGAGACGGCCCGTTCCCATTCAGTGCATCCCCTTGGAAGGCAAAAAGGTGCAGGAGACCGTGCTTGAAGGTCTTGTTCTGAGACTTTCACAAAAAGGCGCCCTCATAGAACTGAATGGACCGCTCAAGCCCATGACCAATCTGAAGATAAACCTCTCCCAGGTGCCTCTTGAGCTTGGCGCAAAATCCTTTTACGGAAAGGCCATTGAATCACGGGATGGAGAGATTTTCTCGCATCTGATTCGGTTTACATCCATCCCGCCTGAGGTGGCTGCCTATTTTCAGGCGCTCATTCAATATGACGCGGGAAATGGACATGCCTCATGCGTCAAATCCGGCGGTGGCCTTGATTTGTGAGGCCGGGTGGGCTATGTTGGGGGTCAGTTTTCAATGAGGAGGTGAAACCATGGCCATTTATCTGGTTCAACACGGCAAGAGCCTGCCCAAAGATCAGGATCCGGAGCAGGGCCTGTCGCCTAAGGGACTGGATGATGTCAGGCGCATTGCCGGCGTCGCCCGTGGATATGGAGTGCCGGTCGCATCCATTGTCCACAGCGGCAAGAAAAGGGCGCTTCAGACCGCCGAGATCTTTGCTGAGGCCCTCAACCCCCCGCAAGGCGTGAAACACATGGACGGACTCAAGCCCCTGGACGATGTCACGGCTGTTGCCAGCGGTCTGAAGCCCGAGAGCGGCCTCATGCTCGTGGGGCACCTGCCTTTCATGGAGAGGCTCACATCATTTCTCATCACCGGCGATACAGACCGACCGGTCTTTGCCTTCCAGAATGGGGGGATTGTCTGCCTGGATGAAGACCCCGATGGGAAAGGGTGGGTCATCAAATGGACCCTCATGCCCCAGATCCAGTAAATGGCAGGCAGTCACAAGGGCGTCCCTGATGGCTCCGCCTGACAGACCTGCCTCCCTGAAACCCTTTGCAGGCAGCTGTGCCGGATGCGGATATAAGAGATGACAGACCCTCCCTCCCCAAAATATTTATTTGTGCAAAACGATGCGGATTTTAACCGGCTGATCCCGTCGCTTCGACAAGAGCCGGCCATGGGCGTAGACCTGGAGGCGGATTCCATGTTCCATTATCAGGAAAAGATCTGCCTCATCCAGATCGCTACGAAACGGCTGAATCTGCTCATCGATCCCCTTTCAGTGAGGGATTTGTCACCCCTTGCCCCCCTGTTTGCGGACCCACGCATTCGGAAGGTCTTTCACGGCGCGGACTACGATATCCGGTCGCTCTACCGGGACTTCGGGATTGAGGTCCATTCCCTGTTCGACACCCAGATCGCGGCCAGGTTTCTGGGGATCCGGGAGATCAGCCTCGCCAGTCTGCTTCACGCCTATTTCCATATCGAGAGCGACAAAAGATACCAGAAAAAGGACTGGTCCCAGAGGCCCCTGCCCGAACCCATGCTGGCGTATGCGGTCCAGGACATCTGTCATCTCCTTCCCCTCGCCCACATCCTGGAAAAGGAGCTCAGGCAAAAAGACCGTTTTTTCTGCGTGGAGGAAGAATGCGATCTTCTAAGCCGTGTTCGGCCCAATCCAGCAAGGACCGGGCCGTTCTTTGAAGGCTTCAAAGGGGCCGCAAAGCTGGATCCGCGCAGCCTTGCAGTCCTGGAGAATTTCCTTCGATTTAGGGATGAGACGGCCCGTCGCCGGGACTGTCCCCATTTCAAGGTCCTGGGCAACCAGCCGATTCTCGAGTTGGCCCAGCGCAAGCCCGTCTCCAAAGAGGATCTCAGGGGCATCAAGGGCCTCAGCCCCCGGCAGATCGATCAGATGGGAGAATCCCTCATCAGAGAAGTCAAAAAGGCCCTGGCCCTCCCGGATTCCGCACTCCCCGCATACCCCAAAAAGGCCTGGCACGGCCTGAAATCCGAAGAGACCCGCCGGACGGCCGCATTAAAGAACTGGCGTGACCGGAAGGCAGAGGAATGGGAAGTGGACCCGGCCGTCATCTGCACCAATGCCCAGATACGGGAGATGGCCATTGCCAACCCACAGCGGCCGCAGGACCTGAGGGCCGTTGACGAAATCCGGAACTGGCAGTTGAGGCTCTTTGGCCGCGAGATCTGCCGGGCGATATAGCCGGTTGATACGGGCCGGGATCTTGAAGTTTTTCATTTTGACAAAAAAGAACCACCAGCTTGATTGCCTCGCCTGGCATATCAATGACAAGTCCGGGTTGCCCCAGCTCCAGAAATGCGCCATCATGAATCCCATGGATCTGACGGCATCGATTTCTCGGACCCGCCCTTTAAGTAAAAACAGACCGCCGCCTGCCCTTGCAATGTGAAAACCCCCGGATTTTAAAGGCAGAAAAAATTTCTTGACAATGCATGAAGCCTTAGTTATATTCTGGCCAAATAATTTCAGCTGAAATAGTTTTAGCACAACTGATAATTATGGATTCTTTTTAGCAGTACTGAAAGTACTGGTTTTTCCACCGTACTGGGCCCAAAATGACTCTGTCATTTCATCGCGGGAGGCCCGCATCCCGCGCGGGGACCGCTCACAATCCAATTTCAGAAAGGAGCTTATTATGTGCGGCATTGCCGGATGTATCGGCGCAAAAGACGCAAAAACCATCCATCGCATGCTGGATGCGCTTCCGCATCGCGGACCGGACGATCGGGGCATACACGAACACCACAATGGTGTGTTTGGTCACACCCGACTCTCCATTGTAGACGTGTCCATGGGACACCAGCCCATCTTGGCCAACGAGGGCGCTCAGGGGATCATCTGTAATGGCGAGATCTATAATTTTCGCAAACTTCGAACCCGCCTCTCTCCCCAACACCGGTTCAAAACCAAGTCGGATTCAGAGGTGATCCTCCATCTATACCAGGAGAGGGGTCCGGAATGCGTCAAGGAACTGGACGGCATGTTCGCCTTTGCCATTTTTGACGGCGATGGTTTCATGATGGCAAGGGATCCCATCGGCATCAAACCCCTTTACTACGGATATAAAAAGGATACTCTCTATTTCTCTTCTGAGTTGGGGGCCATGAGCCTGGCCGGACTGGACAAGGTGCATGAGTTCCCAGCAGGCCACTACTACACCCCGGAAAAGGGATTTGTTCGGTATTACCAAATCCCGGAGATCCAGGACCACCTGCTCACAGATATGGACCAGACAGCCGATATTATCCGGGAGACCTTTATCAAAGCCGTCAAAAAGAGACTCTTGGCCGATCCCGAAGTGCCGGTAGGTTCCTTTTGCAGTGGAGGTCTGGACAGCAGCCTGGTGGCGGCTATCGCCGCGGATGAAATTCCGAACCTTCATACCTTTGTGGTGGGCATGGAGGATGAGTTTGGAGATGTCAGCGATGACGTAAAGGCAGCCCGCATTGCAGCCAGCCACATCGGGTCTACGCACCACGAACTCCTCTTTACCGAAGCGGATTACTACGAGGCCCTCCCCATTGTCATCAAAAAGCTGGAAAGCTATGACCCATCGCTGGTCCGATGCGCTGTGCCCTGTTATTTCACCTGCAAGCTGGCAGCGGAGTACGTCACGGTGGTTCTGACCGGAGAAGGGGCTGACGAGATATTCACAGGATACCATTACATGAAGCACTTCCCCTTTGACAAACTCAATATGGAGGCCAGACGCTGCATCGGGAACCTGCACAACATCAACCTTCAAAGGGCCGACCGGATGGGAATGCTTTTCAGCCTCGAATTGCGCGTCCCGTTTCTGGACGAGGCCATGGTGGATCTCTCCATGAAAATCCCGCCTGAACTCAAGATACGGGAGCACAACGGGGCCAAGATCGAAAAATGGATCCTGCGAAAGGCCTTTGAAAACACAAATTACCTCCCGGACGAGATCCTCTGGAGATACAAGGTCCAATACACCCAGGGGGCCGGATGCGAGAGCCTTGGGGAACAACTGGCCCTCCAGGAGATGAGTCAGGAGGAATTTGAACGGATCAAGGCGGAGAATCCCAAGGCCGTTATCAACAGCAGAGAGGCGGCCTATTATTTCAAAATCTTCCGGCAATTCCACTCCCAGGATTCCATCCTGGGTTCCATAGGCATTTGGACAGGCTTTGATTTTGAAGAGGAGAGAGAGCGGGTCAAAGGAACTGTTGACGGCGACCTCAAGCATCACCATGAAGAAGAGGATGTCCAGGAGAGCCGCGCTGCCTGAGAACGGTATAAGATTACACGAGTTTTGCCCAGAACATCCTGGCCGTGCGGGGTCCTGGGTTTTTCCATCGCGACGGCATCTGCGCAGTCAGATAGATTATGTCGCCGGCGTGAGCGGTGTAGACATCTTTGTCCAATTCTATCTGAAGCTCCCCCGAAAGCACATATCCCAACTCTTCCCCTTTGTGGATGAAGAAGTGCGGGAGGGCCTTTCCGGAGGGAATCTCAATCAGGTAGGGCTCGGCCCGACCCTCAAAATCCACGGGCATGAGGAGTCTGGCTGCAATGCTTCCCTTGGGCAGTTCAGGAAATTTGGCTTCAACAGCATCGCCTGAAGGAAAGATCACACGGCTCATACGGTCTCTGGATTCCTGGAAAAAGGAACTCACTTGCACAGAAAGCACTTCTGCCATCTTTATGAGGGCCTGCAGGGATGGGTAGATCAGGTTGTTCTCAACCTGGGAGATGGTGCTGGAAGTCACCCCTACCAGCCTGGCCAGTTCGGTCTGAGAAATGCCTCGCCTTTTTCGAAGCGTTTTCAGGCGCGCGCCCACCTCCACGTGACCGGTGGTGCGCCTGTCCGTCTCAAAGTGCACATCAAGGCCCTTGTTCCAGTAATGCTGCGGCTCGTTAATATGGCCTGTATCTCGCTTTTCCGCCTTTAGAATAGTGAGAGACGTGGTCCCCCGTTTGACGGAGAGTTCTATGGCCACCTGGGCGATCTGATTGATCCTGGCCCGCAATCGCCGCGAATGGGCCTGCTTTTCCATAATCCAGTAGGCAATGGTGTTCAATTCATACAATCGGGGGCACGAGTGGGAATAGAAACCCGCAATATGTTCTTCCCCTCCCCACAATTCCTGCATGCCCGTGAGGCTTTCAAACACGAAACGCGCATCTTCCCTCAGGGTGTCGAACAGGCCGTAAAAGGTCTCACCGAAGCCTGTCATATCCTGGGGCTCTTTGATTGGTACAATCCGGCATGGCTGCTCATGGCCCCTCTCGTCATAAAACTTGAGGAATACATCTGAGCCAGCCCCTTTGCCATAGGTAAAACAGTCCAGTATGGTCAGGCAATCGCTTTGGGCCAATGGCCCCAGTTTTTCCAGGAGGTTTTTGGGAGACCGATCGAAAGTCACGTAGACGACGGTCTTCCCCTCGGCCTGAGAGGCCCGGATCAGATTGAGACAAAAGGGCGCGGCAAGGCTTCCTGCATCATCGTACCAGACCACATTGTCCCCGATAAACAGGCCCCCCAGAAGACGATCCAGCTCATTTACCCCTGATGAGAGTCTTTGCCTTTCCATGCTGTATCCTTCCTTTTTTCATGTTGTTCTCCAGAAACCTTTTAGCCGCATCCGCAGGCTGCATCCCCTTTCCATCCACCTGGAAGTTTAGCCGCTGCATGGCGGCGTTGTCGAGCCTGCCGGCAAGAAGGGACAAGGCCTCGGCCGCCTGGGGATAGGCCCTGAGACAGTCCTTCCTCATCACCGGCGCCGCCTGATAAGGCGGAAAGA
>Ga0209270_1000838_pt1 | contig 53197 bp, 35 predicted proteins | sample MTBAKSrepl1MetaG_FD_187456 | JGI IMG/M metagenome (GOLD analysis project Ga0209270, IMG submission 187456) | Enrichment culture microbial communities from Arthur Kill intertidal strait, New Jersey, USA, that are MTBE-degrading - MTBE-AKS1... | ecosystem: Environmental > Aquatic > Marine >... | reverse complement strand
CGTTGCTTCAGCAACGGGGAAACAGTCGTTGTCGTTGGATCGGCAGCCCCCTTCAGGGGGCTTGGATCGTCCGGCCCCCGTTCCAACGGGGGCCGGGGGAACCGCCACGCCCGGTGAACCGGGCTGACCACAACTCTAAACCAGCCGCCGCCGACCCGTCCGTAAACGGACGGGCTACAGGGGGCACAAGCCCCGCGGAGCGGGGCTGAAAAAACGCATGCCCGGACGCACGATCGCGGGCCCATCCACCGCCACGCCGACCGCTGAGTTCCGGCTCCGCCGGGTTGGGGGAGCGGGTGCTCGCAGCGACAGCAAACACGAACCAGTGAACCTGTGAACCTGTGGACCTCTGAACCTGTGAATCTCTGAACCTGCGAACCGATCCGCGGTCGCCCGTTTTTCCCTTGACACCCCGGCGGCCGCACCCGCTACAATCGGTGGCGGGAGGCGCCCATGCTGGTGGTCCTGAGCGACCTGCACTTCACCGACGGCACGGCCGGCGAGCACAACCTGCAGGCTGAGACGCTGAGCCGGGTGATTCTCTCGGATTGGATGACGCTGGCGGCGCGCGTCCGCGCGGTGGAGCTGCGGGTGGTGCTGCTGGGCGACATTCTGGATCTGGTGCGCACCGAGCGGTGGTTCGACCTGCCGTCGGAGCACCGCCCCTGGGGCCGCGACGGTCTGGCCGTGCTGGCCGGCGACGGGGCGGGGTCGCCCCTGGAGCGCTGCTGCCTCGGCATCCTGGGGCGAATGCCCGCCGACGGCCGGCGCGAGTCGGCGTCGGCCACCTCCATCCTGGCCAAGAACTGGGCGGCGCTCGCGCTGCTCCGCGAGCTGCCCCGGCGGGCGGCGGAGGCGCTGGGGCGGCCGCTCCCCGTGTCGGTGGAGTTCATCCCCGGCAACCACGACCGGCTGGCCGACGCCTTTCCCGCGGTGCGCGCGGCGGTCCGCGAGATGCTGGGCGCGGCGACGAGCGGCGCGGGGGCTCCGGACGCGCCGTTCCCGCGGGAGTGCCGGGCGCCGGCCTACGGGTTGCTCGCCCGCCACGGCCACGCCTTCGACCCGTGGAACGCGGGCGGCCCCGGCGCCGCGCCCGCCGTGAGCGACGTGATCACCACCGAATTCGCGGTGAAGCTTCCCTGGACCCTGGACCGCCGGCGCGACCGCCACCCGGCCGTTTCCGCGGAGTGGCTGCGGGGCCTGCGCGAAATCGACAACGTCCGGCCCCTGGGCCGCATCATGGAGTGGCTCGACAGCCGCATCCGCACCGAGTCCCTCCCCGAGATCCGGGCCGCGCTGGAGGAGGCGTTCGAAACCGTCACCGCCGGGTTGCTGGAGATCGACTTCCTGCGCACCTGGCGGGACGACGCGACGGAGTGGGACGAGGCCGTCCGCTGGCTGACCAGCCCGTGGATCCGCTGGCTGCCGCGCAAGGCGCTGGAGATCCTGCGCGCCCAGGACCTGTTCCCCCTGTTCCTGAAGGCATCCGAGGACAATCCCGACCCGTCCGGCGACGCGCTCATCGAGGGGCTTCTCGACGAGCGGGCCTGGGTGGACGACCCGGAGATCCGCTACCTGGCGCTGGGCCACACCCACAACCCGCTCGTGCTGCCGCTCGAATGCCGGGCCGGGCGGGATGTCGTCTACATCAACGCCGGCACCTGGCGCGAGCGGCTGGTGCGCACCGCCGGCAGCGGGGCGCCCGCATTCGTGCCGCTGAAGCACACGAGCTATGCCGTCTTCTACCAGCGCGGCGAGGGCGACGCCGAGGCGCCCCGCTTCGACTTCCGCTCGGCCATCCACCCGGCCTGAGCCGGCGGCGGCTTCGTCCCGCCGCGGACGGCCCGACCGTCCGACGATATGAATTGACTTAGGTCAAAGCACGCCTGGCGCCCCTCGGGTATGATGGCGCCGAGACTGACGCCAGGGAGGATCATCATGGCCATTCGGAAGATAATCAAAATCGACGAAAGCAAGTGCGACGGCTGCGGCCTGTGCGTGCCGTCCTGCGCCGAGGGCGCCCTCCGGATCGTGGACGGCAAGGCGCGCCTTGTGAGCGAAACCTACTGTGACGGGCTGGGCGCGTGTCTGGGCGATTGCCCCCAGGGCGCCATCACCCTCGAAGAACGCGACGCGGCGGAGTTCGATGCGGTGGCGGTGGCGGCGCACACCGGCCACTCCGTCGAAGAGGTTGTGGCGTCCGTCCAGGCCAACGCGGTCCGCGGCGGCGCGGCCCCGGCGGCCTGTCCGGCACCGCCGTCCCGTCCCCACCCGGCGGCGAGCCCGTTCCTGCGCCACGGCCACGGAGCGGGACACAGCCATGGCGGCGGCTGCCCGGGTACGGCGGCCCGGACCATTGCCCGCGCCGAGGCGCCGGCGCCCGCGACAGCGGCCGAACCCTCACGGCTGACCAACTGGCCCGTCCAGATCGCGCTGCTCCCCACCCGGGCGCCGTACTTCGCGGGCGCCCACCTGCTGCTCGCGGCCGACTGCGTGCCGCTGGCCTACGCCGGCTTTCACCGCGATTTCATTGCCGGCCGGGTGGCCCTGATCGGCTGTCCGAAGCTGGACGACGGCGAGGTGTACGTTCAGAAACTGGCGGCGATCTTCCGGGACAACGACATCCGCTCGGTCCGGGTGGCGTTCATGGAAGTGCCGTGCTGCAACGGGCTGGTGCGCATCGCCCACCGGGCTCTGGCCCAAAGCGGCAAGGACTTTCCCCTGGAACTGGTGCGGATCTCCATCGGCGGCGAGATCATGCCATCCGACGGGTGTTGATCATTCGACGGTCGGGGCGCGGCCGGGCGCGCCGGTATCGGTATCAAATGAGACGTTCAGGCGGTTGACACCATGAGTTCAACTCGTGGCACGGCGGTCGCTCCCACCCTCATGGCCGTGGTGGCGGCGCTGCTGGCCGCGGCGCATTTCTCGCGGGCGGATCAATGGGCGCTGTCGGCGCTGAGCCTGGCGGCGCCGCTCCTGCTGGCGCTCCCCGGGCGATGGCCGGTGCGCCTGCTCCAGGTGTTGCTGCTGGGCGCGGCGGCGGAGTGGGTGCGCACGGCCGCGCGCCTGGCGGCCGGCCGGATGGCGGCCGGGGAGCCGTGGCTGCGGCTGGCGGCGATCCTGGCGGCCGTGGCGGCGGTCACTCTCGTCGCCGCCTGGCTGCAGGGCCGCACCGCACGCCGGCGCGCCGAGGACGCACCCGGCGCTGAGGGGGTCGCAGTGGCGACGTTCGCCATCGCCGCCGTGACGCTGGGCGCCGCGCACAGCGTGGTGCGGCCGCCCCTGCTGCTCGCGGAGCGTTTCCTCGCCGGCGCCGGCTGGCTGGAGATCGCGGCGCTGGCCCTCTACGCCGCGTGGCTGGCGCGGCGCCTGGCCGCCGGCGATCACTGGGCGGAGCGCCGCCGCTGGCTGTGGGGGTTGTTCTCCGCGGTGTTCTTCGTCCAACTGGCGCTGGGGCTGGCGGGCCTGGGGGACTTCCTCATGAGCGGGAAGCTCCACCTGCCGGTGCCGGCGCTCATCGCCGCCGGTCCCGTCTGGCGCGGCGGCGGCTACTTCATGCCCGTCCTCTTCCTGGCCGCGGTGGCGCTGGCGGGTCCGGCCTGGTGCAGCTTCCTCTGCTACATCGGCGCCTGGGACGCGGCGCTGGCCGCCCGGCGGCCGCGCCCCCTGGAACTGCCCGCGTGGGCGCGGTGGGGCCGCTGGGTCACCCTGCCCGGCGTGGTGCTCGCGGCGCTGGGACTGCAGCTGGCCGGCGCGCCGCCGCTCGCGGCCACGGCCGCGGCGGCCGCCTTCGGCCTGGCCGGGGTGGTCATCATGCTGACGGTATCGCGGCGATACGGAACCATGGCCCACTGCACCGCGTGGTGCCCCATCGGTCTGGTGGCGTCGCTCCTGGGTCGCCTCCATCCGTTGAAGATACGCATCGGCCAGGAGTGCACCGAATGCGGCCGCTGCACCGCGGCGTGCCGCTACGGGGCGCTCGCCGCCGACGACATCCGCCGCCGCCGGCCGGGCCTCAACTGCACCCTGTGCGGCGACTGCGTGGGGAGCTGTCCCGATGGCTGGATCGGCTACCGCTTTCCCGGTCTCTCCCCCCGCGCCGCCCGGCTGGTGTTCGTCGCCCTGGTCGCCGCCCTCCACGCCGCCTTTCTCGGCCTCGCCCGGATCTGACCTGTCGGCCGGCCCGATACTTGATTGCATCGGGTACGTGTTCGGGCGTTGATGGTTCACAGGTTCGCAGGTTCAGAAGGTTCACAGATTGCAGGTTTGCGGATTTGGGTGTTGACGGACGGCTCCGCTGGGGCTATGCCGTCGGCCGGCTCCCGACGCCAAGCTGCCATCTCCTTTGTTCCGTATGGATTGCGCGCAACACTCTGGCGGGCGGCGGGACACGTCGCCTCCACGGGCCGAGCGGATGGTTGACCGTTCCGGATCGAAAATCTATAATGCGAAGGACGGACTAACCATTTGATGGAATTGATGCAATCCGCCACAGCCGGGCAGGAGCGCGCGAGGGATGAGGCGAGTTCAAAAGAAAGTCTCGAAGGTGGCGGGGCGTAGCCCGAAGGCGGCGGACTCCGCCCGGACGGCCGCCGACCGCAGCCTGAGAGAAGCGGTCCGCACCCCGAAGGCGGAAACGCGCACGACCCGGGCGAAGGGCCGCGCAGCCGGATCTGGCCAAACCTCGGCGGGTGCGCGTCGGGCGACGCAAACCGCCGGTCGCGCCGCGAAATCAGCCGCGAAGTCCAAGGCGTTCCCGAAGCCCGCTCCGGTCCGGCCGCCCGCAAAGGCCGTTCCGAACAAACAAACGGCCGCCGTACCGCGCAAGCCGGCGCCCGCGGCCGTTCCGCCTGAACGACCGGTGAAGAGGGCGCGGTCCAAGACGAACCCGAAATCCGGCCGGACCCCCGCGCCGCGGAAGGCCGCTCCGCCGGCGACCGCGGCGGAAACCGCCGCGCTCGAGGCGAACGTGATCGCCGTCCCGCCCCAGGCGTCCGCGAAAACCCCTCCGTCCGGCGCATCCACTCAAACGGTGCCACCGGGAGCGCCCCCGCCGGATGCCCCGACCGCGGCGACGCCGGAGGCGGAATCGGCCGTGACGCCGACCGCCGCACCGCCGGCGGAACCGTGGCCGCCCGCGCCGGTGCGGCCGCGCCGGCGGGCCGTCGCCATCGAGGACGCCCGGGAGGCGGAAGCCATGCGCCGCCCCGTGCGCCGGCGGACGCGGCGCAGCGACCACCCCAGTGACTTCGATTTCGTCCGCCTCAACGTGCCGTGCCAGTGGGCCTGCCCGGTGCTCACCGCCGTCCCCGACTACATCTTCGCCATCGCCGGCGGCGACCGTGACAAGTCGTACCTCATCAACCGGGTCACCAACCTGTTCCCCGGCGTGCTGGGTCACGTCTGCTCCCGGCCCTGCGAGGCGGCCTGCCGCCACGGCGAGCCCGACCTCGGCGAGCCGGTGGCCATCTGCCACCTGAAGCGCGTGGCCGCCGATTTCCGCAACCGCGACCACCCGTGGCCGGACCGCCTGTTCCCCGACTCCGGCTGCACCGTGGGTGTGGTGGGCGGCGGGCCGGCGGGCCTGGCCGCCGCCCAGCTGCTGGCCGCGCTGGGCCACGGGGTCACGGTCTACGAGGCCATGCCCAAGCTGGGGGGCATGCTGATGTACGGCATCCCCGTCTTCCGCCTGCCGCGGGAGCTGGTGGAAGCCGAGATCGGCCGCTTCCTGGACTCGGGCATCGCCGTGGAGACCGGCGTCCGCGTCGGTCGCGACGTCACCGTGCCGGAACTTCTGAAACGACACCGGGCGGTGGTGCTGGCCACGGGCACCTGCCTGGCGCGGGGGCTGGCCATCCCCGGCGGCGACCTCCCCGGCGTCTACAGCGGCCTGGATTTCATGATGGACGTCAACGACGGCCGCCCGCCCGCCGTGGGCCGGCGCGTCGTGACCATCGGCGGCGGATTCACCGCTCACGACTGCGCCCGGTCGGCGCTCCGCCTCGGTGCCGCGGAGTCGTACCTCTGCGTCCGGACCACCGAGGAGGACCTCTGGGTCACCCGGGAGGAGGTCCTCGAGACCAAGCGGGAGGGCGTCCGCTACCTGAATCTCGTGTCGTCAATGAAAGTCGTGGGCGCTGAGCGGGTGGAGGGCGTGGCCTTCGTCCGCAACCGCCTGGGACCCGTGGGCAAGTTCGGCCAGCGCACGCCCGTGACCATCGAGGGCTCCGAGTTTGTCTTCCCCGCCGAAACGGTCATCGCCGCCACCGGCCAGTACGCGGACACGGCCGTCGCGGCCGCCGCGGGAGCGGCCGCGCCCCGTTTCGACCGCCACAGCGGCGCCTGCGACGTGCCGGGGCTTTTCGCCGCGGGCGATTTCTGCGGCGGCGCGGCCTCGGTGATCGAAGCCATGGGCCACGCCCGCCGCGTGGCGCAGGCGGTGGACGAGTACCTGACGGGCGCGCGGCGCCTGCGCCGGGTGGTCCGGGTGCGGCCGGCCGCCGACACCCCCCGGCCGCGGGCCTGGGACTTCATCCCCCGGGCCGACATGCGCATGCTCCCCGTGCCCCAGCGCCTGGCCTCCTTCGGCGCCGTGGTGAAGACCGGCCTCCCGGCCCCGGTGGGCGAGCGGGAATCCCACCGCTGCTATCTCTGCAACATGAAGTACGAGATCCGGCCGGCGGACTGCATCGCCTGCGGATTGTGCGCCGCCGTCTGCCCCCGCGACTGCATCGGCCAGGCCGCGGCGGCGGGCCCCGCGGCGGCCACCGTCTGGACCGAACGCTGGGACGAGGCGGCGGCAGTGGTCATCGACAGTGCCCGGTGCATCCGGTGCGGCCTCTGCTTCCGGGTGTGTCCCACCCGCTGCATCGAAGTGGAGCAGGTGGAAGTGACGGACGTCGCGGCGGGCGAATGATCGGGGCGGCACGGATCATGGAGCCGACTGTGGATCGAGCGACCAATCGGACGGGTGGAGCGAACCGGTGAGCCCGGAGCATTTCGTCATCATCGGCAACGGCGCGGCGGCCAACCGGGCGGCGGACGTCCTGCGCCGGGGTGACAAGGACGCCCGGATCACGCTGATCTCCGACGAGTTCTTTCATTTTTACCACCGCCACCGCCTGGCTGACTTTCTGGCCGGGGCGGCTGAAGCGGACGACCTCCTGGTCCGCGCCCCACAGCATTACCAGAAGCACCGGATCCGCCTCCGCCTCGGCCAGCGCGTCACCCGCATCGATCCGAAGGAGAAGGTGCTCTATCTCAAGCACATGGAGAAGGTGCGCTACACGCGGCTGCTGCTCTGCACCGGCGGCAAGCCCCGGCTGCCGGAGATCCACTACGCCTACCGGACGTGCTTCACCACCGTCAAGACGCTGGCCGACGCCCGCCAGTTGCGGGAGCGCCTCGACGGTATCCGCGACGTGGTGGTGGTGGGCGGCGACCTGGTGAGCGTCCGGCTGGCCGGCGCCCTGGTCCGCCTGGGCAAGGCGGTCACGTTTCTCGTGGACGCCGACGCCTTTTGGCCGCTGGAGCTGACTCCGGAGCAGCGCGCCGAGTTCGCCGAGCGGCTCACGCGGACGGGGATTGCCGTGCGGTTGGACGATGCCCTGACCCACGTGGAGGCGCACCCGTCGGGCGGCTACCGCGTGACCACCCGGGCGGGGGAACGGCTGCGGGCGGATCTGGTGGGCGCGTTCTTCGGGCTGGTGCCCGACGTGGATTTCCTCCTCGGCACCGGCCTGGACATCGACCGCGGCCTGCTGGTCAACGAGTACCTGCAGACCAACCTGCCGGACATCTACGCCGCGGGCGACTGCGCCCAGGTCTACAACCCGGCGTTGCGGAACTACTGGGTGTCCATCGGCTGGCCCAATGCCGAGAAATTGGGCGAGGTGGCGGCGCGCAACCTGCTGGGCCAGGTGCAGGCGGCCGGCCAGGCGCCCGTCCGCGCGCTGGAATTCGAAGGGATCGTGGTCAACACCTGCTGGTGGAGGCAGCTGTGAGGAGCAAGCGCCGTCCCGTCGCCGGCGACCTGGTGGTCTGCTTCTGCGGGCGGGCCGGCGACGGCGCACGCGCGGCCGGGCGGGTGCTGGCGCGGGCGGCGGCGGGGCTCGGGCTGCACGCCCGCCACGTGGCGGTATACCCGGCGGAGATCCGCGGCGCCGGCAAGACGCTGGCGTACACGGCGATCACCCGGGAGCCGCTGCGCGGGCCCTGCGAGCGGGTGGACGTGCTCGTGGCGCTGAACGATCCGCTGGCCATCCCCGAACTGCCCCGCCTGAACGCGGACGGGCTGGTCCTTTACGAAAACAATCCGCCCGGCTACGTCGCCGAGGACATGGCCGTCGCCGGCTACATCGCTCCGGGGATGTTCGGCTACGGCATTCCCTTCCGCGACCTGGCGGCGCAGGCGGAGAGCTTTGGCCGCGGGCGCAACTTCGTCGCCCTCGGGGCGGTGGCCGCCCTGCTGGACCTGTCGGCCGCCGCATTCGCGCCGGCCATCGCGGACCACTTTGCCGGACAGGCGGAGACCGTCCGAGACGCCGCCGTCCGCTCGTTCGAGATGGGCTTTGAATACGCCAAAACCCGCCTGGTGGCCACCCACGCCTGGCGCGCCCTGACGGCGCCCGCGGGGAAGCCGGCCGTGGAGCTGGTGACAGGGGCGGCGGCGATCGCCGCCGCCTGCGCCGCCGCGGGCGTCGGGCTGGCGGCGTTTTACCCCGTGACGCCGGCGGACCGGATCCGCGCTGCCCTGGAGCGGCTGCCGGCGGACGGCCGTCCGGTGTCGGTTCTGGCGGCCGACGCCGCCAGCGCGGCGGCGCACGCGTACGGCGCCGTGGCCGCCGGGCGGAGCGCCGTGGCGGTTACGGCCGGTTCCGGCCTGGCCGCGGCGGGCCCGCTGCTGGACCAGGCGGCTGCGGCCGGACTGCCGCTGGTGGTGGTGCATGTCCAGACCGCCGGACCGACGGCGGCGCTGGGCACCTCGACGGGGCAGGGCGACCTGCTGGCGGCGATCCATGGTCTGAGCGACGTGCAGCGGCCGGTGCTGGCCCCGGCCTGCACCGAGGACTGCTTCGACGCCGTCTGCCTGGCGGTGCGGCTGGCCGCCCGCTGGCGGACGCCGGCGGTAGTGCTGGCGGATTTCCTCCAGTTGGAGCGCGGCGAGACCATCGGCTGGCCGCGACCGCTGCCCGACGCGGCGGCGGCGCTGGCGGCGGCGACTCCAGCGCCGACCGAAGCCTGGGCGCCGCCCGGCACGCCCGGCGGCGAGCGCCTGGTCTCCGCCGGCGGACCCGACAAGCGGAGCGGCGCCACCGAGGCCGTGGCCTCGTGTCCCATCGCGGTGGGGTTGCACCGCGGCCGCCTGAACGCGCTGGCCGCCGGCTGGCCTTCGCCCGAGACGTTCGGCGACGACGGTCCGCTCGAACTGGGACTGGTCGCCTGGGGCGCCGCCATCGAGCCCGCGCGGGAGGCGCTCCGGGCCGCCGCCGACCGCGGCCTCCGCGTGGGCGGCTGCTTCCCCCGACTGGTCTGGCCGCTGCAGCGCCCGGCACTGGTGGCGTTCGCGAAGCGCTGCCGGGTGCTGGGCGCGGCGGAACTCAACGCCTCGGGCCAGTTGGCGGGGCTGCTGGAGCATGCCCTGGCCCGGCCGTTGGCGCGCCTGGGGCGGGCGGGCGCGGAGCCGCTCACGGAATCGGAGCTCCTGGCCGGCATCGAGGAGGCCATGCCGCCTGCCGACGCGAAGGGGAGACGCCATGAGTGACCACGAGCGCGTCACGCCCATCATGGGAACGGAGCTGGCCCGCCAGATCGAGCGGGTGAGACGGAGCGGCGAACTGGGCTACCGCTCGGCCCAGCCCGCCACCTGGTGCCCCGGCTGCGGCTACCACGGCGTGGCCCTGGCCCTGACCCGCGCGGCGGCGGCGGCGCAGGTGCCGCCCCATCAGTTGGTGCTGGTCGCCGGGGCGGGGTGCGCCGCGTGGATGCCCCGCAGTCTGCGGGGGTACGGCATCGAGGCGCTGGCCGGCACCGCGCTGGCCGTGGCTGCCGGCGCCAAGCTGGCCCGACCCGAGCTGACGGTGGTGGTCGTGGGAGGCGACGCCGACATCCTGGCCTCCGGGGCGGGCGGCCTGTCCACGGCGGCGGCGCGGAACCTGCCGGTCACCTTGCTCATCGTGGACAACGGCCGCTGCGGGCTGATCCATGGCCTCCCTTCGCCCGCCGGCGCCGCGGATCCGCTGGTGGCGGCGCTGGAGACCGGCGCCACGCTCGCCGGCCGCGGCTGGGCCGGCAAGCCCGATGCCCTGGGCGAGGTCATTGCCCGGGCGCTGCGCCACCCCGGCTTTGCCGTGGTGGTCGCGGTCAGCCCGTGCATCACCTACGACATGGAGCGGATCACCTGGGACCGGCTCTACGACGCCTGGCAGCCGGTGCCCGCCGGGCATGATCCGTCCGACCGGGCCGCGGCGCTGGCGCTCGCTCGGCGAGAACCATTCGTCCACGGGATTCTTTACGAGAGACAGTCAGGAGATAGTTTAAAAGTTTGAGGGTTTGACGTTTGAAAAGTTGAATGGTTCACCGGTTTGCTAAGGGCTGAGGGTTCGTGATTGGCCAAGTGACAGCAACCGCGGAACGCCCGGATGCCAGCAACCCCGGAACAGTATGATCTCGATATGGATCATTCTCACTATTCGCGTCCGCACAGATGCACCCGCTTCCGGTTGCAATCTCGGTTGTCAGCGATCACCGCTCGGCCAAATAATATTCCAAGTAGGGTGGGCATCATGGCATTCTGCAAAGTCAGCCGTGGTCGGATACTGGCGCTCGCGTCCGTCGGGCTGTTGATGCCCGTGGGCTTGTGCGCGGCCTTTGCGCCGGCCGGCGACCCGCCTGAATTGACGGCCGCCTGGTCGGTCCGGTTTGACAGCGAGATCCGCTCGTTGGTTCTGGCCCCCGACGGAGGTCACCTCGGGGTGGTCACCGGCGATGAACTGGTGGTGATGGACACAGCCGGCTCCACCCGCTGGCGGATTCCCCGAAAGGCGATCAGCCCCTACCTGTCTGAATGGCCGCACACATGGGCGGTGGCACCGGGTGGGGAGTGGCTGGTGGTGAGCGGGGATGCCGGATACAAGTTTGTTTGGATCGTCCGAAAGGACGGTCGCAAATGGCACTTCAAGACGGCGGGCACGCCCATGACCATTGCGATCTCGCCCTGTGGCGACCGGGTGGCGGTGGGCACGTCCTGTGGTCGGGTGCATCTGCTGTCGCCATTGGGAAAGCTGCTGCGGGACATCGATGCCCCGCAAATTCCTATGGTGTCGAGTCTCCGGTTTACCCCCGACGGCCGGCACCTGATCATCCATGAAGGCATGGGCGTCGGGGTGTATCGTTTAGACGGGACGAAGGTCTGGGGGCAGGGCAGTTGGCGGCGGTTGGAAGCCGCCCCGGACCTGATGTGGTTTGTCGCCCTGTTCTTCATGGGGCACGGGCCGCCGTATTCGCTGGTGGAACTGCAGGATGCCAAGGGAGAAAAGATATGGAACCGCTCCATCTGGAGTGGACAGATCCTGATGGATGTCCGTGGAGAAACGGTTCTCGTGAGCGGGCCTGAGATTCATGATGAAAAATGGCCCCTGGACCGGTCGCCTGAACCCGTACGCCTGCTCGATCGGAAGGGAGAGGTCCTGGCGGAGAAAATCCTGCCGTGCCACAGGCAAGTGTGTCCCGCCACTGGCGCGGCGTCATTCGTAATCCGGATGTATCGACGAGAGAATGACACGTGGAGTATGGTCGGGCTTGATCGGCGACTCGAGGCGGTTTGGCGTTGCCCGTATTTCGCTGATGTCCATTTTCATCCCAAAGTTGGCCTGGTGTGGGCGGATGGCGTCACCCTGGGGATCTATAGCCTGCCGGCCAGCGGCCAATAAACTCGTCCGTGAACGGAAGGATTACGGAGGGCAGAAGCCCCGCCGATCATGGCAGGAGATGAACGAGCCCGCAATTGTGGTCTTGAGTCAAGTTATGTTAAACCGATTCCTGGCTCAGGCTCCGCGAGATCGGCGATTCCGCTCGCGGTACCTCCACGTCGCCAACCGATGGATCGTGCCAGGGGAAGGGGAATGGTGAACAGGTGAGGTGAATGAGTGGATTGGTGATGGGTACTAGGATCTGGGGTCTGTGATCCAGAACCCAGAACCCGGGTCCCAGGTCCGATGTCCGAATTCCGATGTCCGCGCTACGGAAACGAGCCTCTAGCCTCCAGCCTCGAGCCTCGATTACGATGACGATTACGATGACGATTACGAATTACGAGCACGAAGGACAGGGACAGGAGCGAGCCTCTAGCCTCGAGTCTCCAGCCTCGAGCCTCAAGCCTCGAGTCTCGAGCCTCGTTGATGCTGATCATCTCAGGGAATTCACCCGATCATGACGCGTTCTTCGGGATAGCGGAACTTCCCCTGGCCGTACCGGCGGCCCACGGCGTGGGCGACGGTCAGCGGGCCGATGCGTCCGATCAACATCACCGCACACAGCAACAGCTTGCCGAAGACGGACATCGACGCCGTGATGCCCGTGGAGAGCCCCACGGTGCCGAAGGCGGAGGTCACTTCGAACAGGTACTCCAGAACGCGGTGCTCATGGTGGCCGAATGGGCGGGGTCCGATTTCAACCCACAGAAAGGCCAGCAGGAACATGACGATGATGAAACCGGCCAGGATGGTCACGGACAGGGTGCGCGCCACGGCCCGGTCGGAGACGGTCGCCCGGAAGATGTCCACTTCCTCGCGTCCTTTGAGTTTGCTCTTGGCCAGGGCGATCATGACGCCGAGCGTTGTGGTCTTGACGCCGCCGCCGGTGGAGCCGGGCGAGGCGCCCACGAACATGAGCAGGATCGTGAACAGCAGGGTGGCCCCGGTGGCCTTCCCGTAATCCACGGTGTTGAACCCGGCCGTGCGCGGCGTGACCGACTGGAAGAAGGCGGCCAACAACTGCTCGTCCAGCGGCAGCCCTTCGAGCAGGTTCTGGTGTTCAAACAGATAGAAGGCCACGGTGCCCAGCAGGAGCAGACCGGCGGTCACCGACAGCACCAGCTTGGAGTGCAGCGAGAGCTTGTGCCGCTTGCGGCCGTCCAGGTGGTTCAGCGTGTCGAAGATCACGAAGAAGCCCAGCCCGCCGAGGATGACCAGCGTGGTGACGGTGAGGTTGATGCCCAGATGGCCGCGGAACCGGGTGAGACTGTCGGCGTACAGGCAGAACCCGGCGTTGCAGAAGGCCGAGATGGAGTGGAACACGGCCGCGAAGACGCCGCCGCCGGGGTTGAACAGGTAGAGCAGGGCGGCGCCCACTCCCTCGACCAGGAAGGTCGCCAGCACGATGGTCCGGGTCAGCCGGTAGATGACCGCATGGGGCTTCGGCATGAAAGACTGTTCCATGATGGTCCGGCCCGACAGCGAAATCTTCCGCCCCGACACCGTGGCCAGGATCACCGCGTAGGTCATGATGCCCAGCGCGCCCGCCTGAATCAGGCCGAGGATGACCGCCTGGCCGAAGGGCGAAAACTGCGTGCCGGTGTCCACGGTGATCAGCCCGGTGACGCAGACGGCGCTCGTGGCGGTGAAGAAGGCGTCCACCCAGCCAACCGGTCCCTTCCCGGCGGCCCATGGAGTGATCAGCAGCAGGGAGCCCAGCAGCGCCGTGAGCACGAAGCTGATGGCGATGACCTCCGCCGGATGGCGGTTGACCAGGTTCAGGAGATTGTTGCGGGTGGGGGACATCGGAACGAATGGTAGTCCAGATCGAACTTTCGGTCAAGCGTCTGTGGCCATGACGCATAGGGTGGCGGTGGGAGCAGGCGGTCGGCCGGCGGGCCGGTCCACAAAGCCCTTGGCCCGCGCGGGCGGGTTCTGGTAGATTGGCGGATAGACGGCGCGGATCCGCCGTCCGACGAGCCGAGGAGAACACCATGGAGCATGACCACGACCTGCCGGTGTGGGATCTCTCGGAGCTGTACGCCCGGTCCGACGATCCCCGCCTGGACGACGACCTGGCCCGCGTCGAGGCGCTGGCCGCCGACTTCGAGCGCCGCTTCCGCGGCCGGCTGGGGGAGGCGGCCGCCGTGCTCGCGGCCCTGCGGGAGCAGGAAGCGGTCCTGGAGCTGTTCGGCCGGGTGCGGGCTTACGCCTACCTCGAGTTCTCCACGGACTCGGCCGATCACGCCTTCCGGCGCCTGCTGGCGCGGACCGACGAGATGTCCGCCCGCCTGGACGAGCGGATGGTCTTCTTCCGGCTGGAGCTGCTGGCCCTGCCGGAGGCGGTGTTCGAGCGGATCGCCGCCGCGCCGGAGCTGGCGGAGTACCGCAACTTCCTCCGCCAGATCGCCCGCTATCGGCCGCACCAGCTCGACGAGAAGCAGGAGGTTCTCATCGGCAAGAAGGACATCACCGGCAAGAACGCCTTCGTCCGGCTCTACGACGAGCTGACCACCGCGATGACGTTCCCGGTGACGCTGGACGGGCGCCGGCAGCGCCTGCCGGGGGCGGCGGCGCGCAACCTGTTCTACCACCCGGAGGCGGCGGTGCGAGCGGGAGTGGTCCGCGCCTACTACGGCCAGTACGCCCGCCACGGGCAGACCATCGCCACCGTTTTCAACAGCATCGTCCGCGACCACGGCATCGAGTGCGAGTTGCGGCGGTTTCCCCACAGCACCGCCCCCACCCACTTGGCCAACCAGGTGGAGGAGCCGACGGTCCGCCTGATGATGGACCGGATCGCCGGCCAATACGGGCTGGTCCGGGAGTACTACCGGCTCAAGGCGCGGATCATGGGCCAGGCGCGGGTGCGCGGCTCCGACCTGTACGCCCCGGTGGGCGAGCCGGTCCGCGACATCCCCTTCGCGCGGGCACGGGAGCTTGTCGTGGACGCGTTTCGCGGCTTCGACGCCGGGCTCGGCGCCCAGGCGGAGCGGTTCTTCGACGAGCGGTGGATCCACGCGCCGGTGCGCCGCCACAAGGGGGGCGGGGCGTACTGTTACGGGCCGGGGCCCGGGACGCACCCGTTCGTGCTGCTCAACTACTCCGGGTCGCTGCGCGACGTGTTCACCATGGCCCACGAGCTGGGCCACGGCCTCCATGACCTGCTGGCCGCCGGCCAGACGTATTTCAACTACCATCCGCCCACGGTGGCCGCCGAGACGGCGTCGGTCTTCGGTGAGATGCTGCTGGCCGCCGCGGTCAAGCGGGAGATCCCTCTGCGCGACCGCCTGATCGGCTTCTATTGCAGCCACCTCGAGGACATCATCGCCACGGTGTTTCGCCAGAACATGTACACGCGGTTCGAGCGGGCGGCCCACGACCGCGTCAACGCGGCGCTGCTGTCGCCGGAGGAGCTGTGCGCGCTCTGGCGCGAGGAGACGCAGCAACTCTACGGCGACGCGGTGGAGTTCCTGCCGGCCCAGCGGTGGAACTGGGCGGCCATCCCTCACTTCTTCCACTACCGCTTCTATTGCTATGCGTACTCGTTCGGGGAGCTGTTCGTGCTCTGCCTGTACCAGAAGCACCTGGAGGAGGGGCCGGCGTTCGCCGAGCGGTACAAGGACATCCTGCGGCGGGGCGGCTCGGCCACGCCTTACGAGCTGGCCGCCTCGGTGGGTGAAGACCTGGACAGCCCCGTGTTCTGGGACAAGGGCTTCCGCGCCATCCGATGCTGGCTCTCGGAGCTGCACGCGCTGGTGGACGGCGGGTCATGACGGGCGCCTTCAGCCCCGCCGCCGCCGCGACGTGATCCTGCCGGGCCCGCTCCCGTCCCGGGGTTTCGTGCTCGTAATCGTCATCGTAATCGTAATCGAGGCTCGAGACTCGGTGCTAGAGGCTCGTTCACGATCATCGGAAATCGGACCTGGGTTCTGGGTCCTTGTTCCTGGTTCCTACAACCGACTCCCGGATCCTCGGTCCCAGCCCCCAGGTCCCAGTCCCCAGATCCCAGGTCCCAGGTCCCAATAGAATCATCAATCCACAATCTTCCGCAAGCACCAACGGAGACAGGGTGGGTCTAATTAATTGTAAATGATATATTTATGATCGGCAGTGGGATCGCCGCCGACGCGCGATTCTCCCCTGTCACTACCGGGTGCCGCCGGTTGGATCAGCCGTACGCCCCTCACGATTTCATGTGCAGCACTTCTTCCTTGTAGTCGTCGTCCGCTTCGTCGGGACGCCGCCGGGCCCGCCGGTCCAGGCGGTTGGAGAACAGCAGCACCAGGAACAGCACAAGGTAGAATCCGAGAAACGCGAGGAAGAATGCCACATACACGGTGTTCATCAGGCCCCCTGGAAGCTGAATGCAGCTTTCTGATAAGATGGACTCTTCCGGCCGGGAAAAGTTGCAAAAATATTTTCCGCGGGAACGGAGATCGGACGCCGGCGGGCGACGGTCAGAAGGGCAGCTGGCGCATGAGCCAGCCGGCCAGCAGGATCGACAGGAAAAAGCAGCCGAACGCCTTGATGAAGTAGCGGAGGCGCTCCCGGCTGTCGCCCCGCTCCACGAACGCGAACACGCCCGAGACCAGCAGCGAAAACAGGAAGCCGACCAACAGCAGGCCCATCACTTTTTCCTCCCGCTGTGAAGGTCCCAGGCATCCACCAGAACGAGCACGTTCAGGATGCCGGCGGTGTACAGGCAGGTGTTGCCGACCTCATTGGTGAGCGCGGCCTTGAAGGTGTCCAGGTTGCCCATGCCCAGTTGCAGGATGTAGGCGATGAAGAAATGGCCGCCGCTGGCGAACGCGCCGAGGAACTTGAACAGGGCGAAGGTTTCGCCGGGGGTGTTGGGGAAGACGAAGTACGCCTGCAGGGCCAGTCCCAGCCAGAACAGGCCGCCGACCGCGGCGAAGTAGAGCGCGGCGCGGTACCGCTTGCCGAGGAGCACGTGTCCCGCGCCGGGACAGATCCAGCTGGCGAGCAGCACCGAGGTGAGATTGGCTTTGCCGGCGGCTTTCGCGACCATAAGCCGCCATCTTAGAGCCGGGTGCGGCCGCTGTCAAGCACTTGTAAGATAAGAGTTGGGAGATAGGAGTTAGGAGTAAACAGTGAACAGATAATAGTAAACAGTAAACGGTATGATCGGGGAGGGTTCGGCTGTTCAGGGGGCTCAGGTGCGCGTGGCGGAGATCAACCCCTGACTCCTATCTCCCAGCTCCCATCTCCTATCTCCTATCTCCTATCTCCTATCTCCCAACTCTGCTTTCCCCGCCGCCGCAAAATCTGGGATAATGGGTCAAACCGCTGCGGGGGTCGCCGCATGATGCATCTGACCGGGGTGATCGCCCAGATTCGACGGTACGCCGAGCGCAACCAGGCCATCGCCGCCTGGACGCACATCCCGGCGACGGAGGGCGAGTACGTCCCGCTGCCGCCGGACCTGCACCCGCGCCTGCAGGCGGCGCTGGCGAAGGCGGGGATCGACCGGCTCTACAGCCACCAGGGCGAGGCGCTGCGCCTGGTGACCGAGGGCCGCCACGTGGCATTGGTCACGCCCACCGCGTCGGGCAAGACCCTGTGCTACAACCTGCCAGTGCTCCAGCGCTGCCTCGAGGACCCCACCGCCCGCGCCCTGTACCTGTTCCCCACCAAGGCGCTGTCGCAGGACCAGCGCGCCGGCCTGCAGGAGCTCATCGACGGCGTGGGCGGCGGCATCCGCACCTTCACCTACGACGGCGACACGCCCACCGACGCGCGGAAGGCGATCCGCGACCTCGGCCACATCGTCATCTCCAATCCCGACATGCTCCACCAGGCGGTGCTGCCGCATCACACGAAGTGGGTCAAGCTGTTCGAAAACCTGAAGTACATCGTCGTGGACGAGATCCACACCTACCGCGGCGTGTTCGGCTCCCACGTGGCCAACCTGTTCCGGCGGCTGCGCCGGGTGTGCGCCTTCTACGGCTCCCATCCCCAGTTCATCTGCTGTTCGGCCACCATCGCCAACCCGGGCGAGCTGGCCGAGCGCCTCATCGGCGAGCCGGTGGCGGTGGTGGACCGCAGCGGCGCGCCCGCCGGCGAAAAGCTGCTGGTCTTCTACAACCCGCCCGTGATCAACCCCGACCTGGGCATCCGCCAGAGCTACCTGACCGCCGTGCGCAAGCTGGCCACGCTGCTGCTGCGCCACGGCGTGCCCACCATCGTCTTCGCCCAGAGCCGGCTCAACGTGGAGATCCTGGTCAAATACCTCAAGGACCAGGTGGAGAACAAGCTCAGCCGCCGGGAGACGGTGCGGGGCTACCGCGGCGGCTACCTGCCGCTGGTGCGGCGGGAGATCGAGCAGGGGCTGCGCGACGGCAGCATCCTCGGCGTGGTGAGCACCAACGCGCTGGAGCTGGGCATCGACATCGGCACCCTGACCGCCTGCGTCATGGCCGGCTACCCCGGCACCATCGCCTCCACCTGGCAGCAGGCGGGCCGGGCCGGGCGCAAGAGCGACCTCTCGGTGATCATCCTGGTGGGCCGCAGCTTCCCGCTGGACCAGTTCCTCATGAACAACCCGGACTACTTCTTCGGCCGCTCCCCCGAGCACGCCCTGGTCAATCCGGAGAACCTGATGATCATGCTCAGCCACGTCAAGTGCGCCGCCTTCGAGCTGCCGTTCAAGGACGGCGAGCCGTTCGGCGCCGGGCCCGTGGCGGATTTCCTCGAGACGCTGGAGGAGGGCGGCCTCGTCCACCACAGCGGCGGCGCCTGGCACTGGATGGCCGACGCCTACCCGGCGGATGGCGTGTCGCTCCGGAACATCGCCGAGGAGAACTTCGTCGTCCTGGACCAGACCGACAACGCCAGGGCCGTCGCCGAGGTGGACTTCGAGACCGCGCCCGAGGTCATCTACGAGGACGCCATCTACATGTGCGAGGGCCGGCAGTACTGGGTGAAAAAGCTCGACTACGCCGCCCGCAAGGCCTACGTGGAACCGAGCCAGGTGGACTACTACACCGACTCCATCGTCTACACCAGCGTCCGGATCCTGGACGAATTCCAGCAGGAGCCGCGCCCCGGCGTGCTCCGGGAGCGGGGCGAGGTCCACGTCGTCAAAAACTACGCCGGCTTCAAGAAGATCCGGTTCTACACCATGGAGAACCTCGGTTTCGGCGACATCAACCTGCCGCAGCACGACCTGCACACCGCCGCCTGCTGGTTCACCGCGCGCCCCGACCGGCTCGCCGCCCTGCCGTACAACCGCCTGGAGGTCATCGACGGCTTCCTGGGGCTGGCCTACGCCCTGCACAACGTCGCCGTGCTCATGCTCATGTGCGACTTCCGCGACCTGGGCCGCAGCATCGGCGACCGGCAGTCGCGCTGGTTCGCCGCGCTGGGCGTCCAGGGGCGGGGGATCTACTCCATGGACGGCCGCGCCGACGAGGGGCTCATCGAGATCGTCGACCGGTTCGAGCCCACCCTGTTCTTCTACGACAGCCACCCCGGCGGCATCGGGCTGAGCGACGAGCTGTACGACCGCCACGACGATCTCTTCCGCCAGGGCCGCGCCCTCATCGCCGGCTGCGCCTGCCCCGCGGGGTGCCCCTCCTGCGTCGGCCCCATCAACGACCCGGCGTCGCGAACGAAAGCGGTGGCCATCGCGATCCTGGACCTGATGCAGGATGAGGCGGGGAAGGGTTCGGCGCGTGCGAACGGAAACCACCAAGGCACAGAGGACACAAAGTAATATTAGAGGGCTGGGGAATCGGCGTCAAATACCGACTGTCGGCATTCGAGCATTGACCATCGCCTGGCCTGATCTTTTCTGCAAACCGACAATGCGCTCGGCGCAACGTACCCGAAGCCCGTTGTCGCAAACCCGGAATCTAAAACCCAAATCATTCTTTGTGTTCTTTGTGCCTTTGTGGTGACAGGCTCCGCCTTAGGCCGCTCACTCCGCCCGCTTGAGGAAGGCGGCCAGGTCGTCGCGCAGGGCGCCGGCGGTCTGGTGGCGATGGGCCGGGTCCTTGGCCAGGGTGCGGTCGATGACGGACCAGAGCGCCGCCGGGAAGGACGAAGGCGGCGGCACCACGGGCTGGTAGAGGATGGCGTGCATTACGCCGATGTAGTTTTCCGCGGAAAAAGGCGACTGCCCCGTCGCCATCTCGTAGAGCACCAGCCCCAGCGAGAAGATGTCGGTGCGTTGGTCGATGGGATCGCCGCGCAGCTGCTCGGGCGACATGTAGTTGACCGTGCCCATGATGGCGCCCTGCTCCGTGAGGCCCGTGATCGCCGAGGCCTGGAGCTGGTCCGACCCGGTCCATTTCACCAGGCCGAAGTCGAGGATCTTGGCGCGGCCGACCGTGTTCACCATGATGTTGGCCGGCTTGATGTCGCGGTGGATCATGTTCTGGGCGTGGGCCAGATCCAGGGCGTCGGCCACCTGGATGCCGATCCGGCAGATGGACCCGGGATCGAAGGGGCCTTCGCGGAGCAGGTCGCGGATGGTCTGGCCTTCGACGTACTCCATGACGATGAAGTCGAGGCCCGCCTCCTGGCCCACCTGGTGGATGGTGCAGATGTTCGGGTGGTTCAGCACCGACGCCGAGCGGGCCTCCTTGAGGAACCGCCGGCGGATGCCGGAGTTGCCGCTCATCTGGGGCGAGATCACCTTGATGGCCACCTTGCGCTTGAGCTGGGTGTCCTCGGCCATGTACACCATGCCCATGCCGCCCTCGCCGAGCTGGTGCAGGATGTGGAACGGCCCGAGGTGGTCCGGCACCTGGTTGGGGAGCGCGTCGACCACCTGGCGGGTCTCCTCGCGGGAGAGCGACACCTGCATGGTGTCGCCGAGGTTGGATCGCTCCTCACTGTCCCGGCGCGTGATGAACTCGCCGAACGCCGTGGAAAACAGGGCCGGCGGCGCGTCCGCCGCCGCGGGCAGGAAGTAGCCGCTCTTCTCCAGCTTCTTGTACAGGTAGGTGAACGTGGGCGGGACCGGCTCGCCCCGGAGGATCTGCCGGCAGATGTTCTTCTCCTCGACGTTGAAGTGATCCCAGGCGTAGTTGAAGTGGGGGATCACCTCCTCGAGGAAGATCTCGAGCACCTGCGCCGGGTCCGCCGTGCCGTCGCCCATGGTCAGCTGTTCGAAGAAGGCGCAGCAGGCGATCTGGATGAAGAACGGATAGTAGCCGGACAGCTTCAGGATCGCGTCCGCGTGCGGCTCCAGCGGCGCGCCGGCGGCGGCCGACGGCTGGCTGATGAGCTGGAGCGCCTCGTCGCGGTTGAACACGCTCAGGTTGATGGTGCTGAAGATGTTGAAAAACGGCGAGTCGGCCACCTTGCTGGTGTGGCACAGCTCCTGCAGGTCGCGCTTGGAGCTGGTGATGTAGGCCAGGTCGTAGTTGTTGGCCAGCGACCGGAAGAAGGAGAAGAACTCCTCGCCGAAGTGCTGGTTCGAAGTGACCACGTCGAACTCGTCGAACAGGATCACGATCTTGCGCCCCTTGCGCTGAAGGGCGGCCACGGCCATGCGGACGCCCTCGAAGTCGGGGGTGAGCACCTCGGAAAATTCCGCCGCCTGCATCAGCAGCAGGATCAGCTCGCGGAAAAACTCCGACAGCGCCAGATTCTTCCGCTCCTGCAGGTCCATCTTGACGAAGACGTACGGCGCCCGGTCCTCAAGGTGGCGCGCCTGGATCTCCGGGGAGGCGATGTGGTTGAGCAGGGACGATTTGCCGATCCGGCGCTCGCCCACCACCGACACCGACTGCGGCCGGGCGGCGCCGATGCGCGAGAAAATGCGCGCCACCTCGCGCCGCCGCCCGAAGAAGCGGTGGATGTCGCGGATGGCCACGCGGTCGAGGTAAGGATTCTGTTTCATCGTCTCACCGGTTCTGGTTTTCGCCGATGATCTGCCACGGCGAGTGGTCGCGGTGGATCCACTCCCGGAGCAGATCGATGCGGAACTGGAACTGCCGTCCCTTCTTGTTGACCACCTCGCGGGTGAAGAGCGCCTCCAACAGGGTCTGCACGGTCTGCAAGTCCTGCTGGATGGGGAGCTGCAACCCGGCGGCGTGCGCGAGCAGTCCCTCGGCGTCCACGGCCTCGCCGCCGGTGGTGGTCAGGCCGTCGGCGAGCAGCGAGAGGACCAGCTTCTCGGAGAAGCTGAAGCTATCCCAGAAGTACAGCATCTGGGGCAGCGGGTTTTCGATGAGCTGGACCACCACCGCCGCCAGGTCATCGATCGTGACGAGATTGTGGCCCACCTCGTTGAGGTGGTCCACCACGTTCATGCAGACGGCCTGGGTGTAGAACGGCTGCCCCGCGGTGAGCCGAAAGATGCGCTCGGGCACGCCGTCGGCGTGGAACACCAGGTTCTTGAGCGGTTCGGTGATGAGCCGCTGGGTGTCCCGCGGGGTCAGGAAGCTGATCTTGCGGTAAAGACTCTTGGCGATCAGGTGCTGCCAGTACGGCTTGCGGCGATCCTCCAGCCGCATGGAGCCGGTCAGCACGAAGCTGAGCTCCGGGTGCCGGTCCAGCAGCGCGGAGAGGCAGTCCACCGTCGACGCGTGCAGGGCGCCCTGGTCGATGAGGGTTTCGAGGATCTCGTACTCGTCGAGCAGGAACACGAATTTGCGGCCGGCGAACCGCCGGATGGCGGCCTCCAGCAGCTCCTCGAAGCTCTCCTGGCCGTTGCCCGCGCCCACCGGCGGCAGCGTCGCGCCCCGCTTGCGCAGGCCCTCGGCGACGTCCCGGGCCACCCGGTTGTAGAACGACACGGTGTCGGGGCAGTTGCCGTAGAGTTGCAGGTCGATGAGCACCGGCAGCACGTCGGCGCCGAGGCGGCCGTTGAGGATCTGGTAGAGGATCGAGGTCTTCCCGCTGCGGCGCTCGCCGCAGAGCACGATGCAGACGCCGCTGTCCTCGCGGCGGATGTTCTTCAGGATGAAATGGAAGTCGTCCTCCCGGCCGAAGAACATCTCCTTCTCGCGGATGGGATTCCCAACGATGTACGGGTTGACCTTGATGGGCTTGAACTCGCGCAGGGCGCGTTCCTGGATCCGCTTGCGGATGGCGCGGCGCACGCGGCCGACGATCCAGTTGGCGACAACGAAGAGGAGGAGCAGGCTGGGAATCAGGATCAGGATCCAGCGCTGGTAGCCGGAGCGGACGCGCCATTCCTGCGCGGGGACGAACGCGCCGTTGTGGATGGCGACGATCTGGATCTTCTTGAGCACGTCGCCGTTGGCCTTGAAGTTGAAGTCGCCGGTGACGCCGGGGAAGTTCTCGGTGGCCGAGATGGCGTCACGCAGCGCCTCGCGGCGCGGGTCCGGCGTGCGCCGGATCGCCTGGAGCAGGATGCAGGCGGCGTCGTAGGCCCGGCCGGCGTGCGGACCGGCCGCCGTCTCGAACCGGGTTTTATAGCGGGCGGCGAACAGGCGCGCTGCGGGTTTCTCCTGCAGGAGGAAATATGAGTCCGTCGCCACCAGGCCCTCCAGGTTCTTCCAGCTGGTGAGGTAACGCTCGGTGACGTCGGGGGCGAAGAGCTGGACCGGCAGCCGCTGCTCCCGGACCATCGTCGCGATGCGGATGTTGTCGGGGGTGATGCCGAACAGGCCGAGCGCCTCGATTCCCTGCCGCTGAATCTCCTGCAGCTCCGCGCTGAAGTCCGCCTGATCGCGCCGAAACGGCTGGGCATAGGCGAGTTCGAGATTGTGCCGTTCGAGGCTGCGCGTGAAGTCGGCCATCAGGCCGCGCCCGAAATCGTCGTTGTCGTACAGGATGCCGATGCGCCGCAGCGACAGCTCCTCGGTCAGGTAACGGCTGAGCTCGGCCATGCGGAAATAGTCGGATTCGATGCAGCGGAACACCCACTTGTTGTCGAGGGCGGTGACCCGGGTGGCCGTGGACGACGAGGTCAGGAGCGGCACCCGGGCGCGGGCGCACGGCTCCATGATCGCCAGGGTGCAGGAGCTGTTGATGGCGCCGAGCACCGCAACGGCGCCCCCGCGCAGGAGCTGGTCCACGCCGGCGGCGGATTGCAGCGGCCGCCCCTGGTCGTCGGCCTCGATGACCTCGACGAGCCGGCCGTGCGCGCCGCCCATCTTGTTGAACTCCTCCGCGGCGAGGCGCACCGCGTTGAGCTGGCCGACTCCGGCGGACTGGTTCGAGCCGGTGAGGGGACCGATGACGCCGATGCGGATGGGGCCGGGCGGGGCCGGTCCGTTGGCGGACAGCGCGGTCGCCGCCAGCAGCACGGCAAGCGCCGCCGCCCGGAAAACCGTCGTCGCTGTTTGCCTGAAACCATGGGTGCCGATCATGTTGTGCCGGGAGTCTCCCTTGACGATGTCTGCGAGGCGGTTCACGGGTTGCCCTCGGGTCCGGCCCGGGCCGGCGCCGGATCCTCGGCCGGCCGGACCGGATGCAACGCGTCGCCGGCGACACGCCGAAGCAGCCTGTAGAGAGCCGGGAACTCCGATCGGAAGCTGGCCAGCGCTTCGGCGGAGGGCTGCTCCACGCTGTGGACATGGGTGCCCCAGCCGGCCTGGGCGATGACGTAACGCCCCACGCCCACCTGGGCCAGCGCGTGTCCGCCCACGCCGACCTGTCCCACCGCCAGCCGGGGGGCCACCGCCACCTGGCCGAACGCCTCGTAGCCGGACACCGATATCTGCCCCAGCGCGAGCAGCAGGCCGAGGGAAAGCTGGCCGACGGGGAGCACGCCCACGGCGACCTGCCCCAGGGCGATGACCCCGAAGGCGAACCGCCCGATGGCGATGATCCCGACCGCCCGGCCGGGGGCGCCCGTCTGCGGATCGCGGCCCACCACCAGATGGATCAGCGGCAGGCCGAGCAGCCGGTATTCGCTCCGGTATTCGCGCCGCCGGCCTGGCTGTTGCTGCGTCATCGGCTGGATCCTGCGCTGGATTCCGCTTCCGCTGTCCGGAGGGATTATAATCCAGAAACGTTCCGTCGGTCCGGAGAATCTTCCAGCCGGACAGCGTAAAAATTGTTTCCCCGCCGCCGCCGGTTGCGCTATCTTGGGCGCTCGGGCCGCCCGACCCGGAGACGAGGCCATGCATCCGAACTTCGCCGCATTCCAATCCCGTTTGGAGCCGCACAGGGACAAGCTGTGGTGGCTGCACAGCCTCTATTCGCTCCTGCTGGGCGTGGCGATGATATGGCTGGGGCGGGTCCGGTTCGGTTACGTCCGGCTGGTGGCGATCCACATCGCCTTCATCTGGGCCAGCAGCCTGCTCCTGCCCGTGATCCTGCGGCACGCCCGCCCGCCCGGGCCGTGGGGCGACCGCCTGCGGCTGGTGGTCAACTGGTTCAACCGCAATTTCTACCAGCAGATCCTTTTCTTCATCCTGCCCCTGTACTGGGCGAGCGTGACGCCCGGCTCCGCCAACATGATCTTCATGGCGGTGCTGGCCGCGTCGGCGGTGCTGTCGACTCTCGACGTCGTGTACGACCGCCAGCTCTCCGTGCGCTGGTACTACCTGTCGGTCTTCTTCTCGTTCAACCTGTTCGCGAGCATCAACGTGCTGCTGCCCGTCTCCTGGAAGATCGGCAACACCGCGGCCCTGACGGTGAGCGCGTTGCTGGCCGGCGCCGGCTACGCGACCTTCGTCCTCCGGCTCTCGGACCTGGCGCGGCGGCAGCGGTGGATCCTGGCGGGGCTGGGCACCCTGCTGCTGGTGGGATTGCTGGAACTGGGCCGCCCGCTGGTCCCGCCCGCCCCGCTGCGTCTCCAGCAGGCGGTATTCAGTCTGGGTTTCCGGCCGAAGACCCTGCGGAGCGTCGGGCCGGTGGCGGAACTGCCGGCGGGATACACCGGCCGGCTCTACGTGCTGACCGCCGTCACCGCGCCCCTCGGCCTCGAGGAGAAGGTCCGGCACCGCTGGTTCGTGGACGGGGAGGAGATGTTCGCTTCGCGGAACTACGCGATCACCGGCGGGCGGCAGGAGGGATACCGGCTCTGGACGTCCCTGTCCCTGAGGGAGCTGCCGCCGGAGGCGGCGGTCCGGGTGGACGTGGTGACGCAGGGCGGGCAGCTCATCGGGCGGGCGTCGATCAGATCCCGGCCGGCTGGGCCTTGATCACCGGGTCCGCCAAACGGCGGGCCCGCAGGCAGGGGGGCACGAGGAACAGGATGTGGGTCAGCCGGCCGGCGGTGACGGCGATGGCCGCCGCCACGGCGCCCGTGGCGTCGCCGAACCGGATGCCCGCGAACAGCACGGCGATGATCCCCACCACCTCGACGGCGGTGGCCCAGGTGATCACCCGGGTCATCCGGGCGTGCACCAGCAGGGCGCGCTGGAACGACAGCAGCACCTCCAGCGACGGCATCAGCAGCACGAGCTGGGCGGGGAGCAGGGCGAATCCCGCCAGGTCCGTCGAAAGGCCGGAGACCTTTCCCAGCCAGACGTCCGACAGCGGGGTCAACACCAGCAGCGCGTACGCGCCGCCGGTCGCCAGCGCCAGCCGGCTGCCGAAGTCGCGCAGGGCGCGGTAGCCCTCCTGCCGCTCGCCGAAGAGGGCGATGGATGTTTCCTGGAACGAGATGCCGAAACTCCGGAAGATGAACGCTGTCACGTGGACCACCGGCCAGACGGCCAGCGACTCGATCGCCATCCGGCTCCGGCCCATGAAAAACGTGAGCAGCGGGTGCACGCCCATGGCCAGGATCGAGGTCATGGCCAGGGGCAGGTAGAAACGGTGGATCTCCCGGTAACCGGGGGCGGAGTCGCTGTCGCCGTCGTCCTGCAGCAACTGCCCCACGATCCGCCGGCTCATCAGGCGGCTGGCGGCGGCCTCCATGGTCACGCCCACCGACAGCGCCGCCGCGCCCACCCACGCGCCCGGCACTCCGCCGGCGGCGTACAGGACCACGGCGGTGACGGCCATGGTAGACAGCCGTATTACCGTGCCGTAGGCCACCCGCCGGGTGAGGTTGTGGCGGATCATGATCCCCTGGTAGAACCGCCGGTAGCCGATGGCGCCCGGCCACGGCAGCAGCAGCAGGTAGGCGACGTACACGATCCGGGCCACCTCGTCCGGCAACTCCAGCAGTTGCCGGGCGACCAGGTCGAATACCGGCGGGATCAGGCCCACCAGCATCACCGCCGTGATGAGGCCGTTCATGGCGTACGTGTAGGTGCGCAGGCGGACGAGCGACGTGCGGCCGGTGACCAGGGCGGTGGCGGCGCTCATGATCATGATGATGGGCGCCTCGATGATCAGGGCGAACGAAAAGGCCACGCCGTAGGCCGCCAGGTTGTACTTGGGGTCGGCCAGCCGGGCGATCACCGCCGCGAGGAACGGGCCCTCCAGCGCCATCATGAGCCAGGTGGCGGCCAGCGGGGCCCAGAAGAAGGTGATCTTGCGGAGGTTCAGCGTGGCCATGATCCGGTACCGGCGAGCAGCATAGCAATTCCCGGCGGTCAACTCAAGGGTGGAACCCGCCGGCGCCGCGGATTGTCCGGGCGTCACGCCGCGGCGGCTCCTGCGGGCGCATTGCGCGACGGTCCGCCCATAAAACGCCGCGGCCGGTTCCGAGGAACCGGCCGCGGGCGGATCGGCGCAGCGCGGGTGCGGGCTACTTGAGTACCTTGATGTACTCGGGCAGCAGCCGGCTGATGTCCGCGTACGCGTTGGCGTTCTGAATGCTGAACTTGTACTTCTGGTCGCCCACCTGAAACGAGAACTCGTCCCCCTTGGCGAATTGGATGTTCTTCATCGATTTGATCGGTGCGTTGAAGGCGTGTTTGGCTTCGTTCGTCTCGTACTTCACGTTGTCGGCGGTGAACACGAGGAACCCGTTGCACCCGCCGATGAAGTGCTTGTGCTCCACGGCGATGGAGCGGTTGATCAGGACGGCGAATGACTTGCGCACCTCCAGCTCCTGGAGGATGCCCTGGAGCTTGTCCACCGAATAACCCGGCACGCCGCCGAGCTGGACGACTTTCCGCAGGTGGGTGATGGCCTGGTCGTAGTTCCTGTCGGACTGGGCCAGGATGCCCAGGTTCAGGTGGGCCAGGGCGTGGTCCGGCTTGAGCTGGATGGCCTTTCGGAAATTCTCCTGGGCCTTGGCGAAATTCTTCAGTTCGAGATAGGAGGCGCCGATGTAGAAGCAGGCCTCGGCCTGGCGGGGATTGATGGCCAGCGACTGGTTGAGTTGGTCGATGGCGTTCTGGTAGTTGCCCGCGTTGTAGCTGCCCTTGCCGGAGTTGAAGAGGCTCTGGGCGCGGGCCTGGAGCTGCTGCTGCTGGTTGTCGCGCTCCTGCTGCTGGCGGCGGGCCTGGGCGTCGGCCATTTTCTGGTTGACGCGGTCGATCCGGCTCTCGATCTGCCGGTCGCCGGGGAAGTAACGGTTGTAGGCGTCCAGGATTGACTTGGCCCGGTCGAAGTTTTCGGCCAGGATGGCCTCGTCGGCCTGGAGGGGCGCCTGGTTCTTGATGCGCTGGATCAGCGTGTTGGCTTTCCGGTTGTTCTTTTCCAGGCGCTTGATCTGGAGGCAGTACTCGTAGGCATTGTCATCGGGCGGCGTTACCAGGCGGCCGGCGCCGATGGCTTGCTCGGCCCGGGTGGTCAGGTTTTTGATGCTCTCGGTGCGGGTCTTCTGGAGATTCTTGACCTCAGTGGCTGCTTTGTCATAGGCCTGCCGGATTTCCACGTCGTCGGGACTGAGCTCGGCGAGCTGGCCGTACAGCTTTTCCGCCAGGGTCCAGTTTTTCGTGGATGCCGCCTTGACGGCCCGATCCTTGAGCGTATCGGCCACCTGCTGTTTCAGCTCGAGGGCGAAAGTGTTCTCGGGATCGATCTCCAGAATGCGCTGGCTGTAGAACAGGGCGCAGTCTTCCGGCGGATCGGCGTAGCGCTTGTCGGCGAACGCCGCTTCGGCTTTCGACTTGAAGTCTTCCAGCATGGCCAGTTGTTCGTCGGTGGGTCCGGCCGGCTGGTCCGGCCCGGTGGGCGCGCCGATTTTCTCGAGCCGGAACGTCTCCAGGTTGAGCACGCGGTCCGCCTCGATCACAAGCTCCTGCTCCAACGGCTTGTAGCCTTCCTTGACGACCTTGAGGGTGTGCGTGCCCACTTCGATGTTCTCCTGGGTCCAGGGCGTGCTGCCCAGGAGGTCGCCGTCGAGGTACACCTTGGCGTTATCGGGGTACGACTTGACCTCGAAGCCGCCGTAGCGCCCCTTCATGAAGTGGAGCGCGAGCAGGACGCCGCCAACGACGACGGCCAGGAGCAGCAGCGCGGCGACGCCGATCACGGCGATCTTGAGCCCGGCGCGAGACGGTTTGGCGGCCGGCGGCGCGACCTCGGCCTCAACCGCCGGCTGGCTGTACTGTTGGGTGGGAGGCAACTTCGGCGCGGGCGTGTAGCCGCGCAGGTGGATCTCCTCGGCCCGGGTCAGCTCCTCGGGCGGGCTGGGCGGCTTGGGCGGTGGCGGTTGCGGCGGCGGCGTGTAGGCGGCCGTAGGCGCCGGTTGGTAGGGCGGCGGCGGCTGCGGTGGTGGTTGGGCCGGCGGCGGTTGCGGCGGCGCCGGTTGGTAGGCCGGCGGCTGGGCGGCGGTGGGGACCGCCGGTGGAATCGGCGGGGCCGGTGGCGGCGGCGGTTGCGGCGGCGTGGTGGTGTCCACCATGATGGTTTTGCCGAAGAAGGCGTCGTCGGCCGGTGGTTCAGCCGCCGGCGGCGCCGACTTCGCGCCGGCCAGCGTGTCCTCGTCCGTGGGCCGCGCCGGAGTGTGGGCCAGATCGCCGATGAACACGGTCCGTCCGTCATCCTCCTCCGGCGGCGTGAAGGATTGCGCGCCGATGAAGAGCGTCTTGCCCGCGTCATCCTGCTGGGCGGCGGCGCCGGTCTGGGCGCCGATGAACACGGTCCGGGCGGTGTAATCCTCGTCGCTGTCCGGGACCATGTCGGAGCCGGCGGCTTCCGGTTCCGCCGGCGCGCCCGGATGCGTGTCTTCCATGCCGATGCCGATCTCCTCAAGCTGAATGTTCGTGTCGGACAACGGCGTTGCCTGCAGGATCGTGGGGCGCAACGCTTCCGGTTCGGGCAGGTATGTCGGGACCGCCGCAGTCGGCTTCAGCTCCTCGGCGGGCGGGGTCACCACCACCTCTTCGGGTTCCAGCACCACCTCCTCGGGCTCCTCCTGGGCGGTGATGCCGAGCACGCCCTGCTCCAGCTGCTTGCGGTCCATCATGAATGTCTGGGCCAGGGGCGGTGATTTCTTCTTGCCGGCGATCAGCGGCGGGGGAACCACCTCGGTGGTCTCCAGGTGCTCCTCGACCTCCTCCGGCGGGGCCGGTCGGCCGATCTCTTGTTCCAGGTCGGATTTCATCCGCATGATGGTGGGCTCGGCCTCGTGGCGGAGCGCCTCGCCGATCCGCTGCAGGTGCTGCTTGACCTCCTTGATGGACTGGAAGCGCTCGGTCTTGCTGCGCTGCATGCACTTGTCCACCAGGTTGTCCCAGAGCGGGTGCAGGGCCCGGCACTGCGGGAGATTGCGCAGCCGGACCGGTTCCAGGCTGCTGATGGCCTCGATCATGGCCTCGGCCGTGTCGGCCTGGAAGGGCAGGGCGCCGGAGAGGGCGTGGTACAGGATGATGCCGAAGCTGTAAATGTCGTCGAGGTCGTCCACGGTGGTGCCGGTCGCCTGCTCGGCGGAAATGTAGGCGATGTCATCGACGTTGAGGTAACTGGAGTCGCTGGTGGCGTTGAAGCGGCGGAACTTCTCGTTGAGCAGCAGCTTCGAAATACCGAAGTTCATGATCTGCACGCATTCTTTGCCGTCCGGGTTGGCGTAGACGACCACGTCCTGAGGCGTGAGATAGCCGTGTTCGATGAGGCTCTCGTGCGCCTGGTGAAGGGCGTCGGCGATCTGGTAGAAGATGTTGATCGCCCGTTCCTGTTCCAGCGGCGCTTCCGCCTTGAGGAGCGCGGCGAGTGGACGCCCTTCGACATACTCCGAGGTGATGAAGTACCGCTTGTCCTCGGTCACGTCCATGTCGTAGATGGTGCCGATGTTGACGTGCTGCAGCTTGGAGTATTTGCGGACGGCCTCGCTGAGCAGCGAATGGAACTTTTCGTCCCGGGTCAGGCCCTGCTGGAAGGCCTCCAGGATGACCGTCCGGCCCAGCGGCATCTGCCTGGCCTTGAAGAGGCGGCCGAGGCTGTCCTCGCGGATCATCTCCACGATCTCGTATTTGCCGTTCAGGGTCTTGTTGATGAGGGGGTCCTGTTGCTGGACCGCCTTGGCCAGCGGCGTGCCGTCCTCGGGGCAGAAATTGAATTCGTCCCCGAAACCCTTGCTGCATTGCGGGCAGATCTTCATGGTCGTCCTCGACTAAAAAATTGTAACAACCGGGAGACAGACAGAAAAATTATATTACAAAAGTTTGGCAAAGGAAAGCTCAGCCGCCCTCATCCGCGGGGGCGGGTCTCCTCGACGCGCTTGAGCGCGTCCTCCAACTCGGCGCGGGACAGCTTCGTGGTGCCCGGCAGCTGCTCCTGGAACTCCTCGCGGTAGATCTCCAGGACGACGAACGTCAGCCCGGTCACCAGGGGGCCAATGATGAGGCCCGAGAAGCCGAAGTAGGCCAGGCCGCCGAGGATGCTGAAGAAGATGACCACCGGATGGATCTTGGAGCCGCCCCGGATGATCAGGGGCTTGAACACGTTGTCGGCCAGGGTCACGGTCAGCAAGCCGTAGATGAGGATGAACACCGCCTTGCCGTAACTGTCGATGGCGATGAGGTACAGGGCGGCGGGGATCCAGACGGTGAACGCCCCCAGCACGGGCACCAGCGACATGAACGCCATCACCACGCCCCACAGCAGCGGGGACGGCATGCCGATCAGCAGGAAGGCCAGCCCGCCGAGGACGCCCTGGATGGCCGCCGAGGAAAACGTCCCCAGCATGGTGGCGCGGGTGATGTCGGTGAATTTCCGGATGATCTTCTCCTCGCGGTTCTTGTCCATGGGCGAGAGCTTGCGCAGCTCGCCCATCACCTTCTCGCCGTCCTTGAAAAAGTAGTACGTCGCGACCAGCAGCAGCACGAACCGGAAGGCGAAACCGGCGAGGCCGGAGAAGAAATTGGTGCTCTGGCCCACGATGAAGCTGCTGGCGGATTCCAGGCCCTTGATGACCACGGTCCCGAGATCGAATGTTTCGAAGTCGATGAACCGGCTCATGACGGTTTTCACCTTCATGAGAAACGGATGGGCCATGATGGACCGCTCGATGTTCTGCTCCTGCCTGGATAGCGCGTCGGAGTACGTCACGTAGGCGTCGACGGACTGCTGGGCGATGTTGGCGATGAGCAGGATCACCGGCAGGATGATCAGCAGGGTCAGGCCGAACACCATCAGCAGGGCCGCCAGCGAGTCCCGCCCGCGGAGCAGCGCCCGCAGCCGGCGGTAGACGGGGTGGAAGGTGATCACCAGGATCGTCGCCCAGAGGAAGATCAGCAGGAACGGCGCGAACACCCGCACGAACAGGTACAGGACGCCGGCCAGGACCAGCACGAAAAACCAGAGCGGGAAATCCTGCTTCATCATCAGACACCTTCTTTCGGGCAGAGGTCGGCCAGCGGGCAGTCGGGGCACGCCGGCCGGCGCGCCCGGCACGTGGTTCGGCCGTGGATGATCAGCCAGTGGGAGAGGTTGATCCAGTGCTCGGGGGGCGCCAGCTCCATGAGGTCACGCTCGATCTTCTCCGGCTGGGTGTGGCCGGTGAGTCCGAGCCGGAAAGCCAGGCGGCGGACGTGGGTGTCGACGACCACGCCGGCGGCGACGCCGTAGGCGTTTCCCAGCACCACGTTGGCGGTCTTGCGGGCCACGCCGGGAAGGGCGGTGAGCTCGTCCATGGTGCGGGGCACCCGGCCGCCGTGGCGCTCCACCAGCAGCCGGCAGCAGCCGCGGATGCTGGTCGCCTTGTTGCGGAAAAAGCCGGTGGACCGGATCACGGCCTCGAGCTCCGCCTGCGGGACGGCAGCCAGCGCCGCGGCGTCCGGGTAGCGGCGGAACAGCTCCGGCGTCACCTGGTTGACCCGCTCGTCGGTGCACTGCGCGGAGAGAATGGTCGCCACCAGCAGCTCCAGCGGATTGCGGTGATTCAGCGCGCAGCGGGGCGCGGGGTGAAGCCGCGCCAGCCGGTCGATGATCCGGGCCAACCGATCCCGTGTCTTCACGCGAACACCTCCGCCGCGGTTGTGGTCCGCCGGGTCATGGGGTTTGGAAATCCTCCTCATTGTAAATCGGACGGGGGGATTGCCGCCAACGCTTTTTCCGCCGCGAGGCGGCGGGTCAGCTCCAGGTACTGCTCCAGGGCGAGGACGCCGGGTCGGACGGCCGGATTCAATCCCGCCGCCGCGAGCCACCGCCGGGCGGCGTCGCGGGCGGCGGGCGCGGGCAGGTTGTTGAGCAGGGTCTTGCGCGGCGAGCGGAACGCCGCGCCGGCCAGGGCCAGGAAGGCGGGCTCCAACTCCGGCGGCAGGAGCGGGGCGGGGTGCAGCGTCAGGCGGAAGAGCCGCGAGTGCACCTTGGGCGGCGGATGAAACGCCCCGGGCCGGATGCGCGCGCCGGACCGTCCGTCGGCGTAGTATCGGCAGCAGAGCGACAGGTAGCCGTAGTCGGCGTCGCCGGGGCGCGCGGTGAGCCGCCGCACCACCTCGTCCTGGAGGATGCCGCCGATCAGGCTGAACAGCTCGCGGCGGGGCAGCAGCGTGCGCACGAGGTGGGTGCCCACGTTGTACGGGAAGTTGCCGAGCACGGCGGCGGGGAGCCGCCAACCGGCGGCCGCAAGCTCCCCAGCCCAGTCGACGCGGCGCGCGTCGGCCTCGATGAGGCGGAACCGCGCCTCGCCGCCCAGCTCCGCCCGAAGGCGGCGGCAGCAGGCCGGGTCGATCTCCACGGCCAGCACCCGCAGGCCCCGGGCCAGCAGGGCGCGGGTGAGCCCGCCCGGACCCGGGCCGATCTCCACCACGTCGGCGTCGGCCGGCGGGCCGGCCAGGTCGGCAATCGCCGCCAGGATGTTCGGATCGGTGAGAAAATGCTGGCCCAGGCTTTTCCGGGGCGTGATCCGTTCGGGCATGATTATCATTTACCAGAAAACGGGTCGGGAATAAAGCGTGACGGCGACCGTGCGCCGTCGGCGGCGCACCCCGCGATCGCGGGTTGCATTCCGCCGACCTTTCCGATACAATTGCGCCTCGTGCCGAAACCGGCCGGACGGACAATCATCTAACCATAGACTACACGTTGGAGGCGCAGATGGCGGGCAACACCCTCGAGTTTACCGACAAGAATTTCCAGCAGGACGTGCTGGAAGCCAAGGTTCCGGTGCTGGTGGATTTCTGGGCACCGTGGTGCGGGCCGTGCCGGATGGTGGCCCCGGTCCTCGAACAGCTCGTGACCGAATACGCCGGCCGGGTCAAGGTGGGCAAGGTCAATGTCGACGAGAACATGCAGACCGCCGACCGGTACAGCATCCGCAGCATCCCCACGCTGCTGATCTTCAAGGACGGCAAAGTCGCCGACCAGATGGTGGGCGCGTCTTCCAAGGACAACATCAGCCGGTTGTTGGACAAGCACCTGTAGGCGACCGCATCGGTCCCGGACAGGATGGCTGGACGGGCGCACGACGCCCCGGTCCCTGACCGGCGAACCCGGCCCCGGGAGTGGTGCGGCCGAACCGTCCGCCTGAGCGCGGCGGTCCGGCCGGGACGCGAACCGAACCCAACAGAGGAACCGCCGATGAGCAACATGGTGATCCTGGGCTCCCAGTGGGGAGACGAGGGCAAGGGGAAATTCGTCGACATCTTCACCGACTCGTTCGACGTGGTGGTCCGCTACCAGGGCGGCCACAACGCCGGCCACACGGTCATCATCGGTGACGCCAAATACGTGCTGCACCTGATCCCGTCCGGGATCCTGCGTCCGGGAAAACTCTGCGTCATCGGCAACGGCCTGGTGGTGGATCCGGTGGCCCTGGTGGCGGAGATCGACCTGCTCCGCGGCCAGGGGATCGAGGCGGACGGCCGGCTGTTCATCAGCGACCGGGCCCACCTGATTCTGCCCTTCCACCGCGTCATCGAGAAGATCGACGAGACGGCCCGCGCGGGTCAGGCCATCGGAACCACCCTGCGCGGCATCGGGCCGGCATACGGTGACAAGTACTTCCGCTGCGGCGTCCGCGCCGGCGCCATCCGCGACGACGCGCGGCTCCGGCGGGAGTGCGCCGAGTACCAGGCGCTGAAAGCGCGCCTGATGGGCGCCGAACTCCGGCCCGACGAGCCGGCGGCGGAGTGGACGGCCTTCTTCGCGGCGTGCGCCCGGCTGCGCGACTACGTTGCGGACACGTCGGCGCTCCTGGAAGAGTGCCTGGCGAACGACCGGCGCATCCTGTTCGAGGGCGCGCAGGGGACCATGCTGGACGTGGACCACGGCACCTACCCGTTCGTGACCTCCTCCAACGCGGTGGCCGCCGGCGCCGCCGCCGGCGCGGGCGTGCCGCCCCACCGCCTCGGCCAGATCGTGGGGGTGATGAAGGCGTACACCACCCGGGTGGGCGCCGGGCCGTTCCCCACCGAGCTGCTGGACGAGACGGGCGCCGAGCTCCGGCACCGGGGCGGCGAGTACGGCGCCAGCACCGGCCGGCCCCGGCGGTGCGGCTGGCTGGACCTGTTCCAGATGCTTTACGCCCACCGGGTGAACGGCTTTCACTCGCTGCTCATGACGAAGCTGGACGTGCTGGACGCGCTCGCCGAGATCCGGGTCTGCATCGGCTACAACCTGGACGGGCAAGCCCTCGACAGTGTTCCCCACTCGGTGGAAGACCTGCAGCGGGTGGAGCCGGTCTGGCACGTCATGCCGGGGTGGCAGAGCACGACCGCCGGCCTGAACCGCTTCGAGGACCTGCCCCCCAAGGCGCGCGCCTACCTCGACTTCATCCAGGAGTACCTGGGGGTGGAGATCGGCATGGTCTCCACCGGCCCCGAGCGGGGCGAGACCATGATCATCCCCGGCGCCGCCGAGATCGTCACCGCCCTCGGCCGCCCCACGCTGTAGTTCTCGTAATCGTAATTCGTAATCGTGATCGTGCTCGTAATCGTGATCGTAATCGAGACTCGAGGCTAGAGACTCGTTCCCGATCATCGGACCTGGGACCTGGGACCTAGGTCCTGGGTCCTCGGTTCTGGATCCACGGTTTTGGGAGCTCGGTGCTGGCACCACGGTTTTGGATTTTCGGTTCTGGGCCCTGGATCTCGGCCCCGAGTGCCAGGTTTCAGGTGCCAGGTCCCAGGTCCCAGCAACATCCGACCCGGCTCCAGATAGCCATTAAACAATAAGCAATCCGAAATAACCAATCATCTCCCTCGATTCCCCGATTCCCCGATTCCCCAATCTCGTGTGGCTCTATCAATCGGCGGGCAGGCTGGAGGTACCGTGAGCGGCAGCGAACGGCGGGAAAGCCCTCCCCGCAAGGCTCGTGGAGCCCTCGACACCATTCCATCGCCGTCGGCGGCTGCGCTCTGGATCGACGCGGGACGCGTCTTTGGATAGCGCGAAGCGCCCTGGAGTGCGCAGGCTGGACTGCGCTCTGGATCGACGCGAAGCGTCTTTGTATTTTACAGCCGTCGCAAATCGACAAACCGTTCCGGAATCCAAAGCGGCGTCAAGCCGCCGCACTCCAGGGTGCTGCGCACTATCCAAAGCGCTGCGCGCGAAGGCGCGGATGGCCGATGTCCGAAGTCCGATGTCCGCGTTACGGGAACGAGCCTCGAGCCTCGAGTCTCGAGCCTCGAGCCTCGATTACGAATTACGATCACGATTACGATCACGATTACGAGTACGATTACGAATTACGATTACGAGCACGAACCATCAACCATCAACCATCAACTGTGATACGGGGCCGTGCCGTCGAGGATGGGGATGAGTTCCGGAATGGCGGCGATGCGCCAGTGGGGGATGAGGGCGGTGCCGTCGAGGGTGCCGTAGCCGGCGGTGAAGTGGCAGCTCCAGGCGCCGGCGTTGGCGGCGCAGGCCACGTCGGCGGCCGAGTCGCCCACCATGAGCACGGCGGACGGGCGAAGGTTCGTTTGCTCCATGAAAGCGAGCAGGGCCGCCGGGTCGGGTTTCAGGACGGGGAACGAGTCGGAGCCCCAGATGAAGCGGAAGCGGCCGCCGAAGCCCAGCGCGTCCACCACCTGAGTGACGATGCCGGCGGGCTTGTTGGAAGCCACCGCGAGCACCAGGCCCCGGCGGGCGCACTGGGCCAGCGTCTCGGGGACGCCGGGGTAGGCCTCAGTCCGTACGCACGGGTGGGCGTCGTAGTGGGCGACATAATCGCCGACGAGGCGCTCCAGTGCGGCCTCGCCCGCCGTGCCGGCCACCGCCTGCCGGACCAGGTGCGTCGCGCCCAGCCCCACGTTCCGGCGCACCCACTCCCGGTCGCGCTCCGGCAACTCCTCCCGTCGCAGGACGGCGTTGAGACTGGCGGTGATGTCCGCGAGCGAGTCCACCAGCGTCCCGTCCAGGTCGAAGACGATGCCGCGGATGTCCGGGGCGGTGGCGGGGGATGCGCCGGGCACGGTCCCTCACTCCTCGACGCGGGTCTTGTCGCCGCGCAGGGGGATGTCCAGCTTCCGGTACGCCCGGCCCACCGACGGGCTCTTCAGGTCCACGCGCTCGAGGCGCGCCAGCAGCACGTCGAAGAATTCTTTCCGCACCGGCTCCAGGGTGTGCACGAACGGCGGCAGGGTCAGGGCGAGCGCGTCGAGGGGCGGGAGCGGATCGGGCAGGCCGCCCAGCTCGAAGTGGAACGACGAGTGGGGCCGGATGGTCAGGTACGACCGGAAGAGGTAGTCGCCGCTGATGCCGGTGGCGATCTTGAGCTGGTCGGGCTTGAGCGTCCGGCCGTCGGCCAGCCGGAATTCGAAGCGGCTCGCGTCCGCCACCATCTCCCGGTCGGTGAAGTTGATCATGTTGACGAAGGGGCGGCGGTGAACATCCAAACTGAAGGTGATCACCACCTCCGAATCGATGTAGACGCGGCACTGGGGGTCGACGCGGTCCGCGGGCGCCACCTCGATCACGCCGGGGGGTTGCTGCCCCCGGAGCGCCGACGGCGCCAAAAAGAGCCAACCGGTCAGCCCCACGAGCGCGGTCCAGAGCAATCGGTTCATCGCGCCATCTCCTCGTTGCGCAGGTCAATCAGGTAGCGGCCCAGGGCCTCGACGTCCTCCGGCCGGGTGCGGTAGTTCATGAAGTTGACGCGCAGCGCCACGTCGCCGTCCCGGAGCCTGGTGATGGAGATCCAGAAACGGCCCTCGAGTTCCACGCGGCGGTGGATCCGCCGGTTCAGCGCGTTGGCCGCATCGCCGTCCGCCCCGCCGGCGGGCACCGCGCGGAAGCAGAGCAGGCCGAGCTCGGGCCGGTGGAACGGCTCGAAACCGCCGGCTGCTTCCAGCAGCTCATGGAACCGGCGGGCGAAGGCGCAGTGGCGGCGCACCAGGCGCCGGTAGGCGTCCAGCCCGAAGGAGCGGAGCGCCAGCCACAGCTTCAGCGCCCGGAAGCTCCGCGAGCCCTGCAAGCCGTACTCGAAGAAGTTCACCCGGCCGTCGTCCCCCCCGCGGCCCTGCTCCAGGTAGTAGGGTGGGCGGGTGGCGAAGGCGGCGCGCAGATCGTCGCGGCGGCGCACCAGGAGCGCGGCGCACTCGAACGGGACGAAGAACCACTTGTGGGGATCCAGGGTGACGGAGTCGGCCCGGGCCAGGCCGCGGAAGCGGTCCGCCAGCTCCGGCAGGAGCAGGGCGGCGCCGCCGTACGCGGCGTCCACGTGGAACCAGGCGCCCGCCTCGGCGGCCACGTCGGCCAGCGCCGCCAGGTCGTCGAGCGTGCCCGTGTTGGTGGTGCCGGCGATCCCGACGACGCAGGCGGCGCGGACGCCGCGGGCGGCGTCGGCGCGGATCATCGCCCGGAGCGCCGGCACGTCGACGCGGAATGCCGCGTCCACCGGCGCCCGCCGCAGGTTGTCCGCGCCCAGCCCCAGCAGGTCCACTCCCTTGTCGAAGGAGTAGTGCGCCTCGGTCGACGCGTACACGGCCGCCGGCGGGGCGCCGGCCAGGCCGGCGGCGCGCGCCGCGGGACCCAGGCAGCGGTCGCGCGCCAGCTTCAGGGCGGTGATGTTGGCCATGGAGCCGCCGCTGAGCAGGACGCCGAAGGCGGGCGGTGCGGGCAGGCCGGCGAAACCGCAGAGCCAGCGGACCACCAGCCGCTCCAGCTCGGCGGCCGCCGGGCTCTGGTGCCACAGGGAGCAGTTCTGGTTCAGCGCCGCCGCCAGGCTCTCGGCCAGCACGGCCGCGAGCGCGGGCGCCGGATTCATCATGCCGAGGTAGCGGGGCGAGGTCACCCGGGTGGTGCCGGGGAGCACGAGGCGGCGCAGGTCGTCCAGGAGGCGCGGCAGCGGGATGCCCTGCGCCGGCGGCTCCTGGGCGGCCAGCTCGGCGAAATCGGCGGGGACGGTTTCGGGGTGGACCGGCGGCTCGGCCGCGCCGGCCCAGCTCCGCACCAGCTCGTCGGCGAACAAGGCGGCCGCCGCCCGGATCTCCTCCGGGTGTTCGGCGAACCGGTCGTCGAGGATGAGGGGTGCTTCGGCCATGGCGCTCCGCCGCAAAAGTCCCGCCATTATAGCACGCGACGCCCGGCGCCGCGCGCTTCGGCGCGCTACTTGCGGTGCGGGACCACCTGGCCGTCGGGGGTCTGGAAGAAGATCGCGTAGCGGCGGACGGGCGTCTCCTCCCGTTCGGCCACCTGGACCGTGAAGGCGAACTCGCGGCCCGGCACGAGCACGGGCGGCTCCACCGGATGCACCAGCGTCTGGACCGCGCCGCCGGCCGCGGTCACGGTGATCACCGCCTGGAGGCGCTCCAGGGTCGCCGGGGAGATGTTGCGGGCCTGGACGTGCAGGATGAAGGCGCCCGACTGCCGCTCGTGGGCGAACGCGAGGAGCTGCAGGTCGTGGGCGCCGGCGGGGGGCTCCGCCGTCGGACCCCGGACCAGGGCGTCGAACACGGGTTCGGGGATCAGGATCACCAGCAGGCACAGGCCGGCGACGCACGCCAGCCCGATGAGCAGGGCCCGCGCCAGCTTCTCGCCCAGCGGGCCGGATGGAAGCAGCGGCATACGCATCGACTCCGGAGGAAAGTCAGGCTACTTGCGGAGAATGATCTCCTGGGAACTCTTCTGCCAGTATTGCAGCTTCTTCTCGTACGGCCGTTTGCCGGTGACGAGGTAGCTCAGTTCGTTCAGGAAGCGCATTTCCAGCACGCCGTTGGATTTGAGCGGCGCCCACTCCTCGGTCCCGTCGGCGGACCGCTTCAGGCCGCGGATGACGGCGGAGGCGGCCACCGCGGTCCGCTGGGGGGCGAGGAAGGAGAGCTGGAGCTCCATGTAGTACTTGCCCTTGTGAAACGAGGTCTGGTAGTCGGTGACCACCACGGCGATCTTCTTCAGCTCGGAGTCGGCGTACGCGCCGCTGATGGTCTCGTCGTCGCGCGTCCGGATCAGGCCGGCGGCCCGGTCCTGCTCCACCACCTCGTAGCCGAGCTTCTCGGTGACGAGCAGCACCTGTTCCAACGCCATGGGCAGGTCCAGGTCGAGCTCGAGCGGTTCCGGCATCTCGACCTTGGCGGCCGGGGCACCCAGGAGGGTGGCGCAACCCAGAACGGCCAGGATCAGGCAGGCAGGGCGGCGGATGCTCATGTTCGCCTCGGAGCGGAAGGTTCGGGCGGCTTCATTATATAATGTCGCGATGCCGAAAGAAAAAGAAACCGCCGCGCCCGCACCGACGCCGCCGGCCATCCGGCTGCGGGGGGTGCGCACGCACAATCTCCAGTCGGTCGACGCCGCCTTCCCCCACCGGCGGCTCACCGCGGTCACCGGCGTGAGCGGCTCCGGTAAATCGAGTCTGGCGTTCGACACCCTGTTCGCCGAGTGCCAGCTCCGCTTCCTCGAGTCCCTCTCGCCCTACCTGCGGCAGTTCATGGACAAGTTTCCCAAACCCGCGCTGGCGGCCGCCGAGGGGCTGCTGCCGGCGATGGCGCTGCGCCAGCGCCGGGCGGTCAAGAACTCGCGCTCCACCGTGGGGACGCTCACCGACCTGGCCGACCACCTCCGCCTCCTGATGGTGAAGGCCGGCGCCCGCCACTGCCCGCAGTGCGACGGGCGCATCGCCGTCTACTCCGCCGCCGCGATCGCCGCCTGGTGCGCCGAGTCGCTCGCCGGCGCCGCGGTGACGGTGCTGTTCCGCTTTCCGGCGCCGGCGGGGCGGGGCGGGCCGGCGGTGCGGGAGTTGATCCAGCGGATGGGCTTCGCCCGCGTGCTGAGCGGCGACCGCTTCGTCCGGACCGAGGAGTGGGCGGGCGGGGAGCCGCCGCTGGTGGTGGTGGACCGCATCACGGCGGCGGATGGGGAGCGGGACCGCCTGCTCGAGGCAGCGCGGACGGCGCTGGCCGAGGGGGGCGACGAGTGCCTGCTGGCGCTGCCCGCCGCCGCGGCCCCGGCGGCATGGCCGCCCAATGTGGCCGTGGAACCCGCCGGCGAACTGCTCCTGGTGTCGTTCCCGGGCCGCAGCCGGTGCGCCGGGTGCGGCGCCGAACTGCCGCCGCTCACCGAGAGCCTGCTTTCCTCCAACAACCCGGCGGGGGCGTGCCCCGCCTGCAAGGGCTTCGGCGACGTGCTCCACTACGACCCGGCGCGCTACCTCGATCCGGCCCGCACCCTGGCGGAGAATCCCGTCGTCGTGTGGCAGAGCCGGTCGTTCCGCCCCTATCACCGGTACCTGCTCACGGTGGCCGAACGGCGCGGCTGGCCGCTCCACGTGCCCTTCCGCGACCTGGCGCCGGAGATCCGCGACGCCGTGGTCCGCGGCGACCGCGGCTACGCGGGCGTGGACGGCTTTTTCCGGCGGCTTGAGAAGAAGAGCTACCGCCTGCACATCCGGGTGCTCCTGGCCCGCTATCGCCGCTACGGCCGCTGCCCCGACTGCGGGGGCAAGCGCCTGAATCCGGCGGCGCTGTCGGTCCGGCTTGCCGGCCGCGACCTCGGCGAGATCCTCGGCCTGACCGTGGACGAGGCCCTGCGCTTCCTTCGCCTGGCGGCCGTGCCGCCGGACGTCCTGCCGGCGGTCCGGCGCGTGCTCGACGAGATCGCCGACCGGCTGGAATGCCTCCGGCAGATGGGCCTGGGCTACCTGGCGCTGGACCGGCCGGCCTTCACCCTGAGCGGCGGCGAGGCGCAGCGGGTGCACCTGGCCGCCGTGCTGGGGACGCGGCTGGCCGACACGCTGTTCGTGCTGGACGAGCCCACCATGGGACTCCACCCGCGGGACCACGGGCGGCTCGCCGGGATCCTGCGGCGACTGTGCGCCGAGGGGAACACGGTGGTGTTCGTGGAGCACGATCCGGCGTTCATCGCCTGCGCCGACCACGTGGTGGAACTGGGACCGGACGCCGGGCAGTTCGGGGGACGGGTGGTCTACCAGGGGGCGATGGAATCGTTTCGGGCGAACGCGGACACCGCCACCGCCGCCGTGCTCCGGGCGCGCGGCGACGGGCGGGTGCGGGCGGCCTGTTCCCGGCCGGCGCACTGGCTGGAGCTGGAAGGCGCGTCGGCGCGCAACCTGAAAGGCCTGCGGCTGCGCCTGCCCCTTGGCCGCCTCAGCGTGGTCAGCGGCGTGAGCGGCAGCGGCAAGTCCACGCTGCTCGAGGAGGCGCTGCTCGCCGGCGTCGCGGCGGTCCTGGCCGGGCAGCCCCTGCCGGCGGGGCTGGCCGCCCTGGGCGGCGCGGAGGCGTTTCGGAGCGTCCGCCATGTGGACCAGGGACTCCCCCCGGGGAGCGGGCGGTCGAATCCGGCGACCTTTCTCAAGATTTTCGACGCCGTCCGGACGCTCTTCGCCAACCTCCCCGAGGCCCGGCTCCACGGCCTGGCGCCCGGCTACTTTTCGCTGAACACCGACGGCGGGCGCTGTGCGCTGTGCCGCGGCCGCGGGGCCACGGTGCTGGACATGCAGTTTCTCGCCGACGAGGAGATCCTGTGCGAGGCGTGCGACGGCACGGGCTTCTCCGCCGAGGCGCGCGAGTACCGCTACCGGGACCTGGACATCGTCGGCGTGCTGGATCTGACGGTGGACCAGGCCCTGGACTTTTTCAGCGAGGGGGCGCCGCCGGCGATGCGGCGCAAGCTGGAGTTCCTGGCCGGGCTCGGGCTCGGCTACCTGCGCCTGGGGCAGCCGCTGAGCACGCTCTCCGGCGGCGAGATGCAGCGCCTCAAGCTGGGGCGGGTCCTCCTGGAGCCCGGCGCGGGACCGGAACTCATCCTGCTGGACGAGCCCACCATCGGGCTCCATCCGCGCGACACGCGGAAACTGTTCGCGGTGCTGGACCGACTCCTGGAGCAGGGCCACACCGTCGTGGCGGTGGAGCACGACCTGTTCTTCATCGAAAACGCCGATTGGGTGGTGGACCTCGGACCCGAGGGCGGCGACCGCGGCGGCTACCTGCTCTACCAGGGCCCGCCGGAGGGGTTGGCCGATTGCCCGGAATCGCTCACGGGGCGGGAACTGGCCCGCTGGCGGGGCAGAGAATGATCGCAGGGTGATTGGGTGAATCGGTGAATGGGTGAATGGGTGAATGGGTGAATGGGAGGAATTTATTGGTTATTGATGATTGCTTATATTTTATTGGCTATTTGGAGTCGATTCTGTTTCTGCTGAAACGAAATCCGAAGTCCGATTTCCGAAGTCCGATGTCCGCATCAATTGGAACGAGGATCGAGGCGCGAGCACGATTACTCAGTTACTCCCGAAATCTTGCCAAAATTTGGCAAAATATTTCACCGGTTTCTTCCCCCCGGTCGCCCGTCCCAACATCGACCGGCCCGATCCACGCTGTCACGACGAAAATAGCCAGGCGCAGCCCCGCGAATGCGGGGCAGCGCCTGGACAATCGAATTGTTTGTGACGTCGCGCGCCCCTGTTAAGGGGCGCGGAGAAGATCCCAGCAGATATCGTTCGTCGACTCCGAAGCGCCTCCATTAATTTTCCGAACCCGGTCACGCACTCGATGGGTGGGTTTGAAACCAAGCCGCGCCTGGGTATGGTTCCCTCCCGAATGATGGATTCATCTATACAAACGGGCGGGAGGGATTTTTTTCGAAGATTCGACTCGAATTTCCCCGCGCCCCTGTCCAGGGGCGCGCCGTGTCTTTTACTTCCGCTTTCCAGGCGCTGCCCCGCATGCGCGGGGCTGCGCCTGGCTATTGTCTTTGCAACTGGAAGGACTTGCCTGAGACCCGGCATCACGGCACGGAGCTGGAGCGAATGATCATTCCGTTTGGCTCCGGCTCCGCCGGCTTGGGATTACGATCACGAAGTACGATTACGAGCACGAGATCCGAAGTCCGATGTCCGCGTTACGGGAACGAGCCCCGAGCCCCGAGCCCCGAGCTGTCAGTTCGGAATGACGAGCTGGGCGCCGGCCTGGAGGCGGTCGGAACTCAAGGAGTTGGCGCGCTTGAGGCTGGCCACGTTGGTGCCGTAGTGGCGGGCGATGGCCGAGAGGGTCTCGCCCTTGCGGACGGTGTGGTAGCGCGGGGAGCCGCTGCGTGGCGTCGCGGCGGCTGACGTCACGGCCGGACCGGCGGCGCCGGGGATCCGCAGCGACTGACCGATTTTGATGACGCTGTTGCGTTGCAGCCCGTTGGCGGCCAGCAGGTCGTTCAGCGTCACTCCGTGGCCGCGGGCGATGCCGAACAGCGTGTCGCCGGCCTTGACCCTGTACGCGCCCCCCGTACCACCGGACGCGGCCCGCGCCGCCGGACCCGCGGCGCGCGCCGGTTCCCGCAGGCGGAGGGTCTGCCCCGCCTTTAGAGCCGGGCTGGCGAGGTTGTTCCACGACATCAACTGGGCCACCGAAACCTGAGTCCGGCGGGAAATGTTCCACAGCGTGTCGCCCCGCCGCACCCGGTAGGTGGCGCCGGCGTACGCCGCGGGGCGGGGTTCCGGCTCGCGCAGTTCGCGGGCGGGCCGGTGGAAGTCCGAAACCGGCACCTGCAGCACCTGGCCGATGCGCAGCACCGTCCGGCGGGTCCGGATGTCGTTGAAATCCATCAACGCCGAGAGCGACACATCGTACTTCCGACAGATCTTGTAGAGGGTGTCCCCCTTGACGACGACGTGCTCCAGGTACATGAGACGATCCTTGACGGGCAGGTCGTAGAGCAGCGCCAGCATCTCCTGGCGGGTATCCACGGGGACGCGCAGCGGGTACGTCTTGTGGTCCGGCGGGGTGAGCATGCGCCGCAGCGCCGGGTTGAGATCCTGGAGCGTTTCGATGGGGACGCCGACGGTCTCCGCCACCACTCGGAGGTCGGTGGGCGAGGGGATCTCCACGGTGACGCCGGCCCAGGGACTCTGCGGCTCCACCCGGATATCGAACCGCTCGGGATTCTTGCCCACGATGATGGAGGCCAGGATGGCCGGGACGTAGTTGCGGGTTTCGCGGGGCAGCAGGCGCTGCTCGGCCATCTCCCAGAAATCGCGGTCGGGATGGCGGTTCAGGATTCGCTGGATGCGGCCCTCGCCGGAGTTGTACGCGGCCAGCACCAGGTACCAGTCGCCGAACATCCCGTACAGGTCCTTCATGTACCGGCAGGCGGCGCGGGTGGCTTTCTCGGGGTCGGAGCGCTCGTCCACCCACCAGTCCACCCGCAGCCCGTAACGACGGCCGGTCCACTGGATGAACTGCCAGAGCCCCTTGGCGCGGGCGCGGGAGTAGGCGCTGATTTTGAAGTTGCTCTCCACGAGCCCGAAGTAGATCAGGTCGAGGGGGATGCCCTCCTCCCGGAAGATCCGCTGGAACATCTCGTGGAAGCGGGTCAGCCGGCCGAGGCCCTGCGCCACCTGGTCCCGCTTGGCGCCGGTGGTCAGTTGGCTGATGTAGGCCATCACCTCGCGGTTGACGTACACCGGGAAATCGTAATGCTGGCGGAGAATGTCATCCTGGATCAGGTGTTCGATTGCCGGGTCGATCTCGGCCGGGGTGAGGGACGCGTCCAGCAGCGCCTCGAGCGGCGGCTCCTCCGGGTCGGGGATGTCCTCGTCCGCGTCGCCATCGGGGAAAAGGTTGAGCCGGTCGCGGTGCAGGTCGATCCGCGCCAGCAACTCCGCCAGCCGGGCCCGGAACAGGGGCGAGCCGTTGAGCTCGATCCCGGAAAAGAAAAAGCTCTCCAGCGCGTAGGTCATTTCGCGGACGGCCCACTCGGGATTGTTCGTGTCGGCGAACAGTTCGCCCAGTTCGAAGGCGGCGAAGCTTTCGCTGATGAGGTCCGTCTCGGGCGAGGCGCCGAGGTCGCGGTCGTGCATCCGGAAAGCGTCCGGCGCGTGCCGCGCTGGCGGGTGAAGCTCCAGCGGGCTCGGCGGTTCGCCCGCGAGGCCGGAAAAACCGAGGAGTGGCAGGAAGATCACAACAAGCCAGGGAGAATACTTTGCAACCATTTCCCGGCCATCTTAGACCGGGGCCGGCGGGACTGTCAACCGAAATGCGTCCGAGAGCCTTGGGCGGCGGGGCTTTCAGCCGGGCGCGGCGGCGGCGTCAGGGGGACCCGGCCGATTCCACCACGCCCATGCGGCGGAATTTTTCCGTCCGCGACAGGGTCAGGCGGTCGAATGGGAGCGCGGCCAGTTCGTCCAGGTGCCGCTCCAGCGCATCGCCCAGCGCGCGGGCGGTGGCGTCCCAGTCCGCGTGGGCGCCCTCCGGCGGTTCCGGCACGATCTCGTCGATGATGCCGAGCCGCTTCAGGTCGCGGCTGGTCAGCCCCAGGTTGCGGGCGGCCGCCTCGGCGTGCGCCTGGTCCTTCCAGAGGATGGCCGAACAGCTTTCCGGCGAGATCACCGAGTAGACCGCGTTCTCCAGCATCAGAATCCGGTCGCCCACGCCGATGCCCAGTGCCCCGCCGGAGCCGCCTTCGCCGATGACGCTGACGATGACGGGCACCCGCAGGCGGGCCATTTCGCGGAGGTTGTAGGCGATGGCCTCGGCCTGGCCGCGTTCCTCCGCGCCGATGCCCGGGAAGGCGCCCGGCGTGTCGACGAACGTCAGGATCGGCTTGCGGAACTTTTCGGCCAGCCGCATCGCCCGCAGCGCCTTGCGGTAGCCCTCTGGTTGCATCATGCCGAAGTTGCGGTGCTTCCGCTCGGCCAGGTTGCGCCCCTTCTGCTGGCCCACCACCACCACGGGCCGGGAGCGGAACCAGCCGAAGCCGGTGACCACCGCCGGGTCGTCGGCGTACTTGCGGTCGCCGTGGATCTCCTCGAAGTCGGTGAAGAGCCGCGCGATGAAATCCAGGGTGTAGGGGCGGTTCTCGTGCCGGGCCAGCTTGGTCTGTTGCCACGGGGTGATCTGCTCGTGGATCCGCTGGCGCACCTGGCGGATCTTCTCGCGGAGGATCTCCAGGGCCCGCCGGGCCGATTCGTCGTCGCCGAACCGCTCCAGTTCGGCGAGCTGGGCTTCCAGATCCTTGAGCAATGCGCTGTGCCAGTCGTTCATGACCGCCCCAATCGTTTTGATTTCGCCGGGCATTTTAACATACAATGACACCTCATCACCGATTTCGGCGCCGGGAGGCGGCCATGGAACTCATCAGCAGCCGGACCAACGACCAGGTGAAGCAGTTCGTCCGGGTGCGGGAGGGGACGTCCGACAACCCGCTCTGCTTCGCCGTCGAAGGCGCCAAGCTCCTGGCGGAGGTCGCCCGCTCGGCGCACGCGGTGCTCCAGGTGTTCGTCGTGCAGGGGTACGAGGACAAGCTGCCGCCGGTGGCGGCCCATCAGGTTTTCGCGGTCACGCCGGAGGTGATGCACAAGCTGTCGGGCCTCCGGTCGCCGGCCTGGGTGGCGGCGCTCTGCGGCCGCAAGGAATCGAAGGGGCCCGGCCAGGTCCTGCGGCGGACGCCCTGGCTGGTGCTCGACGGCGTCCAGGACCCGGGCAACGTGGGCAGCATCCTCCGGTCGGCCGAGGCGCTGGGCAACGTCCCGGTGGTGCTTCTGCCGCCGGCGCCGTCCCCCTTCCAGGATAAAGTCATCCGGGCCAGCATGGGCTCGGCGCTGCGGGCGCCGTACTGGCGGCCGCCGGGCGCCGACGACTTTCTCGCGCAGGCGCACGAGCGGGGCGTGCGGCTCTGGGCGCTCGACGTCAAGGGCGGGGTGGCCCTGGCCGACGTGCCGGCGGAGGCCGACCAGGCGTTCGTCATCGGCGGCGAAGGGCACGGGCTGTCGGGCGGGATCGCCGCCGCGGTGGAGCGGACCGTGCGCATTCCCATCCGGGCGCCGGTGGAATCGCTGAACGCGGCCGCGGCGGCGGCCATCCTGCTCTACCACCTGAGCGCCCGCCGGCGCGAAGCCCGCTGACCGCCGTGGAGAACGACGCGATGGGCGGCAAAGGCAAAGTGAAAAATGATCCCTCCCTGTTCCAGGCCGAGGAAGGCGCCGAGGCGGAGGAGTCCCGCGTCCCGCTGGCGGAGCGGATGCGGCCGCGGACGCTGGCCGAATACCGGGGCCAGACGCACCTCGTCGGGGAGGGGAAGCCCCTGCGCCGGATGATCGAGTCGCGGCGCATCCCCTCGCTGATCCTGTGGGGGCCGCCCGGTACGGGCAAAAGCACCCTGGCCCACGTCATCGCCCGCACGCTCGACACCCACTTCGTGAGCTACAGCGCCGTGCTGACGGGCATCAAGGAAGTGCGGGACGTCATGAGCGACGCGGCCTACTTCTTCGAGAAGACCGGCCGGCAGACGCTCATCTTCATCGACGAGATCCACCGGTTCAACAAGGCCCAGCAGGACGCGTTCCTCCCCTTCGTGGAGAAGGGGCAGGTCCTGCTCATCGGCACCACCACCGTCAATCCCAGCTTCGACCTCAACGCCGCGCTGATGAGCCGGGTCAAGGTGCTGACCCTGCGGCCGCTGGACCCGGACGACATCGAGTCGATCCTGGCCGAGGCCCTGGCCGATCCCGACCGCGGACTCGCGCGGCTGGACCTGCGGGTCCCGCCGGAGCTGCTGCACAAGATCGCGGTGTTCTCCTCCGGCGACGCCCGCCGCGGCCTGAACCTGCTGGAGCAGCTCGCCGACTACGCCGAGCAGCGGAGCGCCGACGGCCGCCGGACCGCGCCCACCGACGACGAGCTGCGCGAGGTGCTTCACCAGAAAGTACTCCTGTACGACAAGGACGGCGAGGAACATTACAACCTGCTCTCGGCGCTCCATAAATCGATGCGCAACTCCGACCCCGACGCCACGGTCTACTGGCTGGTCCGGATGCTGGAGGCGGGCGAGGACCCGCGGAACATCTGCCGGCGCATCCTCCAGTGCGCTTCGGAGGACGTGGGACTGGCCGACAACCAGGCGCTGCACGTGGCGGTCCAGGCCTGGCAGGCCTACGAGCTGCTGGGCCTGCCGGAAGGCCGGCTGGCCATCCTGCAGGCGGCGGTGTACGTGGCTGTGGCCCCCAAGTCCAACGCCCTCCTGCGGGCTTATGCCGCCGCCCAGCGGGACGTGGCCGAGAGCAGCGCCGAGGGTGTGCCCCTGCACCTGCGCAACGCCCCCACCCGGCTCATGGAGGCGGAAGGCTACGGGGAGGGTTACCTGTACGCCCACGACCATCCCGAGGGGACCACGGACATGACCGGCCTGCCGCCCGCCCTGGCGGGCCGGACCTACTACGAGCCGTCCGGCGCGGGCCTCGAAGCCCGCATCCGCGACAAACTGCGGGAAATCGCCGAGCGGAAGGCCGCGTTCGCCAAGCGGCGGCGAGAGGGCCGGAGAAGCCGTCGGAGCGAGTGAAAGAGCTTGAAAACGTGATGTGAATCATGTTTACATTGACCGGATGATACGTTACAATCCGGGTAATTCTGGTCTAGCCGAGGGTGAGTGAATGAGCGACAAGAAGATCTTGGTTGCTGACTACAACACGCGGGAGCTCCAGCAGCTGAAGAAGATTTTCACCGATGCCGGCTTCGACGTGGTCACGGTGCAGGACGGCAAGGCGGCCCTCGACGCGTTCGAGTCCGACCAGCCGGACATCGTGCTCCTCTCGGCCATGCTGTCCAAGATCAACGGCTTCGACGTCTGCCGGAAGATCAAGGACAATCCCACCGGTCGCAACGTTCCGGTGATCATCGCCACCTCGGTGTACAAGGGCCAGAAGTACCGCAACAAGGCCATTCACGAAAACGGCGCCAGCGAATTCATCGAGAAACCCGTCCCTGACAATGTTGTTCTGGAGACCGTCCAGCGGTTCATGGGCGACACCCGGAGTCTCATCGATACGCACCGGAGCGAGTTCATCGACAAGATGGCCAAGGAGTCGGCGGCCGAAGCCGCGCCGGCGCCCACACCGAAGCCGGCGCCGCCCCCCCCGGCGGCCAAGGCGGCGCCGCCGCCGCCCCAACCCGTTCCGGAACCGCCCAAGCCACAGCCGGCACCCGCCGCCCCGAAGTCCACGGATGTGGAGAGTCGGTTCGAGCAGGAAATCGCCGCGACCCTGATCGCCTCGGAAGCCCCGGCAGCGGCCGAGATGGACGATTCCATGGACAAGCTCCTCAGCGACACGCTCTCCGGCCTGGGGCTCGACCTCGGCAAGGGCAGGTCCAAGGCGGCCCCCGCGCCGGCGCCGGCGCCGCCGGTGGTCAGCGAGGCCAAGAAGACCGAGGCCGCCATCGAAAAACTCGTGGAATCGGCGAGCCAGGCGACGGCGCCGCCGCCGCCGCTGCTCGGGCCCGACACCGGCGAGATCCGCTTCGACCAGTTGAAAAAGGAAGTGAAGCAAGCCGGGGAACCGGCCGCGCCCAAGGTCGACGCGGTGGAGGCCTTCCTCCGCTCGTTCGACACCGATCTGGAGAAGAAGCTCAGCGACACGCTCAGCGGCGTGGGCCTGTCCGATACCAGCATCGACAAGGTGATCCAGCCCAAGACGCCGGAGCCGGCCGCTCCGGTACCGCGGACCGCCCCAGCTCCCCCGCCGGAGCCCGAGTACGAGGAGGGCACCAAGTTCGGGGATTACCTTCTGGACCGGAAGATCGGCCATGGCGGCATGGCGGAGCTGTTCCGCGCCAAGAAGCGGGGCCAGGAAGGCTTCCAGAAGATCGTGGCCATCAAGCGGATCCTGCCCCACCTGTCCGACAACCAGGAACTCGTCACCATGTTCATCGACGAGGCGAAGATCGCCGCCCAGCTGTCCCACCAGAACATCGTCACCATCTTCGATTTCGGCAAGATCAACCACTCGTTCTACATCGCCATGGAGTTCGTGGACGGTTTTGATTTCAAGAAGATCCTGAGCCGGGCGAAAGAGCTGGGCATCCGGCTGCCCCACAAGCTGGCCGCCCACATCGCCCTGCAGATCGCCAGCGCGCTGGATTACGCGCACTTCAAGAAAGATTTCAACAACAAGGAAATGAACATCGTCCACCGGGATGTCAGTCCGCAGAACATCCTGATCTCCCGGGAGGGCGAAGTGAAACTGGTGGATTTCGGCATCTCGAAGGCCGAATCCAAAATCCACCACACGGTCAAGGGCGCGCTCAAGGGCAAGCTCCTGTACATGAGCCCCGAACAGGCTTGGGGCAAGCCGGTGGACAAGCGGTCGGACCTCTTCTCGCTGGGCATCGTGCTCTGCGAGGCCATCAGCGGCAAGGTCCTGTTCGAGGACTCGTCCGAATTCGACGTCCTCGAGAAGGTCCGCTCCGGCAAGATCCCGATCCTGGAAAACGAGATGCCCTCCCTGCCGCCGCGGCTCAAGAACATCATCAACAAGGCGCTTCAGATCGACATCGGCCAGCGCTACCAGACCGCCGGGGAGATGGGCAAGGACCTGCACGATTACCTGAGCACCGGCAAGCAGCGGCCGTCGCCCAAAGACCTCGCCACCTTCCTGACCCGGATGTTCCCCGACGCGTTCGGCATGAAGGAGAACGAGGTTCGCAACCTGAGCTTCGACGAGTTCATGGAGCGGGAAGAAACCCTGCCGCCGAAGGCCATGAGCGAAGAGACGGTCATCCTGGAATCGGAGGAGATGGCCGGCCTCGAGGAAATTCGTCCCGCCGACGAGATGCCGGTGGCGCTCGAAGCGGACGAGATCGTGGTGGACGGCAAGTTCCAGCCGCCGCCGCTCGTGAAGGAGGCGGTCCCGCCCAGGCCGGCCGTCACCCCACTGCCCGCGCCCGTCGAGGAAAAGCCGGCGGTGATCCGCAAGGAAAAGAAGAAGGCGCCCGAGCCGGCCAAGCCGAAGCCGGAGCCGGTGAAGGCGAAGGTGGAGCCCGCGCCGCCCAGGAAGGAAACGGCGCCGCCGCCGAAGAAGGAGACCGCGCCCCCGCCGGCCGAGGAGAAGAAAGTTCTCACGAAGCGGCTGAAGGAGAAGCCGGCGGCCGAAAAGCCGATGTTCGGGGATGTGGCGGCCGCGTCGAAGAGCTCCAACAAGGGGCTGGTCATCGGCGTCATCGCCGCCCTGGTGGTCATCGCCGCGGGGGTGGCCGTCTACATGATGTTCTTCAGCAAACCGGCTGTGCCCGGCACTCCTGAGCCCGCCGCGGCGGGCGCCACCGAGCCGGCCGCTCCGGTGGAACCGACCCCGGCCGCCGGCGAACCGGCAACGCCCGCCGCTGTCACTCCTGCCGCCACTCCAGCGGCGACCGCGGCCAAGCCTGATGCCAAGCCTGAGCCGCAGCCCGCTGCGGCCAAGCCGAGCCAGCCGGCGACGGCGGCCCAGCAGCCGTCGGCGCCATCCAGGCCGGAACCGCAGAAACCGGCCGCCACTCCGGCCGCCCAGCCCGCCGCGCCGAAGCCCGAGCCGGCCACCCAGCCGGCGGCCCAGCCGGCCGCGCCGAAGCCCGAACCGGCCACCCAGCCCGCGGCCCAGCCGGCCACCCAGCCCGCCGCTACTCCGGCCGCCCAGCCCGCCGCGCCGAAACCCGAACCGGCCACCCAGCCGGCCGCGCCGAAGCCCGAGCCGGCCAAGCCGGCGGCCCAGCCGCCGCCGGCCGCGAGCATCTCCATGGACCTGCCGGCGGCGGCCGAGAAGGCCAAGACCGGTGACCTGGTGGCTTTGGGGCCTGACGTCAAGCCCCCGAAGGAACTGAAAACCCCCTCGCCGCGGATTC
>Ga0209270_1000837_pt1 | contig 53379 bp, 39 predicted proteins | sample MTBAKSrepl1MetaG_FD_187456 | JGI IMG/M metagenome (GOLD analysis project Ga0209270, IMG submission 187456) | Enrichment culture microbial communities from Arthur Kill intertidal strait, New Jersey, USA, that are MTBE-degrading - MTBE-AKS1... | ecosystem: Environmental > Aquatic > Marine >... | reverse complement strand
TTTGAACGGCGGATTTCATCTTGCAATCCGAGAACAATGATTGACGCATCGGTAATGGTTAAGGGTTTCATGACAAAAGAATATCATGAAATCCTTTGATACGCAATTACTTTTTGCGCTGTGTATAATAAGGTCAAAGAGGCAGCAAAGCTCGACAGCGATCGCGCCCAATCCCTGCTGACCCTTGTGCGCGCCGAAACACTTCCAGAGAGATTGAGATTCGGGCAAGGAGAGAGTGGTCTTGTCACCAGCAAGCAGACGTAATCCGTGCCAACGGTTGTGGTCGTCCTTGGAGGCTCTTTGCAGCCGAGACACCAGTGCGCCATACAACCACGATAGAGCGTCGAGGGGAAAAACGCGAACGGGCCTTGCAGAAGGCAGCTACGGAAATGGACCATTTGATGCCGAGCTGTCCCGTAGTCAAGCGCAGGATCTCGAAAAGGCTAGATCGATGGGTATCCAACGAGACAGCCAACATCAACCAGAGGGTTTGCAAAGTGGCCAGTTTGCGGCGACGGTGCCATTCTTTCTTGAAACGTCGTCGATTTTCCACCGCAGCCACAAGGGTGGGGTCGAGCCACTGTGCGAGCAACTGCAGATCAGGCTGTGTCATGGTTATCCTCCTTGGAATTGATGAGCGTGAAGGTGGCAGGAGCGCTCTGACGAAATAGAATGCCCTGGCGTGCCTTCTTTGCCAACGCACTGGACAAGGTATCCCGGTCGGCGAGGCGTCCGAAGCGCTGCTGAAGGAGCCGGGCGAGTTCGTTGACGTGCAGGGGTTTCCTCTTTTCAGTCAGTAATTGAACTGATAGATCAACAAGAGACTGACGTCTTCTTCCTCGCCGGATATGGGGAGCAGGTTCGATCTCAGGCTTTCCCTGGAGTTGCCGGATAGCGCGTAATTGATAATCTAACTGCAGCTCAAGGACTTGAAGAAGGACTTCCTTGACATCTTCTTTTTTCATGAAAGGGTTCTCCCTAAGGATAAAAGAAGAGAAAGCATATCAGTAGTTTAAAGTCTTACATCACATATTACTGACGTTTGTCAAAGGAAAAAGTTGGGAAATAGAGTAAAGGAGGGCACTTGCGGTAACTAAGGGAATTGGTGGGGAGGTAAAATATTAAGCTAAGGCAATGAAATAACTCTGTTTATCGTTAAGTTAACGGCATTAGGTCGGACCAAGGCAACCACTTGAAATCACGATGAAAGGGTAGAAAAATAGCCTTGAAAAAGGTTTTAAACAGGCATTTTCGGGAGCGAAAAGACGGTTCTAAGGAAATAAGGGAATGCAAAAGGAGGCAGTGAAACGGTTTTGACAATCGCAATCATGATGCCATGGCTATGGAAGCAGAGGCGCGAGGGAACGCGGCGCTCATATTCCGAGGCTTGCTAATCTCCGCTCCGGCCTCTAAGCCTGTTTTTCAAGCCTTTCTGCAAATTCCTTGACAGTTAGAATGGGTATGTTTTTATAGCTGCGGAGATCGAGAAGGTGCTTGTCCCCGCTCACGATGCAGTCTGCGTCCCCATCTATGGCACACGCGAGGAACATTTCGTCTTGGGGATCCAGGGGCACAGCGCCTGCGACCAAAGCCCGCCCAGGAACGACGATGGTATCCGCCTTTAATAGATCAACGAGGCTCTCGATGTCTTCCGGTCTGATCGAGTATTTCCCAGAGATTCGTGGGGACTCCAGCACCTCCACGATTTCGGCTATGATGGAAGGTGACGTGACGAGCATGTACCTGCCGTCCCGCCAGGCATTTAGAACCTGAGCGGGCAAGCCTTGTGTCGACAAAAGACTGCTCACAAAAATGTTCGTGTCAAGAACGACCCGCAGCACGGCGCTCTCTCACTTTAGTTACAGCGTCGCGAACGTCCGATTCTATCTCCTCAACCGCTGCCTCGTTTGAATAAGACCGAACCCGCTCAATGACCTCAAACCGAGCTTTTCTCTCCGCGACAAGACGTTCGTAGACAGGGACAGGAATCACGGCCGCTACGGGTCGGCCTGAGCGTTCCACAATCACTTCCTCCCCGCCATAATTGACGCTTCCCAGGAGATCGGCGAACTTGCTCCGGGCATCTTTGGCACTCATCCTCTTAGCCATGCTTGTCACCTCGCTTTCAGATACAATGACAAGATAGATCATTTTGTATGTTTTGTCAAAAATGTACAATTTTGTTAAGCGAATCAGCAATGCTTCAAGGCAAAGGCTCGGCTAACTAACCACAGATCAGAGCCATTTCTTGACGAAAGCCCTGCCGGATGGGGTTTTGAGGTAGGTTTCTGAAAAAAGGGCCTTGTCGTGGTCAACGCCAGAAATGCCGGTTGGCGAAAGTCGATGCAAAAGATTAGAAATGTTTTGAAGCAAAGGCTCGGCCTGAGTGGGTCTTGAGTTATAGTTCATGAGGGGAAGGTCTTAAATCCAGAAGTGGCGATTGGCAAAGGCGTGGCCGGAACCGGATTTGAGGTAACGTTCAAAATGCTGAGCCTGTTCTAACGTTTCAAATGCGATATAGACTTTAAGTTTCCAGGGTTTGAGCTTGGCAGAATGGCTACATTTACCTGCATTATGCTCTTGAAGCCGCTTCCTTATATCGGATGTGTGACCAATATAGTGTTCCCCAGGATTAACGCTGCTTTCCAGAATGTACGTGTAGTGCATTTAGCGTGAACCAAGAACAAATCGTCCTCCGTCGCCCAAGGCTATGGAGGACACCATCCTTCACTCGTTCCTTCTTCAAAACTGGCCTGCCATCCGTAGCTCGTGAGCGAAGCGAACAAGCGAAGGATGGTGGAGGCGGGGGGAGTCGAACCCCCGTCCGGAAGCAATCCACTTAAGCGTCTACATACATAGCCCGATAATAAGTTTTCGCTCCAAGGTTCCCTGTCGGGCGAAGTCACCCAGGAACTAACCTGCAAAAGGTTTCGCCTTCCCGGCAGGCAGGTTCGCCGGTTCAGCTATCCCGCTAGTCGACGCCCTTATCTATCCCGCAGGAGAGGAAAGACAGGACGTTGGCCTTAAGCGGCCAAGGCAAACGCGTAATCGTCTGCAGTTGTGTTTAGTCCACCCGTTTTTACGAGGTCAGGTGGGACCTCGGTATGCAACTTAAGCTTACTCACCCCCGTCGAACCCGTTTCGCCCCCTTTCTTGGAAGGTGTTTGGTAGGTTTATTGAAACATTTTTAAAATAAGCCTTTTTCCAGCCACAGTCAATAGCAAGTAACAGATGCCCGTTATTCGGGCGGGCGGGCACCAGGCGATGGGTTTTAGTGGTGGCTGCGTAAAAAGTCCCAAAACACCGGCTTGGTCATTGCGAGCCCTTCGACAGGCTCAGGATAAACTCCGCGAAGCCGTTCGGCCCCGAGCTCACGGCCGAGGGGCAATCTCGTAACTAGCCGGATATCCGTGAGATTGCCACGCTTGCCCGCCTCTGGAGGGGCGCTTCGCGCCTCGCAATGACCGTGTGGGACTTTTTACGAGTACGTCAAGAGGTGATAGCTGCGTAAACGCTCATGACCCTCACAAGGGTCGCCCGCGCCCATAAATGCGCCTGAGGCGCACAAGAATCCCCCTCCATCCCCCTTTTCCGTCATTCCGGCGAAAGCAGGAATCCAGGAATACCAAGGACCTCTGGACCCCGGCTTTTCCACCCTCCGTAGCATAGCTACTGCGGATGACGGGCGCCGGGGTGACGACTTTAATGACTTTTTATGAGACCGTCAAGAAGTGAGGAAGTGTGGTTGGACGGAGCACGAGGCGGCTCAGCTCAAGTCAATAGCGGTCCCTTTTTCGCTCGCGATCCATGTCCCTCTTCATGTCTTTCTCTTTGATGGCCTGCCTTTTGTCCGCCTTCTTTTTCCCTTTCGCCAACCCGATCTCCACCTTGGCCCATCCCCCGGAAAAATAGACCTTCAGAGGGATCATGGTGTAACCCTTTTCTTCGGATTTTCCTACGAGGCGCTTGATCTCCTTCCTGGTCAGGAGAAGCTTCCGGGTTCTGACAGGGTCCAGGTTCACGTGGTGTGCAAAAGGGTAGGGACTGATGTGCATGTTGTAAAGGAACACTTCCCCTTTCTTGACCCTGGCATAACTGTCCACGAGGTTTCCCCGGCCGTCCCTCAGAGATTTGACTTCCGGCCCCTCAAGCATCATGCCGGCCTCGAAAGTCTCTTCAATGAAGTATTCGTGGCGGGCCTTTCTGTTCTGGCAGACGACTTTTTCGGACATGGTTTTGTTATAGGTTATTGGTTATCCGTGTTCGTGATACCCCTGCCCTCTCCCCCCGGATCGGGTGGAGAGGGGGTTCTATTGTCGCAAGCAGGAGCTTGCTCCTACAGTTGCACCCCCTCCCCCAGACCCCTCCTCCATCCTCCGCAGTAGCCCGCTACGGAGGACGGGCGCAAGGGGAGGGGAGATTCAGAGCGGTCGGGTGGAGAGGGGGTTAATTGTTGTCACCCGTGCCTCAGGGCGCGTTTCTCCTGATTGTTGTAGCTGGTAATCAGACCTTGCTGGTCCAGGTCCTTTAGCAGGGGCCTCATCTTCGCCTTGATCATGTCGCGCACCTTCGTCGCCGTGTCGAGGTCGAGGATTTCCTCCAGATCCTTCCGGGATTCCTCCAGAGAAAGGGTCCGGATGATTTTCTTGATGATCGGGATTCCCAAAGGGTTCAGGCTCAACTCCTCGATGCCAAGGCCCACGAGGATGAAAGTGCACAGCGGGTCTCCTGCCATCTCGCCGCAAAGGGCCACGTCGATTCCCGCTTTGTTGCCCGCCTCCACCACCTGCCGGATCATCCTGAGAATTGCGGGGTGAAAGGGCTGATACATGTAGGCCACGTGCTCGTTCACCCGGTCTATGGCCAAAGCGTACTGGACGAGGTCGTTCGTTCCGATGCTGAAGAAATCGACGTGTCTTGCAAGAAGGTCCGCCACGGCCACGGCGGACGGCACTTCCACCATGACCCCCACCCTGATATGCCGGTCGTATTCATGACCCTCCCTGTCGAGATCGTTCATCACCTCCTCGAGGATGGCCTTGCTGTCCAGCAACTCCTGAACCCCGGATATCATGGGGAACATCAATTGCACCCTGCCGAAGGCGCTCGCCCTGAGGATCGCCCTCAACTGGCTCTTGAAAAGCCCGACTTCTTTGAGGCAGAACCGGATCGCCCTCAGGCCCAGGGCCGGATTCGCCTCTTTGGTGAGCGCAATCTCGGACGATATCCTGTCCCCTCCGAGGTCGAGAGTTCTGATCGTCACCGGGCTCGGGGAAATGATCTCGGCCACCTGCTTGTAATCTTCGAAGAGTTCCTCCTCGGCAGGCAAGTTCGCCGACCTCAGGTAGTGATACTCCGTCCTGTAAAGCCCGATCCCTTCGGCGCCGTGATCCTTTGCTGCGACCACCTCCTCGAGGAGCTCGATGTTCGCTCGCACCGCGACCCGATGGCCCTCTACCGTTTCCGCCGGTAAGTGGCTCAGCCGGATGATGCTCGATTCATACCGCTCGCGCTGGAGCTGCTTTTCCTGAAAGAGGATGATCTGTTCATCATCAGGGGCGATGATGACCTCGCCCGCATAGCCGTCCACGATAAGCAGTGTGCCTTCCTGGACATGGTGGGTCACCGTCTCGAGGCCCACGACCGCCGGGATCTTGAGGGACTGGGCCATGATCGCCGCGTGAGAGGTTCGACCTCCCACGTCGGTGATAAAGCCCATCACCTTGCCGATGTTGATGGAGCTCGTGTCGGCCGGGGATAGTTCGTGGGCCACAATGATGACCCGCTCGTTGATCTCGGAGAGGCTCTCCTGCTCCTTCCCGGCCAGGTTTCTCAAAACCCTCTCGGCCACATACTCGACATCGACGATCCGCTCCTTGATGTACCGGTCATCGATCTGAGCAAACAGCTTCTCGATATTCTGCACCGACTTCTTGAGAGCCCACTCGGCGTTGATCTTCTCGCTCAGGATGGTCTGGATCGTCGCATTGCAGAACATGCTGTCATCCAGGATCATGGTATGCGTGTCCAGGATAAAGGAGTGCTTCCTGAGCTGCTCCGGCATCTTGTTTTTGACGGCGATGATCTGCTCCCTGGCAGCGCTGATGGCCTCCTTGAATCGATCCGCTTCCCTGGAAACCTGTCGCTCGTCCACAAGGTACTGGTAAAGGATTTTAACCCTGGAGCGATCGACAAGGCGGGCCTTGCCGATGACGACTCCCGGAGAGACGGCAATGCCCTTCAATCTCTTCACCGTTTCCTTGTGAGTCTCCTTCATCTCGCTTCACCAAACTTCTGCTCGAAAAGGCGGGAAAGGGCCTCGATCAGCGCTTCAGAGTCTTCTCCCACGGCTTTCACCCACACCTCGGTCCCTTTAGGGCAGGCCAGGGTAAGGATGGACAGGATACTCGATCCGTCCGCTTCATGGTCGCCCCTCCCAAGGCACAGGGTGGACTTGTAGTTGCCCGCGAGGGAGACAATTTTGGCCGCAGCCCGCGCGTGCAGTCCCAGCTCGTTATTGATCAACAGTTTCCTGGTCAGTTCCATGGCACAGGTGTCAGGTGCTCAGCTTCCATTTTCTTTCAATACACGCCTTGTAGACGCTTCGGTAATCCAGCCCTGCTTCGGATGAAATTGCCCGCGCCATATCCCTGACGCTCACTCCTCCTGTCTTGAGCATGCCATCGATCATGGCCTCGACGTCTTCATCAATCTCACCGCCCTCTTTTCGCTTTTCGCAGCCCTCGACGACGAGCGTGTACTCCCCTCGGATCTCCCCTTCTTCCCCGACCCTGCTCAACACGGTGCCAAGGCTCCCCCCGATCACCTCCTCGAAAAGCTTGGTCATTTCCTTGAAGAGCACCATGGCCCGATCCCCAAGGATCTCGTGCATGTCCTCGAGGGTCGCCACCAGACGATGGGGGGCCTCAAAGAAGACCAGCGTGTACGGCTGCCCCTGCAGGCTTCTCAGTTCCCTCCGCCTCTTTCCCGGTTTCGGCGAAAGAAACCCGAAGAACAGGAATTTCTCCGCCCGCAATCCTGCCGCGGACAGGGCCGCGGTCACCGCGGAAGGACCCGGCACGGGACAGACTCTGATGCGCTCCTTCAGGGCCTGGCTGATGACAAAAACCCCGGGGTCCGAGACGCCCGGCGTCCCGGCGTTGGTCACGAGCGCCACATCCTGCCCGGATTTCAGCCGCCTCAACAGTTCCGGCCCCTTGGTTTTTCTGTTGTGCTGATTGTAGGATGTCAGCTTCGCCTTGATGGCGTAACGCTCGCAGAGAACCCTCGTGTGGTCCACGCTCTCCGCCGCGATCCAGTCCGCTTCACCCAGCACCTTCAGGGCCCTCAACGTGATGTCTTCGAGATTTCCGAGCGGGGTGGACACCACGTAGAGGGTGCCCGGTTCCCTATTCCTATCAATGGTCTTCATCAAACTTCAAGCATCGATTTCCTACTGTCAGCATCATGAGTAGGAAGTACGTAGTAAGCAGTAGGCACTGATTCTTGCTGCTTACTGCCTACTTCCTACTGCTTACTCCTCGTTCACGGGTAGGCCAGGTCAAAGGCGTTGCGGACCACTTCGATCTCCTGGCCTCCTCCGTCCAGGTTGATGACCACCACGTCGAACCTGGCTCTCACGTCCGCAAAGCCGTTCGACTTCATGTAGGCCAGGGCTACCTTGGAGAGCTGCCGCCTTTTGCGCTGGTTCACAGCCTCCTTGGCATACTCCAGGGATCTGCCCCTTCGCGTTTTAATCTCGATAAAAACCAGCGTATCCCCGTCCCTGGCAATCAGGTCCACTTCACCCAGGGGGCAGCGGTAGTTTCGGGCAATGCACCGGTACCCCAGTTTCTTCACCTTCTTGAGGGCGAAATCCTCCCCCCACTTGCCGAGGTCGAGCCTTTGCCTTGTCATCTCAGGCCACCCCCCTGAAGGTCAAGCGGTGGATCGGACAGGCGCCGTGGGCCCTGATGGCCGCCAGATGGGCGGATGTGCCATAGCCCTTGTTCTCCGAGAACCCATACCTGGGATACAGGGCGTGGTAGGAGCGCATGATCCTGTCCCGGTATACCTTGGCCACGACGGATGCCGCTGAAACACTCAGGCTGATTCGATCTCCCTTGACCAGGCACCTCTGGGCCGTGGGCATCGAAACCGGGCACGTGCCGTCCACGAGCAGGAAATCCGGAAAAGGCATGAGAGAAAGAACCGCCCGCTTCATTGCCTCCAGGGACGCCCTGAGAATATTGGTCTCGTCGATCGCCTTTGCGGACACCACGCCTACGCCGACCGCCAGGGCCTCTTCGTTGATGCGGAAGAAAGCCTCCTCTCTGGCTTTTTCCGTCATCACCTTGGAATCCCTCACCCCTTCGACGGTCTTACCCTCAGGGAGAATCACCGCGGCCGCAACCACCGGGCCTGCCAGCGGTCCCCTTCCCGCCTCATCCACACCCGCGATCAGGCGATACCCGGACTTGCGGGCCAGGGACTCATGATAAAGCACGTCAACCTCTGAGGGGAAATCGCATTCGGGGAAGAGAGATAGGGTGTCGGGCGTTCTGGCCATAAAAAGAGATGGTGCCTCCTTCAGGCCCCCGGGATCCTGACGGGATGTCGCCCTGCCAAACCGGGCGGGCACGGGGAAGAGGCCCCCTGGACATCTCGCTTAACAGAGGGATGCAACGTTTTCCAGACTCAGAACTCGGGTGAAAAAGGGCCTTCCCCTAGGTCCTCTTCTCCTTGATCCTTGCCGCCTTGCCCCTCAGTGCGCGCATGTAATACAATCGTCCCCTTCTCACCTTGCCTCTTGTGATCACTTCGACCCTGTCGATGTTGGGCGAATGAAGCGGGAAGATCCTTTCCACGCCGATCCCATAGGAAATCTTGCGCACCGTGAAGGTGGCTCCCATCCTGCCTTTTCTCTTGCGGATCACGGCGCCCTGGAAGACCTGAATCCTTTCCTTGTCCCCTTCCTTGATCCTGGCATGAACCCTGATGGTGTCGCCCGGCCTGAAATCGGGGATATCCAACCGCATCTGCTCTCTTTCAAGACCCTCAATGATATCCATTCACTCCTCCTCACGATCCCCCCGGATGTCTGCCCGCCAGCCTGTCCAAGATGATAGCCGCCGCCGACCTCACTGAGAGGTGATTGTAGTCTGTATCTGTTTTCACGGGATCGAGGAAGCAGTCGGCCTGATCGAAGACCTCCTCACCAAGACCCCATGCTGTGCCGAACAAAAGCAAAATGAGCCTGCCGGCTCGCACCATGCCCGCAGCCTGGGAATACCCGAGAACCTCCCGCCTCTTCACGGAAGCGTCCGTGCTGACCAGGAGAGGGCGTTCCCCTTCGATCTCGGCCACCTCGCGAACGCAGTCGTCGATGGCGGCGCAAACGTGGATCAGTTCCAGCGCTTCCTTTCTGTTCGGGTTGTAGGTTGCGCCGTAACCGGTTGTCCAGTGCTGAATGACCCGGCCTGCAAGCTCCTGCTGATCCTCCAGGGGTGTGATGACGTAAAGCCTCTTCACTCCATAGGTTTTTGCCAGCCTGGACAGATCGTGAAGATCGAAGGTCGTGATGGCCGAGGCAATGCGTTCATGATTCTTGTTGTAGACCGGGTAGTGAACCAGCCCCACGTACAGGCGCATCCGAGTCATTTATCATTCATCATTGATCGTCGGTCAATTCCCCGCCTTTGCACCCAGCTTTGCGAGGATGCGCTTGTCCTCCTCGTTCAGCCTGGCTTTTTCCAGGAGATCGGGCCGCCTTTCAAGGGTCCGCCTGAGGGATTCCGTTCTTCGCCAGACACGGATCTTTTCATGATCCCCTGACAGCAGCACCTCCGGGACTTCCTGATCCCTGAAAACCCTGGGCCGCGTGTAGTGGGGATATTCCAGCAGCCCGTCCTCAAAGGAGTCTTCCAGGTTCGACCGCTCCCCGCCCAGGACCCCGGGGACAAGGCGACTCACCGCGTCCGTCACCACCATGGCCGCCAGTTCTCCCCCGCTCAACACGTAATCACCGATGGAAAGGTCCAGGTCCGCACACTCTGTTCTCACTCTCTCGTCAATGCCTTCGTATCGGCCGCAGATGAGAACGATCTGCTCCATGCTCGACAGCTCCCATGCCATGGATTGGGTGAAGAGCCTGCCCTGAGGGGTCAGGAGAACGGTCCGGGAGCGATGGCCGACTCTGTCCACGGATTCGAGGGCGCGACAGATAGGCCCGGCTTTCATGACCATCCCGTCGCCGCCGCCGTAAGGCCTGTCGTCGGTGACCCGGTGGGGCCCCCTGGCAAAGGAACGAATGTTGATGAGGCGAACATCCACCAGACCCTTCGCGACCGCACGCCCCACAATCGTCTCCTTGAGAAAAGAGGAGAACAGGTCGGGGAAGAGCGTGAGAATATCAAACCTCATTCAAACTCAGCAGACCCTCCATTCCGGTGATGACAACCCTGTTGTTCTCGAGATCCACCTCCTTGACCACGTCGTGGACCGCGGGGACGAGGATCTCCTTCTCTCCTTCCTGCACCACGAAAATGTCGTGGCCGGATGCGGGCACGATGTGCCGGATAACCCCGACTCGCGTGCCCGTGTCAAGATAGACGGGCAGGCCGATGAGCTCGAACCAGAAGTACTCGTCGCTCCGCCGGCTCAACCTGCCTTTCTTTATATAGATGTTGCCGCCTCGATACCTTTCCGCCTGTGCCCGGGTATCCAATCCTTCCAGTTCCAAAAGAAAAAACTTGTTTCCCGGAGTGACGGCCATAACGCCGTACATCACGGTTTCGCCTGAAGGCCCTTGCAAAAAGACCTCACCCGCGTTAAAGAAGGTCTCCCTCGACTCGGCAAAGGACTCGATTCTCACCAGGCCTTTTATGCCGTGGGGTCGAATGACTTTGCCGATGAGGAGTAAGTCTTCAGCACGAACCTTTCCCAATCCTACTCGATGATCTCCAAGACGGATCGCTTATTGATCTTGGTGGAAGCCGCACTCAGGATGGTTCGCATCGCTCTTGCGGTTCTTCCCTGCTTCCCGATCACCTTTCCCAGGTCTTCCTTGGCCACTTTCAGCTCGATCACGGAGGTCTGTTCCCCTTCGATCTCCGTCACAACCACCTCTTCCGGCTTGTCAACCAACGCCTTGGCGATGTACGTGATCAACTCCTTCATCTCCATAGTGCCTCCATTCTTGCAGTCAAGGCCGCATCGATGCAGTGTGTGGTTTTAGGAACCCTTCAACATCCCTTCTTTCTCCAGAATAGCCCTGGCCGACTCAGAGACGGCAGCCCCTTTTTGCAACCAGAGGCTCACCTTTTCCTTGTGAAGCGTGACGGTGGCTGGATCTCTCGTGGGGTCATAGGACCCCAAAATCTCCAAAAATTTCCCGTCCCGCGGCGCTTTCGAATCGGCCGCCACGAGCCGATAAAAGGGTTTCTTTCTTGCTCCCATTCTTGCCAGCCTGATTTTCACAGCCATTTCCTTTAACCACCCCCTTTGTGATCATTGGAAGAGTGACGGCATGCCCTGAAATCCTTTCCTGGTCAGGTTTTCCATCATCTTCTTGGTTTGAACAAAGTTTTTCAAGAGTCGATTCACGTCCTGTACACTGGTTCCGCTTCCGAGGGCAATCCGCCTTCTTCGGCTTCCGTTAATAATCTTGTGGTTCTGCCTTTCCAGCCGGGTCATGGAGTTGATGATGGCCTCGATTTTGACGACTTCTCTTTCGTCCGGTTTCAGCCCCTTCAGCTTTTTCAACTGGCCGAAGCCGGGCAACATCCCCATAATCTGTTCGAGCGACCCGATCTTCTTCACCTGCTTGAGCTGATTCTGGAAGTCTTCCAGGTCGAACTCCCGCTTTCTCAGTCTTTTTTCGAGTTTGAGAGCCTCCTTCTCGTCGAACTCGGCCTGAGCTTTCTCGATGAGAGACAGAACGTCTCCCATCCCAAGAATTCGGGAAGCGGTCCGGTCCGGGTAAAAAGGCTCCAGGGCATCCAGTTTTTCTCCCACGCCGATGAACTTGATCGGCTTTCCCGTGACGGCCTTGATGGACAGGGCCGCGCCGCCCCTGGCGTCTCCTTCCATCTTCGTCAGGATGACGCCCGTGAGATCGAGGAGATCATTGAAGTGCTGGGCCACGTTCACGGCGTCCTGGCCGGTCATGGCGTCGGCGACCAGCAGGATCTCCGTGGGTTTGATCCTTTCCTTGATCCTTGCCAGCTCATCCATGAGGGCGTCGTCGATGTGAAGACGGCCCGCCGTATCAATAATAAGGATGTCCGCCCCAACGCCCCCCGCCTTGAGAAGGGCATCCTGGCAGATGTCCTCGGGTTTCAGCGTGTTGTCCGTCCCGTAGGCCGGGACGCCCAACTGGGCCGCCAGCTTCTGGAGCTGCTCAATGGCCGCCGGCCTGTAAACATCCGCGGGCACAAGATAGGGATTCCTCCCGATCTTGCGCAGGTGAAGGGCCAGCTTCCCTGCGGTCGTCGTCTTGCCTGATCCCTGAAGCCCCACGAGCATCAGGGTGAAAGGGCTTCGCCCCGTGAGCCCGAGCTCCTGCCTCGTCTCTCCCATGAGGCGGGTGAGCTCCCCGTAGACGATCTTGATCACCTGCTGGCCCGGAGTCAGGCTGTCCAGCACGTCCTCGCCCATTGCGCGCTGCCTGATGTCCTCCACAAACTGCTTGACGACCTTGTAGTTGACATCCGCTTCGAGAAGCGCCATCCGGACCTCTTTGAGGGCTTCCTGGATGTTTTTCTCGTTTAACCTTCCCTGCCCTTTGAGCTTCTTGAACGTCCTCCCGAGTTTTTCCGATAGGCTTTCAAACATGATGACAGTTCGCCCACGCGCTTAACTGTAAACGCATAAAATAAGATCTCTACCTCTTATCTGTCAAGAAAAATTAGGGCCGCCCTGCGTTCAGGGGTTTTAGACTGGATTTTGTTTAACTTAACATATCCTCATTGACAACGCCACCCTCTTTTTTCCGAGATGTGGAACATTTTGGGTTCCCCTTTGCTTCGCCTGTGGGGTATAAGTCCTCTACACATTTGTTTCACCACAGAGCCACAGAGGACACCGAGAAAGACTATTGTTTGTCGGGAGATACCGACAAACAAAAGGGTTCTGCTTAAAAACAATGGAATAGATATCCCTCCGTGCCCTCTGTGGCTCTGTGGTGCAAAAATAGTCGTGACTTCGCTTAAGGGAGGGCGATGCGACCTTGACGGGAGAAAACGATCACGAAGAAGGCCTGATCCGGCCCATGAAAACGAAAAGGGACCCTCACGTCGGTCCCGACGTCCTCATGGTCATGGTTCCCGCCCATGTGCAGTACCTGGCTCAGGCTGCGCCGCTTGGGGCCTTCGCCTGCTTTGATCAGCTTTTCTTCAAAATCTATCAGGTTCCCAGAGAAGGGCGATCCCCGCTCACCTTTTGCGGACCCTTTCTCGGCGCCCCTCAGGCGGTGATGGGCATGGAAAAGGTCATCGCCCTGGGCGGCCGGAGGATATGGGTTCTGGGCTGGTGCGGATCTATACAACCGGATCTGAAGGTTGGGGATTTGGTCGTTCCCACCGCCGCCGTCTCCGAAGAAGGGACATCGAACCATTATCCGATCGGTCCGAGCAAAGCGGCAACGGATCAGGAGCTCAATGCTCTCCTGGGCGCAGCCCTGGCAAGAGAGGGAAAAACCTTTCGGCCTGGCACGGTCTGGACAACCGATGCTCCCTACCGGGAAACGCCGTCCAAAGCGGCTCAATACCGAAAACAGGGGGTCCTGGCCGTGGAGATGGAAATGTCGGCCCTGATGACTGTTTCGGTGTATCGCTCGGTCAGGCTGGCCGCCCTTCTGGTCGTGTCCGACGAGCTCTCGGAGTTGACGTGGCACGCCGGCTTCAGGGACCCGAGGTTCAAGGAGATGTCTCGTTTCGCCGCCGACTTTCTCTTCCGCCTGGTTGAAAGAGGGGTTGATCTGGGGAGCGGTATTGGGTAATTTAGTGCGGTGTCTCAAGAGGAGTTTGTCGAAGTGACGGAACTGTGAGGAAGATGGAAGCGAACGTGACCGGTTCAGAGCCGATTCGTGCCAAGGTGAAGCACCGCATCCCCATGCTCTCCTTTGACGAGGGATTCAGCGAAGAGGAAATCCTGGCCTTTGATCGCCGGCTCAGGGAAAGGCTCGGAGAAGCAGGCCCGATCCAGTTTACGGTGGAGCCCAAGGTCCAGGGTGCGGCTGTGGAAATCGCCTATGCAGGGGGTGTTTTGAGCCTGGCCTCCACAGCGGGTACCGGGTATGAGGGGGAGGACGTCACGGCCAACATCAAAACCATTCTCACCGTGCCCCTGACGCTCTGGCGGATCGGGGATGCCCCGCCTTTTCCTGAATACCTGGAAGTGCGCGGCCATGTTTACCTGGAGACCGAGGCCTTCGAGGGCCTCAACCGGGAAAGGAAGGAAAAGGGCTTCCCCCTGTTCAAAGATGCGAAAGAGGGTGCGGAATCCCTCATCAAGGTGAATCCCAGGATCACCGCGAAAACGGCCCTGAACATGTTTTGCCACGGCATGGGCGAAGTGCAGGGAGCCTATGCCGGGACATCCTACGAAATGATGGTCATCCTTCAGTCCTGGGGCTTCAGGGTCAACAGACCCCACATCCGGATTTGCGAGACCCCCGATGAACTGCTTGCAGGATGCCGTGAAGTCCGGGAAAAATGCGGGCAATGGCCTTTTCCGACCGAAGGAGCGCTGATCCAGCTCAATAGCCTGCACCTCCGGGAGCGGATCGGCAAAGACCGGGGATGGGCTTTTGTTTACCGGTTATGAAATCTTCTCGCGAAGATTTCATACGAAGCCCCTTCGGGGCTTCATCTGCGCGAAGGAGAATTCTCATCCCGGCCAAGCCCCGCGTAGCGGAGCGCGAGCCGGGATCCAGGATTTACCGCAAAATGCCAAGCCTGAGTGCATCCGGTTTCAGGCAGGAACGGCGTCAGGAGAATCCTTATGGAGAACATCAGGGTCAGGCTGATCATTGAGGGAAGGGTTCAGGGGGTCTGGTTCAGAGAGTCCACGCGCAAGGAAGCCGCACGCATCGGCGTCTACGGGTGGGTCAGGAATCGGCCTGACGGGTCCGTGGAGGTGGCGGCCGAAGGGCCGGAAGACAAAGTCAGGAAACTCGTGGCATGGTGCCACCATGGTCCGACTTCGGCCCGGGTCACCCGCGTTCATGAAACTGAGGAAGGTTTCCAGGGAGAATTCACCGACTTTGATGTGGTCTATTTCTGATGGTATAAACCGCAGCTTCAGGAGGTCCGGCAGCATGAACAAGCGCAATGGAATTCTGATCACCCTTTTGTGCCTCTCCGTCTTGACGGGGAGCTGCGGCTTTTCAAAGTCGGTTTACGAATCCGTTTCTGAAAGCCTTTCGGACTCCTACGATTCGGTTTTCTCGGACACGCCTGTGCTCAAGAAAAGACTCCTCGTCCTGCCTTTCCTGGACCAGGCCGGCCTGGGCCCGGAAAAAGTGGAGGAATTCACAGGGGTGTTCCTGTCCCTTTTGAGCAAGAACGGCTACTACCTCATCCAGAGAGCCTCCACGGCACCGAACCCTCGGGGAAAGAGCAGGGTGCCGGAATTCGGCATTGTCGTTGATCCTGACGCGGCAAGAAAAGCCGCCGACATGGGCATGAATGTGATGATCACGGCGGTCCTGAGCCCGGAGAACGTGAAAACCAGGAAAAAAGGGCTCTGGCCTTTCAGGAGGGTCGTGGCGGATGTGGAACTCCCTATGATCGTGAATGCCTATGACGTGGTGAACGGCACCCTGTTGCTCACCCAACTTGAAAGCGTGAAAATCGAAACGCGCGTGGAGGAGTTCGACGAATTTTTTGAAGAGGAATCCGGCAAGTTGAAGTACGAACTCGATCCCGAAGAAGTAGAGAAGGCCTGGGCTAAAATCCTGGAGCGGCAGGCAGCCGCCCTGAACAAGAAGCTGGGAGCCCAACCCTGGATGGGACGGATTCTGTCCGTCAATTCACAGGAAGCCGTGGTCAATGCAGGCAAAGATGTGGGTCTCAAGGAGGGGGCTGTTTTTGAAGTCCTCGGCAGGGCCGAAACCATTCAGTCTGCCAGCGGCAAACCTGTTGCCTTGATGGGGCCGCGAATCGCCGAGCTCAAAGTCACGGAAGTCAGGGAAAGTCACGCTCTGACAACCCCTCTTGCCGATGCCCAGTTGCAGGCCGGGCAAATCATCAGAATAAAAAGATAATGGAACACTGGAAGGTTGAAATACTGCTTTTGGAAAAGCAATCCTGTTGATCCTGTCAAAAAATCTTCTGTGTTTTTGTCTGTGTGGGCTTGCAGGGGCATAGCTAAGAAGCAAAGACCTGTCTGTGGCTAATTGGAAAGCATTTCTTTGGCGTGGGCCACGGCTTTTTGGGACACCGTCTTTCCTCCCAGGAGCCTGGCAATCTCTTTCACCCGCTCTTCCCGGCCGAGTTCCGCGATGACCGTTCCGGTCCGGCCTTCCACGACTCTTTTCCGCACCGCAAAGTGTGTCGACCCTTTGCAGGCGATCTGGGGGAGATGGGTGATGCACAGAATCTGGTGAAACCGTGCCAGGGACTTCAGCTTATCCCCCACCACCTCGGCCGTGGACCCGCCGATGCCGGAGTCGACCTCATCGAAGACGATGGTCTCCACGGATGCAGTCCGGGCCAGAATCGTCTTCAAGGCGAGCATGATCCTCGACAGCTCCCCTCCTGATGCGATCCTGGACAAGGGCTTCAGGTCCTCCCCCACGTTGGGAGACATCATGAACTCCACCCTGTCCATGCCATCCACGTTGACGTTCCCTATGCTGTCCGCGCCGGGCACGTCGTGGAATCGGACTTCGAACCGGGTTCCCGCCATATCGAGCAGGGCCAGCTCGTTTCTCAAGGCCTCCTCGAAATTCCTTGCCGCTTTTTTTCGTTTCCCCGAAAGGAGGACCGCTTTGCCGACGATCTCTCCTTCCAGCACCATGATCTTCTTTTGGACTTCTTTCAGGGCCTCCCTTTTCTCTTCCAGATCGGTCATCATGTGAGAGAGCCTGTCCTTGGCCCGAAGAATCTCCTCGACCGATGCGCCGTACTTTCTCTTCAACTTGCCGATAAGCTGAAGTCTCTCCTCTACCTGCTCCAGCCGCCTGGGGTCCGCGGTGATGCCCTTCAGCCTCTCCCTGAGCTCAAGGGCCGCCTCCTCGATCTCTATCTTGACGGATTCGAGGACCTTGTTAAGAGGCTTGAGTGCATCGTCCATCTCCGAGCCCTTTTCCATCCTCCGGGTGCAGGCGGCTAACTGCGAGAGAACGGAGCCTTCCTCCTCGTAGAGCGTGCCGTATGTTTCCCTTACGATCTCCCGGAGCTGCTCCGCATGGACGAGCCGCCTTTTCTCCGCCTCAAGCAGCTCATCTTCACCCGGCCTGAGATCCGCCCTTTCGATTTCCTCTCTCTGAAACCTGGCCAGGTCCTGCCTGTCCTCTCTTTCACGAATGTCCCTCTCCAGCCTTTGCCGATCCCCCTTCAAAGCCTGGTAGCGATCGAACAGGACGTTCAGGCTCAGTCGTTCCTCCGCAAGGGAGCCGAAGTCGTCCAGCAGGTAAAGATGGTTGTCAGGCCTGAGCAGCACCTGGTTCTCGTGCTGCCCGGAAATGCTCATGAGCATCACCCCGATCCGTGAAAGCATCTGGAGAGTGGCCATGGAATCATTGATCATGATCCTGTTACGGCCTTCCCGGGACATGTGCCGTTTGATGACCAGCTCTCCCTCCAAATCCAGCCCGAGTTCTCCCAGCACCCCCTTCACCGTCGAGTTTTCGGGAAGAACAAACAGCGCTTCCACCCTGGCTTCATCCTCGCCGGTGCGGATGAGCTCCGCCGAGGCCCTCCCTCCGAGAATGAGGTTCACTGCGTTGATGATGATGGATTTTCCCGCCCCGGTTTCGCCGGAAAGCACGTTGAGGCCGGGTTTGAATTGAATCTCCAGATGGCTGATGATGGCGAAGTTGGTGATGGTCAATTGGGAAAGCATATCCGTCTGCACTTCGGGAAATGGTTCAAGAGAGATGAGGTTTTGTCACGAAAGAGGTGTTCTAAGTCGAGCATGATCCGGACAGACACGGAGTCGGAACTCCTGCACTGATCACTCCTGAGAAACTCGCAAAAGTTGCTTCCTTAACCGCCCCCAGCAGCGAAGCGCCGGGGTATGAGTGCTGATCACCCTTCGACTTCGCTCAGGGCCTTCGGCTGATTACTGATCACTGATTTCACAGGTTTTCCCACGTGACCCGCAGCACTTCCTGGTAGGTCGTCTTTCCCTCCATCAGCTTTTTTATCGCATTCTCCCTCAGGGTCACCATTCCTTCCTTTCTCGCCGATTCCCGGATCAGCTCCACGTCGCAGCCTTCCGTAACGCCTTTCCTGATCGCTTCGGTCACGGGAAGCACCTCGTAAATGCCCGCGCGGCCCATATGCCCCGTGCCCCGGCACTTCACGCACCCTTTCCCCCTGTGAAGCCGAACGAACCCTTCCTTGCCCAGGTCCAGGCCCAAACCGACCAGATCCGAGTGCTCGATTTCAAAAACTTCCTTGCAGTGGGGACAGACCTTTCGAACCAGGCGCTGGGCCAGGATCCCGACAAGGGTCGCCTGGATCAGGAAGGAGGGGATGCCCAGGTCCAGCAGACGGGTGATCGAGGACGGTGCATCATTGGTGTGCAGGGTTGAGAGGACGAGGTGGCCGGTCAGTGCGGCTTGAATCGCGTTCTCGGCCGTCTCCTTGTCTCTCATCTCACCGATCATGATGATGTCCGGGTCCTGCCGCAGGATGTTTCTTAGGATGGATGCGAAGGTGATGCCGATCACCGGCTGCACGGCGATCTGGTTGAAGTCCTCGTGGATCATCTCGATCGGGTCTTCCACGGTGGTGATGTTGATGTCCGGCGAGGACAAGGACCTCAGGGTGGAATAGAGGGTGGTGGACTTGCCGCTTCCCGTGGGGCCGCACACGAGCACGATGCCGTTGGGCATGCTGATCATCTGCTGGTACCGGATCAGGTCCATGGTCGTGAACCCCAGGTACTCCAGGCTCTGGAAAAGCACGTCGGGGTCCATGATCCTCATGACCAGTTTTTCACCGAACGCCACAGGCACGGAAGAGACACGGATCTCCGCCTCCACGCCGCCTTTTTCCATCTTGATCCGGCCGTCCTGGGGCCGCCGCTTTTCAGCCATGTCCAGCCGGGCCAGGTTCTTGACCCTGCTCACCACGGCGGCGTGAACGTTTTTCGGGATTTCGTAGATCTGATGCAAGGTCCCGTCGATCCTGAACCGGACAATGCTCTTGTCCCTCTTGGGCTCGATGTGAACATCGCTCGCCCTCTGGTCGAAGGCGTAGCTGAAGAGGTGGTCCACCGCATTGACGATGTGCTGGTCGTTGGAGGGCAGTTCATCGGAAGTCCGGAGGCGCACATACTGCTCCAGGTTCCCCAGGTCAACAAGGGGTGTGCCGAACTGGTGCTGGGCCGCCACGATGGACCGCTTGAAACCGAAAAACTCGTTGATGATCTTGATAATGTCCGTCTTCGGGCTCACCACCGTCTTGATCTTCATGTGGGTCACCTGGGCGATGTCGTGGACGACTTCCACATTGAAGGGATCGGGGGTGGCCACGGTGAGACAGTTCTCTTCGATCGAAATGGGCAGGACCAGGTGCTTTCTTGCAAAGGTGTGGGGAATGGTGGTGGTGACAAGATTCAGGTCCAGCTTAAGGGGGTCGACCTTGACGAAAGGAATTTTCCATGCCCTGGCGAGGGCCTGGTAAATGGTCTCTTCATCCAGAAGCTGGGCGCGATCATCCGCCCGCTCCATCTGAAGGGAGGCAATCACGTCGACAATCGTGACCGGGTTGCTGATTCGCCCTTTGCCGGAAGACTTCCTCACGGCCCGGATCTGCTCGAGCTTGATCAGAAGACGATCCTTTTTGGCCATGATTTCTTTGCGCTGATCCTCGCTAATCAGGCCCAGCTTCAAAAGGATCTTGCAGACGTGGTCCGGCGAAAATCGGTCCACGTTGCTCTGCAGTCTCTGGAATCTTGTCGCTTCGATAAGAAAGCTCCTCAAAAGACCGGAATAATGGAACCTTGGAATAATGGCCGAAGAACCAATGAGACGGCTTTATAATTTAAGTCCTCTCCCGATCCGTTCCCCGGCTCGTTCGTCGGGGGCAAGCTTCACGGAAATGACGGAAAAGGGCAAGGTTCGACTTATCACGAATAGGTCAATGCCGGATGATTCTGTAACTTCCAGCTTTTCCGTGCGCCGTGTCCCGTGCGCCGTTCACATCACTCCAACACTCCAATTTTAAGTTGTTATGATACCTTTTTACTTCCTCTCGTGGCAACCAAAATATCCACCAGGCGGTCTTGTACGTCGATACCCGCACCCTCCTCCCTCCCGATGAGCATCCCGAAATCCGCCCAGGTGCCCACCCTTGACCTGTCTGTCTTCTTTTTCGAACGGCACCTCGAAGCGGCACATTGATTGCATTTTGCTTATCTGCAGCAAGTAGTTTTCCATCGGGAAAACTCTTCAAGTGCGCAAGATGCAAGCCAGGGCTGAAGCAGGAGCCTCTTGAGCCCCGTGGGCAAGCGTCGAGGAGCGTATGAGAAAAAGAGCGTCGTGTGAGTTTTTGTAGACAGGGAGTCAACTATGAAAAACGGCAAGGACAAGCAGCTCACAACCATCATCGGTCCGGGTTCTCACTTTGAAGGAACACTGACAAGCCAGACAGGGGTGAGGATCGACAGCGGCTTCACAGGAAGGATTGAATGCGAAAGCGTCCTGGTCATCAGCACCTCGGCAAAGGTCCAGGCTGAAGTGATTTGCGATGACGTTTACGTTGCAGGGGAAGTGAGAGGAAACGTCATTGGGAAAAAGCTTGTTGAATTAACCAAAGAGGGAAGAATTATCGGGGACATAACGACTGCAAACCTGGTTATGGAACCCGGCGCTTTTTTCGAGGGCAAATGCAACATGAATCACCACTCCGATGATCGGGAACCCCAACACTAGCAAAGCTCCGCCTGGAACCCTTACTGGATAAACACCGGGCCTCCCTGGTCGCCTCGATCTGTTCTACTCGGCAGCCGGGATCGAGGATCCAGGATCTAGGATCCAGCATCCAGTTTCTCTTTTTTCTTGCCATTCCCTTATTAACCTGATAATAAACTCTTCACTTTTGAAGCCTTCCTGCTACGAAAACCCAAGGCGTGTAGCCGTACATTAGGCTTAGTGGAGCGTTCGGTAACCAACGCTTCAAATATGTCACTTATGAAACGCTTTCCCAGGCGAAGATCCCCCACACCGACCAAACCCTTACCTTTGGAGACCCCGTTGTCATGTCACTGCGAGGGAGTGAAACGACCGAAGCAATCCGATCTGCGGCCCAAGTGGTCTTAAGGCCACCGCGGGTGGATTGAAGAATCGTGTGCACCGCTCTGGATTGCCACGGCGCTTTGCGCCTCGCAATGACGGGAGGGGATTCATGGAGGGAACATGAAAAGACTAAAGGATTTACCCTCCGGGCATATGGCGGGTTTCACCAAGGTCGAACTCCTGGTTGTCATGGGGATCATGGTCACATTGGCCGCCCTTGCCAGACCGGGCTTTACGACATGGTTTCCCAACTACTATCTAAAGGGTGCTGCCAGGGACCTTTACTCCAATCTCCAGTTCGCGAAAGCCGGAGCGATCAGGGACAGGACCGAATGGGCAGTCCGTTTTATTCCCGGCGCAAATTCCTATCAGGTCTGGAGTTCGGGAAGCAACGGCGTTTGGGACGGCTTTTCGGAACCCCAGGATACCCTTCTAAAAACGGTCAACCTCCCCGAGTATGGGAAAGGCTGCACCTACGGCCGGGGAGGTGCGACCAGAAAGGTGGGAGAAAACAAGCCCATAGGGGACACCGTGTCTTATCCCGGCGACCGCGTGGTTTTCAATTCCCGGGGCATGACCACCGGGACCCTGGGCGGTTATGCCTACCTCCAGAACGACCACAACGCCTGCTTTGCCGTGGGCACGTGGTCAACAGGCATTGTGGTCATCCGAAAATGGAACGGCACCGCCTGGGAATAGGAGAGCATTAGACAGGATTAACCCCAGGTGAATAGTCCCGCCTGCGGCGTGAATTCAACGGGGCAGGCAGGATTTACAGGATTGGGATCATTTGCTCGAAAGCGTCCGCCACCTGATCCGGCGTCGCCACCCGCGTCAGCCATTCAACCTGGTCAAAGTCTTGATCAAAGCTCGCAATGACTTTGATGCCGCACAATCGACAACTTCCTGAGCCCGTTTAGCAAGTACGCTGAAAGCCTCATTAATTACTGGATCAAAATAGACGAGGAGGACGTTCTTGATCTTAAGAGCTTCCCGCAGAGCATCTGAGCTGGCATGCCATTTATCTTGCTGGTCCACCAAAGCCACGAGGACGTTTGTATCGATGACGACTCGGTTAAAAGCTGTCATCGTAGAGACGCTCGGAGTCGGTAAAGGCATCCCCGCCCCACTTGACAAGCCCTGTCAGGTGATCCAGATGGGACGCGGGCATCGTTTGCACGGTCACCATCCCGGAATCGCGATTCGTTGTCCCTTGGAACTCCTCCTCGCCACATCGGTTTTTAAGAAAAAGCACAAAATCAAGAACCTCCGCCATCTTATCGACCGGAAGTTCTTCTAATGCCTGTTCAACTTTTCTTCTTAATTGATTTTCCAAAGCTGTCATTTTATAAACTCGATCCCCTTAATCATTATCAAAACCTGGTACTTTAAGCTCGCAAGAAGAATCATAGCTTCTTTTTCTGCGAAAGCGCGACGCCATACCACAGTTCCGCAGCAACAATGCTGGATATCGCCACATCCTCCACATCAAGGTCTGACAGCCTGGCGCGAATTCCTTCCGGCCTTTGTTTGATAAGGCTTATGCAAGCATTGGTGTCCAGCATGTAACGGATCACGGGAGACTCCTTTCTTCCGGCGGTTGATCATTTAGCCTGTCCGGAAAGTCCTCCGTGAAGTGTCGACCCCGCTGCAAGTAATCCTTCCAGGTCTTGCTCACGGGCCGTAACACGACGTCACCGTTTTTCTTGAAGATTTCCACTTCTTTGGCATCGAGCTGGAACTCCTTTGGGAGCCTCACTGCCTGCGAATTCCCCGACTTGAAAACTTTTGCTCTTTTCATTGCCTACTCCGGTAAAGTATATACGTTGAGGATATACAATACAGTTTCGACTGTCAACCGATTCGAAAACTGCGAGCTCTTGGCGCCTATTTCCGCCTGCCGCCCGCATCCGGAAAAATCTTTGCGTCTTCGTGGCCTGCCGACTTGTCCCGCCGAAGTGTTCAACGAAGGCGGAAGCTTCTCGGCGCAGTCGTCGGCGTGAGGAAGTAACTGCAAAATGTGTCCAAGACCGTAAAATTGTTTTACAGTTGAAAAGGTTTTTTACGATTCTACCGTCTCCAGACACCCTCAAACGGCCTAATGTCAACTTTCTTCCATGGCTTCCGTCCTCCCGTTCAACGATGGTTTATCTGAGATAAATACCATTTTTTCAAGCACTTACCTTTTAAGAACCCAAACCATCTCCCTTCTCCAAGCCGGGAGTTGGCCTTTGTTCACAAGACCGTGATTCCGTTGGCACTTTTCTTGCTCGATCAGCGGGCGGGCAGTGCTTTGCACAAAAGTCCCGTTCCCCGCAGCCACCCCAAGAACCCTCTCCACCGGCAGCGGGGGAGAGGGAAGGGTGAGGGGGCTAAGGAGTCAGAAACCATGAAGAAAACGAACGATTTACCCGACGACCGGGGCTTGCCTGCCTCGGGCAGCGCCAATCCGCAGGACTCCGGACTCCTTCGGAGAGGCACCTTGGGTTTACCTGCCGGATCTGTGGCGGGATTCACCATGATCGAAATGCTGGTTATCATTGCCATCATAACCATCCTTGTGGGCCTGGCGATACCCGGATTCTCAAGATGGCTGCCGAACTACCGTTTGAGAGGCGCGGCCCGCGATCTTTACTCCAACTTTCAGCTTGCAAAAGCGGGCGCTATCAAGGAGCGCTCGGAATGGGCGGTCAAGTTCACCCCCGGCACGAACACCTACGACGTCATAAGCGGAGGAGCTGATCGTACTTACTCCACGGCCGGAGACAACGTCGTCCAGAATACGGTAACCCTCCCCGACTACGGGAGCGGCGTGGTTTTTGGGTATGGGAGCTCAACCAGTAACATCAGCGGAGGCGCCCACACCGCCACTATCACCTTCGCGAGCAACGAGGTGGTGTTCAATTCCCGGGGCACCATTGCGGGTACCACAGGAGGCTATGTTTACATCCAGAACAGCAGGAACACGGCCTTTGTGGTGGGGACCTGGCCCTCGGGCGCCGTGGTCCTCAGAAGATGGGACGGATCGACATGGCAATAACGTTCAGTGTTCAGGTCTTTGCGAGGAAGGGAACATGAAGATAAAGGGGAATTCCGGGTTCACTTTGATAGAACTCCTGATCGCGATCGCCCTAGGGCTTATCCTGCTGGCAGGGCTCTACAAGACCTTTCGAACCCAGCACGACACCTACATCGTCCAGGACCAGGTGGCGGCCATGCAGCAGAACCTAAGGGCCGCCATGTATCTCATCACCCGGGACCTCCAGATGGCAGGCTGGTACACCAACTTCGACCGGAACAACCGCAACATCGACTGGAACGATCTGGACGGTGACAGGAATCCCCTCACAGGCCAGGAAAGTTCCAGGCCCCTGCTGATCGCTCACAACAACAATTCCACGGCCGGAGACGATGTAAGAGCCGGCACGGACATGCTGATCATTGCCAAGGCCGCTGACGGCACCGGTCGAACCCTGGGTGCAACCGAAACTGCGGGCGGGACGAGTGTCAACGTCGACCTTGGCCTGAGCGGGCTTGATGCCACGGATCATCGCTACGGGCTCCTTGTAAAAAGCGACCTTCGCACCGCAGACCTGTTCATCGCAGGCGCCAGTCCGAATCCGTGGAGTCTTACGGAAAATTACCTTTCCGGAGACACCGTTTTCAGAACCGACATCATCATTTACAAGGTCGACGAAACCGTGGCCCGCCCCACACTCGTGCGGGGAAATCTGGGGAACTGGAACGGGTACCAGCCGGTGGCGGAAAACATCGATAACATGCAGGTGAGCTACCAGTTGAGCGACGGAAGCTGGGTGAATACCCTTTCCGCCTTTGACCAGCCAAGGGTCAGGGCTGTCGAGGTGACGCTGGTGGGGAGGACTGCTTTTTCCCAGCGCGGATTTAGGGATACCGAGACGTACACCTTCACCAATGATGCCGCAGCGAATTACACGCCGAATGACCAGTACAGGAGAAAAACGCTTTCCACGACCGTGAAAACAAGAAATGTGGGGCTATGAACATGAACGGCATGAATCGCAACAAGGAATGTCGAAAAGAAGAGGGCTGGACCCTCATCGAGGTGCTTGTGGCCGTTGTCATTCTCTGTGTCGGCCTCCTGGCCGTCGGCACCATGCAGATTTCCGCCATTCGAGGCAACTTCATGGGCGGCAACACGAGCATTGCCCTCACCCTGGCCGGCCAGAAGATGGAAGACCTGTTCAACATGAATTACAACCATGCCCTTCTGGCCGACAGTAATACAGCCAACAACGGGGACCTGTCGGTCATCACCGCCGCGAATGTAGACCACGAGGAAAATGTGACGGATGGCGGTGTCGTCGCCGCCGGCGGCTTCTATCGAAGGATATGGAACATTGCCGACACGGCGACCCCGTGGCCCACGATGAAGCAGATCACGGTCGTCGTCACCTGGGAGAACAACAAGCACCGCGTGACCATATCGAGCATGAGGAGACCATGAGCGCATTGAAAAAGCAAGTGATGACCAAGATACTTCAAAGGCTGAGGAAAGAGGATGGAAATGTGCTGCTCGTTGCCTTCATTTTCCTCGTCATTCTGACCCTGATCGGCATCTTTTCCACCCGCACCGCCAGGATGGATATGCAGATCGCATCCAACGAGATCCCCTACAAGCGCAATTTCTACATTGCCGAAGCCGGTCTGTACCGGGAAGCCGCGGAATTGGGACGGGGAAATTATCCGGTTACGAAAACCGATCAATCCGAGGCGCTCGTGGTCAATGGCGCTCCCGCCAAGGCGTCGATTACCATCCCGGCCCCTGCCCATGTGGTCATGGGGCAATCCTACAATTTCAACGTCGATTATATGGGCTCTTTTCCTCCGCCCAAAGGGTACTCACCCCTGACTTTTGCCCGCTATGACTACAGTGTGGACGTGACAGCCAACAACGTCCGCGTCGATTCGCGACTCTACAAGATAGGGCCCAGGGCGGATTAAAGGAGGCCAAGCAATGGACTCGGCAACGTCAACCATAGAACGCATAAGGGCTCAAGAGCCTTTTTCCCATACAGCGCCACGTGAAAGAAGTGTCACGAGAGGAGAGAAGACCATGATACCTAACATCAACCGTGAAGGCAGCATATCATCAAAGAATTCGAGGAGGTCGAGTGGCTGGCTTTCGTCATACTTCACTTTCCTCCTTCTTTCTCTCCTTTTTATACCTCTAGGTCTCGCGCAAGCTACCAACTACGACGTCTCAATAAACGATGTGACCGTTTATGAAGACCAGGGCAAAGCCACATTTACCATATCTCTCGACAAGCCAATCGCCCCCTTTGAGTCGGTCACCGTCAACTACAAGACGGCGGACGACACGGCCCAGGAACCTGGCGATTATGTGAAAATCGATCCTGCCATCAATGTTATGTTCCTCACCGGACAACAAACAAAGACATTCGATGTGACGGTTAACAATGACGGCCTGATCGAGGGGTTTGAAAGATTCTATGCCCAGATCGGAATAACGGCAAAAGGCGGCCTCGCGAATCCTACGCTGATCAAGGACAAAGGTTATGCAACCATCGCGGTGAGATACGGTATTTCCGTAGATGACAGGACTGTGAACGAAGGGCAAATCGCTAATTTCACCGTTTCTTTAAGCCAAGCTGTGGAACCAAGCGATTCAGTCACTGTCTCCTATCAGACGAACGACGATACTGCTACCGGCGGAGGCACGGATTACAACTCTCACGGTCTCACGCTGCTGACTTTCACGGCTGGCCAGTCAACCAAAACCATTCCAGTCACGACGCTTGACGATAACCTGGTGGAGAAGCAGGAGCATTTCACGGTGGCCCTCAGCAATGAGAGCGCCAATGCGACCATCAGCGATGACACAGGGGACGGCTACATCAACGATGACGGGGACAAGTATCAGATTTCGATCGACAGCCCGGTGGCTGTGACAGAGGGCGGCAACGTGGTCTTCACCGTTTCCCTGCACCAGGATGTGCTTGCCGGGCAGACGGTGACGGTGGACTATGCCACGGTCGATGACACGGCCGTACAGCCCGGGGACTATACCCAGATCTCCACTCAGACGATGACCTTCAATGCCGGAGAAGGTCTTGCGGGCAAGACGATCTCGGTTACGACCCTCGATGACACCCTGGTGGAGAACCAGGAGCATTTCACGGTGGCCCTCAGCAACGCGAGCGCCAATGCCACCATCAGTGACGCCACAGGGGACGGTTACATCGACGATGACGGGGACAAGTATCAGATTTCGATCGACAACCCGGTGGCTGTGACCGAGGGCGACAACGTGGTCTTCACCGTTTCCCTGCACCAGAACGTGATCGCCGGGCAGTCGGTGACGGTGGATTATGCCACGGTCGATGACACAGCCGTACAGCCCGGGGACTACACCCAGATCTCCGCCACGACTCTGACTTTCAACCCTGGAGAGGGTCTGGCAGGAAAGGCCGTCACGGTCACGACCCAGGACGACGGTCTCTACGAAGTTCAGGAGCACTTTACGGTTGCCCTGAGCAATGCGAGCGCCAATGCAACGATAAATACCGGCGTGGGCGACGCCTACATCGATGACGACGGGGACAAGGTCCAGATCTCCATCAATGATCCGGCTGCAGTCACGGAGGGCGGGAACATTACCTTTACCGTGACCCTGAGCCAGGATGTGCCCACCGGCCAGACGGTGACGGTGGACTATGCCACGGTCGATGACACGGCCGTGCAGCCCGGGGACTATACCCAGATCTCCACCCAGACCATGACCTTCAACGCCGGAGAAGGGCTTGCGGGCAAGACGATTACGGTTACGACCCTCGATGACACCCTGGTGGAGAACCAGGAGCATTTCACGGTGGCCCTCAGCAATGCGAGCGCCAATGCGACCATCAGTGACGCCACAGGGGACGGTTACATCGACGATGACGGGGACAAGTATCAGATTTCGATCGACAGCCCGGTGGCTGTGACCGAGGGCGGCAACGTGGCCTTCACCGTTTCCCTGCACCAGGACGTGATCGCCGGGCAGTCGGTGACGGTGGATTATGCCACGGTCGATGACACAGCCTTGCAGCCCGGGGACTACACCCAGATCTCCGCCACGACTCTGACTTTCAACCCTGGAGAGGGTCTGGCAGGAAAGGCCGTCACGGTCACGACTCTGGACGACAGCCTTTACGAGAATCAGGAACACTTTACGGTTGCCCTGAGCAATGCGAGCGCCAATGCAACGATAAATACCGGCGTGGGCGACGGCTACATCGACGATGACGGCGACAAGGTCCAGATCTCCATCAATGATCCGGTCGCGGTTACAGAAAACGGGAGCATCATCTTTACCGTGACCCTGAGCCAGGATGTGCCCACCGGCCAGACGGTGACGGTGGACTATGCCACGGCCGATGACACGGCCGTGCAGCCCGGGGACTACACCCGGATCTCCACCCAGACGATGACCTTCAACGCCGGAGAAGGGCTTGCGGGCAAGACGATTACGGTTACGACCCTCGATGACACCCTGGTGGAGAACCAGGAGCATTTCACGGTAGCCCTCAGCAACGCGAGCGCCAATGCCACCATCAGTGACGCCACAGGGGACGGCTACATCAACGACGACGGCGACAAGTATCAGATTTCGATCGACAGCCCGGTGGCTGTGACCGAGGGCGGCAACGTGGTCTTCACCGTTTCCCTGCACCAGGACGTGATCGCCGGGCAGACGGTGACGGTGGACTATGCCACGGGTGATGACACGGCCGTACAGCCCGGCGACTACACCCAGATCTCGGCCACGACTCTGACCTTCAATCCCGGCGAGGGTCTGGCAGGTAAACCCATCACGGTCACCACCCTTGACGACGGTCTCTACGAAGTTCAGGAGCACTTCACAGTTGGACTCAGCAACGCGAGCGCCAATGCGACCATCATCAGCGGCGTCGGGGACGGCTACATCGACGATGACGGGGACAAGGTCCAGATCTCCATTAATGATCCGGTCGCGGTTACCGAAGGCGGGAGCATGACTTTTACCGTAACCCTGAGCCAGGATGTGCCTCTGGGTGAAACCGTTTTCGTGCAATATGAGACCTCTGACGACAGTGCGGCTGCACCGGGCGACTACACCCAAGTCGCACCCCAGATCCTGACTTTCAACGGTGGTGAAGGTCTTGCGGGCAAGACGATCTCGGTTACGACCCTCGATGACAACCTGGTGGAGAACCAGGAGCATTTCACGGTCGCCCTGAGCAACGCGAGCGCCAATGCGACCATCAGCGACGGCACAGGGGACGGCTACATCGACGATGACGGGGACAAGTATCGGATTTCGATCGACAACCCGGTGGCCGTGACCGAGGGCGGCAACGTGGCCTTCACCGTTTCCCTGCACCAGGACGTGATCGCCGGGCAGACGGTGACGGTGGACTATGCCACGGCCGATGACACGGCCGCGCAGCCCGGGGACTACACCCAGATCTCCGCCACGACTCTGACCTTCAATCCCGGCGAGGGTCTGGCAGGAAAGGCCGTCACGGTCACGACCCAGGACGACAGCCTTTACGAGAACCAGGAGCACTTCACGGTTGGACTCAGCAACGCGAGCGCCAATGCGACCATCATCAGCGGCGTCGGGGACGGCTACATCGACGATGACGGGGACAAGGTCCAGATCTCCATTAATGATCCAGTCGCGGTTACAGAAAACGGGAGCATCATCTTTACCGTGACCCTGAGCCAGGATGTGCCCACCGGGCAGACGGTGACGGTGGACTATGCCACGGCTGATGACACGGCCGTGCAGCCCGGCGACTACACCCGGATCTCCACCCAGACCATGACCTTCAATGCCGGAGAAGGTCTTGCGGGCAAGACGATTACGGTTACGACCCTCGATGACAACCTGGTGGAGAACCAGGAGCATTTCACGGTGGCCCTCAGCAACGCGAGCGCCAATGCGACCATCAGCGACGGCACAGGGGACGGCTACATCGACGATGACGGGGACAAGTATCAGATTTCGATCGACAGCCCGGTAGCTGTGACAGAGGGCGGCAACGTGGTCTTCACCGTTTCCCTGCACCAGGATGTGCTTGCCGGGCAGTCGGTGACGGTGGACTATGCCACGGGTGATGACACGGCCGTACAGCCCGGAGACTACACCCAGATCTCGGCCACGACTCTGACCTTCAATCCCGGAGAGGGTCTGGCAGGAAAGGCCGTCACGGTCACGACCCAGGACGACGCTCTCTACGAAGTTCAGGAGCACTTTACGGTTGCCCTGAGCAATGCGAGCGCCAATGCGACCATCAGCGATGGCACAGGGGACGGTTACATTGACGATGACGGCGATAAGGTCCAGATTTCCATAGACAATCCGGCCGCAGTTACCGAAGGCGGAAATATGACTTTTACCGTGACCCTGAGCCAGGATGTGCCCACCGGCCAGACGGTGACGGTGGACTATGCCACGGTCGATGACACGGCCGTGCAGCCCGGGGACTACACCCGGATCTCCACCCAGACCATGACCTTCAACGCCGGAGAAGGTCTTGCGGGCAAGACGATTACGGTCACGACCCTCGATGACAGTTATGTGGAGAACCAGGAGCATTTCACGGTGGCCCTCAGCAACGCGAGCGCCAATGCGGCCATCAGCGACGGCACAGGGGACGGCTATATCGACGATGACGGGGACACGCACGACGTGGCGATCGACTCCCCGGCGGCGGTGGCCGAGAATGCAGGGCCTATCACGTTTACCGTCACTCTTAGCAATGTAGATCCGTCCAACGGGGTAGCCGCTGCGGTGAGCGTGGATTATGCCACCGGCGGGGGCAGTGCCACGGCAGGGACGGACTACACTGCTGTGGGTCCGGTCACCATGACCTTCAACCCTGGCGACGGGGCGAGCAAGACCTTTGACGTGACGCTTCTGAACGACGCGCACGTGGAAAATGCAGAAACATTCCAGGTGACCCTAAGCAACTTTACGGGCACCGGGATGACGGGTGCTCCCGGCACAGGAACCATCAGCGACGACGGCACGGACGGTTATAATGTGACTATCGACTCTCCGGATCCTGTTATCGAAGGAACAGGAGCAAAGATCACCTTCACGGTGACCCTGTCCAACATCGACCCGGTGAACGGGATATCCAGGGTTGTGAACGTGGACTATGCCACCGCCGGTGGAAACGCCACGGCCGGAACCGACTACACGGCCATAGCCACAACAACCATGACCTTCAACCCCGGCGACGGGGCGAGCAAAACCTTTGATGTGACGGTGCTCAACGATTCCCTGGTGGAGAATGCGGAGACCTTCCAGGTGACCCTAAGCAACTTCGACGGGGGCGGATCAACCGGCGGACCGGGGACAGGAACCATTAACGACGACGCGGATGTGTACAATGTTTCCGTGACCGCTCCGACCCCTGTGACCGAAGCCAACACCAACGCCGTTTTCACCCTCCAGCTTGCCAACGTGGATCCCACCCACGGGGTGATTGGCACGGTCCAGGTGGACTATGCCACGGGCGGCGGCAACGCTATTGCTGGCAGCGACTACACCGCTACCAGCGGCACCTGGACCTTTGCGGCCGCCACCGAGACGGTCAACGTGCCGGTCCTCAACGACACCCTGGTGGAGAACAACGAAACTTTTGATTTCACCCTCTCCAGCCTGTCCGCAGGGGCCCGCACCGGATCGATCACCGCTGCATCCGGGACGGCCACGATCCAGGATGATGGGGACACCTACGACGTGGCTCTGAGCGCTGTTGCTCCATCCCCTGTGGGTGAGGCCGACACCCCTGTCACCTTCACCATCGATCTGGCCAACGTGGATCCCACCCACGGAGTGATCGGCACGGTCCAGGTGGACTATGCCACGGGCGGCGGCAATGCCACGGCCGGAACCGACTACACCGCGGCCGGCGGCACCCTGACCATCGACGCCGCCACAAAGACCCTGGACGTGGACATCCTCAACGACGACCTCGTGGAAAACAACGAGACCTTCACCCTGACCCTCAGCAACTTCTCAGGCGGCGCTCGAACCGGGTCTATTACCGACAACTCAGAGACCGTGACGATCGCCGACGACGCGGATGTGTACAATGTTTCGGTGACCGCTCCGGCCCCTGTGACCGAGGCCAACACCAACGCCGTTTTCACCCTCCAGCTTGCCAACGTGGATCCTACCCACGGGGTGATTGGCACGGTCCAGGTGGACTATGCCACGGGCGGCGGCAACGCTATTGCTGGCAGCGACTACACCGCTACCAGCGGCACCTGGACCTTTGCGGCCGCCACTCAGACGGTCAACGTGCCGGTCCTCAACGACACCCTGGTGGAGAACAACGAAACTTTTGATTTCACCCTCACCAATTTCTCAGCAGGCGCCCGCACCGGCAACACCGGAGCGGCAGCCACGGGAACCATTGTCGATGACGGTGACATCTATTCCATATCCATCGCCAATGCCGTCCCCTTCTCCATCGTGGAAGGAGCGAATGCCTCCTTTACGGTATCCGTAGACGCATCGACTCTCGATCCTACCCACGGGGTTGTCGGCCCGGTCACGGTTTCCTACACCACGACCGACGGTTCGGCAAAAACTCCGGGTGATTACACGGCCGCAAGCGGAACCCTGACGTTCAACGGTGCCGTCTCCAGCCAGGATATTACGGTGGCAACGATCAACGATCCCAAGATCGAGTACGCGGAAGACTTTCATGTAGACCTGAGCTCGCCGAGCGCCAACGCCGTGATCGGCACATCCCGGGGAACGTGCGAAATCGCCGTCGCGGATGTGGCCGGCATCACCGTGGATGACGTGTCTGTGAACGAGGGCGATGGGACCGTTGACTTCACGGTCTCTCTCACCGACCAGGCCGAGTTCGACATCGACGTAACCTACACCACGACAAACGGCTCTGCATTGGCGGGAAGCGATTATGCGACCACGGCCGGGACCCTGACCATTGCGGCCGGAAGCGTCACCGGGACCATTACCGTCCCGATTCTCAATCCCACGCCGGTGGCCGGAAACGACCCTGAAGCGCCTGAGATCTTTTTCCTGGACCTCCTGGGCTCTTTGCCCGGAGGGGTCACGGCCATCGATGGCAGCCGGGGCCAGTGCACGATCAGCGACAATGACCGCATTCTCACCCTTCAGATAAACTGGCTTGGCGGCTCCGGCAGTGCCACTGTAACGGCAAGCAGCGGGGACCCTTCCGGAGCATCGGGAGGCTCCGCCGGAGACCTCCTTGTTTATGACAGCGCCGACATGGTCACATTGACCACCAGCGACACCTTGCCGTTTCCAGGCTATATATTCAAGGGCTGGACCGGCGATGCGACCGGCACCGATTATACCTTTGATATTGCCATGGGTACGGACAAGACGGTGACGGCCAATTTCAACGCCACCTACACCCTTGCCATCACTAAGACTGGGAGCGGCGAGGGCCGGGGGAGTGTTGCCGCGGGCACGGGAAACCCCTCATCCCTGCCCGGCGGCACGGTGCCTGGAGTCTATCTCTATGAGCACGGCGACGCGGTCGTCATCACGGCCACGGCCATCGACCCGACAGAGACCGTAACCGGTTGCCGGTTCGACAACTGGACGACCAATTACGGCGACACCGGATCGGGCTTCGCCAGCGGCAGCGAGAGCACCACCGTGACCATGACTGAGGACACCTCTGTGGAAGCCAACTTCACCGGAAAATACATGATCACGTCCATCCAACGAACCGGAGGGACGATCACTCCGGTGGGTTCGACGATCAAATACTATGGCGAGACCCAGAGTTATGCTATTGCGGCCATTGGGAGCTACGTGAATTCCGACGTGGTGGTCGACAAGGTCTCGCAGGGAGTCCTTGAAAATTACACGTTCAACAACATTGACACCAACCATGAGATCGTCGCAGTCTTCGTTCCTGCGGGCGATTATATCGACAGGGTGACGGCCGGGGATGACCAGATTTACAGGGCGAGCGTGCCTCCCATGGTTCTCCTGGTCATGGGTAAAGACCACAAGCTTTACTATGAAGCCTATAACGACACTTCAGACCTCAACGGCGACGGGTCCCTGGATGTGGGCTACAAACCGAACATCGACTATTACGGCTACTTTGATTCTTACAAGACCTATGTTTACAATTCCGGGTCCAACCGCTTTGAGCCCTCCAGGGTCGTCTCGGACAAGAAGGCAACGCTCGCAGGAGAATGGAGCGGGGACTTCCTGAATTACCTCGCCATGTCCAGGATTGATGTTTTGAGAAAGGTCCTCTATGGAGGATACCGGTCCATCGATACGGCCACCCAAACGGAGCTCCTGAGGGCTTACATCCCTCAGGACGCCCACTCCTGGGGCAAAGAGTATGAAAGCGTCGAGAGAGACGGCTACGACATCCGGGATTACACGCCGCTTGATCTTCCGCCGACCGATCCGGGGCTTCGCAGGCTGAGGCATCTCTTTGCAAACACGACCCTTGAACTCGGCACTACGGTCGGCCCTGATCTGGACAGGCCGCTCCTCAGGGTCCTCACGAACAGCCCCTACCGGATCTGGGAATGGGTGTCCATAGAAAGACCCGTGGCCGGCACCCAGTGCGACATCGTAGCGAGAACAGACTGTGCTAGAGTGGCTTCAGAGGGTGGAGTCCATCCCGGCCATCCGACGAACCATACGCAGTTCCAGGCGCTCGTTGATCTCTACGCGGTCCCTGCCCAGGATTTCGATCCGACCAACACTCGAGGCACCCATGCCAGGGCCGAGATCAACGGCTCGGGCAACCCCTTCGACCTTCTTTCCGACAACATCACAGGTCCCCCTGCTTTTACCTACCACGATAACCAGAACTATTTGACGATATTCACCGGCACCTTCCACGTTACGACACCGGGATCCTACACCTTCGCCGTCAACGGCGATGACGCCGTTGAAGTTCTGGTCAACGGGGTGGTCAGGGCCGGGTGGTACAACAGCCACGGGAGGTGCACCCCCAGCACTCCGGACCCCGGAAACGACCGGTGCGCCGAAACCACCAAGGGATCGCCTGTCTTTTTGTCTACCGGGAATCACACCCTGGAATTCCGGCATGAGGAAAAAACAGGGGGGGATTATTACTACTGCTACTATAAAGGACCGGATACAGGAGATAGATGGGCGTTCGTCACCGGCAATTACACGATGAGGACTTACAAGTTACTCACTACTCCCACACCCGAATCCGTGATGACCGATTACGTGGTCAAGGTCCTCGTGGGCGACGCTTCCATGCCCGAACCCAATTGCAAGCTCTATGGCACGGGGGCCGGTGCGGTTTACAAGCCCACGGGAATCCTTCAGAAATACGGGGAGCCCGGCAAGCTGCTTTTCGGTCTCATGACAGGCTCTTACACGAAAAACACCTCCGGTGGAGTGCTCAGAAAGGCCATCGGGTCCATGGCGGACGAGATCAATTCGAGCACGGGCGAGTTCAAGTACAAAGATGACTCCAATGTTCAAGGGATCGTGAAAACCATTGACAACCTGAGATTCAAGGGTTTTCAATATAACACAGGCGTTGTGTCAACTAGTTATAGGCACAACGAAGACTGCGGCACTATCACCACCGCGCCTCTCAGTGAGGGCCAGTGCCGGATGTGGGGTAATCCCGTTGCGGAAATGATGTACGAAGCGCTGCGGTATTATGGCGGCGGCACGACCCCGGCGCCCACATCGGATTTCACCTATAGTTCCACGGATGGTGCCCTGGACGACAACATCCTCGGCCTTCCGCTTGCCACGTGGGACGACCCCTTTGTGACCAACAACTTCTGCTCCAAGCCCTTTATCCTGGCGATTTCGGACATCAACCCAAGCTATGACTCCAACCAGTTGCCGGGGGTTACTGACAGTTTTGTCGGCTCCCCCGTCTTCTCAGGGTCCTTCACTTCCGCTGATTCGCCGGCCGTCGCTTTGGATGTGGAGAGCGTGGCCAACGCAATCAGCACTGCCGAGGGAATCACCGGCTCTTACTTCATCGGCGAGGTGGGCGCCACCAAGAACAGCTCCTGCTCGCCCAAGGACACCACCGGCTACGGTTTCGGAAGCATCCGCGGCCTCTGCCCGGAAGAGCCCACCAAGCAGGGAAGCTACTACTCGGCAGCCGTGGCCCATTTCGGCCGCACCCATGATGTCAGCGCCAGCACTGACGTGCAAAACCCGCTCACCTATGCGGTGGCCCTGGCCTCTCCTCTGCCTAAGATCGAGATCAAAGTTGGAACCAAATTGATCACCCTGGTGCCGTTCGGCAAGACCGTGTATGGCGGCACTACCAACCCAATCATCCTCACTGAGGGAGCGTTCCAGCCAACCAACACGATTGTCGATGTATATATCCAGTCCCTCACCTACACCTCGGGGTCCTTCAGGATCAATTTTGAGGACGTTGAACAGGGATCGGACCACGATATGGATGTCATTGTGGTTTATGACTATCAGGTCCTCGATGCGAGCGGCAACCCTGTGCCCGATCCTATCCTAGGGAGCCAGGTGCGCATAACCTTGAGGAAGGAGTATCAAATGGCTGGATATAACCTGCACGTTGGCTACATCATCTCCGGAACCACGAACGACGGCATCTATCTCGAGGTGGCGAGCAAACCTACGAATGACCGACTCTACTTCCTGGATACGCCTCAGGACAGGGATGGACCGGGCCGGGGAAGCAGCACGATGTACCTGTCTGACGGAGTGGTCGATGATAACGAAGCCTACTCAAGAACGAGGATTTTCACCCCGGGCGCAACGGCGGCAGCCACCATCCTAAAAGATCCTCTCTGGTATGCGGCCAAGTGGGGCGGGTTCACCGACCTGAACGGCACCGGCACACCCGACCTCGATAGCGAGTGGGATGCGGACGGAGACGGAATGCCCGACACCTACTTCTATGTGGTCAACCCTCTCAAGCTCGATCAGCAGCTCAACCGCGCCTTCTCCGCCATCCTGAGCCGCGGCACGTCTCACGTGGCGCCGGTCGTCTCCGTGGACGAGGCGAACAGGACCCAGAGCGGCGACAAGCTCTTCCTGGCCTTTTTCAAGCCGGTTTCAGACGGCTACTGGCAGGGAAACCTGAAGAAATACGGTCTGGAGTACGTGGAAACCCTCTGCCCTGGAAGGACAGAGCCGGAGTGGACACTTATGGACAGTCAGGATCCTGCGCAGATTGCCGGCAATTGCGACGGCACATTCAAACTTACCAGCCGCTCTTACTGGTCTACACAGATCGACGGAGGGTACGTGGACCGTGGAGGCGCCGGCGAAAGGCTCCTGGCCGCCATGCCGGGCTCCGATCCCGTGACTCCTCCCACGAGCGGGCCCTACTGGAGTTTCCGCAACATCTATACCTACAAAGGGGCCACCGATGGATCCCTTGTGAAGTTTATCCACGCCAACATCGATAACACCGACCTCCAGGTTTCGGATGACTACACGCGATACAGAATCCTTAACTTTATGTATGGTTACACCTATGACTCCAAGACCACGACCAACCCGGATCCCAGGGAGAAGCGGGACTGGATTCTGGGAGACATCATTCACTCCGAGCCCAAACTCGTGGAATACATCGATCCGACGGACGGAACGGTAGACTACCGCTTCATCGTCGTCGGCGCCAACGACGGCATGCTCCACGTGTTCGTGGACGGGGTCAATCCGACCGATACCCAAGTGACGATCGGCGGTGTCGACTATCCGGTCGGCATGGAGATTTTCGCCTTCATCCCCAGGGATTTTCTGCCGCGACTCCAGGAGTTTTCCAACACCAACGTACACCCCTACATGGTGGACGGTTCGACGCAGATCATCCGGTCCAGCGTCATAGACGCGGTGACCGGGTACAACAAAACGACCCTGGTCTTCGGAGAAAGAAGAGGCGGCAGGAGCTACTGGGCTTTGGATATCACCGATCCGAATCCTCTCAACTGGAAAGTGAAGTGGTATATCCACGGCGGCCCCTCGGCTATCAGCGGAACGACGGGGTTCGAGGAACTGGGCTACACCTTCAGCAAGCCCTTCTTGACGACCCTCAAGACCGGCCCCAATGCGAGCGACGTCAAGAACGTGATGGTCATTGCCGGCGGCTATGACCTCCTTGAAGACGGCTTCCCCGAGGCTTTCGACGACGCGGATGAGGACGGCGCCTGGGACACCGGCGAGACGTATGCGGTGACCATTGGAGGAAGCGAGATTTACGATACCTACAACCCCACGAAGGACTCGATGGGACGGGGAATCTTCGTCGTGGACATTGACAAGACCCAAAACGACTCGGATTTCCTGCTCTTCAAAGCGACCTATGGAGAGACGGACGTGACAACCGGCGTTGCACAGACCTACAACACGATGAAATACTGCTTCCCGGCCGATGTGTCCGTCATTCCCTTCTCCCCGGATCGACTGGTCATGTACGCTGCCGACATTTACGGCCGCATCTGGAAAATCACTTACAACTGGTTCGCAGAGGACGAGGCCCTGGCATACAGTGCCACGTCCTCGAGGCGGTGGACCGTGACGCGCATCTTTGATTCCAACCCCGGCTCCGACATGCCCAGCGGTAGCGCTGAGGCGTTCAACGCCGGCCCGAGTCTGGTCTCCACGGATGCGGGAAGGAAAACATTTTATTCGCCCGACATTTCCTACTTCGGCAACGACTGGACTTCATGGCCCGTGCTCTACTTCGGCACCGGTGACCGGGAGCACCCGAGGTACACCATGATATCGAACCGGTTCTACGTGGTAACGGATGACGGGACATTTGCCGACGAGACGGATCTCCTGAATCTCACCTGCGACGAACTGGATACGGATGCCACCATCGCTCCTGAAGTGAAGGAAGCGCTTTCGAATATCCTCACCGGGGGCGGCACGCCGGTCAGGGGCTGGTACAGGGTTCTCGGCCTGCAGGGATCATGCGATGACGATGTGGACACCGCAGACCATACGGGTGAAAGCGTGCTGAGCCAACCGACCCTGTTTTCCGAGAACGTCTACTTCACCACCTACCAGCCCACGTTTGACGATCCCTGCAACCCTCTGGGCAATGCGTACATCTACGCGCTGGATTACTCCTTCGGCACGGCCACGTTTGACTACTTCGGCGACATATCCACCACGGACAATGTCCAGACGTTGAAAGACACCTACCGCAAGATCGAGGGGACCTCCATTCCTTCCGGGATCAAAGTCATCACCAGGGAGGGAGTCTCCGCAGGCATGGTGAGCGTTGGCGGGGCTATCGTAGGAGCAGGTGAAGGGGGCTCCACCACCATCCCCGGTCCTCCAAGCGGTATCACGCCGCTCCTTTGGGAGACGGAATAAGGAGTGCCTAGAGTGCGCTAAAGTGCCTAAAATGCCTAAAGTTGGAGGAAAACAAAAAGGGAGACAGAATACAGGAGACTGAAGAGTAGAAAAAGTATGCAGTAGACAATAAGCAGTAAGCAGAGAAAGAAGTATGAAGCGGGCGATCCTCTCTGGGCCGTATGGTCCAGAGGGGATCGTGCTTTTTGTGGTCCTTAGACTCTGCAGTAGCGGCCGCCCCCCCCATTCCCTATCCCTGTAGGAGGGACCTCCTGGTCCCGACATGATCGCAACCGGGAGGTTGCTCCTACAGGATATGCGTGAATAGCAAATGAACTACCCCGCACCAAGATTAGTGGCCAGTCCTTCCGTTTCACCTTTCACCTCTTGCCAAATGTAGGGCCACTCGCCCGGCCGGTGCATTTTCACGGTAAACGCTCATGACATTTGCAAGCGTTGCCCCCGCGCATGAATGCGCCCGAGGCGCATAAAAATCCCCATCCATCCCCCTTTGTGAAAGGGGGAGGTTTAATGATGTGCCGCTGGGTTTCCCCCTTTAGTAAAGGGGGGCAGGGGGGATTTTCACGGCAAAAGTCGGGAAACTCTGTTTCTCGTCATTCCGGCGAAAGCCGGAATCCATTATCCCCGGCCACTTACGAAATGCCCGGACCCCGTTTTTCAACGGGGTGACGACTTTTTACGGGGCCGTCAAATGTAGGGGCCCACTTTACTTGTCACGACGTAGCCGTGGCAAGGGTTTCCGCTTCCGACCGCATCGCGCAAAGTGCCAAAAAACGGCTATCCTTACCGATTTTGAGCGTCTTTCCCGGGTTCGTCTCTGGCGCCATGAACTGCGCTTCTGATTTATCTTATGATTCCGAATAAATAGAGCGCATCCAATCAAGAGCCGAACGGCATCCTCCTTGCATGAAATAGAGTGAACCTAGGAGGCGGTCATGTTCTTCCGGTCTTGGAGGGGCGGGAGAGCAGAAAGGAGGAGGCAACATGAGAAGGAAAGGGCTTTGGAAAAGCATATTCTGTTTTTTTGTCATGGTCCTCATGGTTTGGGGGACCGCCGCATTTGCTGCAGAAATTCGAGTACCTTCCCAGTATTCCGAGATTCAGCCTGCCATCGATGCTGCGGTGCCCGGTGATGTTGTTCTTGTGGCCGATGGAACCTACGCCGGCAATCTTCTTGTTGAAAAGGCCATCACCATCAAGTCGGAAAATGGGGCGGCACACTGCGTGATCGACGGCGGCAATACAAGCCGAGGCGTTACTTTTAGTGGCGCTGAGGCGAGCGGTGCGGTGTTGAGCGGCTTCACGATTACAGGAGGAAACGGGCAGGGCCATGGCGGCTGGCCCGGCTTCGGGGGCGCTGTTCTTTTTCAAGACAATGCTTCCGCGACCATTTCGGATTGTACCCTCTCGGGGAACACGGCCGATGCTGGCGGAGCTATTGCTTGCATCCAATCCTCTCCTGTCATCAAAAATTGCACCATTGAAGAAAATGCGGCCTTATACGGTGGTGGTTTGGCATTCTATATGGGTTCATCTCCAACTGTCATAGGGTGTACCATCGCGAAAAATCAAGCGGACATGGGTGGAGGCGTGTATCTGGAGTCAGACGCCTCGCCCGCTTTCGTCAGTTGCCTGATCGCTGGCAATTCGGCAACCCAGGCCGGTGGCGCCCTTCTAATGGCAAACAACTGTGCTCCCAATGTCACTTACTGCACGGTGAGCGGCAATTCCGTTTCTGAAAACGGTTTTTACGGGGGAGGCGGAATCTTTTCTTTCTTCTGCTCTCCTGTAGTCACAAATTCGATTTTGTGGGGAAATCAAGCTGCGGTTGGTCCTGAGATGTACCTCTTCGGTACCCCTATCGCGGTGAGTTACAGCGATGTGAGCCGCGGAGTGGACGACGGCAACATTTTCATCGACCCGTCCGCTACCTCAGAAGTCCAATGGGGACAGGGAAACATAGACCAAGATCCCCTGTTTGCATCTGAAGGGGATTACCATTTGAGCGCGGATTCGCCCTGCATCGATGCCGGAGCTGTTGCTGATGATACTCCCGAGTTCGACATCGAGGGAGATCCGCGCGTGGTGGGCTCTGCGCCGGACATGGGTGCCGACGAGTTCGCAGTGGAAGAAGAGGAAGTCATTCCGGTGCAAATCGACATCAAACCGGGATGCCCCCAAAACAAGATCAACCTCAAATCCTGGGGACTGGTGCCGGTTGCTGTGAAGAGCACCAAGGATTTTGACGCCCGGTCCATCGATCCGAGGTCCGTGGAATTTGCCGGCGCCAGGCCGGTTTGGCGGATATGCTATGATGTGGACCGCGATCGCGACAGAGACATCGTCTTCTTCTTCAGGGTCCAGAAGCTGGACCTCGATGAAGACAGCACCGAAGCGACCTTGACCGGTTTGACCAGGGACGGGAAGTCCTTTGAAGGGACGGACAAGGTGAGCATCATCAAGCCAAAAGGCAAGGCTTGGGGCTGGCGCTTCGGTAAGAAGTAGACCCATCCATCGCCGCATAGGCAAGCAATCGGAAAGGGGACAGACTCTTCAAGTCTGTCCCCTTTCCCTTTTTGCGCGGCATCTTGAAAAAGCCCGGTATGCCCAAAACACAAATGTAGGAGCGAGCTCTGCTCGCGATCAAAACCGGGAGCGGGAGCACCCTCCTACAGTGGAACCCCACGGACAAAAAACACTTGGCAGAGTTAAAAGGTTGACAATTGTGGTCAAAAAGACTACAAAAGAATCAGATTTTCTTTAGGAGGTTTGAATGATGCAACTCACAATCCGAATGCCTCAAGAGTACAAGGAAAAGATCGAGATGCTCGCGGATAGAATGGGATTGAAGAAGTCCGATGTCGCAAGGCTTGCTCTAAAAGATTTTATTGATGAAAATCTGGCGGCTGACGATAGGGTTCCTTATGACAAAGTCAAACACCTGTTGGGCACGTCGGAAAGCGGTGTCAAGGATTTGGGACAGCGGCACAGGGAATACTTGATGAAGAAAATGCGAAAGGATTCCTGATGCGAGTCATAATGGATACAGGGCCTTGGGTTGCACTGATTGACCGCAGTGAAAGCAGGCATAAAGAATGTGTGGGTTGGTTCAAGAAATTCAGGGGCGAACTTTATAGCTCAGAAGCGGTACTGACTGAAGTGCTTTACCTGCTCAATTTTTCCTTTCAGGCTCAGTCTGCGGCATTGGATTTTGTGCTCAATGGCGCGGTCACTCTGGTCCCATCAAGTATCAAGAGCTTGCTGGCTGTTAGGAAGCTCATGGAGAAGTATCAAGATCTTCCCATGGACTTTGCTGATGCAACTCTGGTGGGCATTGCCCAAGATCTCGGGATCCATGAAGCCATCACCTTCGACAAGAGGCATTTCGGCCTATACCAGGTCGGGAAAAAACCATTCACCGTGATGCCGGATTGACGCGAACACGTTTGTGATTAGGCACATGCGTTTTCCTCGGTTTTTAGAATATGCGGACCTGGCTGCAGGAGGAGTTCAGCTCCTTATGCGATCGGCTTCGGATTTGGTTGCGGCAACGCCGCGCTGTGGTCTCTGTGAGAGACATGGTTTATCGGAGGCCGGAGACCGCCTGCAGTGCGTAAACCGCCTCGGCCATCCCGATTTTGCCGTCCCCGTTCACATCCCCCCCGACCCGAACGCCCGCAGGATTCATCCCCCCAACAACCTGGAACGCCATGACCGCATCGGCCAGGCCGACCCTTCGGTCCCCGTTGATGTCGCCCGCTACCACCGACTTCACCAGTAGGGGAATCGAGTCCTTGTCATCGGGGTTGGTGCCGGCATTGTACTCTTCCAGATTGGTGTACGCATCCTGGTCGAGGTCCAGCGGCGCATCATTCTTCCATATGTTCAAGCCATAGCGTTTTTCCCACCCGCACGCCATGCCGTCCCCATCGCAATCTGTGGCCGGGTCCAGCGACACATCGAATACGGCATCGGACAACTGCTGGATGGTGAAGTTCTTTTCTACGGACTGGTAGCAGGGAACATCGCTCATTTCACAGGTGAGAAGGTTCTGTGCCTGCGGAAGAATGAGGAAAAAATAGCCGCCCGGAACAAAGCTGACCTGACTTGCTTCGCCGCTTCCCGGCTGGTAGCAGAACTTGCCCACGTTCTTGACGGTGATGCAGAACCTGGAGGGCTGCAACGCTTCGCCCGTCGCGCTGTCCTTGATGCTTCCCTTCATGAAGAGGACTTCCTGACCCGGAGTCTGGCTCAGTTTTGTGATTAACCCCAGGCTTTGCCGGCCGCCGACACTCGCCTGAATCGTGTACTCCCCGATCCCGGAATAGCTCCACACAGAGATGTAAAGGGTCCCGCCGGAGGTTGCCGTAAACTGGATCTGTTCACTCGACGTGCTGGACCGGGCGGCCGCATCCCAGTCATCCAAGGCCGGCGGAACACCGAATTTCAGAAAAAGGTCAAAATCGGCCCCGCTTGCAGGCCCGGCCAAAGTGACCGTGATCTGGTCGCCCGCATCCACATCAAGACAGTAGAGCTGCTGGTCATAGGTGAAGGAGAGGTAATCCGTTTGAGGCACCCCATCGACCAGTCTCATGCAACCGGCCTGGGTTGAGGAGACATAGGCATCGAGGCTGTACTCTCCACTACCCGAGTAGCTGACCACCCACACGAACAGGGTGCCTGCTGAAAGGTTCTGCAGGGCCGCCGTCTCCTGCGGGAAAGCCGTGTAGGCCCGGGTATCGTAGTTTGTCAGGGTTGGCGGTGCCCCGTACTTGAGATAGAGGTCAAAATCGGATCCCATGGGTCCAACAAGGGTCATGAGGACCTGATCCCCATCCTCAACCTCCAGGCAGTAAAGCTTCCCGTCCCCCGGTCCGTTTAGAGAACCGGCCTGGGGTATACCCTCCGTGAGAGTAAAGTCACAGGCCGGCTGATAGGGGTTCTCTTCGGTCCGCAAGGTGTAATCTCCCCCACCCGCATAACTCCTCACCCAGATGTAGAGGGTCCCCGAAGAGGTAACCGTCGCCTCACATTGCTCGCGGGAGGTGTCACTGAAGCCGCGATCGTCGTACTCGGACAAACCAGGCGGGGCGTTCCACCTCACGTAAAGGTCAAAGTCCGCCCCGAAAGCAGGCCCCTGAAGGAAAACGCCTATCTGTGTTCCGCCGGATACGGGCAGGCAATACATCCGTCCCTCTCCTGCCTGGGACAGGTTCCCGTTGACCGTTTGACCTGCCTGGATGGGCGTGCAGGCCGCGTCCTCCTGACCGAGGGAGATCTGATAGGCCCCTGTGTCCTCAGGACTGAAGTGCCGCACTGCGACGTAGTGCGTACCGGACGCGCCGGCCGACCATCGTATCAGGGAGCCCAGTCCTTCCCCACCGTCGTCATTCTCTGCAATCAGGGTCGACCCGTCCGTGCCGTATAGCTCCATGACCGTGTCACAGGTGTCGTCGAGGCAGGAGGTCTCGATCACATAGGTGACACCCTCCAGGGCTTCAAATTGGAACCAGTCCACGTCACCCGCCGCACTGATCTGACCGGATGTCGTTGTTCCGTCTGCATGGATCAGGGTGCCGGCCGACGGAATGTCACCATGATCATCCGGAGTGATTGCGACAATCCTGATGCCGTAGGTGCCAGTTCCTGAAGGGCTGTAATGGCTCAAGCGGATGAAGAGGGTCCGTGAAAAAGCGATCAACCCTTCAAGGCGGGAAGCCATACCCCCGCCGCCGTCATCGTCCGATGCGAGCAGGGTAACTCCGTCCGAGTCATAGATCTCCAGGACCGTGTCACAGCCGGCGCCCAGACTCAGTGTCTCGACCACGTATCTCAGGCCTGCTTCGACTTCGAAGCGAAACCAGTCCTCGTCCCCGGCGGACTCGAACCGGCCGGATACCTCTGTCCCGTCGGTTTGAAGCAGGTGGGCGTCCTCACCCGGTGGATTGGGATAGTCGTCATCCGCGAGAATACGGATCTCATAGGTCCCCGAACCCCATGATGCATAGGGGCTCACAAAGGCAGCCACATAATAGATTCCACTTACCGGGATCGTGTATTCGATGCGGGATGCCAGGGTCCCGGAGATGATGTCATCATTGTAAGTTAGAAAGTTATAGCTCTGATCGTAGAGCTCCAGGTACGTGTCGCAGCCCTGTCCGAGGTTGAACGTCTCGATCGTGTACCTCCTTCCCGCCTCAGCCAAAAACCAGAACAAATCTACGTCATAGTAATAGTCCGACTTCTCCATGTAACCCGGCAGGGGATCTCCAAAGGCTGCCAGCTCACTCGCCCAGGCCGGAACGTCACCGTGATCATCCGAGCCCGTCAAAGAGATGTCGTACGTGCCTCGTCCTTGAGGATCGTAATGCTTCACGAGCACATAGAAAACCCCTCCTGCATCCGCCAGCCACTCGATCCGGGATGCCAGACTGCCCCAATCGTCATTAAAACCAAGAGGCGTCTGTCCGTCCGTAGCGACAAGATAGATGTGGGTGTCACAATCCTCCGACAGGTTGCTCGTCTCGATCACGTAGAACACACCCGGAAGGGCCTGAAATCGAAACCAGTCCTGGTCCTCGTCGATCTCGAATTCACCATCCACTGTTGCACCGTAAGGCAGCAAAAGAGTCGCGCACGAACCGGGTGTGTCGCAGTGATCGTCGTTTGCCTTGACCCGGATGCGATAGGATCCCGTAGCACTAGAATTGTACTGCCGCACCATCACATAGACAGGGTCCTGCGTGTCCGCCACCCAGGCAATGCGTGAAGCAGATCCTTCCCCGCCGTCATCGTCGCTCGCGATCAAGGTCGTCCCGTCGGAACGATAAAGGAACATCACCGTGTCTGAATCCGGTCCAAGCTGAAGGGTCTCAACCTCAAAAGTCAGACCCGAAGTGGCTGTGAAACGGAACCAGTCCACATCCCCGGCCACGTCAATCTTCCCGGAGATGGCGTTTCCGTTTCTTACCAGCTCTGTTGCGCAAGGTCCCGGCTCATTGCAGTGGTCGTCAGACCCCTTCACTGCAACCCGGTAGGTCCCGGTGCCGGATGGGGAGAAGTGGTTCACCCTGAGATACATCAGCTCCGTCTGATCCGCGGTCCAGACGATTTTGGAGGCGTAACCGACTCCGCTGTCATCGTTTGAGGCGAACAGGGTTGTTCCATCCTCTTTGTACAACGACAGGACCGTGTCCGCCCCCGGACCGAGCTCCGATGTTTCAATTTCGTAAGTGACGCCGGCCAGGGCGTGCCACTGAAAACAATCCATGTCGCCTGGGGTTTCGATGGTGCCTGCCGTACCCGCACCGTTGATCTCGAGGGGCGTCGCACACGGAGCGGGATCATCGCAGTGGTCGTCATCTCCTCCCGCGCTGGTCAGGTCGATGTCAAGCCAAAGAACTTCTCCTGCAGCCAGGACAACGCCGGGAACGGTCTTGCTGATATGACCCGCTGCATCCACTACAAGATCGAATGTGCCGGCAGGAACTTCCAGCCAGTAGTAGCCGTCAAAACCGGCTGTGGCGAACAGGCCCTGAGCAGGAATGCTCACCGTGGCCAGCGCTACCGGAAGACCCGTCTGGCTGTCCCACACCGTCCCTTGAACAGCTCCCGAAAGGACCTCAGGAACCAGAACGAAGTCATATGTGGTGACTCCTCCTCCGGAAACCGCTACTTCCGCTTCAAGGAGCTGGAATCCCGGCGCATACACGAGGAGATGGTGGACATAGGTTGGTAAGATCAGGGAATAGTTCCCATTGGCATCGCTGAAGGTGTAGCTCCCGTCGGTCATTGAATAGATCTGGGCATAGGGAATCCCCATGGCTCCGTATCGCACCTGCCCCGAGAGCTGCCCCGTCTGGGCCGCGCACTCAGCAGGACCCAGGAGCGCAACAACAAGCGCAATGAAGACAATGACCCATCTGGCCATCACTTAACCCCGAAAGGCAGGACACGATTTGTATGGAACGAGCGCTGCCTCGTTCCAGCATGTTCTCGACATATCTACCGCACCTCAAGCAACCTCATAAGGTTTCCACGTGTCAAAATATTTGCATCAGCCGTCTGATCCAGAAAGGGAAAAACATCGGCCACAACTATTTCCCACTTGATGCCTTGGAGTCTGGCGGCAACAGCCTCTTTCCAGCTTTTTTCGTTAACGCGACCACCGGTCCATTTGGTCTGTTGCAGCGCATTGTTGAGCAGTTCGAGGTTGGGGGCGGGCCAGTCAGGGTCGCTCAGATACCACAAGAGGTCGTAAAGATCTCTGCCCTTCACGTAAGGGCGCTGCAACACGGCATGAAGCTTTCCTGCAAGCAGCGATGCTCGATCATGGTGCTGAAGGTTAAGGGTCACATGCCGCCGCACCACGGTCGTGGACAGAGCCGCGCCCGACGGGGGTTTGGTGTCCACCTCGATCTTCACAGAAATGACTTCATTTCTGCGTGGTGAAAGTCCAAGCTCATGAAGAAGCCCCACGAATCCGACAAAAGAACTCTGGACGGTCCTCTTGTCATTCACTTTGATTTGAATATTGTAGGCTTCCGCATTGAACTCCTTGCGGATCCGCTCGAGATAGGAGCGCAGATCATACTGGGAGGGAGCCCGCTCAAGAGCGAAATCCAGGTCTTCCGAATACCTTGCGCTTGAGTACAGGAAGCGCAGTGCCGTGCCGCCCTGGAAGGCAAGGGGGATCATGGCACCGCACCTCTGAAGTACTCCCAGAATCCTTGCCTGGAGATACTCACGGACCATATTCCGCGCTTGAACCGGCGAAGGCGACGCTCGCACGATATCGGCAAGGTACTCCTTCAAAGCGTCTCGTACTCTCCTTTCTCTGTATGGACGAGTTCAAGGATCTTCGCTGTCGCCCCCCGCAATTTGGGTTTCTGAGTGAGATCCGCCATGCGAGTGAGTTCAACGGCGTCGAGCTGATCCAGATTTTGTAGCCGGAGTTGTCTCAGGTATTCCTCGGAATCGGCCCCGGGCTGCAAATAGATCAAGTCAAGTAGCGCTTTTTCGGGCGTCGCTACAAAGGCCTCTTGGCCGCCGCCTAAGTCCGTCCGGCGATAGCCGAAAAAAAGAGCGGACCGAAGGTGGTGGAATTGGAAGATCCCAAGCGGGGTTTTCCATGGCCCGGGCCGCAGGGTGGTCACACTGGTCACTGTTGAAACATGTTCAGGGATCATACCGTAGAAAGCCAGGGCGGATTGGGAACTAACGTACGAACTACGGACGAGGCGATTTGCCACGACAAAGGGGTGTGGCTTCATCTTTTGGAATGGGGGAGCTAACGCATACAGCCCCCTGCGCAGTTGATAGAGCTTTCCCGCCTTGGTCCATCGGGACAGTTGCCGGCGCAGGTCAGCCGAGTTCGATTGTCCCGCGCCAAGCAGTTCTGTCTCAAACACCGGTTCATCTGCCACGATTTCCATAAGTTCACTGAATTTCATAACGTTAACATACCAAGAATGGCATCTTGTTGCAACAGGCTTCTCAGCCCTAACCTTTTTCACCTTTCTGAACAGCCTTCCCTCCGCGAACTCTCGAATAAGACCCTGAGTCCCTCGAAGGGCGTCTCATTACATCTCGAATCGACCCTGACCAATTGTCCCAGGGCTAGTAGCGCAGGGTTTTTATCCGCCTCCGGCGGATTAACCCTGCTCCCGCAGCCCTGAAGGGCTGACCTACAAAACCCGCATTCGTAACCCACGCCACGTAGGCCAGGGCTTTAGCCATGTCATTACAGCCCCAAAGGGCTGATCTAAAGGGTCCATGCTGGCCTGCCAAAGTCTACTCACGCAAAGACGCAAAGAACGCGGAGTTTCTCGTGTGTTTGGTTTGATCACAAACATTATTTTTCGGTTTTCTCTGCGGGCTCCGCGTCTCTAGCGACCCTTCGGGAGCGGGCGTGAGATAATTTTTTTTAGCGCATCCCCACTACCTTCTGCAGAATATAGACCACCTCCGCCATTCCTATCTTGCCGTCCCCGTTCATGTCCGCAGCTCTGTTCACCCGTGCGGAATCCTGCCCAACCAACCCACGGAAGACACTGATGGCATCACTCAACGTGACAAATCCGTCGCCGTTTACATCGCCCGGCAAAAGAGTGATATCCTGTCCGCCGGTCACCGTCACAATCGTGGCCGGAGAAACACTGACATTGCCTTTTGCGTTCCTCGCGTAGAACGTGATCCGGTATTCTCCGTTGTAAGCAAAATCACCGTAAATCCCCTCATAACGCCCATCCTTCTCAGGATCGGTCAGGTTGAATGTCGGCAGAACCACTTCAGGCGCCTCAAGGTCTTCGCTGGGAGGAGGAGGAACATAATTAGGTGGCAGAACTACTGCCCAAACCGCCTCAATCCCTTCAAGATCAGTGATATTTACAAAAAACGTCTGCATCGCGTCGGCCGTTATGAGAAGATTCGGAGATTGGTTCGTGATTTCAGGATAAAGCGCCGCAATGGCAAAATCGCCTCCAATCCAGGTTTGGGCAGATACCATAGACAGCCCTTCCGCCAATTGAGGCTCCATCAGATTGTAAGGAAGTCCCATATTGTTCAACGCTAGCTTTGCCTTGAGCCAGCCCTGGCGGATGGAGTCCCCAGTCAAAAGGCGGTCTATGAAGAGCTGGGTGAAGGAGATCTTCCCTGCCAGTTGGAGATAGGCATCTTGCTCATCGGTGGACGTCACTACGATCCGATTCTGCCCCTGGCTTACCAGGTCATCCGTGAAACTGCCGGACTTGCAGGCTTCGATCACCACAACCACTTTGCGACCGGTCGCCTGCTGAAACTGATCGAGATAAGTTTTAAGCTGGTTCGCCGTCAGGATCTCATTCGGGAATATTTTAAAGGTGTCTATGCCGCCGTGGTCAATGAGATAGACATAAAGAGGCCCATCCGTGCTCTGAGAAGCGGCCCATTGGGTTATGGCCTGCCCAAACTCCGTGACCGTTGGGCTTGAATCATCCACCACATTGTTGTCGTATCCATCCCCATCGATATCGTGCCAGGTCACCGGGTTGAAATAGAAGATGTCTTTGTCCGTGAAGAGTCTTTTCCTGAAACGCAGGTACACAAGGTCGGACAGATACTGGGTTGATTCTTTAAGCGTGTTCGTGATCTCGGCACCCCCGCCAGCCACCAGGATCAGGTTGCCATAATGCTGGCTTACTGTCTGAGCCGGTGCTCCTACCACCACATCGAACTTGCCGGTGAGTCCACCATAGCTTCCAACGATAGAAGTGCTGCCTTCGGCGACGGCAGTGACCAACCCACCTGCGTCAACCGTCGCGATACCCTCATTCAGCGAAGACCAAGTTGCGCTCGCAATCGCTTCCGTAGTCGCGTCCGAGTAGCCGGCGATCGCCGTCACTGTCTGTGTCCCCCCGGTTGTCATGTTGGCCGTCTGTCCGCTTACTGAGACAGCCACCAACTGCTTCAGCCCGACAATCTGCCTGCTGGAACTGAGACTCACCTCATAGGTGTTAAACTGGTCTATGTCTCCATTAGGCCCAATCTTGATATAAAAGTTGCGCGGAAGGTTGTAAATTTCTTGGTTCAAAGCCTGCCCATTAAACGAGGTGTACCATTCGAGCACAAAATCATTCTCGTCCACAACGCTCACCCAGTAATCCCCTGTCGTCGTCGAGGGGGCGAAGTCAATCGTAAAGAAGCCTTCTTCCACGAGATAGAATCCGAAGTAATCCTTGTCCGCCCCGGAATAGATCCGGCCTTTTCTGGAAGTTACCGCATCAATCGCATTGGCAAATCTTAGAGTGTTGTTAGACTCGATCTCCAGGTTCGCCTGATCTGAATCGGTCACGGTCAGTTTGTATGACTGAACGGTTTCCACATTGACCCCATCCCCTGCCACCTTTATGAAGTATCTTCCAATCCCAAGCCCCATGTGAAGGGTTGTCGCCTGCCCGTTTACCACGGAGATTCCATCAATCGGGTTGTCTTCCGATTCCTTATATACGGTCAGGTAGAAATTCTTGGCGCTTCCCGGGCATGAAAAGCTCAGGGCCAGCAGGCGGGGTGTGGTAAGGTCAAATGAAAAGAAATCCAAGTCGCTATTGGTGGAAAGCCTGCCGCTGATCGGTTGATCCAAGTCAAACGCCGTGGCCGTCACCGCAGCGTCGTTGTTTTCTTTTTCCACCTGCTGTGTGCTCCCAGTCAACTGAACAGTGAACGGACTCGACGCGTCGACTACCTCAATCGGGCTAATGCGGAGGGTGTAATTGCCCGCTGCATAGACAGCCTCAAGGGTCACCGGGGAGTATCCGAGGCAATCCACCTGATCAACAATGGCGCTTGCGCTATCGAGCAGCGAAACTCTGTACTTAGCCTCACCCCCCGTTGGAGTGAAAGTCAGTTTAATCCCTTGATTCTGGGTTAGGGAAAAAGTGAAATCGGTATGGTCATCAAGATTGTTGATTGTTCCCGATTCAGTTTGACCGAGACCCAGGGGGATTTGACTCTTTGAAGGAAGGGCATCTAAAATCTTGTAGGTGACTACGTAAAGCTTGTCCTGATCGATGTCCCAGGCAGGGCTCAGTTTGAGATAGTAAGTTCCAGCCGTAAGCCCAAGCGGAAAAGTAAGATAGTTGCCATTCGTAGAGGTGCCTGACGCCATCAGAACATCCGAAGAATTGAAAACTTCCGCTTTGACATCTGCGATGGTACTGTAAGACAGGAAACCGATATTCAAAAGCGACGCCGTGGGGAGGGTGAACTTGAACCAATCCGTGTCTCCAGCCAGAACCTTGCCCTGGTAAAACCTCCCCTCGGTCATTGTGTTAGCTGTTGCCTTTGTGTTGTTACTCTCGATCTCCGCTGCATCTGCGGTTGTGTGAACGAAAAGCGCCTTTTTGTATGGCTGGCCCTCATAGCTCGTCGAAACTTCAACGTACCCGTTCTTTAGGGCGGTAAGTAGGTTGCTTGACACTGCCGCTATCGTCGGATCAGAGGAAGTCCAGGTCGCTTGAATGGGCCAAGCACCGTCGATGTAGCCTTTCTTGATGGCAAGTCTATAATGGCTAGGATCATTTTCTTTTACTGCGCTGATCCAGACACTTCTTACACTAACAATGTTGAACAGGCACTGGGTTGTTCCTTTATCAGGATCACTGATAGGCTCAATTCTCAACGCGCAATTAAATGATTCGGGGCCAGTAACGGTCCATAAATAGGAGCCGGTATTGGGCGTACTATCAGCAATAATTCCTCCAAATGTATCTGGCTTGCCTCCTTCGCGGGAAATCAATATCGTCACATTGTCAGCGATACCCGCGGTATCCCAAGTAATAGCCATTTGGCTTCCAATATCCCATCTTTCCGCCTGCCTAGGTATCGAAATGACCAAATGCCCCAATATGTTATACACAGCGCAAAAAGTAATTGCGTATCAAAGGATTTCATGATATTCTTTTGTCATGAAACCCTTAACCATTACCGATGCGTCAATCATTGTTCTCGGATTGCAAGATGAAATCCGCCGTTCAAA